>Ga0247840_10007366_pt1 | contig 15342 bp, 18 predicted proteins | sample LaCruzMarch2015__FD_192404 | JGI IMG/M metagenome (GOLD analysis project Ga0247840, IMG submission 192404) | Freshwater microbial communities from meromictic Lake La Cruz, Castile-La Mancha, Spain - LaCruzMarch2015_17m | ecosystem: Environmental > Aquatic > Freshwater > Lake | place: Spain...
CCCGGGCGTTGATGGCGGAGATGAGACGGTCTTTATACTCCAAACTTTTCTGGAGTTGGTCCGGAGCGAATTGCCCGTCCCGACGGTTGCCGTCGTTGTTGCGGGGATTGAAGGAAACGAAATCCAAAGCGTCCGCCCAAGCGTCGGGCCGCCCCGGGGCCATGGTTAAAAAATAGACCACCCCCGTGAACAGAGCCGTCCCCCGCCGGAGCCCCCCCCGACGAAAAAACCGGCGACTTCCTCGACGGACACGCCCCCACGCCCCTGACGCCAAGACAACCCCCTAAAGGACAGACTTGAACCAGGAAGTTATCTTAGTGAAAACCCCGCTCCATGTCAAGAACTTTAAAAAAACAAGTTTTAATTATAAGTATTATTTCGCAACGAACGACACCGTTGCGAAATGTCAAAAGCTCACGGAAACCGATTAAACCCGATTTTGCATTAGACCGTGGAATTCGACGAAGAATGCCGGACATTTTCTTCCTTAGAAAGTTTGTCCATGCAACCAGCATGGACTGCACTTTCTGCGTCGAAACTGTCTCGGCCTTCTCCGTCTCGGTTCTCACGTCTAATGCAAAATTCGGGTTAAAAAAAAGAAGGGGACATCGCCAATGCCAGTAACTTAAGGCAAAAAAGGCTCGTCATTCCGGCGAAAGCCGGAATCTAGGAATTCAAATTGGTTCTTAAACAACAATTTCAAAAACTTCCAAGAAACTTACGGCAAATCCCCCCTAGCCCCAATGCCAGTAACTTAAGACAAAAAGTGCTCGTCATTCCGGCGGAGGCCGGAATCTAGGAATTCAAACTGGTTATTAAACAACAATTTTACGGACTGGGTTCCGGCCTTCGCCGGAACGACGAACCTTAAGTTACTGGCATTGCCCCTAGCCCCCCTTTTTCAAAGGGGGGGGAACATGCTTTGGAAACCAGTCTTTTCCCCCCTTTGAAAAAGGGGGGCAGGGGGGATTTATCTTTAAAAACAAAACCGAACGGTCAAGTTTCATCCCTCCCTTTCTCGACAATCGTTTTGTCGAGCACGACTCCGGCCTCCGCCGGAGAGACGATCCTTAAGTTACTGGCATTGGGGACATCGCCTAAAGTCTTCATTATTTTGGCTTTCTTTGGACGAGGGCCCCCGACACGTATTTATGGATGACACTGGCCATGAGCGTTTGATAGGGGATGGCTTCTTTCATGGCCTTTTTTTGCACCCCCGCTAAATCCCTCGAGGACAGACGACTATTAACCCGCTTGTCCTTTTTGAACGCCTCTACCACACCCCCGCCGTGGGGGTCACTTCGTCCCATGAAACGCGGTTCAACACCACGTTCAAAACAGGCACGTTGGGGTTGCTCCCTTCATAAAAAACCAAAACCCTCTCGGTCACATCGTTGTTGATCACGTTACCCACGGCCCAGATGGTCCCGGCCACGTCGGCGATGGAATTGAACGTGAGATGGCCCCCACTGTAAATAAAGCCACGCAACCCCACGTCCGTGTTGGCCGCGGGCGGGCCACCCGTCCACGTCTCCACCCCGTGACGAAAAGTGGTTCGACTGGTTCGCAAACCGTTGTCGGCGGGGTATTGATTGGTGGTCGTGGTGTCGTTGGTGCCTACTTTAATCTTGGTGTATTCTTTCCAAGCGCCGGCGGGCACAGGGCCCGTGTAGGCGTAACAATCCCCGGCGTCCACGGTCAAACTTCCCCGCACAATCAACACCCCGTAAAGACCCAATCGAAAACAACCCCCCGAGTCCATGTTGCCGGTCAAAACCAAGTCGTTGTCGTAGTACCAAATGAGATTTTGTTTTGATTTGGGGTGGTTGTTGCTGTCAAAAAAGTGAGGCTTGTTTTGGTGAGCGGCCCAGTTGTTGGCCGCGCTCATGCAACGGCCATGACCGGCCCACCCGATGCATTTCCCCGACCCAGACGCCCCGGAGGTTGTGTAATAATTCAATGTCCCGTTGGCCACGGACGAGGAACGCATGGTGACAAAATCCAGCAGAGGCAAATCCGGCACGGGGTAGTCGGACCACCATTCCGTGTTGTTGGTGTTGGGAGGGTTTAAGCCGTTGAGGTCTCGGGGGTTGAGCGCCGTACCGCTCACCAATTGTCTTGAAAATTTTCTCGGGAAAAACTCCGTGGCCGCGTTCCCGCTGATGAGGATGTTGTTGTTCGCCATGATGGGCCCCCAGTGGCACTCCAAAGACCCGGCGTAGGTCACCTGCCCGGACGTCAAAAGAGGGCCCGGCAACGCGTTGCTTTCGTAAATCGCCCGAATGGCCCGGGTTTGGCGGGTCCGATTGTCCCGGCCTTCGGCCAAAACCGTCACCTGCTCGGCCCCCGGACCGGCGGTGAAACGAAGACGGTAGGACCCGTTGTCTATGTCCGTGTGCGTGACGTCAAAATTGTAACCGGCGATCACCTGCCCGTCCACGGCCCGTCGCCACGTGGTGGTGGTGCTTTTTAATTTCCACAACCCACGATCCACCGCGGCCTCGGCGATGTTAAACCCGACCACCGCGTGCTGTTCCTTCACGGCCCACCGAGCCTCCTGACGACTCCATTGCACCATCAAAGGCACAAAAATCAATAAAATCCCCACCAACACCGTCGCCCCCATCAACATCTGCCCTCGAGACTGTGTTTGATTCATAAAACCTCCTTCCAACAACTGTGTCTGATCCTATAAGTCCTATAGGTCCCATAAGGCCTATAGGACCTATTTTGTTTTTTGCTTTTGGAGGAATTCCTAATTCATCACCCGCACCCGTTCGCTGGCCACGTGAAGGGCTTTTCGTCGGCCTTCGTAGAGATCCCGTTCCAACGTGAGGGAAACCGACACGATGCTCATGTCTTCGCTTTGAGGAAAAAAGAAATTCAAAAAACGAAGGTCCGAGGTTAAGGTCCGCGTACGCCCGTTCAAGGTTTCGATCAATTGGGTACCGGTTTGGGCGTAAACAACGGTCTTCCCGTCTTCCTGGGTGAACGCGATGCGGGAATACCACGGTTGCCCGTTCTCTTGATCAATGACGATGGTGTCCGCTTGGGCTAGGCGAATGTTGCGGGTGATCACCGAAAGACATTCCCGAGCTTGTTTTTGCAATTCGACTTTGGTTCGACTCATCAAATAAAACCGCGTGGCCTGCAAAAAAATCGGGGCGGCGATCAACGCCACCACACACAAAACCAAGGCCGTCATCATCACTTCCGGCAACGTAAATCCTTTTTTCACCATGAGAAATTCACCCCCGACGTGACAGCCCCGGGTAAAACAGAGACGTTGGGGGTCGTGGATGTGAGCACAGACCAAGAATTTTCACTTCGAACGGGGTAAAAAGCCGACACGGAATAGGCTTGGGTGGTGCTTCCACGAACCTCCATCAGGTAGGTACCGTCTTCCCGACTGGTTCCAATGGCCAATCCCGCCCCGGCCACCCCCGCCAAATTCAACACGGGCAAAGTGGCTGTCATCGTGTAGGTGGAGGCCACCACCATCACGCCCGTGGGAATGGGAACACCGCCGGCCGTCACGGTCCCGCCCAAATAGCCCATGGCCCCGGTCACGGTGAAGGTGCCCGCAAACACCAAAGTTCCCATCGTCACCGTGGCGGAGAGAGTCTCCGGGGTCGCACTTTCCCGGGAGGCCAAAACCGCGGCGACGGTGTAATCCCCCGTGGACAAATTCACCAATTGAAACCGCCCGTCGGCCCCGGACACTTCCTGTCCCCCCACCTCCCCGGAAATTTTCGTGGCACTCACCCCCACGCCCGGCAGGGGGTTCACACCGTCCCGACTGATGAAACCACTAATCCCTCCTCCTTGGGACAACACGAAATCCACGTTGGAAGTGACTTGGCCCAGCGTAACGGTGACGTTCGTTTTGGTGTCGCTCACATAATTGGGATTGCCGTGGTTGCCGTTGGCGGTCAGAGTGTAAACCCCGGGAAGAGTTCGTAAGAGATAGGCCCCGGTGCCCGTCGTGGCGGCCTGAACACTGTTAATTCCATTGGTCACCGTGATGGACGGATTGATGGGTTGCCCCAACGGGTTTTTAACGGTCCCGGAGATCACCCCCTCTTCCGTTAGGGCCGACAGAAAAAGAGAATACTGGCCCGCCACCGGCCAAGGGGGCGTGGTGGTGGCGTCTGGGACCCAAATCGTCCCCGCCCCAACGGGAACCGACAACGCCCCTATTTCTTGATACGCCGAATTCAAAGACGCAAACACCGTCCAAGTGCCCGTCGCCACGGAAGAGAGGACGAACTGAGCCGACGGGGGATTGCCCACGGCAACGGCCGTGGTGGGGCTGGACAAATCGTCGTTAACGCTCACCACAGCCCCCACGGCTGGGGTTCCCGTCACCACGGGCAACACCCCTCCCGCGGACGAACGGGGGAGAGCCAAAGAAACCGCGCTAAAATCCGTGTTGTTATTGTCGGAATCGTAGGCGGGACCCCACGTCACATCAATACCACTGGGGCCCGTCTTTCGAGCAAACGATTCGTTTTCTTCCAGCCCAATGGATTGGGAGAACGCCAACGTTTCGTAAACATCGGCGTGGGGATTTTGACCACCGTTTCCACTCCACCCCACCCGGTCCAAAACACACCCCGTGCCCGTATCGAAAAGACGCACCCCTCCAGCGGCGGAGCCTCCACCAAAATCCGTGTTCACCGTTATGATGTTGTAATTTTCGGCCCCCGGCGTTGTATTGAACCGTCCCGCGGGAGAGTTAAAATTAGTCTCGTTGGGCCCACCCACGGCGGACTCCCACACCGCGTCCGGGTGCAGGGTGCTTCCACCAACGACCAAGGGTCGCGTGTTGGCGAACACGTAAAAGCCGCCCGGGGCGATCCCCGCCGGAGCGCCGGTAAAATCAACGGCGATGGGGACGGGAGTCGCGTCTTGGGAACTTTGCCGAGCGAATTGAAGTCCCAGAGAAGAAGCGGTCCACGTCCAGGTCGTCGGGTTGTAAAGTTCCACAAATTCTTGGGCAAACCCCGCGGGGTTCACCGTGTGCCCCACCACCCGACTGATCACCGGGTGATTGTTGATCCAAACATAACCGCTTAAGGTTCTGGACGATTTCGCCACCAACGTCATGTTTTGCGTGAGACTGGTGTTTTGAGACACGTGAATGGAGGCCGTGGCGTCGAAATAACTTGAGTGCGTGACAACCAAATTGTAATCGCCGGGAAACAAATCAATGGTGTAATCGCCCGCGCTGTTGGTGGTGGCCACCCAACCGGAATTTTCGGCCACGGTCACCACCGCGTCCCGAACACCCACCCCTCCCGAGCTCACCCGCCCCGTGACAATGCCGTTGGTCCGAGAGGCGTCGGGGTTGGACATCACGTTGTTCACCTGGAGTTTGCTGAGGCGTCCCCCTTGGGTCCAGACCACAGACACCGTGACCAGTTTCATGTTCGTGTCTGACGACGTCGGGGCCACCGCCTGAATTTCCCCACTCACTTCTTGGGCCCTCTGCACGCAGGTCAAGCGCGTGAACGCGATGCCCCCTTCGGTGATTTGTTCTGGTGGAAAATAACCGTTATCGTAAGGGATGGCGGGAGAAAAATCGGTGTTGAAGACAGGTTGCGTGGTGACCATCACACGGTAGTAATTTTTCTGTTTAATCACCTGCACTTTTTCTTGGGCCAAATTCGACGCCAGCCCCCGGGCCTTGGCCGCCAAAAGCCCTCGGGCTATCCCCGAAAAAGCCCCCATAACACCCAAAGCCCCAATCACCAAAATAACCACCGCGATCATCAGTTCCGTTAAACTGGCCCCGGATGTTCGGTGCAACCCCCGCGAAGACCACCGGTTTATTTCCATAAGTCAGCCTAACCCCTCAACGGCAAATTGTCCAGGAGAATTTTATTCTTAATTTTTTGTAACTACTCAGCCCTCATCCGGCCCTTCGGGCCACCTTCCCCCAAGAGGGGAAGGAAATTATGTTTTTCCCTCTCCTCTTGGGAGAGGGTAGGGTGAGGGACCTGAGTAGTTACAATTTTTTATCGAAACCAACTCACCAACTTTTCAACCACCCATCGAGTGTCGTTCCACCCATGGGCGGCGTAGGTTTTCAAAAAGACAGCCTCAGGGAAAAGGACTTTTAAGAAAAGAGCAAGGATCACCGCGTGACCCAATAAAATAAAAGTTAAGGAAAAAAGGAGTCCCGCGTGGTTCATATCCGGCTGGTCTTGCCAAAGGGCGTGAGCGGTCAGAGCCCCATGAAACGTGAGAGTGAACGACACCAGAAAGATCACCCACCACGGGGGCATGGGAAGAGAAGCGTAGCACCGAATCAAAGCGTAAAGTCCCACCACCCCCGCGGTGTAGAGGGGAACCACGTAGGGGGCCAAAACCACAAAAACATTGGTGTCCGACAACACCACCTCTCCCCCCTTGCCGGAAACGAACAGAGAATCCAACCGATACCCCGATAAAAATCCCGCCAGAGCGTGGGTCAATTCGTGGCCAAAAATATAAAGAGTCATGGGTTTTTTAAACAGGATGTGCAAAAGGAGGTACAAAATCACTCCACCCAAAGCCGCAGGGAGAACCGACCCCGGAAAGGGAACGGCCCGAACGGTTTTGACCAAAGCGATCCAGAACCCGACGGCGGGCACCACCAGAACAAGCCCCAACAAAGACCACACAACCCGAGGAAGGAATCCGCTTTTTTTTTTGGCCACTACCCCGCCGGTGCCCCAGCCCGTTCGTGAAGGTATTTCACAAAACGGTTACGACCGTCCACCAAAACGATTTTGGCCTTGGGAGCCCGCCGGGCCATTTCAAAAGCCATGACGATCACTTGATCCCCTTTTTTAATGAGGCGACTGGCGGCCCCGTTGGCACAAATATCCCCACCGCCTCGAGGACCGGCGATAACGTAGGTTTCCAAGCGAGCCCCGCTGGTGTTGCTCACCACCAAAACCTTTTCATGCTCGGCCATACCGGACCGATCCATCAGATCCCGATCAATGGTGAGAGACCCCACGTAATGGATGTTGGCGTCGGTGACAACGGCGTTGTGGATTTTGGAACGGAGGAAGAAACGCACGGGATTAAGCGGAGAACTCGGCCACCATGATTTTTACTTGGGCCAGCAAATCGGCCACACGAACGGGTTTTGTAAAAACCTTGGTCACGTTGGGAGACGACCTTAAAATACTTTTTGTATCGCCGGCGTCCGCGTACGCACTCACCACGGTGATGGGGATTTTGGCGGTCTCCGGGTCTTGCAACAAACGACGAATGATCGTCAATCCGTCTATAACCGGAAGCATCAAATCCAACAACACCGCCGATGGGCGACGGGAATTGATTAAATCCAACCCGACTTGACCGTCACTGGCCACGCAGACGTCATACCCTTCTTGTTCCAAAGTCATGCCAAATAAATCCGAAATGGCTTCGTCGTCTTCCACCACCATCACCACACATTTTTTCCCCGACGGTTCAACCATGGTCGTTTTTAGCCCCGTGCAAAAGCACCCGCTTGACCTCGGCGATGGCCCCGGTGATGTCTATGTCCCGGGGGCAGGCTTCCACACAATTAAACACGGTTCGGCACTTCCAAACCCCGTCGCACCCGTCTAAAATAGACAAACGCTGGTCCGCCGCTCGGTCCCGATCGTCGAAAATAAACCGATGGGCGTTCACAATGGAGGCGGGTCCCAAGTAAGAGGGGTCCGCCCAAAAAGAAGGGCAACTGGTGGTGCAAGCCCCGCAAAGAATGCATTTCGTGGTGTCGTCGTAACGGGCCCGGGCTTTGGGGCTTTGCAATCGTTCCCCTTGGGTCACCGGCTCTTCATTGACCAGCCAAGGTTTCACCGCTTTAAATTTCGCCAACAAGGGCTCAATGTCCACCACCAAATCTTTAAGAACACGAAACCCTTTCAAAGGTTCCACGGTGATCACCGGGGCCACGTCTTTCACCAAAACTTTACAAGCCAACCGATTGCGCCCGTTGATCCTCATCGCGTCCGACCCGCAAATCCCGTGAGCGCACGAACGTCGGTAAGTGAACGTGCCGTCTTTCGTCCATTTGGCGTCGTTCAACACATCCAACACCCGATCCGTGGGAGACGCTTCCAGCGTAAAAGAATCCCACCGCGGGGCCTTGTCTTTGGCCGGATCAAACCGTTGAACGGTTAAGGTCACTTGCATTAGTATTTACGCTCTTGGGGTTTGAGTGTGGTGATCACCACGGGCTTGTAACTCAGCAACGGCACTTGACCTTCCCGCCGGTGAGCCAAGGTGTGGGCCAAAAATTTCGCGTCGTCCCGTTTGGGGTAATCCTCCCGGGCGTGGGCCCCCCGAGATTCCTGACGGGCCAAGGCACTGGTCACGGTGCACTCGGCTAAATCCAGTAAATTTTCCAATTCCATGGCTTCCAACAATTCCGTGTTAAATTCCTTGCCTTTGTCCGCCGTACCCACGGACACGGCTTGTTTTTTGAGATCGCCAATAACACCTTGAACCCGTTTCAACCCGTCTTCCCCTCGGTAAACCCCGCAATCGTCCATCATGCGATCCTGCAACTTTGAACGCACCATGGCCGCGGACACGGCCGGCCCCCTGGACAACAGGGACTCCATCCGGTCCCGGGCGTCCTTGGCCGGGTCGTCCGGCAGGGGAACAAAATCATTTTTAGAGGCAAAATCCGCCATGGCCAAACCGGACCGACGGCCAAACACCAAAATATCCACCAACGAATTGGTTCCCAACCGATTGGCCCCGTGAACCGACACACAAGCCACTTCCCCCGCCGCGTAAAAACCCGCCACCACGGTGCCCTTATTGTCTTTAATAACCTCACCCTTGACGGTGGTGGGAATCCCCCCCATGGCGTAGTGGGCCGTGGGTTGAATGGGAATCAAATCTTTGGCCGGGTCCAGCCCCATATACGTGTGAACGAAATCGGCAATGTCCGGAAGTTTCTCTTTAATTTTCGCCTCGCCCAAATGGCGAAGATCCAAATGAACGTAATCGCCCCCGTTCACACCGCGTCCTTCCCGCACTTCTTGATAAATGAAACGGGACACCATATCCCGAGGGGCTAAATCCAACATCGTGGGGGCGTAACGTTCCATAAACCGCTCCCCCTTGCCGTTCAACAACCGCCCCCCTTCCCCGCGACAAGCTTCCGAGAGCAAAATACCCATTTTGTAAATGCCCGTGGGGTGGAACTGATAAAATTCCATGTCCATCAGGGGAATGCCTCGCCGGTAAGCGATGGCCATCCCGTCCCCCGTGAGGGCGTGGGCGTTGGACGTGATTTTAAACATCCGCCCGGACCCGCCCGTGGCGAACAACACCGCCTTGGCTTGAAAAACGTGCAACTCCCCCGTGGCCAGTTCAATGGCCACCACGCCCGCGCACCGCCCGTCCGTCATCAAGAGGTCCACCACGTGGAACTCGTTAAAAAACGTCACGTCGTGCTTGAGGCATTGCTGGTAAAGAGTTTGCAAAATCATGTGACCCGTGCGATCCGCCGCGTAACAAGCCCGACGAACGGGCCCCTTTCCGTTCTCGCTGGTGTGCCCCCCAAACCGACGCTGGTCAATGCGCCCGTCCGGTGTGCGGTTGAAGGGCAACCCCAAATGCTCCAACTCGATCACCGTGTCCACCGCTTCCCGGCAAAGGATGTCGGCGGCGTCTTGATCCACCAAATAATCGCCCCCCTTCACCGTGTCAAACATGTGCCATTCGGGTTTGTCCGGCTCCGTGTTCCCTAACGCCGCGGACACGCCCCCCTGGGCGGCCCCCGTGTGGGAACGCGTGGGGTACAATTTAGAAAGCACCGCCACTTGGCACTTGTTCTGGGCCAAGCCCAAGGCCGCGTAAAGACCGGCCCCGCCGGCCCCCACGATGATGGATTCAAAGCGATGGACGTTCGTTCTTTTCATCAAAACCTCTTTTTTTGGTACATCCTTAATTTCCGGTGTGTTTCCCCCTTTTGAAAAAGGGGGGCTAGGGGCAATGCCAGTAACTTAAGGTTCGTCGTTCCGGCGAAGGCCGGAACCCAGCTACATACCCGCCCAAAAAAAGGTCGGGTAAGGGAGAAAACGAGCTCACTGTTTCTTCTAAGTTTCGTCATTCCGGTGAAAACCGGAATCCATTGGTTTTCAATGTTTTTGACTGGAGCTCGTTGGAAGTCTTTAAAATTGTTGTTTAATAACCAGTTCGAATTCCTAGATTCCGGCTTTCGCCGGAATGACGAGCCTTTTTTGCCTTAAGTTACTGGCATTGGGGCCAGGGGGGATTTGCCTCTTTTTTTCTGTGATGTAGAGCCGTAATCCCCTACGGCTGAAACGCAAAAACGATATAAAGTCCCACGATCAAAAGACTCAACAACAAAACCCCCGCCACCGAGAGAACCGCCAGTCTTTTAGATCCCTTCAAATAATCGTTCACCACCACCCGCAACCCGTTAAAGCCATGAAACAACGCCAACACCAACATCAACCCATCGTAACTCCGCCAAAACGGCGTGGCGTAACGACGGGCCACAAACTCGTAATTCACCACGTTGATGCTGTTGATGAGATGCATCACCACCAAATGCCCCAACGCCAAAAACATCAAAACCGCACCGCTCACCCGCATGAAATACCAAGAAAACCGCTCAAACCCACCGGACGGAAGCACCCGGGACTCGGACGAAGAAATCACAAGCCCTCCCCCTTTAGCCAATGGGACAACATAATGATCGTGACCGGCACCATCAAAACAAAAAACGACACCCACGTCACCCGGGCCAACACCCGATGATGCCGCGTGGCCCCCGGCACAAAATCCACCACCACAATCCTCACCCCGTTCAACGCGTGAAAAAGCACCGACCCAAAAAGACCAATCTCACTGAGTCGAAACAAAGGATGCCGGTACAAAGCCATCATCTTGTTGAACACCTCAGGCCCAAACCCGATCAACGCTGTGTCCAAGATGTGAATGGCCAAAAACAACAAAACCCCCACACCGGTCACACGGTGGGCCACGTAAGACCAATGCCCCCCCCCGCCCCGGTATCGAATGACATCGTAAACTTCTTTAAGGAATGCTTTCATAGGAAAGCCAAGTCTATCACCTGAACAAGCCCCCGTCAACCTGATTTTTTTGGATATCCGTAAATGGAAACATCGTGGCGTGGTGAAAAAATTTTTCCGGTAGCGGAAGGGTGTTCGCTGAGTCTTTTCTTGCTTTCTACTCCCCTCGGAGGAGGCGAAGGAATTCGCTGTCTGTGGACAGGATAAAAGTGGTGCCTTCGGGGATGGATTTTCGATAGGCTTCCAGCGTGCGCGTAAAATTGTTTTAGTCTCTTAGTTCTAAAATCTTTGACAAAACGTCAAAGATTTTAGAACTAAGAGACCAGAAGGCCTGTGCGTTCATAGGATCTTTCCCTCTTAAAAAAACAGTTTCCAAGGGCACAAGAGACGATTCAAGAGAACAAGCAAGTAACCTGGACGAGTCGTTCGATCGGAGGAACCATGAAATGTTTCGAGAAATACTTTACCCCGCCAGAAGCTTTTCCTCCATTCTTCCGGCTCGTCCGGGTTAGGTTTAAGGAAGAAAATGTCCGGCATTCTTCGTCGAATCCCGCGGTCTAATGCAAAATCTGGGTTAAACGTCCCCGAAGCGGCCAATTGATATTTTTTTTGATTTTTGTTAGAGTGTTAAAACAATTTTAGAAAAACGAAAAAGGAACGACACAATCAACACATCCAACTCTCTCAGTTCCACCATGGAAGACTATCTCGAAACCATTTATGAAATTAATCGAGTGAAGGGTGTCGCACGGGTGGGTGAGATTGCCTCCAAACTGAATGTGAAAAGTTCCAGCGTTAATTCGGCGTTGAAATATTTAAGCGATCACAACTTGATTGTTCATGAAAAATACGGGTATGTGGGCTTGACCCGCGAAGGGCAAAAAACCGCGGCCGTTGTAAAAAATAAGCACGACATCCTTTTCCGATTTTTAACCGAATTTTTAATGTTGGACCCCAAAAACGCTGAAAAAGAAGCCTGTGGCATAGAACACTCCATCAGTACAGAAACTTTTGAACGTCTCACCAAATTTTTTCAATTTCTTGAACGTGGGTTAACGACAGAAAGACCTAAAATATTAAGTCTCTTTGAAACTTATTTGAAAACAGGTGAACGAATAAGGTGCGACTGCGAAGAAAAACGGGATTGTGTTTAAGGCTGTTTTTTTTGTGCTTAAAGTTAGAGCAGTCTAAAATTATTTTACTCTTCTAAAAATAGGCCTATAAACCTAAAAACGGAAGTTGAAACTCGTTTTCTTTAGTTTCGTCATCCCGGCGAAGGCCGGCCGGTCTCAGAGAGACCGGCACTTGGGGCGACAGAGTCGCTGATGCGGGATCCAGAAAGTTTTTTCGTTTCTTCGACGAACATTTTACAAACTGGATCCCGGCCTTCGCCGGGATGACGGACATGAAAGGTTTTTTTTAATTCACCTATTGGGTGACTCTTTTTGTTGGTTCTATTGAGAGTAAAACGAAACACTGTCAGTGCTTTGTCTCGTTTTTCAGAAAAGTTTAACTTTCGTTTCTAGGATAAAAAAATCAGTGCGAGGTGAAAAATGCAAACAAAATTATCGGAAATTCCGGGGGTGGGGCAAGTGCATCTCTGTTCCCATTGCAATGACGTCCATGTAACGGTCGGGGCCCTGAGTGGCCGCCTTTCAAAAGAGGTCTTTCTGGCTGTTTGCCAACTGTTTCGTCAGGCACAACGCCACCCGTTGTTTTCAGAGGGGGAAGGCTCCTTGTTCACCTTGACGTTTGAAAACGATGTTCCACGATTTGAAACGAAGGGGTGTAAACGCGATGAATGAACTCTTTAAGAAATTGGCCCTGATGGGGGATGTTTGGGTGTTGTGGTTGCTCATGGTCGCCAGTGTGGTTTCCTTGGGGGTCATCCTTGAACGTTGGTGGCATTACCGAAAATCCAAGGTGGATTTTCCTCGGTTTCTAGACCAACTGGCGGATCTCTTCGAAAAAAGAGACGATTCGGGTGCCCTGAAATTGGCGTCGGAAACAACGGGGGTGGAAGGGCGTGTGGCACTGGCGGGCCTTTCCCATCGGCACAAGGGGCCGGCCTCTGTGGAAGAGGCCATGACCTCTCGCCTCGTCCTTGAACGCAGTCAATTGGAAAAAAATCTGATCGTTCTGGGAACGTTGGGCAACAACGCCCCGTTTGTGGGGCTTTTCGGCACGGTTCTCGGGATCATCAAGGCGTTCAACGACCTCGCGGTCACTGGTCAATCGGGCATCGGTGTCGTCATGGCGGGGATTTCATCGGCGCTGATCGCCACGGCTTTCGGTATTTTGGTGGCCATTCCAGCGGTGGCGGCCAATAACGCCTTTTTGACCCGGCTCAAGAGGGTGGGGGCCAACGCCCAAAGCCTTATTCACATGGTGCAAGTGTATTTGCGGGACGAAGGCCCGTTGGGAACCAGAGAGAGTTTCCGAGCGAGGGTGAAATAATCGTGTCCGCCGATGGGCAAGACAGCGACGGAACCGTCACGGGAATCAACGTGACGCCGTTGGTGGACATCATGCTCGTGCTCCTCATCGTCTTTATGGTGACCGCCCACTTCGTTTCGGACTCGGGGATCAAGGTCCATCTCCCGCGAGCGGCCGCCACAGAGATAGAAGCCACTCGGGCGTTGACCGTCACCTTGGACACGGGGGGAGGGCTTTTGTTAATGGACAATCCAGTGGACCTTAACGGGCTGAAAGCCGCGCTGTCACGAGAATCGAAAATTAACCCCAACGTCCGCGTCACGTTGGCCGCCGACCAAGATCTTCCCTACAAACGGGTGGTCGAGGTCCTGGACGCGGTCAAGGGAGCTGGGGTCAAACGCGTGGCCTTGGCCGCCGAAAAGTGACAGATCGCCCCCTTTTCTCCGGGACGACACGAATGATTCCCAAGCCTTTCACTGATTTTATCCATCGCCCAAGGTTCGCGGGGGCCCCGCACGGGCGAGGGGCCTTGGTGGGGTTGATGTCTGGTGTTTTTTTTTCCGTCTTGATCCACGCCGGTGCCTTGGGAAGGCTACGTCTGTGGATCAAAAAATCGAACCCGTCCATCGTGGCCGAACTGGAATTTTCCCTTGCCCCAACGCCCGCTCTCGCCCCAAACGCCGGTGGGGGGCGGGGGCGAGAAGGGCAAGAATGGTTCCTCCCGCCCGAACGCAAGAGGGCTTTACCGCCTCCTCCACCTTCCAAGGAAAAAATCGAAGAGCCGGCCCTTCCACCGGTGACCGAGGAAGAAGCGGCCCCTTGTGAAGAGCCCTGCACCGAGGGGGACGGATCCGGCGGGGGAGGTACCGGAGACGGGAGTGGTCTTTATGTTCCTGTTTCCGCAACATCCCGCAAACCCAAGTGGGTGGACCATTTCATCACCCCGAACGATTACCCTTTGTTGGCCCGTCGCGGTGGCCAAGACGGACGCGTGATGCTTCAGCTCTTCATTGACGACAAAGGCGTTGTCCAAGACGCGATTCTTCTTCAGGGGGCCTATGATCTGTTAAACGAAGTGGCCCTCCGCAAGGTGAAGTCGGCCAAATTCACCCCCGCCTACGACGAGGAAGGCCGTCCGGTGAACTGCAAGGTTGTTTTGCCTCTACGATTTGAATTGAAATAAACCAAAAAGGAGACTTCATGAAAAAGCTGTCCGCGTTTATGGTGTCCGTGCTCTTGGCGAATGCGGCCGTGTACGGGGAGGACTTCGGGGACGTCACACCCCCGGTTGTTGAAGAGCTCGACGAGGTGGTGATCACGGGCGATTTGATGGAACAACTTCGAAAAAGAGGCCACTTGAAGGAGTCCATCATCAAGACAGAATCTCTGACCGAAAAAGATATGGCGGACAAGCAAGCCTGCAACTTGGCCGATGCCATCAACAACGAGCCGGGCATTGACATGGCCACAAGCTGTTCCATGTGCGGAATACGGCGCGTCACCATCAACGGGTTGAAAGGTGAATACACGACCGTTCTCGTGGACGGGGTTCCGCTGAACTCCACGGTTTCCAGTTATTACGGGTTTGACGCCCTGTCTTTGGCCGGAATCGCCCGCGTGGAGATCGCCCGGGGGTCCGGGGCTTCTCTCATTGCCCCAGAAGCCATTGGCGGTGTCATTAATGTCGTTTCAAAACGGGCGGAAAAAAACGGCCTTCAAATGGACGTCTCGGGCGGGGCGGACAAGCGGTTGGCGATCGTGGGAACCGCCGTGGGCGATGGGGGGCGGTCCCGTGCGACCGCGGCGGCCCAGTATGACGAAACGGAACAGTTCGACGGAGACG
>Ga0247840_10007372_pt1 | contig 15331 bp, 14 predicted proteins | sample LaCruzMarch2015__FD_192404 | JGI IMG/M metagenome (GOLD analysis project Ga0247840, IMG submission 192404) | Freshwater microbial communities from meromictic Lake La Cruz, Castile-La Mancha, Spain - LaCruzMarch2015_17m | ecosystem: Environmental > Aquatic > Freshwater > Lake | place: Spain...
CCCAGCGGGCGCTCCGCCGGCCAGGCCGCGGGTTGCTTGGCCAGACCCCGGCCGTTGCCGTTACCGTTGCGTGGCGCCGGCAGCGCGATCAGGCCCGCCCGGTGCAGGCGCAGCAGTCCCACCCGGCAACTCATCAGCTTCGGGCGACCGAGCGTGTCATGCCACCCCAGGGCGCCGCACACCCGCCGCGCCACCTCGGCACGCAATGGCGGGTCGGCGGCGTCGATGGCCCGCCGGATCGTCTCGAGGTCCGCCGCACTCAGCGGTCGTCCGCACAGCTTGCCAACACTTGCCTCGGTCATCTACCTTTGCCCCATCGGTCGTGATGGGGGCGGATTTCACCACTTCCGCCGCGCTGTGTCCAGCCCTGGCAGGCGCAGCCGGCCAGCAAAGATGTGGGTAATAGTCAGAGTCAGGCCGCGTACTCCGTATGATCGGCGTCGTCTAGATGTTCCGGCAAAGCCAAGCCCTCAACACGGTGGACGGAATAACTATCCCCGGCAAAGGCGGGGGTTTTGAATTCGGGAGCGGATCAAAGCGGCAAGGGGCCGCCTATGCGGCCCCGCGATTCTTGGGCCGTCTAACGGCGGCATATCACATCCACCGTTCGAGCTGATCCAGTCGCTGGCCTTTCCGCTCTTGGTGCTGGATGTAAATTCCGTTCGTCGCTTCATCCCAACCAACAGGCGAAACAACGTATCTCGGAGCCAAAAAGCGCTGGCCGGAGAAATTTCGACGACTCTCACCGTGTACGCGCGCAATAAGGATCACGTTTCTGCCCTTGATCGAGCCGATCACCTGCGACAGGGCAGAATTCGGTGGAATTGAAATGTCTATGTGAACATAATCCGACATCAAATGGCTCTCTTGGATCTGGCTTCCGCTTTACTGAGTTAGCTGGTGAAAAACGTCCCAGAGGCGCCGCCGCAGTTGCCCGTAGAGCACGCGACGGCGATGTTTCGGTATAAAAACATCAGGCTATTTGCACTTCATTTGGACTGACCTAGGGCTTAATATGCGTCTATCGGGGTTCTGCACACGCATACGCTTGGCGGCTCCCGCATCGGAATGTCACCGATGGACTCCCCGAGATGCCATCAAGCTACTCTCACCCCGGTAAAGCGGCACGACTAAGCGTAATATTTATCCCTGCCTTTGCAAAGCGTCGGCGTAACAGTTTTCAAGTGCGGCGGCTATTGTAGACCACGAGTGTTCACGCAGCATCCATGCGCGGCCGCTTTGCCCCATCGCACGACGGTGAGCCGCGCTAAGCGACATTATCCGGCGTAGGGCATCAGCCAACGGTTCTACGCCGACCGGCACCCAAAAACCGCAGCCATGCGTCTCCAGCCCTGACCAAGGCGCACCGTGAGAGGAAACGACCGGCACCCCCAAAATCAGACTTTCAGCAACCGTTAACGCAAAGTTTTCGCTATGTGTCGGAAGAGCAAAAACCCCTGCTCGCGCCATCAACAAAACCTTTTCCGCGCCAAATACTGGACCTTCGATTGACGCCCGCTTCACGCCGATCTCCTTAATCAACGTTTGGAGCCGCATCACCTCACCACCTTCATCAGGGCCAACAATTAGAACGGACCAATCAGGAAAATCGGGCTCCAGCTTCTGCCAGGCGCGCACAAGGTAGTCGAGCGCCTTCTTCCGATGGATTCGCCCAAGCGATAAAATCGTGTTCCTGCTCTCCCCAATATCGACTGGAAAACCTAGATCAGCAACCCCGTTCGGTATCACACAGACCGGCGCCGCAATACCGCGCTTGCGGATCTCCTCAGTCTCGACATAACTAGTCGCATGCACAGCAGCAGCATGCGCCAAAACTGCGTCTTGAAACCACCATGAAACCAATGCTTTCTTTTTCCGCCCGTAAGATAAAGCGACATCTGAGAGCATACCGTGTGGGGAAACAATATAAGGTTGCTTAGATGCGCGGTGCCATTGCAGCACACTGCGGCCAGGATGCATCCAAAGTCCGTGCAGATGCACAAGGTCCGGCGCCATTTCGTTCAGCGCCTGGGTCATCCGGGGAGAAAAACCTAAACGCGATGGGCCAAATACTGAAACAACATGCGTGTTAATACCCTTCCACTCGTGCCTTTCTGCTGGCCAATCCGGATGATCAAGACCCAGGACCCCGACATCTAACCCAGCCGCAGTTTGCGCACGGGCAAGTCCCAGGATAACCTCACGGACCCCTGCCGACTTACTCACGAGACTCGAGGCCACATGAACAATCTTCACGAACGCCCTCTCTCAGGTTAAAACGGGCTTGTTCATACTACCCGCTGGTAGCCCTGCGTGGCCTTGATCATCGTTCCGACCGTCGAAGCGGCTTCCAGTCGCTACGAAGCACCAGGATCGCGCTTCTACGAGTCCTGATCGCTTCGTGGTAGCCGGAAAGATGATCGAGGCCCCGACAAAAGATTTGCACAAACCGCACTTTGCGAGAAAAAGCAATAGTGTCGCTGTGAGACCGTAGCTGAGTACTGTACATAAAGAACGAGCCCTAGACAACCAAGACGGGTTAGGCATGAATCGGCGAAAACTATTACATCGAAGGTAAACTAAATCGTTTTCATTAAATTAGAAAACTTTCCTCAAAGTAAATACGCCACACCCTCCTCCAAGATCAAATTGCAGATTAACGATATCAACATTGCGAAACAACCGACCAGCTTTGTCAATAAAATCGAACTGCACAATCTCGATCGACGCTCGATTCGTTGGCCAAGCAAGCAGGTCGGAAGGTCTAAAAACGCGCTGCGCATTAAAATAGACTTGGGACTTCCGCCCAACCGGAAAACTTATATATAGCAACCCTCCCGGCTTAAGCATTTTGAGCAAATTATTAAAGCCAAGTACCGGTCCTTCCGGATCGACGCAATCACCATAACGGCCCAACCCGAAATGTTCGATCGCATGCAGGCAAGATACCGAGTCTGCAACATCGACTAAATCAAAATCTGGAGCAGTAAGATCTCGGCGAAAAAAATGGATATTTTCAATATCGATATCCTGTAGAGGCCTCACATCCATGACTTCAATCGAACGGAAGCATGCAACGTGCGCAACAAAACCGTCAATCCTAGAGCCTACGTCAATATGACGGTCGGGGTTCGCTGAATAGATATATGTAGCGACAAGTAAATCCTGTCGAAAGTAGTGTCCGGCAACTGACCCCGCGTTGTCGAAAGTATCTCCGAGAATCGGGTGAAGGTAGGATACCCGACCGCCCAACTTCAAAAACCTTACTAAGTCTAAAGCAAACCTAGGAATCTTGGTAACTTTGACGAGTTTCCTGGGGTCAAAGCCTAATTCAAGTAAAATCAAAAGTACCGGTTTCAGCACGGCTTGATATAGGTTCACCATAATTTCACTCATTTGCACTATAAAGTTTCGAAAGCATGATCGTCAGCTTATGTTGGACTAAGACGCAATACTTGGCCTTGATCATGGTCCCGACCGTAGTCCGCCGAATTCCGCGCCGCCGATAGTGGACAGGCGCTACGCTTGTCTTCCCTACGAGGTCACGTGGCCGAAACCGTGATCAAGGCCGAATGTTTAAGTTTTCACTCGCATGGCTCTAAATTTCCCTGCGAAACGCATCGTTAATATAAATGCAATAATTGGATAGCTATAGAGAATAATCTCCACACCAGATCTGATCCCTAAAAATAGGGCGCTTAAACCCAAGGCGTAGATAATGATCAAGTCGATCCTTCCTTTAACAAAAAACTTGCTAAAAAGATACATACCAAGGCTACCATAAACTAAGCCGAATCCTAAAACTCCGAGATAACTAAAGGCCATGTACGCCTCTCCTACTATGGAGGTTGTCAGACCCACACCTTCCATTCCAACCGCGGCGCCCAAGTCAAAGCCAAAATTAACAGGCTTGTCAGGCCAGAAAACTCGAGGAATCGGCCGAGCTAATACGTACGCTACATACTCGAACCCCACATGCTCAAAAAGCGCAGGAAAAAACTCAACAGTTTGCACGATCCTGCGGAAATTATCATCAATCCTAACATACCCTTTTGACAACACATCGTCGACCATCCAAGTCTCCACCCCACCTAAACCAACACTTCTTACTATTAACATGAAGTTCATAAGCAATAATAACAATGGTAAAACAATGATCCCAGTACGGATTGCAGACTTCCGCCTGTCCTTAGCCGCCAAAATCCAAACCCCGACGAAGCCCAGAACCAAAGCACCTACAATTCTTCTACCGCCCCCTTGAAAGTAGAACGGAATCAGAAATGCCGTCATCGCTAACAGGATGAACCATTTCCAATTCGCTCGCCCACTCAATCGGTAATATGCCGCCAGAATCGGAGGTAGAAGATACCCAAAGTACGCGAGGTGGTTCGCAAACGCATCCCATCCTCCCAGGGCACCACGGGACCATGCGGCTTGGAACCGTGACTCAAAAAGGCTGCTGTACATCAACATCAAATCAAAATTGGCAGGAATGGCACGAGATACGATCGCGAGACAAAAAGAAATGATACCAACAGTAAAAAAAAGCCTGTCTAAATCCACTTTTGGCTCAAACAGCTTAGCTGAACTAACGAAACGATTATGACCAAAAATAACAGCCAAATAAATGCCGGTAGCGAAAAGATAAACCAACAAAAGGGCAATCGCCACAGGGTCGCTGCTTCCAACATGGATAATCTGCTGACCCTGCATCAAATCTAAAGTTACAAAATACACTAACCCCAAAATCATAATTGCGACTGGATGAACAAAAAGCTCACTACTCTTGAAAAAAAGCAGAACTGGGCCTATAAGCAAACCAATGGTCAGCGCAAAACCTGCCCAGAAAAGATCACCAGGTTCAACTACAGATCCTGGTAAAACTGAAATACCTATTGCGAATCCAACTGACAAACTAAACCAAGCTTGAAGAATAGTATTCTGCATAAAGATAGAATTCTAGGTTTTCGGTGCTTTTTGCATGCAGAGTTTTATCTGATTAGAATTCCTCCAGGCTCGCGGAATAACCGACCGGGAGGCACAGACTGCTCGCAGGTTACCAAGTCGGCAGAGCCTGCCATGACCATGAAACGGATCCAGATCCACCACTGGAAGTCGTTGTTGGGGGACTTCGAACAGTACACGACCGAGGCCCAGTGCGAGGCGGCGCTGAAGCGCATGCGCTGGCCGGACGGGTTACCATGCCCACGCTGCGGCGCGTACCCGCGCACTGCGTGCTGCGCGGCAGCAAGACCAGTGCACGCCTATCCTGCGCGCTGCACCCCCGGCGAGTGGCTGACGTTCCTTGCTGATCAGGAACCCCTAACACCATTGGCGAATGACTGTTCGTGCAGTCCGACAAAAAGTCACAGCTCCGACCTTTACATCATAACGGCAAGAACTCGCAACAGATCTTTCTGACAAGCTACGATACTGAGCCCATGGCATCGTAGCGAGGTTGCTGAGGATTTTGGACAGATCTGTAGTGCTGCCGGTCCTAAAATTCCAGCCATTCTGGCCATCCACGACCATTTCACGTGCAGCCCCTACCCTGTCGCTCGCGATGATGGGCAAACCGGCTGCTAAGCCTTCCGGCACGACTAATCCCCATCCGTCATATCGTGAAGGTACACAAAGAAAATGTGCTTTCCCGTATTCCTCAGGCAAGTCCCCCCAATCTTTAAAGCCTACAAATGTAACCGCATCACCGAATTTCAGCAATTTCTTTCTTAAATCCAGCTCTAACGGACCGCTACCTACAAAACGTAACTTCAACTCAGCATGCTGAAACCTAGCCAATGCAAATGCATCCGCCAGCACATCAACGCCTTTACGCTTTATTAAGGATCCACTATATAAGATTACCCGTGATTTGTCTTCATAGTTGGTATCCAGCTCCGACTGCCTAAAGCGGGAAAGATCTGAGTAATAGGGGACATTAAAATATTGCCTGTTAAGGCCAAATTCACATTTGTAACCTTCGATAGCGAATGCACCGATACCCCAAATCGGCGCAGACGTGAGACGCAGATCGCTTAAAAGAAACCAGCGCAATAACTTTGAGAAGATACCAAGGTGGTTAAAGCCGGGACGCTCTCCCCAAAATACCCATGGTAGCCTACTCCTGCGTCTTATTCTAATTAAGTGACGGACATAACGATAGGTCCAGTTACTGAATATGACTATATCAGCTGAAACAGCGAACTCTTCCCATGAGTGCTTTTCGTCGGACTCCATTAATACGCTGAATTTATGGCGGGGCTTAGAAGTCGACCACATCCGGGTTGGGTCCTGCGAGGTAAGATACCCAACTAGTAAGTCTACATTTTCGAGTTTCGCTATTTCATCAAATAGCTCAACTTGATAAGGTGACATCAAAATTGTAATTACGAAGATCTTCATAAAATTTACGAACCCGTTTGCAGATCGCAACCAACTAACTCACCACACTCACTTTCCAAGCCGAAACTACATAGTCGCAGATTTGAAAATAGAGTCAAAGCGTTCTAAGAATGGATCAAGGCCATGCACCCTATGCACCTCCTGCGAAGCTGATAAAGAAGCTTCCGTCCCCGCAAGGTCTTTATCCACCGAATCGCTAACGGACCTGCACCAGGTAGCCACATCGTTTCCTTCTACAACCTTCACCGTATGGTATTGCTCAGCGACCGTTGACGTAGCACCCCTAGTCAACACTACTGCCGCGCCACAGGAAAGAGCTTCCAGCAAAGAAGTTTGGCCCGCAGCGTGGTTTTGCGTCGATATCGGTAGAATAATTAGCTTTGAGTTAGAGATCAAATCACGTAATTCGTGATAACTACATTGATATTCTAGTCGTATTTTCCCGGAACGCCTTCCTTCATACAATTTTTTTACTTTAGCATCTCTTGTAACTCGCACTACAGGCAAGTTACTTACTTCAGCAATAGCAAATATGAGTTCTTCATCGCGGTCGATATCACCAGGGGCAAGTATATAATTCGCTTTCCGGTTGTAACCGTGATGGCTGAAATAGTTCGTGTCCACGAAATTAGGGACAAGATAGACGTTATCGGCCCTATGTTTCTCTACTTCTATTTTTGTCTGCATATCGTTCACAACGACACAAACAGCGGCCTCCAAAAATAAGCGAAACCGCATGTCCTTAAACAGGCGGACCACATATCTGCTATTGAACGCGGGCGTCCCCCAGCATAAGAAAATATATTTTCTTTTGAGAAGGGGAATCAGAGCCTTTCTCGTGCTAGGCGCTTTAAAAAAATAAAGTGGTCGTTCGCGAGATCCACCTAATTGTGGATTGATGTCAACCGTCAAACCCGCCCGCTTCGCCGCTAACACTAGTGCCTGGTTCAGCGATAGTGGCAATGCCTGGTTGGATTGGCAAAGCTGAGGATAATTTTCACTTTCCGCAAAAACTAGCTTGTATCTATTCATTGATATAAAACATGGCGAGAACTAATTAATTATCTTAATGGTGCGATTAGCTTAACATCATCGCAATTGTTTTGTGAGGATTGCTTTCATCAAACACACTGAAACATCAGCTCGGCAACAACTTATCTTTTAATCTGTCCCGTTCAATCGCTAGGCGATTCGCATCTCACGGAGTCGAAGCTTGAGAAACGTCAGGAGAGCGTCCGCGGACCTTTAGCGATGGGACAGTTTTTTAAGATCTGTGGTCACGGCAATGTTGTGTGCCGCACAGTGACTTACCTCTGTATTCAGAACGGTATTGTAGCGAACATCGCTTTTGGAACGTTCGTCCTACAAGGCATACTAGTTGCTCAGTATACTATTGTTCTTAATCCGCTCCCGAGATTTGACTGGAATCGCGACTATCGTTGTGCATTCAAGGCCACGTAGAGTGGCAAATCCTAACCCTGCCGATCAGCTTCAGTCTGGAAACTTACCTAGTCCGGAACCTAGATAACTCTCCTCTACCAACTTATTTGCGTCGTTGACAGTCCGAACGTTCCCGCTTTCGGTTGATGTGAGCCGGATTATCCTAAAACTAAAGAGACGGCTTAAAATCCTAAAACAGTAGTATCCGATATGAATTGGTACAAGAAACCATTTTAGACCAAAAAGCAGTGCGCTACTCATATCAAGCTCAATGGCTTTACTTTTTATTGCTTGACTAGAAATTGATAAGCTTGCAATAGGCAGTGGCAATCTAACCAAACGAGTAAGCGCAGCTACGACGCCTGCCGCTAGAGTTCCAGAGAATGCGCTATAAATGATGGCTGAATCATGGTTCTTTTTATCATATCCAGGTTGATTTAGAAAAGCAGAGCACAGTAATATTGAGGATGAAAAATTAGTTATTAAAAATTTGTTATCAAAAACCTCTGCATCAGGGAATTTTTCTTGTGCGGCAAGGGTGTAAAACTCTGAACTAAGTAGGCCAACCACGTCCTTATTGACTATTTGTTTGGTAAAGGCCGTGCCATTACTCTTTGGTGAAGTCCCAGTCCAGAATAGCGGTATACCGATGTCCAGGTATTTATCCGCGGCGGACATCAATGCTACGCTAGAGTATATATCCGGAATAAGATCTCGAAAGAAAGTGCCGCCAGAGTCCCTACAAATTTTTTCCACTAGAGAACTCTTAACAATGCTGCCGGAATATAGTTGAGGCAGGTCGTGATGATCACCTAATCCACACAATACCTTCCAGAAGGTTCGTTTGATGTTTCGTACTTTGGCTTCATTCGACAGTCTGTACGAAAACGCACCTAATCCTTGGGGATCTTTGGCCCAACTGAAGTATGCCCTTCGCGACCTGATAATTTGCAGTCCGTTGTTGGCGGGTTTATCAGTAATCTGCTCTAGTACATCAAAAAAATATGGCATAACCCCATCGTCGTCTCCAATAATTGCAATCCATTCTCCTTCAGCGGCCTTCAGTATCCACTCAAAATGCGTAGTCATCGAAAGCAAACAAGGCGGACGGATGATCCTTAAGCGATGATCTTTAATTTCGCTTAGTCTCTTTTCCGTGTCATCAGTCGAGTGGTTAACACTCACCACAACCTCGACCGAATCAAAAGGCTGATCTAATACAGTTCGGACAACAGATGTTACATATTCACCACCGTTTCTCGTAGGTATCAATATTGAGTACTTCATCATAATTGGCTTTCTTACCTTTGGTATAGCCATGGAGCCCAATCCCGCTAGCTCAGAGCAAGACATTGACGCGAGTCGAATTTTAATGGATGAGGAGAGTAGGTGTGCAAGTTTGCCAACGACGAGGCAATCGATGGTTCAGCGTACCCAGTGGGGTTGTAACAGGGTCAGGAGGTGGAGGCGCGTGCGTGGTGAGGCGAGCAGTGCTGCGCCAAGCGTCAGACTCGATGCCAGCGCGAGCAGACCGGCATCGGCTAGCAGGCCGGGCAGCGCGGGCCAGAAAAGATTAAGGCCGATCCCAACCAGCGCTCCAGCCGCAAGTGGCGCGAGCACATCCTCCCCGTACCAGCGCCATTTCTCACCCGTGAGGATACGCCGATACATGAAGTGAACGCCAACCAGCAAGTAGCCTGCGTTCAGACTCACCCAAACCCAGGCAGCCCCTTCGGCCCCGTAGCGGGGGGTCACCCAAAGGATCGCCGGGACGATTATGGTAACTGCAATAATGTTTGTGCGCACAGTGAGGCTTGTCCATCCGTGGGCAAGCTGGGTCTTGTAAGGAATCCACATAAGGCCGTTTAGCAGATTGCCGAGCATGAGCAAGCTGAGCAGCGGCGAGACACGCTGGGCGAGTTCGGCGTCTTGCGTCCAGAGCCTAAGGAAGGTCTCGGAGAACAGGATCAGCACCAGCGCTGCGCTGCCGGCGATGACACTGGTCAGCTGCGCGCCTTGATGATATGTTTCGGCTAGGGCGCTGGGATTGTCGAGTGCATAAAGTTCGCACAGGCGCGGGTACCAGGCTTGTGCGATAGGCCCGATCAGCACGTAGATTCCGGCCGCGGCAGTGGCGGCCAGGGTGTAGTAGCCGTATTCACTGAGCGATAGCAGCTTGGATAGCAGGATCTTATCTAGTTGGGTGACCAGCAAAGACAAAAAGGTAATGCCGATCATCCCCCCGGCAAAGCGCCAGACACTGCGCAGCGCGCTGCGCGAGAAATGCCCGCCACGTTCGGCGCGGGGCAGTGTGGCGTAAACGCTAGCAGCCAAGATGGCGAGAGTAGCCATGGAAACAAACCCTTGCCACAGAAAGAAGGCCTGGATGGTCGGAGAAACCCAGGCAAGGATGGCGATGGCGCCGAGGCCGCGTAGCGTGGCCATGGCGCTGTTGATGCCGTTGAACAGAACTTGGCGCTGCAGGCCGACGATGCAGCTGCGATAGATGCCTTCCACGAAGCGCAGGGCGGTGACCAGACCCATGACGGTGAATGCCTGGGCGACGACCTCAATTGGTAGCCTTTCCGCCTGCAGCCAGTGGGTGGCAATCCAATTGGAGCCGAGTGCGATAATGCCGGCGATTAGTAGAGCAATGCCGACGGCGATGATCTCTACGCTGCGCAGAAGGTCACGGATGGACTGGGCGCTGTGGATACCGCCGGTAAAGCGCGCCATCTCGCGGCCCAGCGTTGGCGTCATACCAATATCGAGCAGGCCGAGCCACACCTGTATCAGCGCGAACAGGCCGATGAGGCCATAGGCTTCAATCCCGAGAAAACTTATATATGAGGGGATGAAGGCCAGATTCATCAGGGCCGTCCAGCCTTGCCCGAGATAGTTGGCGATGAGATTCCGTTTGAGCATCTAAACCGCGCCCAGCGCGGGATACGCGGTTTCTGTGATACGTTGCGTCTTGTGCCGGGCACGCAATCGGCCTGACCTATCCCCGCTACAAAAAGCACGCATCGTTTATTCTCAAAACTTGATCTCGCAAAGTGGCGTCAGATCGCGGACGACCTCAGGGATTAAGCTATTAACGGGAGCCTTTAAGGAAACCTGTCGGCAGTCTACCGCGTTGCGGGCCAGAGCTCGTAGCGGGAAAGCTCGACAGGCTGCTAGGCGAGCTTTAAAAGGACCACGCACACGAAGTACCCCCAGAACGCACAACCAACGATCCTAATTCCTCGCCAGAAACTGAAAAGACATACTACGAGGATCTCAGCGTTGTCGCCTACCATGTGTTGGCATCACTCAACACCTATCGGGTGATAGGCTCACGGATTAATTCGTCTCAAAATAGAATATTTTATGAAACGCAATTATACTAAGGTGCTGTTTTCGAATGCTTATCGTTTTCGTTCTTTTCTGATATTTTACAAATAATAGTGTTGATGCCCTAAAGTGTCGAAAACCCAGAATACGCGCAGATGCAGCGAGAAGTCTAGGCGTGAGCCGAAAACACGGTGCATCATTCGGTGCAAGGCGATTCCAAGTAATCCGTGATTGTGGTCTCCTAGCGTTATTGAAATAGAAAATTATGTGTGCTCGGGATTTTCCGGTAACTCATAACGGCCTCAGCGTCTTCACTGCACCATTCCTGCGCTATTGCGTCGGCTGTGCACGCACGATATCCGGCTGCGAAAAACAGATCGAAGGTCTCCGCGAAATGCGGGTTCAACGGTACCCCTTGCGGTTGATGCTCAGTGGATGAGATCTCAATCATCCAGATCGGGCGCGGTTCTCCCTTCAGGGTTGAAGCGGCGCCTTGGAGCATCACCCACTCCGCACCCTCAATGTCGATTAAGATAAGCGCTTTCTTGCCTCGAAGCGCGTTGCCAAGCAGGCGATCAAGCGTTAAGACCGGAACCTGTGTCACGTAGCTCTCCGAGATCCCGGCCCAGCCCTTGATGAGGGAGGCGCCGGTACCGCCTCCCCACATTTGCAGGATTCCCGGTGCAGAGCCAAGCGCGACCGGGTAGACCTCCGTTTGGTCGGCCCAACCGTTGGCTTGGAGATTCCGGAGTAGGTAGTGCAGGTTGCGTGCTATCGGTTCCACTGCGATGACCGGCTTGCCTAGGCTCAAGGCGTGGCAGCAGTAGTAGCCAATGTTTGCACCTACATTGACCAAGATGTCTACATCCTGCAAAAGTCGGCGTACAAGTAGGGTTTCCTGCGGTTCAAATTTGCCTACCGCCATAGCAGAGTTTCCGGCAAGCTTGAATCCCCAAGGCGTCAGCCGTAGCGGGTCTTGTCGATCAAGCAGATCCCGTGTACTGCGCAATAATGATGCGAGCTTGGGGGCTTGGTCAATCGCGGAGCGAATTAGATTTTTGAACATGAAGTGTCCGAATAAGTAAGCTCTGCTATCCAAATACATCTGGACTAGGGGATTCGTTCAAATAGTTGCAGGAGTATTTCGGTCGCAACGATGCACCCGCGAAGGCGTTCCCGGCGGCGACCAGTTCTAAATCACAGCTGTTTGCGGAAAGGCGGTCGATGACCTTTCGCTCTAAATAAATCATGATCGACACCGACGTAATGATAGGCATTGTTGGACATTTGCTTGATTTCGGAAAGGTAATCCGAATTCGTGACAAAGATCGCGACACCGGCGGACAGCGCTGGCACTGCTTCGGCCGCGACGTATGACATCTACGGGGTGCGCGATGATGATCAAGGCTCGATGTGCGACTGATTTTTTTGCAGGACCACCTGGAAAAATGTTGGATCATTGATGACCTCCGGGGGCGAAAGGTGGCGTTCTCGAAATGCCTTAAAGATCTTCTGCAGGCCCCGGCCCGCCCTTTCCGCCAGTTCATAGTCTTTGCAAAGTTGCGCGATGTTGGTGTTCAGGTAGTAGGACACGCCCGCCAGGGCATTTGCCAGCGACAAACTGTTGGGTAAGGCCCCCGGAGAAAAGATTTCCAGCCGGTCATCAAACAGGGAGACACGGATTTTCTGACTGTACACCGACCAGTCGCGGTGACAAAAGGCGTTAACAATCAGTTCGCGGACGGCAAAAAGTTCGTATTCGTGGGTATCGACGCGGCGGGCGGATGCGGCTGGAAAGTCGGACCTGACGGCCGAATGCGCCTGAAGTTGGCCAAGAGCCGCTCGACATCGGTTGCATCGAATTCGAGATTGCGATACTGCTCGCAGCAGGTGCGCACACTTAGCAGGTCGATGTCCGCCAGGGTCGTGCCCGGCAGGGACGTCACCTCGAAATGATAGACGCCACCGGATTGCAGGAGGCGAACCAACTCCTGTGTGCTGGGCTCGATGGAGACTGAGCCGATCCGGACATAAAAACGACGGGTGTTCTTGATCTGGTAGGGCTTGAAGGTGCCCTTGGGGATGCGCACTTCCAAAACCTTTGCCCCGGAATCTGTGACGTGCGCGTAGATATCAGGAATCACCGAGGGTTCGACCAGATTGCGGCAGATGTTGATCACCCGCTCCTCAAGGTCATGGGCCGGTGCGCCGCTGATGGTACCGTCATCTTCGATGCCGATAAGAATACTGCCGCCCGACATGTTGGAAAAGGCGACGATTTCTTTGGCAAGGCTATCATTGCGGAAGTCCGCGCACATGAATTCAGTGGCGCTATCCTTGCCGTCGCGGATAAGCTCCGACAATGATTTAGCCATATTTTTTGACCTCACCTTCGGCAAGGATGCCCGCGCCCTGATCGTCGTTTTGGCCAGCGACGGCCTGTCCGCAATTGGAGGTTGGGGCTTTACCGTGAAGGTGCGTCGTCAGGCCATCCTGGGCTGACGGCGTCGGGACTGGAACGGTCAGGGCTGGAAGCCCTGACTACGCAACCTCGCACGCCGGCAGTCGCGACGGCGGTCGATAGGACTTTCCTGTTCCGGGGTGGCGCGGGCGCCATGGCCGTTACCGTGAAAGTCGCGCAGCGACACCGTGGGAGCGGCGTCCCGCCGCGATGGATGCCGCGGTCACCCCCAACGGTCGGGTTACGCGCCCGGCCCCATCGCGGCGGGACGCTGCTCCCACGGGGGACTTTTATCTTCCGGGGTGGCTTGATGTTCCTTCCATGGCCGTTACCGTGAAAGTGCCTCCGGCGTCGGGACGGGAACAGTCAGGGCTGGAAGCCCTGACTACGCAGCCTCGCGCGCGGACAATTGCGACAGGGATCGAGAGGACTTTCATGTTCCGGTGATCAAGGCCGACGCCCGCTACTCCTTCGACAAGCCGGCGGTGATCGCCTCAGAGCGCTTGCACTTCCAGCGAGTCGCCGTAGGTCTCGATCCCCAGGCGCTCCGCCACTTGGCGCGCCCGGGCGTCGATCATCGGCGAGATGACGATCAGGCGGTTGGCGGTGCGCTGGTGTCGCTGCTCGTAGAACCGGGCTTTGCGCTCAAAGATGTACATCCCGGCTTTGTCGATGGATGACTTCAGTTCGCAAATCAACAGCAGACCATTTTGGATAATGACGTCCAACTCGATCTGGTCGGGACGCCCGAACACGGTACCTTGATCGTCGTATTCGTTGACGTTGAGCACCTGTACGCCGAAGTTCTTTTCCAGAATTCCGGCCAGCGCGTCGCGGAACGCCTTCTCCGATTGCAGGCCCCAGCGCGATCCCAGGGCGCCGATGCTGCGGTCATGCCGCTGCGCCTGGGCCATGATCTCCTCGTGAATCCGCTTGAATTCTTCGCGCTGCTCTGCTTGCTGCTCGTCCCACTTGCGGTTTTGTTCATCCCACTTGCGGTTCTGTTCCTCCCATTTGCGGTTCTGCTCTTCTCTCTCTTCGTCCCACTTGCGGACGCCTTCTTCCCGCTCGCGGCGCAGTTCCGCCAGGAGTTCGTAGAACCGGTCTTCGGTGGCCGCACGCCCGGCATACTCCTGGCGGGTCAACTCCAGAATGTACCCGCGAAAATCCGGATCCGTCCGCATGATATCCGGTAGCTCACGTCTGATCGTGTCTTTTAGGGATTGGATATTCATCTCGGCTTCAGGCCACGGGATCAGTTGCTGCGTTGAGCGGCAACGGGAGTGCACGGCCGTGGGGATGCCGGCGGCGTGCAGCCAGGCTTGGACCAGGATACTTGTACTGGGCAAAGACGCTGGTGCGGTCTGCCGTCGGCCACGGCAGCAGGCGAAGCGTTGTTGCCACGGAATCACACCTCGTCAGGCAACCAATCGTCCTCCAACAGAGGATCCAGCACGTAAGGCAGCGTCTCGGGGAAGTGCCCCAGCGATAATCCGGTTTCCTTGCTCGCCAATTTCGCGCCATCGCCATAGGCGGTCGCGGCAGCCTCTGCGAGCAGCGGCTTGAGGCTCGGAGCGTCTTGGAGCAGGTCGCGTATGCGCAGTCTTTGCTCCAGGATGGAACCTCGCCAGGAACTGGACCGATGCGCCGGCTGGTATTGCCATTTGAGCAGGTGCGCCAGCAGAATTTTCAGCC
>Ga0247840_10007387_pt1 | contig 15310 bp, 15 predicted proteins | sample LaCruzMarch2015__FD_192404 | JGI IMG/M metagenome (GOLD analysis project Ga0247840, IMG submission 192404) | Freshwater microbial communities from meromictic Lake La Cruz, Castile-La Mancha, Spain - LaCruzMarch2015_17m | ecosystem: Environmental > Aquatic > Freshwater > Lake | place: Spain...
GCATGTTGGCGATGGCGTACCGCAGGATCTTTTTAGCCGTCTGCACGCTTTTTTTCAAATTTGATACCACCATTTCGGTAGAAACTGTCTCGCTCAGTTCGTTCCAGCAATCGTAGTCCGTCACTACGGCCATCATGCCGTAGCAAAGCTCGGCTTCCCTGGCCAGCTTGGCTTCGGGAAGGGCGGTCATCAGGATGATGTCGGCGCCCCACGACCTGTACAATTCTGATTCGGCACGCGTGGAGAACTGCGGCCCTTCCATGACTATGCAGGTGCCGCCGTCGTGGACACGTGCGCCCGACTGGTGCGCCGCGTCGTAAAGTACGTCGCTTAACTCCGGGCAATAGGGGTCGGCGAAAGCCACGTGCCCGACTATGCCGTTGCCGAAAAACGTGTCGGGCCTGAGAAAGGTCCTGTCTATGAGCTGGTCCGGTATGACGATGTCCATGGGCTTGATCTTTTCCTTGAGGCTGCCGACTGTGGAGACGGCGATTATGTATTCCACGCCCAGCGACTTGAGGGCGTAGATGTTGGCCCTGGACGGCAACTCGGTAGGGCTTAACCTGTGGCCTACGCCGTGACGCGGCAGGAAGGCCGCGTGGGTACCCCCGATATTTCCCAGCGTGATGACGTCGCTGGGGTCGCCGAACGGCGTTTTTATGCTGACCTCACTGGTATGTGTCATCCCTTCCAGTTGATAAAGGCCGCTGCCTCCTATAATGCCTACCCTGGCTTGCTGCATTAATGGACCTCCTTTAGCGCGGATTTGATTTTACGTTTGTAAGGCGGCCTGATGATGCCTGCCTCTGTAATAATGGCCGTTATGTATTTATGTGGGGTGATATCGAAAGCGGGGTTGGCTGCCTGCACATTGTATGGGGCGGTCCTCATACCGTTGAGTGTAAGCACCTCTTCCTGGCCCCGCTCCTCGATGGGTATGTAACCCCCTGAAGCGAGGGAAATGTCTATGCTGCTGAGCGGCGCAGCCACGTAGAACGGGACATCGTTTTCACTTGCCAGCACGGCCACGGAGTAGGTGCCGATCTTGTTGGCAGTGTCACCGTTGGCGGCGATGCGGTCGGCCCCCACTATGACGCAGTCGATTTTACCCTGGCTCATGAAATGGCCGGCCATGTTATCGGTTATGAGTGTGACGGGTATTTTCAGCCGGTCCAGCTCCCACGCCGTGAGGCGGGCACCCTGCAGCAGGGGACGTGTCTCATCGGCGAATACATTCACCTTTTTCCCCTGCTCAGCCGCGGCCTTGATGATGCCCAGCGCCGTGCCGTATTCCACGCCCGTGGCCAATTGCCCTGTGTTGCAGTGGGTCAGCACCGTGCAGTTTTGGCCGACCAGGGCCGACCCCGTGCGGCTCAGTTTTGCCATTGCCCTGGACTGGTGGCTGTGGATCAGGCGGGCTGTCTTGGCCAGCGCTTCCCTGGCCTCACCGGCGGAACCGGCCATGGAGGCCGCCTGCCGCATCCTGTTTATGGTCCAGAAGAGGTTGACCGCCGTGGGCCTGGACAGGGCGAAAGCCTGTAATATGCGCTCAAGTTCTTTGTTGAATGCTCTCAGGGAGGATGCCCTGATCGATTGCGCTCCCAGCGCAATGCCGTAGCCGGCAGCGATGCCGATTGCCGGGGCGCCCCGCACCTTCAGGGTTTTTATGGCGGATATGACCTCATTGTAGTCTGAGGTCTCGAGATAAATCTCCTGCAGCGGCAATGCAGTCTGGTCGAGAAAGCGGAGCCTGTCGCCGCTCCACTGGATCGGTTTCACGCGTCCCTCCCCGTTGTTGACTTCTGAGAGGGCCGGGGCTTATCCTCGTAAACTGTAAAGTCCATATAAATAAAGGGCAGCCTCGAAAGCGCTGCCCTTTATTATAACATCCTGATTAAATGTCATTTAGACGGTGCGGCATTGCGCTTTGCCCGGCTTCTGCGCCGGATTACCAGGATTATCACCAGCACTATGATCCAGACAGGCGAGAAAACCAGCAGCCAGATCAATATGCTGACAAGCACCTTTCCAAAGGCTATCAGTCCGTTCACAGCGCGGGTGAATACCCCGGAGACGTCCCAGCTGCTTTCGCCGATCGGCTTTGATTTATTCAGTGTGGCCTCGATGAGGGATGTGTCGGAAGTCCTTTCCAGGTACTGTATACGGCCCTTGACCCTCTCGATATTTCCCCTGACGTTGGATAGTTCCCGCTGTACTTCCAGCATGTCCTGGACGTTGTCGGCTTTCTTGAGCAGTTCGAGGTACTGGGCCTCCGTCGCCTCGTAATTGCTCAGCTGGGCCTTCAGGTCAGTGTACTGCTCGGTCACGTCCTGGCTGTTGGTATTCTCGTAGGTGACCTTGACCGCCAGGGCCCGTAGCCTGGAAAGGGCATCACTGAATTTATCGGCCGGCACCCTGAACGAGATAAACCCGCTGGGCTGCTCTTTGTCTGCATTCAGGTTGGAGGAGACCACGTACCCCTGGTACTGTACGGCTATTTCAGCTATGTCGGCCTGGGACTTGCCGATATCGTTTACCTCCATGGTCATGGAACCGGTCCTGACTATTTTACGGTCCACTGCAGATGTATCGCTGCCGCCTCCGGCTTCATTGCTGTATGCCGTGTCCGGTGACATCGACTTGGACAGGAAGGCGGCCGGCGGGGCCGGCGCGGCCTTCATACCGTCCTGACTGGAGCAGGCAACCGATATCGAGAGCGTGGCAACCATGGCCAGTAATAAAACAGATTTGATCATTCCATTCATATCATCCTCCGAACAGGGCGTCCCGGCGCCTTTAATATTTCAATGCACGGGTGCTACTTGACGAAAACCTTTAAGGTGGGTGAATCACTGGTGTCCGTGACCCTGGGAATTAACGGTGTTACAGGTAACGGCGTCCTCATATTTTGCACGTTGACCTCCTGTTCTTCCGTATTCACCCCCGCATCTTCCTCGCCCGTTTGATTATTGATTCCGCCCGGTATAACTGTACCCGGTGATACCGGCTTATTAAAGGGCAGAGGGTCCTTGTACGGCAGGTTATTACTCAGGGGTGGTACGTACCTGGGCTTGTCGGGCACTATGATATGGCCCTCGTCGTCGATCCTGGGTTTGATGCCATCGGGCAGGGGCTTCAGCGGGAGGTTTTCCGGCGTGGGTATGATTATCTTCGGCTTTTCCTCCTGGTCCTGGTTTTCCGTGTCTTCATCCACGTTGCGCTGTGACCATTCGTTGGCCTTTTTTATGCGCTCGATGGCATTGATTATGGCCGGCCTGGCCGATTCCGGCGCCTTGGCCAGTGCATCCTGCAGTGCGGCCAGGCTCTTGGCCGTGCTGGAATTTAAGGCAGTTTTTGCCCTGTTTACATTTGTAGCCCCCGGCGGCAGGGGACGCTTTATTGTAGTTTGCCCGCTGCCTGTTTTGCCGTCCACAGCCGTAAAGGGCGGTTTCACCCGGGTGGTGGAGGATGGCACTGACTGGGCTGGCTGCGCGGGAACTTCAGCGGCCGACGTTACGGCTGTAGCTGTTTGAGTGGTTGCCGCGGTGACGGCGGTATTTGCGGCCTGGTATTTAACTATATAGCTCTCAGCCTGATCGAGCTGGTAGTCCATCCTGGCCGAAGTGCTGGCCAGGTAGTCCGCCTTGCCCTGCCGCGCCATGGCTTCTATCTCGTGCGCCCTTTTCCCGGCCAGGTTGGCATAAACCTCCGCCTTGTCCACGTCTGAAACAGCCAGGGTCAACTGTGCCTGTTCAACCGCCATCTTGACACCGTACAGCGGCTGGTCGGGCATCGACTCATATGAAGCTGCCGCAGTCCCGCTGGAAGCGATCACCAGGACGAGCAACCCGGCCACCGAGATGGCCAGGTTCCTGCGGTAGTTGAAGGGGCTGGCTTTTTGCGGTGCGGCCTGCCTGCTCATGTAGTCCTGGACACCCTGCAGCCTTACGCGGGACCAGTATTTAAATTCCGGCCTGGGCTGTACGGGATAGGCCCTTCGCTTTACGTCAAAAGCCACCCTTAGCATCAGGTCCAGCTCCATGGCTTGCTCCGGGTAACTGCTCAAGCAGCTATCGAGGCTTTCCCCCCTGGATAGCCTTTCAAAGCAGTCGTTAAAAGCTTCTTCGATCCTGTTAGCCATCTATCTTACCGTAGAGTAATTTCCTCAGAGATGCTATAGCGTTGAACTGCAGCGCCTTGACCGTGCCTTCGCTCTTGCCCAGCGCCAGGGAGACTTCCGCTATTGATAATTCAGAGATAAAGCGCATGGTCGCGACCTCGCGCTGCGCATCCGGCAATTTTTGCAGGGCAGCCTTCAACTGGTCAATCTCAAAATTTTGTTCCGTCATCTGCACCGGGTCCCCCGCACTGATCGCGCCGGCTTCGTCGAGGCTGGCCTTTTTCTCCTTGGATACTTTCCTGACGTGGTCGATGACCCTGTTATGGGCGATTTTAAACAGCCATGCAGTGAAGGGAAGGTCCCTCCACTTGTACTTCTTGATGCCCTCGTAAGCTTTAATAAATACATCTTGAGTCAGGTCCTCGGCCTCGGCCTGGCTGTGCACTTTGACATATATATACCTGTAAATCTTATCGAAGTGCAGGTCATATATTTGCGTAAATGCTTCGCGGTCTCCATTTACGGCCCTCTGTACTAACTGTTCTTCAACTAACACCAGGCCACCTCTGTTTACCTGGCGTCTATTATATATAAACGTACGAAGTTATAAAAAGTTTAGCCGCAGCCAAATAAAATGCCTTTATAAATACATATCATTGAATGATTGGCGATGTAACACTACAATATAGCCAGGTTCAACTGTCCGCCCGGGGCAGGGGCCTTGAGAGGGTTTACAGCTTATGTCCCGACCTGTTTGGCTCGTGCGATTGATAGAGATAGGTTTTCCAGGGCGCTTTGCCATGGCGCGCCTGACGAGGGTGCCCCTGCTGGGCAAATTGCTTGATAACTGGCTCTTCGAGGGGGACGACATCATATACCTTCCCAGGGACAGGGTCATCGCTGTCGGACTGGATCTTGAGGAGCCCGCGCAAACGGTACTGCCTTCGCAGATAGTCCATCATTTCATCGACAGGGCGGAATTCCACTGGATAATGAATTTCTGCATCTGCCGTGAGAGTTCAAGCTGCCGGGATTACCCTGCAACACTGGGCTGCCTGTTCCTGGGCAGGGCTGTGCTGGGCATAAATCCCAGGATGGGCAGGCTGGTCTCCAAGGAAGAGGCCCATCAGCACGCCAGGAAATGCCGTGACGCCGGGCTGTTTCACCTGGTGGGCAAGAACAGGCTGGATGCAGTTTGGCTGGGTGTGGGCCCGGGGGAAAACCTGCTCACCATCTGCAACTGCTGTCCCTGCTGTTGCCTGTGGCGCTTCACACCCAATATCCACCGGCGCATAGCCTCCAGGATAACGCGCATGCCCGGGATAAGCGTGCACGTGACAGACCAGTGCACGGGCTGTGGCACCTGCACCTCGTCGTGCTTCATCAAAAATATCAGGCAGGAAGGCGGGAAGTCCGTTATAGGTGACGGCTGCCTGGGCTGCGGCAACTGCGTGGAAACGTGTCCCAACGGGGCCATAATCATGGTTAACCAATCGGGGGTCCACATCGATGAGGTCATAGGGCGCCTGGAGAAGGCCGTGACTGTCCGGTAGAAAGTGACTGCAGCCGGGACGGCAATTATTTTTGGAAGGAGGGTGGTAACGTGGATAGCAATGGAAAACTGATTGATCAAAGCCTGAAAAACCGGTGCTGCATGGTTACCGGTGCCAGTTCAGGCATAGGCCGGGAGATAGCGTTGGGCCTGGCCCGCAGGGATGCCACCGTATTCCTGGTCTGCAGGGACTTCGGCAGGGGAAGTTCGGCGCAGCAATACATACGCCAGCACTCGGGGAACCTGGATGTGCATGTACTGCTGGCGGACCTGTCTGTCCAGGATCAGGTGAGGGCGCTGGCGCAGGACTTCAACCGGCGGCACGGCAGCCTGCACCTGCTTGTCAATAACGCAGGTGTCATCATGGGCAGGAGGGTGCTGACCGGGGACGGCTTTGAGATGACCTTTGCCGTTAACTACCTGGCCTGTTTCCTGCTGACAAACCTACTTCTGGGCACCCTAAGTAAGAGCGCCCCCTCGCGGATAGTCAACCTCGCCACATCGTTGCACAGGTTTACCAGGCTGGATTTCGATAACCTGCAGGGTGAGCGGTCTTTCGGGCGGGACTCTGCCTACGCCGGGTCCAAGCTGGCAGTGATCAGCTTCACATACGAGCTGGCCAGGAGGCTGGAAGGCAGCGGGGTGACGGTAAACTGCGTGTGCCCCGGTGCGTGCAGTTCGGAGATATGGTCGCAGGCCAGCGGACTGGTCAACTCCGTCTTCCACGCCGTGATGAAGGGGCCCGGCGAGGGCGCCACGCTGCCGCTGTACCTGGCCTGCTCGGACGATTTAAACGGGGTCTCGGGGCGATACTACGAGACTAAGCAGCACCTCAGGATTTCGAAGGTGAAGGTCAAGGGGGCATTGTCTAAATCCTCTCCTGCCTCTTACGACAGAGTGGTGGCCGCAAGGCTGTGGGAACTGAGCGAACGGCTCACGGGGCTGGCCCCCCACCTTTAATCCATCTTCTTGGGTATGAAGCCCGACTTTTTCACCCATATGAAGGCAAGCGTCGTAGCCACCACCGTGGAAACTACCAGCAGGGAAATATACCACCCTATATCCTGTGGCCCCATGGCAAAGGCCGAATTGCCGAATATGGTGGCCAACGTGTTTGGCACAAGGACGGCAGTGCCGAGCACGGTCAGGTAGGTCATCAGCAGGGCCATCCTGTTGTTCATGGCCTGTAGCTGGTTGTTGTAGATCGACTGGAGCACCTCGAGTCCTGAGGCCAGTACATCCGACATGTGCTCCGCCAGCCCGATCTGCCGGCTGACGTCGTCTGCAAGGTAGCCCAGCCTGTTTAACAGCGCGGGGTCATTGGTCAGAAGTTCAGCGTCCCCGTAGCGCAGGTCGTGCAGGACGTCCACCGTCTCCCACAGCGCGTCCAGGTAGGTGATCAGTGCATGCTTCATGTTGTATATCTGCGGGCCCAGCAGTGCGCGCGGGGTCAGAGGGTCCATCAGTATCCTGTTCAGGTCGTCGCCGCGCCCCTCTATCTGCCTGAGGTGCTCGAAATTGCGGTCGTTGTTCTGGTCTATGATGCGTATGAGCAGCATGGTCAGCTTGTCCTCGGCGCAGATATCGATGGGGACCTTCTTGAAAATGGTCTCCGAGTAGCGCCGCAGCCGTGTGAAGCGGCGGTCTACCAGGATGGGGTGAACGGTGAGGATGAAATTCCTGCGCAGTAACAGCAGGGTGGGATGTGATTGCACGTCTATCTCGTCGTTAAGACGGATTTGTATCGACGGCAACTTGATCCCGGTCTCGACGGCGTAGTCCTCGTACAGCAGGCGCGGGTTGTCGACCAGGGCGTCCACAAGCTGGCCGGAGAACCCCAGCAGGCCGGCGCCCCTGCGCACATCTTTTTCAAAATCGGCGGTGCGGTAGTCCACCCAGGCCAGCAGCGAATCCTGCAGGTCTTTGAGAAAGCACTCGGGTGAATCGGCGTCCTGCATGGTCACCCTGCCGTCGGTGGACAGGGAGACGCAGAACCAGTGCTTTTCGAATGCGTTAACGGCATTGGTTGATGGCGGTGTGCAGGTATTATTAACCTCGGTAGTCTGTTCCGGCATGGTCTTAATCTCGAGTCTAAAGCGGCATTACAGTCCTTTTGAGAAGAGCATTAGTGCCAGGTCCGCCATGCGGCAGCTGTAGCCCCATTCGTTGTCGTACCAGGCGATCACCTTGGCCATGTTGCCTCCCAGCACCAGGGTTTGCAGGGAATCGTAAATCGAGCTGTTCTGGTTGCCCCTGAAGTCCGTGCTCACCAGCGGCTCATCGCAATATTCCAGTATGCCCTTGAGCTTGCCGGCGGCTGCTTCCCTGAAGGCAGCGTTTATCTGTTCAGCGGTGACCTCCTGCCCGAGGTCACAGACCAGGTCGCACAGCGAGACCGTCGGCACCGGCACGCGCAGCGCTATGCCGTGCAACTTGCCCTTGACCTCCGGGATGACAAGCGCCACGGCTTTGGCCGCCCCGGTCGTGGTGGGCACAATATTGAAAGCTGCCGACCTGGCCCTGCGCAGGTCCTTGTGGTACATGTCCAGCAGGCGCTGGTCATTGGTGTAGGCGTGAATGGTCGAAAGCAGCCCCCTGTTAAGGGTGAATTTGTCATTCAGCACCTTGATTACCGGCGCGATACAGTTGGTTGTACACGATGCGTTGGAGATGATATTGTGTTTGCCCGGCTCGTATTTCTCTTCGTTGACCCCCATTACGATGGTGATATCCTCGTTGGTGGCCGGGGCCGAGATAATGACCTTTTTGGCCCCCCCCTGCAGGTGAGCGGCAGCCTTGGTGGCGTCCGTAAACAGGCCGGTTGACTCCAGGACGATACTGATGCCGAGGTCCTTCCATGGTATTTTAGCCGGGTCGCGCTCAGCGATGACCCTCGTTTTAATTCCGTCCACTATGATGGAATCGGCGGACGACTCCACCTTTCCCGGGTATATCCCGTAGGTGCTGTCGTATTTCAGCAGGTGGGCATTGGTTTTAGCGTCGGTGAGGTCGTTGACCGCCGCGATCTCCAGCTTGCCCGGGTAGTGCTGGTTGATGGCCCTGAATACCAGGCGGCCTATGCGACCAAATCCGTTGATGCCTATTTTATATGCCATGGGTTAACCTCCTTTCGATGGTTTATTCTTATAGTAGGCAGCGGTGATCTTGGTGGACATGCCGCCCCGGATGTTCCAATCGCTGATGATTTCCATACTTTTGGGCCTGACAGCCTTGACCAGGTCATCCAGTATGCGGTTGGTGGATTCTTCATAGAAAGTCATGACCGTGCGGTAGCTGGTCAGGTACAACTTCAGCGACTTGAACTCGATAATCAGTTTATCCGGAACGTATTTAATCGTTATGGTGGCGAAATCCGGCTGTCCCGGGTTGAGCGGGCAGAGGGCGGTGAACTCGGGGGCAACCACTTCCACGGTATAATCCCTGCCGGCATACGGGTTGGGCATGCACGTAAGCAATTTTGGCTGGGGTGAACCCGTGTATTCCAGGTTAAGGGCCTGGATCTTGCGTAATAGTTTATCCATGCATTATTCCCCCGACCAGTACAGCGTCTTTTCCCCTTCGGCAATCTTCTTGCCCTTGTTCTCGGCCACCAGGTACTGCAGGTACGCCAGTGTCTCAAGCACGGCCAGCCTGCGGTCGATGGGTTCCAGCTTGTCGTAGGCCGTTTCCTCGCCGTTAACAATCCAGGGTATGGCTTTGGTCACATCGAAGCCATTTTTAGTCTCCACGCCCATTATCCTCTGGATCTTCGCCATCCTGTCCCGGTGAACGCGCATGATCTCATCGATCATGGGGGCAAGGCCACTGAAAACCGATCCGTGCCCGGGGAAGACGAAGCGCACTTCCAGTTCCGACAGTGCGTTAAGTGATTTTACATAATCACCAAGCGGGTTATCACCGGACTGGGTGTGATAGCCGATATTTGACACCATTTCGGGCAGGACGTGGTCGCCGCTGAAAAAGTATTTTTTATCCGGCTCGTAAAGGCATATGTGGCCCGGCGAGTGCCCGGGCGCAGCCATGACCCTGAATTCATATGGTGGCATGGATATGACATCCCCGTCCTTGAGCAACCGTGAGGCCTTGAAAGGGGATACATAGCTGCGTATGTTAAAGGATGCCTCTGAGAGCATCTTGAGCTCCCACTCGGGCACGCCGTTGGCCATATAAAGAAGGATCATCTCGCTTACAAGCTTTTCGGGGTGCGTGTAACGGGAGTCGATCAGGTAATCCTCTATCGCGCTGATGGCGATTTTAGCCCCGGTCAGTTCCGCAATTTTGCCTGCCAGGCCGAAGTGGTCAGGGTGGAAATGGGTGATGGCAATGTCAGTGATGTCCTTCATGGCAAAGCCGCTGTTCTTCATCTCCAGCGCCAGCGCATTGAAGGCCTCGGGCGTGTTCCAGCCCGTATCGATCAGCAGGTTGCCGTCGTTGCCCTCGATGATATATACGTTGACGTTCTCGGGGCCCACCTTGAGCAGCGGGAGCTTGATCTGGTTGATGCCCTTGAAAAGTTCCATATATGGATAATCTCCTATATCAGCAGGGCCTTCCGCCCGGGATATTTTGCCTTGCTGCCAAGCTCTCCTTCGATTTGCAGCAGCCGGTTGTACTTTGCCACCCGTTCGCTGCGGCAGGGCGCGCCGGTCTTGATCTGCCCGGATTTCCATGCCACGGAAAGGTCGGCGATGGTGGTGTCCTCGGTTTCACCCGACCTGTGGCTGATCACTGCCGTCCATCCAGCTTTATGCGCCATTTCTATGGCGGCCAGCGTCTCGGTCAGGGTCCCGATCTGGTTTACCTTGATCAATATAGAGTTGGAGGCTGTTAAAGAGATACCTTTTTTAAGCCTCTTGACGTTGGTCACATACAGGTCGTCACCTATCAGCTGTACTTTTTTACCCAGCTTGCCTGTAAGCTTGACCCAGCCGTCCCAGTCGTCCTCGTCGAGGCCGTCTTCTATGCTGATGACGGGGTACTTTGAGACCCAGTCAGCGTAGAAATCCACCATTTCCGCGCTGCTGAGGGTTTTGCCTTCCCTTTCCAGTACATACTTACCATCCTTGTAAAAGCTGCTGGCCGCCGCATCAAGGGCAATATGGCAGTCGCTACCCGGCCTGTACCCGGCAATTTCGATTGCTGACAATATAAGCTCCACGGCTTCCTTATTGGAGGGCAGCGATGGGGCGAACCCCCCCTCGTCACCCACGTTGGTATTAAGCTTCTTCTGCTTGATCACCTTTTTCAGCGACTGGTAGACCTCGCATCCCATCTGCATGGCCTGGCTGAAGTTCTTTGCGCCCGTCGGCATAACCATGAATTCCTGCAGGTCGGTGGAATTCTCAGCATGCTTACCGCCGTTGAGTATGTTCATCATGGGGACCGGCAGGGTGATTGCCGTTGCCCCTCCCAGATATTTGTAAAGGGGTTTGTTTGCCGAATTGGCCGCCGCGTACGCTGCAGCCATTGAAACCCCCAGTATGGCGTTGGCGCCCAGGTGCGATTTATCGGGTGTCCCGTCTAACTCGATCAACCTGGCATCCAGCTTTTCCTGGTCAGACACGTCGAAACCGGCCATCGCGGGTTGAATTATTTTTACCACGTTATCCACAGCCTTCAGGACGCCCAGGCCGCCGTATCTCTTTTTATCCCCGTCGCGAAGCTCGAGTGCCTCGTATTTGCCTGTGCTGGCCCCCGAAGGTACGGCGGCTTTGCCGGATACCCCGTTGTCTAGGTATACCGCTACCTCTATTGTGGGATTTCCCCTGGAATCGATTATCTCGCGTGCGCTGATGCTCTTTATTTTCATGCTGTTACTGCCGCTTTTATTACGGGGTGAATTTGAGGCCGCTATTTAGGGCCGTGTCATTATACCACCCGTTTTTTAACAGGGGCAATGTGAATTGAACGGGCGGGAATTCAGGCGTTGCCCTGCAGCTTTTATTTAAGTTAACATTTAGGGATATTAAGCCCGTATATTAAGATAATTACAAGGAGATAGTTGTCGAAAATGAATAAGACGTTGTTCTCACTGGTTGCTGCTATATTGGCCGTTGTATTAATAGTTATAACGGCCGGCTGTGCCGGCCCGGTGAAAAATGAAAGGCAAATAAAAGCGGCCACGGATAACATGCGGAGCATTATCCAGTCCAAGCTGTTGAATTTGGACAATGCGGTATCAGGTGCGGCTGGAAAAATAGCAAAAAGCGGGCTGCAGGGTGAGGAGACAAGGAAGATTTTGGAAGGGCTGTGTAAAAAATACCCCTACCTGTTGGATTGCTCGGCTGCCGACCCCCGCGGAAAGCTGGTCACCGTGGCGCCCGAGGCATACCGCCGTTTTGAGGGGACGGACACTGCCACAACAGAAGCCTCGAAAATGTTCTTTTCGCAGCTGAGTGAGAATAAGACACCCGTGCTCAGCAATATCTTCAGCGCTGTGGAGGGGGCCGATGCCATAGCGCTGATCCGGCCCGTGGTCACGGAGAAGGGTGAGTCGCTGGGCTCAATCTGCGCCCTGTTCAAGCCGGGGTCACTTCTGGATGAGATCATCGCGTACCAGGCCGAAGTGGTGGCATTGAAGGTAAATGTCATGCAGCTTGACGGCATGGTCATTTACTGCTCGACGGGGACGGAGACCGGCAAGAACGTGCTCACCGACCCGTCCTATAAAGATTATCCGGAACTGATCGCCCAGGCTGAGAAAATCGCGGCGCAGAAGAGCGGCACGGGCAGCTACATGTATCCCGATGCAACAACGGGCAAGCTGGTGAAGAAAACAGTGTATTGGACCAGCATGGGGTTACACGGGACCGAGTGGCGACTGGTATCGATTGCCGAACTGGGAGACTAAGGTCCGGCGTTGCTTCAGCACCTGCCGGATAGCTGTTTTATTGAAGATTTCTGTAGTACAAAAGGGTCTTGACACGGGGTATATAATGTTTAATCGATAGGATAAATATGGAAACCGTAGTCCGTATTCTTATGTTTGGAGATGTAACCGCTCTCCTTGAAAACGCCGGATAAACCTCAAGACACTACTAACCCATCTACCTCTCAAGACCACCTGACCCACGGTGACCGTCCGGGCAATCTTTTCTTGCGCAGGCAAATCAAGCTGCCGGTTCACCTGCACCGCGTCCTCGGTGTGGGTGGGCTATTCGGAGCAGCCTACGGCGATGTGGGATCATCCGTCTATTACGCCCTGGGCATAGTATCCATGTCCGCCCTGGGCCTTACTCCCCCCGTTCTCATGCTGTCCGGCATCATCTTCCTCTTTACGGCGCTTACCTACGCGGAAGGTGCCACGATGCTGCCGGAAGCAGGCGGTTCAGGCGCTTTTGCCAGGCGTGCTTTTAATGACTGGGTCAGCTTTATCGCAAGCTGGGTGCTGATGATGGACTACATGGTCACCATGTCTATTTCAGCTTTTTCAGCGGCCAATTATCTGGGCTTTTTCTGGCCCGTTTTGAAGACGTGGCCGACCAACAGCTTCGTGGGCATAGCGATAATAGCGGGGCTGGCCTTTATCAATATCAAGGGATTGCGCGAGTCATCCCGCCTGAACGTGTTTTTGGTGGTTGTGGACCTGGTAACCCAGGTGCTTGTAGCCGTGCTGGGCGCCTTTCTTATTATCAGCATCCCCACGCTCATCCAGAATATTCACTGGGGAGTAGCTCCTACCTTCGATCAGCTACTCTTTGGTATATCGATATCCATGGTGGCCTATACCGGTATAGAGACGGTGGCCAACCTGGGAAGCGAGACGCGCAACCCCGGCAAGAACATTCCCAGGGCGGTCATGCTGGTATTCGCCGCGGTCATCATGATGTATGCCTTTTTATCGATGACTGCGCTCAGTGCCTACCCGGTTTACCAGGCCCCCGACGGGCAATGGGTGACCGATCTCACGCAAAAATTCCTGGAGGACCCCATAATGGGTATCACCTACGCCATGCCAGGATTTATCCCATATTTCCTGGGCTTCTGGGTGGCGCTGCTGGCCGCGACCATACTCATCATAGCCACGAATGCGGGAATGCTGGGCGCCTCAAGGCTGGCCTATTTCATGGGCCAGAGGCAGCAGCTGCCCGGCTTTCTCGGCGGTATAAGCAAAAAATCGCGTGTGCCACAGAACGCCATCTTCCTTTTCTCCGTCATTGCCGCTGCTCTGGTTATGACCGGGAAGGTCGAACTGCTCGCAGACCTCTATGCGTTCGGGGCTGTGCTGGCCTATACCTCGGCGCATGTATCCATCATAGCCCTGAGGATAAAGGAACCCGACCTACCTCGGCCGTTCAAAATACCCATCAATGTCCGTATAAAGGGGCGTGATATACCGGTTACCGCGGTATTAGGAGGTCTGGTAACAGCCACTACCTGGCTGATCGTTGTGTATACCCACCATATCGGCCGTATCGTAGGCTTCACCTGGGTCGGCGTCGGGCTCCTATTATTTTACCTGTATCGCAGATATAAAAAGAAACATCCTGCCCCGCCTACAGTGTGAACTGCTAACTAACGTAATGGCACCTGGAGGAGAAAATGTTGAACATCAACTGGTCGAGTAGATGGTCGGGCTATCTTATTAGTTTTGGGATGATTACCGTGGTTACGGTGGCCGGGAACTTATTGCAAACCTTGCCTTACTTCAACCTTTACGACACCGATATGCTCTATATATTGTGCGTTGCGATTTCAGCCGCGTACCTGGGAGTTGGCCCATCATTTTTGGCATCCGCTTTAAGCGTGCTCGCTTTCGATTTATTCTTTATCCCCCCGGTACTATCTCTTAGCGTATCGAGTGATCAAGGCGTGGTCAGCCTGCTTATCCTTGCCATCGTATCTACCGCAATCAGTTGTCTTTCACCTCAGATGCGGCGATGATTAGTACGGACTGAGATGATCACACGATAAATGCTTTGGCAGGCTGCTATATTTAAGCAACCTTGTGCAAAAGGTTTATTTTCGTCCTCATAAAATTGTTGACAAAATGTATAGTATACTATACTATAAGTATATTAAACTATGCAGGAGGCATCGGGATGCACACAGGTAAATTTCGTATTTATAGGGCGCTAATAGCAGGCGGGCTGGTCATTGCCGTGGGAATTGCCATTGCTACTGATACCGCCATAATTGCGCTGGCGGCTGTTATAGCAGCCATTATACTTGCGTTTATCCTGGAACACAGCAACAAAGAGATAGTACGGGATGAAAGAATCTCGCAAATCGATGGGAAAGCCGCCTCGGCTTCTTTCAATATCATGCTTATTGTGGCGGCACTCGCCTCATTGGGCATAGCCCTGTTCCGCAGTCAGTTGCCGGAAAACATTGTATTTTTTGGTGCAATCATGGGCTATTGTATCTGTGCTGCATTATTATTGCGTCTTTGTTTTTACGCCTATTTCAGCCGGAAGCTATAGGGTTTAACACATGAAAAACAAGCTAAAGGTATTCCGTGCCATGCACGACCTCACACAGGAGGCGCTGGCCGATCAACTACGCGTTACCAGGCAGACTGTCGTCTCCATCGAAAATGGTAAATACGATCCTTCCCTGCCGCTTGCTTTCCGTATCGCCAATCTATTTAATGTGAAAATTGAGGATGTCTTTCTATA
>Ga0247840_10007388_pt1 | contig 15310 bp, 18 predicted proteins | sample LaCruzMarch2015__FD_192404 | JGI IMG/M metagenome (GOLD analysis project Ga0247840, IMG submission 192404) | Freshwater microbial communities from meromictic Lake La Cruz, Castile-La Mancha, Spain - LaCruzMarch2015_17m | ecosystem: Environmental > Aquatic > Freshwater > Lake | place: Spain...
CGGGTACAGACAATTGATCATTTCACCGGCACATCGCATGCTGCTTTATCCACCGGGTTCAGGCACTTCCTGATATGGCGGAAAAACTTCCAGTGCAGGAGCAGGTGGATGATGAGAAGCGCTACAAACACAAAACTGGTGTAATTGTGCAGCGTTACCCACTGGTGGCGGGTGATGCCAAGATACATTGCCCAGCTGCCGCCCCGCCCGCTGCCTTCCGGGAGAAAGAGATAGATGACAAGCCCGGTGGCAAGTGACAGGATGAACGTCACCAGACATCCAATATCTACGAGAGCATTAATGGTTATACGTTTCATGTGAAATTCTCCTGATCATCAAACAAGACGGATGAGGTTTTCCCTGCCTTTTTTTACCTTCAGTACCGCCCCTCGTTCATGAAGAGCGTTAAGTGCGGCGCTCACCGTCGATTTGGGGAGCCCTGTCATCTTCGTAATCTCGGACTGGTAGAGTTCCCCACCATGGGAAGCGAGCAGCTGGACGATCCGTTCTTCAAGAGTTTTGATTTCCGATTCTGACAAGGGCGATGCCGGTTCTTCAGGTGCGGATCCCGTTTTGCGGCGATGCCGCATGAGATAAATGCCAAAACTCACGATGACAACGATAATGATGCCAAGACCGATTGCAAGACTCATATACGGGATCGACTGCTTTTCAAGAACAATCCGTGGTTCACCGGCGCCAAACGAGCGCTGACCGTACCAGATAAGCCCGTCACGCACCTGGTCAGGCGCTGGTTCAGCCGTGATTACGGTGTAGCCGATGGGATACCTGACAATAAGGGTATTGTCCTTTTCCAGATAGAGACCACCGACAAATGTGTCCCCGATATTCATCACCGATCCGGGTTTTGCAAAACCCTTCCAGGTAAACGAGTAAAAAACAACACCATAACTCCCCGTGGGGGAGGTCTGGACGGCTGCATCAGCGGAGAAACCGGTAGCGTCCATGGGGCGGGACGTGGCAATCGTTGCCTGTGCAGCGGATCGCTTCATTAAGTCCTCAAACTGGGGGAGATAAACGGTTTGCAGGTTTTGGGAGTACGCACCAAATGCAGTTTTGTCCTCATCTGTAACGAGCATTGTCCGGTACTCGACATGCCAGAGTGCAGACCCGTCTTCATGGATGTCAATCGTATAGGTGACGGAGTATGATGGATCAGCCGCGAGCGCCCCCGCGGAGAGACTCAGCAGGATCACGAGCGCAACTGCAAAAATATTATATCTCAGTGCCAACACCTCCGTTCAGTTCCGTATTGATCAATATCCTGTCAGGGTATAAATAGAAATAACCGGAATTTCCGGATTTTCCCGGTGACCGGTAAGAGCACCGGTTGCGGTCATCAATTCCCCCGGAATTTTCCCTGCCCGCCGCCATCCATATTACCGTTCCCGTTCTGTTTTCCCTGGTTGCCCTGTGGGGTTATTGTTGTTGTAACGTCCGTTGCATTCGTGTTTCCCTGCAAATTTCCCTGCTGGTTGTTTCCTCTCATCTCACCAGTCTGGACCTTGTTGCTGTTTCCATTGCCGTTACGGTTTGTGTCCTGTAATGCTACCCGGTTCGCACCCGGCGGCGTTATGTTGCCTTGTCCTGTAGTACGTCCAAGACGGATGGCGTTCTTCTCCTCAAACTTCTGACCGAGTGTGAGACTATTCGCGTACGCACGTGACAGTCCGTTGTTGTTCGGGTGCGAGAGCATGAGGTTTCCGAGTACCTGGTTATGATGTGCGATCATCTCTTGTGCGTGTAACAGCCCGGTAGTATTTGCGGGAAATTCTGCGAGCGTGGTTCCGGTAAGGTTGATCTTCTGCATGTACAGATCAAGCGCCCGCTCGGCATACTGTGTCCTGTTCATGGCGAGTTCCTGTTCTGCCTCAGTAATGCGGAGATTTGCATGGGTCATCCGCTTCTCCAGTCTTTGTGTCTGGTTGAACGTGAATGATTCGTCGAGGTCTTCCATTGCGATCTTCAGACCGTACAATGCATTACCGGCACCAATAGCGTTGTCATGGGGTGTCCAATTCTCTGCCCTACCAAGACCGAGGCCCGGTGTGTTGGCTGGTGGTCCTGCCTGTGCAGTTACCACTCCAGCGGTGCAGAGCAACGCGAGCAGAACTGCACCTGATATCATTATCCTGTATCTCATATTGACTCCATTTTCGTTCCGGCGCATGCCGTTATATTTTTGTTGAGTCCGGGGGGAATTAAGCATGGTGACTTTCCAGAAAAAACCGGAAGGTTCAGAGCAGGCCCGGTGTTCGTGATATCGTTCCGGATAGTTCAGAAATAAAATCCGGGCAAAATTTGCGGGGAAAATTACCGGAGCAAAATGCACAGTAATTTGCCCTGCAATGCATGCGGGATCTAAAAAACGCGCAATGCGATGCAGATGGATCGGTGCATTGGATTTTGAAATTATTTTTTCGTTACGCTGGTTTTTTCAATCCCTTGCCACCTTGCCACGGTAGTACCCGAAGAAATACCCGATGCCGAGTGCTGTGGCACCAAAGAGACCGATCTCGCGTTTCAAAACAGGGGGTTTTGCCCCGGCATCTGACATCAATTACTCTTTTTCCTGCGGATTATTAATGATGCAGGTGGGTGATCCCGCAGAATGATAAATTGCCATGCCTCACGGGAATTCCGGTGAGCGGGCTTCGCACTGATGGGTAATGGCTACTGCGAGGGATTTGATCTCCCGCATGAAATCCGATTCGGTTGAAAGGAGCGGGCAGACTTCAGGTTCCGCAGCAATCACCCCAGCATCAAAGGAGAGCAGCATCACCCGGGAAAATTCGTCGAGATGCCCTGCCCGCTGGCGTGTTTTCTCCCGATCCACGGGCTTGCCGACACGGTTTACGACAAGAATAATATGTCCGATTCCCAGTTCTCGCGCCAGTGCAGCGGATTCCCGTGCTACGGAGAGGGCATTGTAGGAGGGATCCGCTACGACAACCGCACAGGTAAACCCATCAGCAACCGCCCTGCCGAAATGTTCAGGACCCGCCGGGGTGTCCAGGAGGATCACCTCGTCTTTGAAGAGCCGCATGTGACGGAGGATTGCGGTAAGGAGGGTGTACTCGGGGCAGAGACAGCCCGAGCCAGCCTGCCGGACTCCGCCCATCACGAGCATCCGCAGGTTTCTGGCAACATCCACCGAGAACCGGTCCACCACATCACTCACATCGGGATTGAGAGTGAGCAACCCTCCCGGGGATATTCCCGGCCCGGCACCCGTTTTTTCGCGCAGGTACTCCACACTTTGGCAGACCGGAATAATCCGCTCTACTACCGGTGGCGGGATGCCCAGGGTTACCGCGAGATTCTGCTGGGGGTCGCCGTCTATGGCAAGTACCCGGAACCCTTGTTGTGCAAAAAGATGGGCGAGGAGTGCGGTGATCGTGGTCTTGCCAACCCCGCCTTTTCCGGTGATAACGATCCGGATACCGTCTTTACCCGTATAGGGAAAATGGCTGTTGCCGGCTACAGTGGCATTACGCGATCCCCCGTGCATGCTCATATCCCGAGCTCTGTCCGCTTGCGTTCGATGTGATCCGAGATGAGCACCGCTGCCTTTGCCGGATCGGGTTCCACGGCAAAACTCGCATTCACCGCACCTTTCAGTCCTTCAGTGAGGAGTGATACGACCGGGGGGCTCCCCGATATGTGCGGCAGCACACCGAGCACCGTGTAGACGCCAGATGCAACGAAATATGCCCCGATGGAGACTGCTTTCTGCGAGTACCATTCGGGCGCCGCACCGGCGATGGGCAACTTGTGGATCGGCACATTGAGTGCATTGCCGAGTTCCGCTGCGAGCACGAGAATGCGGGAGTTGTCAACGCAGGAGCCCATGTGGAGCACTGGCGGGATCTTTAAGGACTCGCAGATCGCCCGAAGGTCATCACCTGCCAGCGATGCGGCTTCGGGTCGGAGCAGCCCGGCTTTCCCTGATGCGATCGCGGCACAACCAGTTTCGACACAGAGGATATTCCTTTTAATCAGTTCCTTTGCCAGTGTCACATGCCCGAAATCATGCTTCACGTGCGGGTTGTTGCACCCGACAATTCCGACAGCTCCCCGGATCTTGCCGGCAGCGATCAGATCGATGAGCGGTTTGAACGAGCCGCCAAGTGCGTTCTTGATTGCCTCGTTGGAGAATCCCGCCATGACCGGAACAGGCTCTCCCGGGATAAGAACACGCTGGGGGTTCCGGTTCTTGTAGTTCTCCACCGCCATCCGCACAATCGCTTTGGCTGTGAGATATGCATCCTCCGCATGGAAGTCGAAGAAGTACGAACCCGGGATCGTGGCTTTCGAACTCGTGGAGATGATGAGAGTATGATAGCAGCTTGCAGTCCGGGGGAGCGAGGGGAAGATGCACTGGTAGTCCACGACCATCGCTTCAAGAGCACCGGTTGCGATGATCAGTTCCTGGTTTAAGTGGTTCCCCGTCATCGGGATGCCCTTTCTCATGAGCAATTCATTTCCTGTACAGCACATCCCGACAAGGTTGATTCCCTTTGCACCGTATTTCTGGGCGAGGGCTTTCAGCTCAGGATCAGCCACAGCCTTCACCATCACTTCGGAGAGCATCGGGTTGTGACCATGCACCGAGATGTTTACGTGATCCTCTTTTAACACTGCCAGATTCATCTTCGAGCTGGTAATCGTGGGAGTGCCAAACAGGATATCCGAGACTTCAGTGCCGATCATCGATCCGCCCCAGCCATCCGAGAGCGAGGTGCGCAGCCCCTGGAGCAGGATATTGACATAATCGGCGCCGACGCCCATCTGGATGCGGTGCATCGAGTCCACTACTTCACGGTCAATACCCCGCGGCGTAATGCCCAGTTTGTTCCATATCTCACGGGTCGCCTTCGGGGCACGGTTCAGGAACTGGAGTGCGTTCTTCCTCATCCCATACTCTTCAAGCATCGCGCCACCGAGTTCCGCGGCAAGCTGTTCGGGTTTCCTACCGTCTGTTTTAATATTATATTCCTTGCAGATTTTCTGGAGTTTTTCCGTATCGGTGATTGCGTAGTCTTTGGTTTTACCGGTTCCAAGGAGATACAGCGTCTCGACAATATCACGACCGTGATCCGAGTGGGCTGCCGCACCAGTTGCGATCATGTCCAGCAGGTTGCGGGAAACGATCAGGTCTGCATCGGCACCACAGACGCCGCGAATGCGGTGGGGCGGGATGATCCGGCAGGGTCCCATGGTACACCGTGAACAGGATGTGCCGGCTTCACAGTGTTTGCAGGGAGGCTGCTGCATCTCGAACCGGTCCCAGACTGTCTCGATGCCCTCCCGCATCATTATTTCAAGGATCGGTTTGGCGTTCTCATCGATCGTCCGCTCTTCTTTTTTCTGCTCAATTAAAGCCGGGTTCATGAGCGACATTCGCGCCCTGTCGAGCTCGCAGACATCGAGCCGCTCCCGGATCAGTTGGGGTTTTGGTTCTTCGTCCATCTCACTCACACCATGATATTGGGTAGTTGCTAATCCACCATCGCGGTATATATCTCTTGCCTCATGCAAGCAAGTGCCCCCCGGGGTCTGGCGAGGGAGGGAGCGTACAGCAGGATCCTCTGCCGGCTCCGGCCGAAACGTTCTAAACCTTTGATCAGGAAAGGAGAATGACTGAGGTACTGTATGGCAATCGACCCGATCTACATCATCGATCCAGAGGTTGGTGCTGTAGCTGAAGCAGTCTTCTACGACCGGATAACAGCGGAGTGAGTGCTGCCGAATCCTCTTTTTTGCATTCCGGCAGGATATCCTCTTAAGATAATGGAAAACAGCTGACCGGAAAAAAGCATAAATGAGGAGAGACCGACCTTCCTGTATCAGTTATAGTGGGGGTTTATGAGCCGAACGATCTTATCCCCGATTTTCTGTGCTTTCTCTATTGCTTCCTTATCAGCGAGCACTTCACCCTCATGATACCCGTTACCCTTGACTGAGCCTAACGATGAAAATTCGTGAGTGCTTAAGAATCCTTCAAGCGTCTGGATCGTCCGGTTTGCACCTTTATGCGCCTGCACAGCTACAGCGACGCCCTTTCTGCCTGCCAGCTTGTGGTCATGGTAGAGGGAATACGTACGGTCGATGAAATTCTTGAGATGGCCGCACACATCATAATAATACGTAGGTGAACCGATCACGAGCACATCGCAATCGAGAACTTTGTTGATTATATTATCCCAGTCATCGTTCTCGATTACGCACCACTTTTTCTCTTTGCATTTCTCACAGCCCAGACAAGGATGAATCTTCTTACCTGCAAGCGAGACAAATTCAGTCTCGATCCCCACAACATGGCAACGTTCGAGAATGACGTTAACCAGATCTGCGGTGTTGCCTTCCTTACGCATGCTACCTGATAAGCCCAGCACCTTCATATTTTATACTCAACTCATAGGCACATGATAGTTTCGATGGCCGGTGTAAACCTGAAGTGCCGGAATGCAGCGGGAATTTCATCATCAGGGTGATGCTGACGGTAAAAAAGGTGTAATACGCAGCCGTAATCGCTGCTCCCGAACCGTGGAATGCCGCCATCGTCCAGTTCATGCGCCAGCCCGCATTCAAGGAGATCCGAAATGACTGTGTCTTTCGATGTAGGTGCAGTTGTAGATCGCCGACCGCTTCGCACAGCTTCGCCGTGCTTGCGCCTGCTCCGCGACCGGCTCATCTCGCTCAACAGTCATACGTTCCTCGTTCATTCCGCGTTCCTCCCGCGTGCCTGGCCGAACCAGAAACCAAATACCCCACCAACAAGAATCCCACCAACCGCGGCCTGCAAAGCAAAAAGACATGCCTCAATTTCCCCGCTTGGCGGCTCCCACTGAGGGATCAAGGGCTGGAAATTTTCCACGGCATTACCGGAAAGTTTTGCGATAAGTCCTGAACCTACATTATCAGAACCGGCAAATTCCGCCCCGCTCATTGTTGCGCTCGTGTACAGGAACAATGCGCAGAATGCAACAATTGAAATCCCGGCCAGGATTTCGAGCGTATACTTGTATGCCATCAGATCTCACTCCGTGCGGCATCGATCTTCTTTTCAGAAAAAACACCCAGCCGGATCAGGATATCCGGTTTGAGCGTCACGATATACTTGAACACGAGCGCAAGGACAACGCCTTCGACAATCGCAAGGGGGACCTGCGTAACGGCGAATATGCCCATGAACAGGATGAATGAACTGACAAAACCGCCGGTCCCTGCCGGGTATGCGAGCGCCAGTTCAAGCGAGGTTGTCACATACGTGAACATATCCGCAAGAGCGGTTACTAAAAATACCGTTATGTAGATATTTACAGAAGTGTCCCGGAGTAACCGATAAACTCCATATCCCACCAATGGTCCGACAATCCCCATGGAGACAATATTGGCTCCAAGGACCGAAAGTCCCCCGTGGGCAAGGAACAGACTCTGGAACAAGAGAACAATCGCACAGACTACTGCCGTGATCCATGGTCCGAACGAAATTGTCGAGAGCCCGGTTCCGGTAGGATGGGAACAACTGCCCGTAACGGACGGGAGTTTTAAGGATGACAGGATGAAAACAAATCCCCCCGTCACTCCAAGCAGGGGAAGTGCTTCCCGATCCTGGTCCAGTACTTTTTTCAGCTGATATATTCCAAGCATGAGGCAGGGCAGTGCGATGATCCACCAGATCAGGCACCATTGCCACGGTAAGAATCCTTCCATGATATGCATGATATCACCAAACAAATTAATTTGTTTTAAGTAAAATTTATTTGTGTTTTTATTGTTTGGCAACCTCAGTATTTAATTATTTGTAATTTTTTGTGAAACAGCGTGGAGATTTTCCACAATAAGCGGGATTTTTCCGTCATAGAATCTCCTGCCTGCGGTCGATTCCCGACCTCGTTATTATCACAACCTTTTCTTATCTTTTAAGAATTCGTATCAAAACACAATTTTGATATAAGACTTAGTATTACATTAATTTAGATTAGTATGAAAAAAGTATCTGTTATTTTCCTAATTATCGCACTGCTCCTGGTAGGCACACTTCTCTCAGCAGGATGCACATCTCAGAGTACCGCCCCTGCCAGAACCGGCACAATCACGGTCACTGACATGGCGAACCGGACGGTTACCGTCACGCAGAATCCCCAGCGGATCATCGGTGTTGGTGCTGGTGCCCTGCGGATGATTTCGTACTTGCAGGCAGCGGATCGCGTAGTCGGCGTTGACGACCGGGAACAGCTGAAGTACAACACCTCGGGCTTCGGTATGCCCTCCGGCATCGACAAACCATACAACCTCGCCAATCCGGAACTTTCAACGAAACCATTCATCGGCGGAAAGACCGGTGACCCCGAACTGATCGCGGCGCAGAACCCTGATGTCATCTTCTTCACGTTCACGACAGGAAAAGATGCCCAGACCCTCCAGGAAAAGAGCGGTCGTTCGGTCATTGCGCTGACAACCGGTGATCTCGGGAAGAACAAAGATGCATTCTACCAATCGTTCAGGACCATGGCACACGTCCTCGGGAAAGTTGATCGTGGGGAAACAGTGATCTCGTATATTGACGGGACGATTGCAGATCTGAACAACCGGACAAAAGACATCCCCGCTGACCAGCGCCCGAAGGTATACGTGGGCGGCATCGCGTTCAACGGGGCGCACGGGTTTCTTTCCACAGATCCCGCATATTCCCCGCTCCTGATGGTGAACGGGAACAATGTTGCGGCATCAGCGGGCCCGGTCGGACAGATGATGATCGACAAGGAAAAACTTCTCGAATGGGATCCGGATATCATCTTTGTCGATGAAGCGAGTTATGCGCTCGTGAAAGAAGACCTCAAAGACCCCGTGTATCAGTCACTCTCTGCTGTGAAGAACAACCGGGTGTATGGTGTGATGCCGTACAACTGGTACGCCAACAACTACGACACGGTACTTGCGGATGCGTATTTCGTCGGTAAGACGCTCTATCCTGAACGGTTTGCCGATGTTGATCCCGCTCAGAAAGCGGACGAGATCTACACGGTGCTCGATGGGAAACCGGTGTATGGCGACATGAAGAACCTCTTCGGCGGCTTTGTGCCGTTCTCCACGCTTGTGAAATGATGGTGCGGCGATGTGCGATCATACGTCCGAGATTCCTGATCTTACTGCGGTTCCGGCAATCCCCGGAACTCTCCCCCTTGCATTTTTCGATACAGCGCTCGCGGGGTTACGGCACTATTACGCGGTGACAACAGCACTCGATCTTGGGCTTTTTGAACTGCTCCGCGAGCCAAAGACCGGGAGTGAATGTGCCGACGCACTTGGCTGCCGGAACGATCTGGTCACGCTGCTGTGCGAGAGCCTTGTATCGACCGGTCTGTTGGAAAAGGATGGGGAACAGTTCCATACGAGTGCAATTGGGCAGTTGTATCTAATCAGTAGTTCACCGTTCTGCCAAAAGCATGCAATAGCATTCCAGCGCCGGCTTGCCGGGCTCTGGACACAACTCCCCATCATCTTAAAGGAAGGTCCCGTGACGTATGACCGTGCAGGGATGTTCCGGGATGTGATCATTCCCTCGATGGCGGAGAACTGCAGGTGTGGGCTGCTCCAGCAGGTGACCGGGCATATCGCAGCGCTACCGGAATTTTCTCGTGCGAAAAGACTGCTTGATCTCGGTGGGGGGCACGGGCTGTATTCAATTGCATTCTGCCAGAAAAATTCTGGGCTCTCCGCGACCGTGTTCGATTTACCCCCGGTAACTGAAGCGACCCGGGATTTCATTGCACACTACCATGCACACCGCGTCCACATCCTTCCCGGTGATTTCTTTACCGATCCTATAGGCAGCGGGTATGACATCATCTTCTCATCATCAAATCCCGGGGGAAAAGTCCCTTCGCTTATCCCGAAAATTGCTGCTGCGCTGAATAACGGAGGTTTGTTCATCAACAAGCAGACGATTGATGAAGCTCCCGAGGATCCGTTCATGAGCCTTGAATGGAACCTCTGGACGTTTGCGGGAATACAAAAACAGGCAAAAAGGTATGTTTTCTCCAACAGTGTGACGCTTGCTGAATACAACCGCGAGCTCGCAGACCACGGGTTTGTTGTGCGGGACCTGATCCCGATCGATGCACAATCTGCCATGACAATAGCACAAAAGAATTCGGGTATGGATGAATGGAGTTGACCTCATGCATCTTGACATCAGTAACGTAACCGAACCCGGCACATACGCCGGATACTTACGAAGGAAATCTCTTTTCTTAGTCGCCTGTATGGGAATGCTTGTCCTGCTTGCGCTTATTTCGATTGGCGTTGGCAGTGTCATGCTCCCGGTTGCTGATGTCTGGCAGGCACTCTTCTGCCATTCCACCGGAAATGCGGAACTGATCATCTGGAACATCCGGCTACCCCGCGTGCTCGCTGCCATTGTCTGCGGTGCAGGTCTCGCGGCAGCCGGTGTCGTCATGCAGTCGGCGCTGCGCAACCCGTTGAGTTCCCCGTATACCCTTGGAATCTCACAGGCAGCGGCATTCGGAGCGGCAGTTGCAATAACGTCGCTCGGTGCAGGGACTCTCGGGCGCCTGCTGTCCGATGCGATTGTCGTCAATAACCCATATCTCGTTACGATCTGTGCATTCGTCTCCTCGCTCGTTGCAACTGCCATAATCCTTCTCGTGGCAAAATACCGGAGTATATCCCCTGAGGTCATGATCCTTGTTGGCGTGGCTCTTGCGGCGTTATTTACTGCGGGAACAACGTTTCTCCAGTATTTTTCCAGCGCAGAACAGATCGCAGCGATCGTCTTCTGGACGTTCGGGGATGTAGGGAGGGTGAACTGGAACGATCTTGCGATTATTGTCGCAGTTGTCGTCCCCTGCATTGTTTATTTCATGGTCAGGCGCTGGGACTACAACGCGCTTGACACGGGGGATGAGACAGCAAAGAGCCTCGGTGTTCACGTTGAACGGGTACGGACGATTGCGATGCTCCTTTCATCCCTTATTGCCGCAGTTGTCGTTTCGTTTTTGGGCATCATTGGCTTTATCGGGCTCGTGAGCCCCCACATGGTGCGACGCATCATTGGCGATGACCAGCGCTACCTGTTACCGGCTTCCTGCCTGGCGGGCGGCATCATTCTCCTTGGTGCAGACACGGTTGCCCGGATCATCATCGCTCCCGCTGTTTTGCCGGTGGGTGTCCTTACCGCATTTCTTGGCGCTCCCCTGTTTCTCTACCTGCTCATACGGGGGTACCGTTCATGATCCTGAACGTGGAAAACCTCTCGTTCCGGTACAACAGTCATCCCGTGCTGCGGGATATCGGGTGTGAAGCCATTCCCGGAGAGATCGTCGCCATCCTCGGACCCAATGGCGCCGGAAAGACGACACTGTTGCGCTGCCTGAATGCCATGCTCGTACCGCAAACGGGAACTGTCATGCTCGGTGAACAGGACGTCCTCGCATCGTCCCGCAGGGAGATCGCACAAGCGATGGCGTATGTTCCCCAGCATATCGAACCGCCCCGGGTGACCGCCTTTGATGCGATCCTTTTGGGGAGGCGACCATGGATTGGCTGGGATGTACGGCATGATGATATCCTGAAGGTGCAGGCAATTATCGAACAGCTCAACCTCACCGGGCTCGCATTGCGGCATGTCGATGCAATGAGCGGGGGGGAACTCCAGAAAGTTGCCATCGCCCGTGCGCTCGTGCAGGAGCCCCGTGTGCTGCTGCTCGATGAACCGACAAGCAGCCTCGACTTAAAGAACCAGCACGAGATCATGCGGTTTATCCGTTCTGTCGTGCGGGTTCATCATCTTACGGCGCTCATGACGATGCACGATCTTAACCTCGCACTGCACTACGCGGACAAGTTTGTCCTCTTAAAGGGAGGATGTGTATTCTGTGCCGGGGGCGAAGAGGTCATTACGCCAGACATGATCGAAGCGGTGTACGGGATTCCGGTGACGATTGAGCGGTTGTGCGGGAGGCATGTCGTTGTGCCGTTATCCGGCGGGGATGCGGAATTTTTACCCGGAACAATTTTCGCAGGAGGCTGATTCGGATGTGACCACAGGCAGTGTGAATGCAGTCTCTCTACAATCTCATCTCAACACAATTGACTCGTAATAAAGTTCAGACCATTGTCTATTAATGGCAGATAATGCATAGGAAACAATTTTTCCCGCTACAAAAAAATGAACTGTTCACGTGATTTCAATGACACAGGTAAAACCATTTTCCGACGCTGTCGCATTCCACGGGCATTCCTGTCCCGGGCTTGCGCTTGGCTATCGTGCCGCTGAGTATGCCATGACGGCTCTTTCGGCTGGTCGCTCCGAAGACGAAGACCTCGTTGCAATCGTTGAGAACGATGCCTGCGGGGTGGATGCCATCCAGGTAGTAGCCGGCTGTTCGGCGGGGAAGGGCAACCTGATATTCCGCGATCTCGGCAAGCACGCCTACACGTTCATCGACCGGAAATCCAACCGGGCGATCCGGCTCGTCCAGCGCCCCGAACCTGTTATCGAGCGACTCGATCCAGAGGCATCGGCACTGCGGGGCAGGGTGATGAATGGCACTGCCACGCCCGCAGAACACAAGGAATTTCACGCACGGCAGGCAGCCATCATACAAAAAATTCTCGCAATGCCGGTTGAAGAGCTCTTCATCATCAAAGAAGTGAAGCCGGAGATCCCGGAGCGGGCGAAGATCTTCCGATCCGTGCCATGTGCCCGTTGCGGCGAGATGGTCGCAGAGCACCGTGCCCGGGTGAGCAACGGGGATATTGTCTGCATCCCGTGTGCCGGCGATTATCACCGGAGATGACACCAAAGATGCATTTTACAATGAAAGGCAGGGAATTGTGTGCCACAAAAAATGAGAGCAGGGGAAGTCACTCCCCCGCCCGGTAGTTCTCACTTCTGATCTTACCACTCCATGTGATCGAGGACCCGGTCCCAGATGACGAGCATCCCGGGGATGATCACGTACGCGAGCAGTCCTGCGCCGAGGAACGCTCCAATGATGATGAGTTCGTTATCCATCAATCTCACCTTACGCGAGTCCTGCGATGGTGTCTGCCCAGGTTTCGACTTTGGTCAGGATGGCGTCGGCTGAGTAGGACGTGACGCTGATCCGGTCGCGGGAAAAGTTCACGTAGTACAATTCGCCGTTTGCATCGTGGCACCTGAGGGTCGCGGAGTATGAGTCCACATCCGGATCATGGATTGCGGTGCCGCCGTGTGCGGTCGCAAGTGGGGCGTTTGCCATGATGACGGCAACACCGGCATTTAATCCGGCGATGGTGTTGTATCTCTCAACACTGGTGCCGACATTCTTTGCATTGGTGTCTTCATACACGAGCCGTGCCGTATATGATTCATTTGTCTTTTCCACGGGGTCGTGTGTTACCCCGGCGGTCATATATGCTACACATTCAAACGGGTTATCGGTGATGACCGATCCAACGATCGTGTCAAACGATGAGACGTCTGCAATCGGGTTCGCGAGTTCGCGGACCGCTGTCTTTACTATGCTGTTCTGTACGAAATCTGCCATGTTGGTTTCCTTCCTTTTTGTGTCTTGGGGCGCCCTTTGACATACTATTATACGTCGTGAAAGGGCATAGGGCTGGCTGAATAAAATCTTGAAATGCGAAATGGCTTTTTAATTGTTGTTTGATTGGCGAATGGAACGCTGCGGGGGCGCGGACGAAAATGATAAAAATGCACGGGGGGGGAGATTCCTGCATGATGGGACGGATGTGCCCTGGCAATTGCCCGAAACTGGTTAAACCGAAAGAACAACGTTCTTTATCATCCAAAAAAAGATACCCTGACCCTCACATGGTTGATGCAAAGGTCATCGAAGCGGTAAATTATTTCAGGGAACTTGTAGAGAAAGGAGGGATCCGGATCCATACCCTCGTCCTGTTCAGATCATCGAGTTCCGGAACCTCAACACGGGGAAGTGACATCGACATCGCGATCATCTCCGATGATTTTACCGGAAAGAACATCTTTGATCGGGCAGTCCAGACAAAAGAGGCGGAGATACATACAGTCAGAAGATTCAAAGTACCACTCAATGTGACTACCCTCACCACGGAAGAGTACCGTGACGAACGATCGCTTCTCTCCCGCACGATCCAAAAAGGGATAATCTTCTCAACAGCACCGTCAGCTTAAAAAGATGAACGCATGGCACGAAATCCATAACAGGCATCGTTGCAAGTGGCAAAATTTGTCATAACAATTCCCCCATTGGTTTTCTTTCTTTCTCGTCTCACTTATCAATCCCTGCACAGCTTGAACCTGTCCCTGCTGTCAAAGGCATGACACATATGACACATCGAGTGCCATTTCCGGGATCTTTTTCCTTGTATATTTCTTACGAAGTACTTTCCGGAAAAAGGGGTACATGTGTCACATGTGTCATAACTGATCCATCTATTCCCGGTTCATGGCAGCACACTTTGGATCGTTCCGGATTGGTCATAGGCAATACGTTCAACCTCAGTCATCCATCGGATTCCTGACCAAAACCGGTCGGTCATGGTCCTTCCCCCATCGGTTACTCCCCGCTCCTTCAGCTCCATTGCAACTTTTCTCATGGAAATTTTGTGCCGCACACCTTCCTCTTCGCACCATTTTTCAAACAATTCCTTGAACGCAATCCGGGAAATCTTGGCGGTTGGATCCAGTACGAACTCCGAAGAGAGGAACAACCCCACCGTATCGCTCACCGTCCGAAGATTTGCCGTTGCCTGCGAAACCCTGCGGGGCGGCTCCAGCCGGCTCCCGTTCGCGTAATACCGGGAAAGACCGGCAAGACACCAGTTCAAAATTCCGGAAGACTCGGACAACAACTTCATCGCAATGTTCGGGTCGCACTTCCCCTCCGGGATCTGGACGGTAAACGGCAGCATCCACAGACGGCGCCAGATGCCGTCATCGGTGCCGGAAATTTTCGGTTCATGGTTGGTGGTCAGCCAGATCTTCGCAACCGGGGGGAACTCAAACTCGTTCTCGTACAGTTTCCGGACCGTAATCGCATGCTCCCCGGTAAGTTGCTTGATGATCGACTCGTCCATCCGTGCCCCCTCTGCACCTTCGGATGCTGTTGCGAACCGGGCTCCTTCGAGCCGGGCGAGATCCGACCGGGTCGTCTCGAACCGTTTCGCCATCAGGGAATCGGAAGCGATGTTGACCGCGTAATTGGCAAAGATCCGGGCCAGCACTTCGATCGTCTTCGACTTCCCGTTCCTTCCCTTCCCGTACAGGATG
>Ga0247840_10007389_pt1 | contig 15308 bp, 12 predicted proteins | sample LaCruzMarch2015__FD_192404 | JGI IMG/M metagenome (GOLD analysis project Ga0247840, IMG submission 192404) | Freshwater microbial communities from meromictic Lake La Cruz, Castile-La Mancha, Spain - LaCruzMarch2015_17m | ecosystem: Environmental > Aquatic > Freshwater > Lake | place: Spain...
TCCTGCTGGCGGCGACGCTCATGATCGGCACCGCCGGGCTGCCCCATATCATCGTGCGCTTTTTCAGCGTCCGCCGGGTGGCGCAGGCCCGCTCCTCGGTCGGCTGGACCCTGATCTTCATCGCCATTCTCTACACCACCGCCCCGGCGGTCGGGGCCATGGTCCGACTCAATCTCATCGAGAGCATCCAGACCGGACCGGTCGGAGTGCCGACGGCCAATGTGGCGATCGACACCTTGCCGGACTGGATGAACCGGTGGTCCAAGACCGGGCTGCTCGCCTGGGAGGATAAGAACGGCGATGGGCGGCTCCAGTATTACAACGACCAGAACCAGCGCTTTGCCGCGACGGCCGCGGGCTACGGCTGGAAGGGCAACGAGCTGACCCGCATCGACCACGACATCCTGACGCTGGCCAACCCGGAGCTCGCCCAGCTCCCCGCGTGGGTGATTGCCCTGGTGGTCGCGGGCGCCCTGGCCGCCGCGCTGGCCACCGCCGCGGCACTGCTGCTCACCATCGCCTCGGCCATCTCGCACGATCTGCTCAAGGGCCTGCTGCTGCCCCAGTTGTCGGAAGCGGGGGAACTGCTGGCCGGGCGCATCGCCATGGTGCCCGCGGCCCTCTTCGCCGCCTACCTGGCGCTCGATCCGCCCGGCGCCGCCGCGGAGGTGGTGGCACTGGCCTTCGGGGTGGCCGCCGCCACCCTCTTCCCGACGCTGATGCTGGGGATCTTCGACAAACGCGCGAATGGTCCCGGGGCCATCCTCGGCATGTTGTCCGGACTGCTGTTCACCGCCGCCTACATCGTCTGGTTCAAGGGCTGGTTCTACTTTCCGGGCACCGCGATGGCGCCCGACACCCCGGACAACTGGGTCTTGGGCATCGCCCCGGAGGCCATCGGCGCCCTGGGGGCCGTGATCAACTTCGCCGTGGCCTACCTGGTATCGCGCCTCACCGCCGCCCCGCCGGGGCCGATCCAGGAACTGGTGGAGGATATCCGCGTACCCAAGGGGACGGAGCCTGGCGTCGCGCGTTGACGCAAGACCCTAAGAAAGAGGATTGGTCCGCAAATGAACGCAAATGAACGCAAATAGGAGAGAATAGGAAGCCGCAACGACGCAGACGAATTGAGTTGGAAGCACCCTTGAGATATCGGCCCGCGGACCCTCAGCGCGGTAGTTGCCCGACCATCCACTTGGTCTTCTTATTTGCGTTCATTTGCGTTCATTTGCGGACAATCATTCTTTCTAAGTTAACAGCGCCTTCTCGTTGCCTCAGGGGAAAACTGCGTGGACGTCGAACTCGTTGAAATCCAGGAATTCCTGGCCAGCCACCCGCCCTTCGACAAACTGCCGCCGGAGACGCTGGAGCGCCTGCCCAAGCGGCTCTCGGTGCGTTATATCCGCCGCGGCAGCGTCTTTCCACCGCTGGACGCGGACCAGCCCTATCTCTATATCTTAAGGCGCGGGGCGGTGGAACTGCGCGACGCCCAGGGGGACTTGGTCGGCAAGCTGGCCGAGGGCGATCTCTGCGACATGGCCTGCCGTGCCGGCGAGAATGCCGTGCCGATGAAGGGCAGCACCGCCGAGGACACCCTGGTCTATTTGCTGCCCTGTACGGATCTGACGGCGCTGCGTGCACAACACGCCCACTTCGCGGAGCACTTCGATCAATCCGTCGCCCACCGGCTACGTCGGGCCCTGGACGCGGTGACCAATGCCCCGGCCTCCGGTGCCGGCCTGATGACCCTGCGGGTCGGCACCCTGATCAACCGGGCGCTGGTCACGGCCACCCCCGAGACCAGCATCCGCGAGGCGGCGCAGGTCATGGCCGAGCACAATATTTCTTCGCTCCTGATCATGGTGGGGGAGCGCCTGGCGGGCCTGATCACGGACCGGGACCTGCGCAAGCGGTGCCTGGCCGCGGGGCTGCCGAGCGATCGGCCGGTGCGCGAGATCATGACCGAGCGGCTGGAAACGGTGAACGTGGATACCCTGGGTTTTCAGGCCCTGATCACCATGACGCGGCTCAACGTACACCACTTGCCGGTGATGGCGGGCACCCGGGTGGTCGGCATCCTCTCGACCACGGACCTGACACGCTTCCAGAGTTCCAACTCGGTGTACCTGGTGGGCGACGTCCATCATGCGAAGGACCTGGATACACTGATCGACATCAGCTCCAAGGTCGGCGAGTTGCAGGTGCACATGGTCAACGGCGGGGCCACCGCGGACCAGGTGGGGCAGGCGATCAGCGCCATCACCGACGCCATCACCCGGCGCCTGCTGGAGATCGCCGAGGCGCAATTGGGGCCACCCCCGGTTCCCTATGCCTGGATGGTCGGCGGCTCCCAGGCGCGGCGCGAGCAGACCTCCTATTCGGATCAAGACAATGCGCTCTTGATCGCCGACCACATGAAGCCGGAGGACGACGCCTATTTCGCCGCGCTCGCAAGCATCGTCAACGACGGACTCAACGCCTGCGGCTATGTCTATTGTCCGGGCGACGTCATGGCCCGGAACCCCAAATGGCGCCAGACGCTGCGGATCTGGAAGAAATATTTCAACACCTGGATCCAGCGCCCCGAACCGATGGCCCTGATGCTCTCCAGCGTCTTCTTCGACCTGCGCCCGGTCCATGACCCCGAGGGCCTGTTCGAGGAGATCCACGACCAGGTGCTGAACCTCTCCAAGGACAATCGGATCTTCATCGCCTACATGGCCGCGAACGCCGTCAAGAATCGTCCGCCCCTGGGGTTCTTCCGCAATTTCGTCCTGATCCAGGGCGGTGAGCACGACCACACCTTCAATATCAAGCACCGGGGCATCGTGCCGATCATCGACCTGGCGCGGGTCTATGCCCTGTCCAGCGGCATCACCGAGACCAATACCCTGGAGCGCCTGCGCACCGCCGCCGGGATCAATGCCCTGAGCAAGGATGGCGCGGCCAATCTCAGCGACGCGGTGGAGTTCATCGGGACCTTGCGGGTACGCCACCAGGCGGGCCAGTTGCGGCGTGGGGAGAAGGCGGACAACTTCCTCTCCCCCGATGAGCTCTCGCCCCTGGAGCGTGGACACCTGAAGGATGCCTTCCTCCTGATCAACGCCATGCAGGAGTCGCTCGCCCAGCGCTACCAGACCGGACGGATTAACTAGACGGATCACCTGGACGGATCAACGAGACGGATCAGATAAGCGCGTGTTCTTCGTACCCTCCTTTCTCGACTGGCGCCGCCAATGGCAGCGCCTGCGCGCCCGGCCGGGGCCGCTGCGGGATTACCTGGCCCACCGCTTGCCGCGCACCGACCAGGATTGGCGCTCGGCCGATTATCTGGCCATCGATCTGGAGACCACCGGGCTCGACATCGACCGGGACCTGATCTTAAGCGTCGGCTATGTGGTGATGCACGGCAACCGGATCGATCTCGCGAGTGCCTGCCACCGGGTGGTGCGGATCGACCGCCGGATCCCGGAGGCGAGCGCGGTCATCCACCAGATCACCGACGACCAATCGGCCGGCGGTTTGGAACTGGCCGACGTGTTGGCGGAACTGCTGCCGGTGCTGGCGGGCAAGGTCATGATCGCCCATCACGCGACCATCGAGTGCGGCTTCATCGGCAATGCCTGTCGGCGCCTGTGGCGGGCCGGGCTGCCGGTACGGGTGGTCGACACCCAGGTGGTGGCGCACCGCACCTTCGAGCGGCGCCAGACCGCCTTCAAGGGCTCGGACCTGCGCCTGCACTCCCTGGGGGAGCGCTACAACCTGCCGCGCTACAGCGCCCACAACGCATTGAGCGACGCCCTGGCCGCCGCCGAACTCTTCCTCGCCCAGGCGGCCTACCGGGAGACGGGGGACTGGCTGCCGCTCAGGAAATTCCTGTGGTGAGGCAGCCGCGGCTTGACCTCATTTGTACCCTGGCCGCTCGCCTGGTTGTCATGTCGGCGCCCTTGGCGATCCTGAAAATGCTCGATCTATTGAGCTTATTCTCGAAATGTTGTTGCAGCCAAACGCGCTGCCGCAGGCATCCGCGGAGGAGATATTACGCGAAATGGATTTGCGATCTTATCCCGCTCGTCATTGGATTGGCTTCACTCGTCCAGCCAGCGCCGCGCCGCGGGCGATCCGCCATAGCGCGAGCAGCTTGACCGGTACCAGCCCCAGCGTCGGGAGCAGCAGCACCGTAAGCGCCGCTCCCGGCGGCAGTCCCGTGACCGCAGCCTCGATCCGGCGCATTACCGACAATCGGCGAAGCCGGATCAGCGCCCGCTGCAGCGGCTCCCAACCCCATTGCTCGAACAGAATCAGCAGCGCCAGCGAGCCAACCGCCCATCGGCCTCCCCTCGGGCAGTACGCGCCAAGCCGCTCAGCCGCAGGGACGCCGGTTAGCCGACACCCCGGCGCAATCCCGGGCGTGCAGTTTTCCCGTGTCCGGTGCCTCGGCTGTACTCACCGACCGGTTTTACCGTGCCGATGCGCCCACATCTTCCCCGCTACCGACCGACCACTGGCCCGGGCCCATGTACCGCCTCAGCACCCACAACGCTATCGACGAGCTCCCGGCCGCAGACTGGAACCGCCTTGCGGACCCCGACACGCCCTTCCTGCGCCATGAGTTTCTGAGCGCCATGGAGCGCCATGGCTGCGTGGGGGAGGCCCAGGGCTGGGTCCCGCGGCACCTGGCCCTGCGCGACGCGGCGGGCGCGCTGGTCGCGGCGGCCCCCTGCTATCTCAAGTTCAACTCTTACGGCGAGTTCGTCTTCGACTGGGCCTGGGCGGATGCCTACCGCCGCCACGGGCTGGCCTATTATCCGAAGCTGGTCCTGGGCTCACCCTATACCCCCGCGACCGGCCCGCGGCTGCTCATCGGGGACACCCCGGCGCGTGCTCAGTTCGCCCAGGCGCTGGCGGACGGGGCGCTACGGGTGGCGCAGCAGTTGGGGGTATCATCGCTGCACTGGCTCTTTACCACCGCCGCGGAGACGGATCTCTTGGAGGCACGGGGGCTGATGCGGCGGGTCGGCTGCCAGTTCCACTGGACCAATCCGGGCTACCGCTCCTTCGACGACTTCCTGGCGACCTTCACCGCACAGAAGCGTAAGAAGGTGAAGCGCGAGCGGCGCCGGGTGCAGGAGGCCGGGGTCAGCATCCGGCGGATCCCCGGGGATGAGGTCAGCGAGGCGCAGTGGGCGACCTTCCATCGCCTCTACCGGGATACCTTCGACAAGCACGGCGGTGTCCCGACCCTGACCCTGCCCTTCTTTCAGGAGATCGCGCGGACCATGGGGCGCAACCTGCTCCTGGTGTTCGCGCAACGGGGAGTCGAGGTCGTCGCCGCGGCCTTCAATCTGGTGGGCGAGCGCTCACTGTTCGGGCGCCATTGGGGCTGCTTCAAGGATTTTCACAGTCTGCATTTCGAGACTTGCTATTATCAGGGGCTGGAGCACTGTATCGCGACGGGGCTCACGCGCTTCGAGCCGGGCGCCCAGGGTGAACACAAGGTCAGCCGGGGCTTCCTGCCGACGCCGACCTGGTCCGCCCACTGGATCGCGGACCCGCGTTTTCGGGAGGCCATCGGGCGCTTTCTCGCCCAGGAGACCCAGGGTATGAACGAGTACCACCAGGAGATGCACGCCCACAGCCCCTTTCGCGAGCCGCCGGCCACGGACGCCCACCGGCCGCTGGCCGCCCTTGATTGAGCTCATGATCGCGCTGCTCACGCCCGATGACCCACGGCCCTTCCCGGACGTACAGCGCGCCCTGCGTCACCCCAACGGGCTGCTCGCGGTCGGCGGGGACCTGAGCCCTGGGCGCCTAACCAGCGCCTACCGGCGCGGCGTCTTCCCCTGGTTCAGCGTCGGGGACCCGATCCTGTGGTGGTCTCCGGACCCGCGCACCGTGCTGTTGCCGGGGCATATCCATATCTCGCGCAGCCTGGCCAAGCGGCTGCGGCGCCGCCAATTCGGGGTGACCATGGATCGCGACTTCGCGGCCGTCATCCGCGCCTGCGCGGGCGCGCGCCACCGTAGGGAGGACGGCGCGGACGATCGCTCGGACGGCACCTGGATCCTGCCGGAGATGATCGACGCCTATGAAAACCTGCACCGCCTCGGGATCAGCCACTCGGTGGAGGTGTGGGACGGCGGGCTCCTGGTCGGGGGCCTGTATGGGGTGGCCATCGGTCAGGCGTTCTTCGGCGAGTCCATGTTCAGCCGCACCGCGGACGCCTCCAAGGTGGCCCTGGTCCATCTCTGCCAGTTCCTGGCCGGGCGCGGCTTCGGGCTGATCGACTGCCAACTGCGCACCGAGCACCTGATGAGCCTGGGGGCGCTGGAGTTGCCGCGCGCCGAGTTCATCACCCGGCTGGGGCGCTACTGCGCCGCCCCCGGGGATACCGGGACCTGGGACGACGGGGCGCTGCACTTCCCCGTGGATCACCCGCCGGGTGAATTGCGGCAGGGGCGGCCATGAACCCGGGGTTCGAGGGGAATCGCGAGCGGCAACTCGCACTCTATCTGACCGCCGAGCACCCCTGCTCCTACCTGGATGGACGGCGCGCCCGGACCCTCTTCGTCGACCCCCTGGCCCGCATCGACGTCGTCACCTACCAGGCCCTGGTCGACCAGGGGTTCCGCCGTAGCGGCGCCCACGTCTACCGCCCGGCCTGCCGGGGCTGCGCCCGCTGCGTGCCGGTGCGCCTGCCGGTCGGCGCCTTCCGGCCCAACCGCTCCCAACGGCGCAACTGGGCGCGCAATGCCCCGGAGCTGGCCGTCATCGAGACCCCGGCGGTCTTCGACCCGGACCAGTTTGCCCTGTATCTGCGCTATCTCGCGCACCGGCACCCGGATGGGGGTATGGCCGACGACGCCAGCAGCGAGAGCTACCGCCGGTTCCTGGTCGATCCCTGGGGTGGGGAGACCCGCTTTCTGGAGTTGCGCCTGCACGAGCGGCTGGTCGGGATCGCCGTCACCGATCTGCTTCCCCACGGGCTGTCGGCGGTCTATACCTTCTTCGACCCCGAGCTGTCCGCGCGGGGACTGGGAACCTTCGCGGTACTGGCCCAGATTGCGACCGCGCGACGGCTCGGGCTGCCCTATGTCTACCTTGGCTACTGGATCGAGGCGTCACGGAAAATGGCCTACAAGGCGACATTCAGGCCGATGGAGGCCTGGGATGGGCGCGGCTGGACGGGTCTGGACGCCGTGCGCGACCCCGATCTCACCTGAGCCGGGACCGCCCGGCCGTCACGGCGCCGCGCCGGTCATTGCCACCGGGCCCGTAGGGGTGCCCTGTGCTATACTTCCAGCCCTTTACGACACCGGAACTGCTTTCCAGTACACATGAACTATGTCTAAAGACGACGTTATCCAGATGGAAGGGACGGTCACGGAGACCCTACCCAATACAGTGTTTCGAGTCCAACTGGAGAACGGTCACATCGTGACCGCTCACATCTCCGGCAAGATGCGCAAGCACTACATCCGAATCCTCACCGGCGACAAGGTGACGGTGGAACTCACGCCCTATGACCTGACCAAGGGCCGCATCGTCTATCGGGCGCGCTGAGCGGCCGCTGCCGCCCGAGGATCGCGACCCCTGGGTCCCGGTCCGGCAAGACCCCAGCGGCAAACGGGCGGCGTTGCTCGCGAGAGCGGCGCGGCGCCGAAGGGATGTTTGCGCGTATCGATCTGGCCCATTTAGACAACAGATCTCCCAACCGGTGAGGGTCGCGGGCGGAACCATGATCAAGGCCCCGCGAAGGCTCGACCGGAAGTCGGCGCTTTAGCGGGCGGCGCCGCGTCCGGCTGAAGCCTCGACCTCCGGTCTGTGGTGTGGGTACAAAGTTATCCGGAGTTCACCTTAAGCCAAGGCCTTAGCCGAATCGATGGCAAAGCCCAGTTCACCGTCCTCCACGTAGACCCGTACCGAGCCCCCGCCGACCAGCGATCCGAACAGGAGTTCGTTCGCCAGGGGCTTCTTGATGTGGTTCTGGATCACCCGGGCCATCGGGCGCGCGCCCATCCGGGGATCGTAGCCCTTCTCGGCGATCCAGGCGCGGGCGGCCGTATCCACGGCGAGTAAGACCTTCTTGTCCAGGAGTTGATGCTCCAGTTCAAAGATGAACTTGTCGACCACGCTCTTGATGGTTTCCGCACTCAGGGGACTGAACTGCACGACCGCGTCGAGCCGGTTGCGAAACTCGGGGGTGAAATAGCGCTTGAGTGCCTCCAGACCGTCCGTGGAGTGATCCTGTTCGGCAAAGCCCATGGAGCGGCGCGCGGTCTCCTCCGCACCGGCGTTAGTCGTCATCACCAGCACCACGTTGCGAAAGTCCGCCTTGCGGCCGTTGTTGTCGGTCAGGGTACCGTGGTCCATCACCTGGAGCAGCAGATTGAAGACGTCCGGGTGGGCCTTCTCGATCTCGTCCATCAGCAGCACCGCGTGGGGGTGCTTGTTGACCTCCTCGGTCAGGAGGCCGCCCTGGTCGAAACCGACATAGCCGGGCGGGGCGCCGATCAGGCGTGATACCGTGTGACGCTCCATGTACTCGGACATATCGAAGCGGATCAGTTCCATCCCCAGGATGCGGGCGAGTTGGCGGGTGACCTCGGTCTTGCCCACCCCGGTGGGGCCGGTGAACAGGAAGGAGCCGATCGGCTTCTCCTCGTGCCCCAGCCCGGAGCGATTCATGCGGATGGCCGAGGTCAGGGCGTCGATGGCCGCGGCTTGACCGTAGACCACCATCTTCAGGTCCCGATCCAGATTACGCAGCGACTCGGTGTCCGACACCGAGACCTTTTTCGGCGGGATGCGGGCGATCTTGGCGACGATCGACTCGACGTCCGCCACGTCGATGCGCTTCTTGCGTTTCGCCGGGCTCATCAGCTGCACATTGGCCCCGGCCTCGTCGATAACGTCGATGGCCTTGTCCGGCAGGTGCCGGTCATTGATGTAGCGGTTGGAGAGCTCCGCCGCGGCACGCAGGGCCGGATTGGTGTAGGTGACCTGGTGGTGGGCCTCGAAGCGGGACTTGAGCCCCTTCAGGATCTCGATGGTCTCCTCCACACTCGGTTCCTCGACGTCGATCTTCTGAAAGCGCCGGGCCAGCGCCCGGTCTTTTTCGAAGATGCCCCGGTACTCCTGATAGGTCGTCGAGCCGATGCAGCGCAGATCGCCCGAGGCGAGGACCGGCTTGATCAGGTTGGAGGCGTCCATGACCCCGCCGGAGGCCGACCCGGCGCCGATGATGGTGTGGATCTCATCGATGAACAGGATGGCGCGCGGCAGCCGCTTGAGTTGAGCGAGGACGGCCTTCAGGCGCTTCTCGAAGTCGCCCCGGTATTTGGTGCCCGCCACCAGCCCACCCAGATCAAGGGCATAGATCACCGCGTCCTTGAGCACCTCGGGGACCTCCCGATCCACGATCTTCTTGGCCAGACCCTCGGCGATGGCGGTCTTGCCGACCCCGGCCTCGCCCACGAAGAGCGGGTTGTTCTTGCGTCGACGACACAGGATCTGCACGGTGCGCTCGACCTCCGCCGCCCGTCCGATCAGTGGGTCGATCCGGCCCTGACGGGCCATCTCGTTGAGATTGGTAGCAAAGCTCTCCAGCGGACTGGAGCCCCCCTTCTCGTCCCCGCGCATTTCGTCCGCGTCCCCGTGACCCTCGTCCTCCGCGCTCTCACCCGGGACCTTCGAGATCCCGTGCGAGATGTAGTTGACGATGTCGAGCCGGGTGATGTCCTGCTGGTTCAACAGGTACACCGCCTGCGAGTCCTGCTCGCTGAACAGGGCGACCAGGACGTTGGCGCCCGCAACCTCCTTCTTGCCGGCGGACTGCACATGAAAGACGGCCCGCTGGAGCACCCGCTGGAAGCCCAGGGTCGGCTGGGTGTCGCGGTCTTCGTTGGCCGGGATCAGCGGCGTTGTTTCGTCGATGAAGGCCGTAATCTCCCGGCGCAGTCGCTCCGCGTCGGCACCGCAGGCGCGCAAAACCTTGGCCGCCGCCGGATTATCCAAGAGGGACAGGAGCATGTGTTCCACGGTCATGTACTCGTGGTGCTTCTCACGCGCCTCTTTGAACGCGCGGTTCAACGTGAACTCAAGCTCTTTACTCAGCATCGGACTCGTCCAAGCGGGGTTAAGGAAACCGATTCTATCTGCTTTGGCGCGCGCGCGGCGTTGCGTGTGGACCACTGCCGCGCGCGGTATCCCAGGGCATTCGCGCCGACAGCGCCGACCTGCTTCATGCCTCCTCCATCGTACACATCAGCGGGTGCTGATGACTGCGAGAAAAATCGTTGACCTGGATGACCTTGGTCTCGGCGATGTCCCGCGTGTAGACGCCGCACACACCCACGCCCCGCGTGTGCACATGCAGCATGATCTGGGTGGCCTTCTCCCGGGTCATCGCAAAAAAGGTCTCCAGTACCTGCACCACAAACTCCATCGGGGTGTAGTCGTCGTTCAACAGCATGACCTTGAACAGCGGCGGCCGACGCAGCTTGGGCCGCGCCTCCTGCACGGCCAGCCCGGACTCTCGCTCCTCATTGGGGATCTGATCACTCATGGTTCGGGATTCTAGACATATTTCGCCTGAGTGCGACTCGCGATGATCGCGCTGTTGCCGTCGGTCACCAGTGCCCGACCTCGCCGCCGCCGTCGGGGACCGGACTCACGGGCAAGGGCGCGACCGCGCGTGGCCTGGGACCGCGGCGCCTGGCCGGTTTGACCAGACAAATCAGCCCACTATACTAGCGACGTATGGCGCCGCTCGCCGGAATCAAGGTATGGCGCCGGACGACACGATAAAGACTACACCGAGCACACCTCGGAACCCCCGGAGGAGTATGCCCCAAATGATCACCGGTATTGTGAAGTGGTTCAACAACGCGAAGGGTTACGGGTTCGTCAAGCCCGACGGCCGCGAAGAAGACGTCTTCGTGCACTTCTCATCGATCGACATGGATGGATATAAAACCTTGAAAGAAGGGCAAAAAGTGGAATTTGAAGTGACCCAGGGGCCCAAGGGCCTGCACGCCGCCCAGGTCCACCGGGTGGGCTGAAGCGCCCAGCCGACGCGATTCGCGGCGCCGGGACCGACGCCGCACTACCGGGCGTGCCGACCGATCGGCACGCCCGTCTCGCCGCGAGCGGTCGGCGCGGGACCAACCGCGCCCCCTACATTTTCGCGATCATCGCCGCGCCAAAGGCCGAGCAACTCAGCTTGGTGGCCCCCGGCATCAGGCGCTCCAGGTCATAGGTCACGGTCTTGTCGGCGATCGCGCCCTCCACGCCCTTGATGATCAGGTCCGCCGCCTCGGTCCAGCCCATGTGCCGCAACATCATCTCGGCCGACAGGATCAGGGAACAGGGGTTGACCTGATCCTTGCCCGCGTATTTGGGAGCGGTACCGTGGGTCGCCTCGAACATGGCCACCGAGTCCGACAGGTTGGCCCCGGGGGCCATCCCGATACCCCCAACCTGCGCCGCCAGGGCGTCGGAGATGTAGTCGCCATTGAGGTTGAGGGTGGCGATCACTGAATAGTCCTTGGGCCGCAGCAGGATCTGTTGGAGGAAGGCATCCGCGATGACGTCCTTGACCACGATGTCGCGGCCACTCTTGGGGTTCTTGAAGCGGCACCAGGGCCCGCCCTCGATCTCCACCGCGCCGAACTCGGACTTTGCCAGATCGTAACCCCACTGCTTGAAGGCGCCCTCGGTGAATTTCATGATGTTGCCCTTGTGGACCAGGGTCACCGAGGTGCGATCGTTGTCGATGGCGTAGGCAATGGCCCGGCGGACCAGGCGCTCGGTCCCTTCCCGCGAGACCGGCTTGATGCCGATGCCGGAGGTCGCGGGGAAGCGGATCTTGGTGACACCCATCTCGCGCTGCAGGAAGTCGATGACCTTCTTGACCTCGGGGGTCCCCTCCTGCCACTCGATGCCGGCGTAGATGTCCTCCGCGTTCTCACGGAAGATCACCATGTCGGTGTGCTGCGGCTCCTTGAGCGGACTCGGGGTCCCGGTGAAGTAGCGCACCGGCCGCAGGCAGACATAGAGGTCGAGCTCCTGCCGCAGGGTGACGTTGAGCGAACGGATGCCGCCGCCCACCGGGGTGGTCAGGGGTCCCTTGATGGAGACCACGAATTCCTTGACCGCCCGCAGGCTCTCCGCCGGCAACCACACGTCCTCTCCGTAGATGCGCGTGGACTTCTCGCCGGCGTAGATCTCCATCCAAGTGATCCGGCGCTTCCCGCCGTAGGCGCGGTGAACGGCGGCGTCGGTTACCGCGATCATCACCGGGGTGATATCGATCCCGATCCCGTCGCCCTCGATGTACGGGATGATGGGCTGGTCGGGCACGGACAGGGACAGGTCCGCGTTGACCCGGATCTTTGCTCCATCCGCCGGGACTTTGATTTTCTCGTAGGGCATCGTTACGGTTCTCTCTGTGGTCGCCAGAAACCTCAATGCTAACACCGCGGCACCGCCAAGTGCTGACCGGACGCAAGCTCCCTGACCAACCAGGCCCACGACGACCACTTCGCCACACCGCGAACTAAGTCACACTTCGCCTCCGGTTTTGCGAACCAGTCCTCGGAAGTGTGTCGACATTTTGTCCAGTATTGCCACAGCGCAAAGACACACCGCTACCGGTGCCCGAGCCGACCCGAGCATCGCCCCAGACGACCATCCCCACCGCGGTGGCGCGCTCCGCCAGTTCAACAACCTAGGGTAGACGCACATGATCTGGACACTTTTTGCTCTCTTCACGGCCGTCGTCTTAGGCGGGCTCTTGGCAATCGTCTGGTGGACCACCGACGGGCTCTCCGGCTCTTGGGACGAAACCTGAGCGCCAACGCGATAGGCCCCGTCCAACTTGTCCACCCCGGGGGGCACCCGCCTCACCGGGGCTGCCAGCCACCGGACGCCGCGTCGGCGGCCGGTCGCAGAGGTCGCCGGACCCCGGCAGCAGGCAACCGGTCTAACCCACCGCCGTGCCGTTGGCGTGCGACCCTCCCCGCACGCCCTGCCGACGCGCCCACTGTGATAAGATTCAGGGCTTTGGGGTGCCGTGTCTCGGCACTCATTGGGTTCTGCGCTGGTCGTTCAGCGGGAGGTAGAGGTGAAGGGGCCTTGGTTCGCGAATATCAGCTGGTGCGTACTCGGCATCTGGTTACTGGCCGGATGTGCCGGCAACCAGATGCGTTCCGACGTTTTTGCTTCCGGCAACCAGCCACAGGTCCTGATACCAGGGGCGACCCGCTCGGAGGTCAAGGGCTTAGCCATGGGTTCCGCACGGGCCAAGGGCTGGAACATCGTCACCTCCACCGACGACCGCTTGGTCATGCAGCGCCCCTTGGACCCTGCCTCCCCATCGGCACTGGCCCTGGGCGTCGCCAAGAGCGCCGTGCCGCCGGTCATCGAGGTCACCTCCGCCTTCGCGGAGCAGTCGGGCGGGGTCAATGTTGCCTTGGCCGCAACGCTGATCTCCCAGCCCCCAGGGGAGCCGTCACCCAAACGGGTGGACTATACTGAGAACTATCGGGACGCGCTGGAGCAATCACTGGCATCGCTGCGCTCGAACTGGACCAGCAACCGGCAGCGGGTCGCCAACTCGATGCCGACGCAATCACCCAACGCAGGGCCGCCCGCCACCGGCACCGACGCGGGGAACAACACCCCCCTCGTGCAGGCATGGGGCCAGACGGTGGCCGACGGGACCGCGCCGAAACAGGCAGCCGTCCCCGCACCCACGCCCTCTCGCGCACCAACTCAGCCGCACGAGTCCACCTTCCCGACCGCCACGCCACCCGCACCGGAGCTGGATCAAGCAGCGACCACACTGACGGCCCCCTCCCCATCCCAGCCGACGCCCACCGCACGGCCGTCGACCCCGTCGCCGGCGCCGGTGGTCGATGGCAGCAACGCGGTCCCCGATCCGCGCCCGGCGGAGCGAACGGTGCCGTCGCAGCCGGCACCTGAGCCGGTTGAACCCAAAGACAATATGCTGAGCCTGAATCAAACCGACGGGACCGGGGTCTGGGCCTACTACGCGGAACAGTACGCGCGTCTGCGCGGCTGCAACGTGACCGACGCGGGGGCTCAGTTGATCAACAGCGGTGCCGACGGCGAGATTCTCAAGGTGTCCTGTGTCGGCTCCGACAGTTATCTGCTGAAATGTCAGAACGGCGCCTGCCGCGGACTGGGCACGTCTGAACGTGGGCCTAAGGCACCTGGACCCAAGGTCCGCGAGGAGGGCGCCCAGTTGGAGCAAGGACCGACGCAGACGCAACAAACCAAGACCGTCAAGCCCGAGCCCAAGAGCGAGACGACGGCCGCTCGGGCCGCGAAACCTGACGCAAAGACCGCCAAAATCGACGCCAAGGCCGCAAAGCCTGAGGCGAAAACCGCCAAGGTCGACGCCAAGGCCGCAAAGCCCGAGGCCAAGACCGCCAAGGTCGACGCCAAGGCCGCAAAGCCCGAGGCGAAGGCGGCCAAGGTCGATGCCAAGGCGGCAAAGCCTGAGGCGAAGACCGCCAAGGTCGATGCCAAGGCGGCAAAGCCTGAGGCGAAGACCGCCAAGGTCGATGCCAAGGCGGCAAAGCCTGAGGCGAAGACCGCCAAGGTCGACGCCAAGGCGGCAAAGCCTGAGGCGAAGTCCGCCAAGGTCGACGCCAAGGCGGCAAAGCCTGTGACGAAGACCGCCAAGGTCGACGCCAAGGCCGCAAAGCCCGGGGCCAAGACCGCCAAGGCCGAATAGCTCGGACGAACAACCGAGACGGGGGCTTGCCCCAAGCCTGGCCCGCGGGACCCGGCGACACAACGCGCCGTCTATCACCGATCGTTGACCTTCTGACGCGGATAACAGGTCAGGGCGGATCGTTCAGAGGCAGCGCCGCAGTCAGTGTGTCGGGCAGCGCCAAGGTGCGCACGGCGCACCCTACGGCGGCGGCGTGGTGAACTTAAATCCCGCAGTGCATTCCCCTGCTTCCGCGTCACTGCCGTTTGCAATGGCTACTGGGAGCGCCGCACCACAGTGCGACGCGACATCTGCTCAACCCACACCGCCGGGGCGATCTGCGAGATCGCGCCGCACTGGGGTGCGGCGCTCCCAGGCCGGGCTGGACTGGCGGCGCATCGGCGCACCTGAAACCCGCGCCGCCGCGCACTGCGGCGGCGCCAAAAGAAAACCCCCGGGCCGTGAGGCGCGGGGGTTGTCAGGAAAAGGCCCTAGCGGTGACCTACTTTCGCATGGGGAGACCCCACACTATCATCGGCGATACACCGTTTCACTTCTGAGTTCG
>Ga0247840_10007390_pt1 | contig 15307 bp, 23 predicted proteins | sample LaCruzMarch2015__FD_192404 | JGI IMG/M metagenome (GOLD analysis project Ga0247840, IMG submission 192404) | Freshwater microbial communities from meromictic Lake La Cruz, Castile-La Mancha, Spain - LaCruzMarch2015_17m | ecosystem: Environmental > Aquatic > Freshwater > Lake | place: Spain...
AGCACGAGGCCGTGCAGGATGCGGCATGTGCCCGCCGTTTTTTCGTGGAGATCGCCCGCGCGGTCGAGGGCCTTCCCGGCCTCGGCGAGCTGAGGGACGCTCATGTCGGCGAGAGCGACCGGGCTTTGAGGGATGGTGGCGAGGGTCTTCATTTCGAGGATCCTCCGGCGATGAATGCCTGCAGCAGCATGCGTTTGAGGTCGGCCCGCGTGATGGCGATTGCGCTTTTGTCGCGGATCTTCCGCAGGCGGGTATTCGGGTCGAGGACCTCACCCCAGAAAATGCGGAACGTGGCGGGGCGGTGCTGCCTGATCCCGCGCGTCAACTTGCGAAGGAGCACAAGTTCCGGTGGCAACTTTTCGCCGCCGTGGATAAGGCTGTGAAGGCCTTCAATCTCGGATATTGAATGGGTGCAATGGTTCATAAAAATTCAGGCGGCTTGTTGGAGGGCATGGCGGACGCGGAATGGGAGGCGGGTGGCGAGGCCGGGGTGCCAGGTGTCGCGGACGGGTCGGCTGGTGCGGATGATGAGTTCGTCGCCGAGGCATTGGGCAACGACACAGCCGGTGCGGAGGTCGCACCAGTGGCCGGTCTCGGGGTCGATGAAGGCCACGCCTCGGAATGGGTGGATGGAGACGCCCCAATCGTCGGTTTCGATGATGCTGGCAGTGATGCGGTGGAGAGGGATGTTCATAGAGTGGTGAGTTTTTTTGCGCGGAGTTTTGTGGCCTCGGCGATGAGGCGGGAAAGCTGGTGGGCGGTGCAGCGGGGGAGGAGATCGGCGTAGCGCTCGAACCAGAGTTCCGGGTCGGCGCGGAATTGCTCCAGGATGAGCAGGAGCAGGCTGCGGCGGGTGATCCGCTTGCGCTCGACCTGTCGGCCGGTGGGGGCCATCCATTCCAGCTTCCCCTCGGTGATCATGGCGTCCACGAAATCAAGGGAGCGGTCGAGGTATCGGGCGCACTCCTCCGGACGCAGAAGTTCCTTGGTCGTCGGGATCAACCAGTCAAAGGAGGGTTGAGTTTCGCTCATTTTTCAGCGCCAGCGAAGGCCGAATGAAAGGCACACCAACGCGAGGAATGAGAGCGCGGGTTGGAACTCGCGGTGGTCACCCCCCCCGTAAACGGTCCCGGCGTAAAAAAACAACCCCGCCTGCGCCGCAATGAGAAGACAGGAAACTATTTCCTTCTTGGTCATTGTGCGTGGAGGGCGCGGGATTGGAATGCAGCCCACATCTTTTCGAGGCGTGGGCTGCGCCGCTCACCCGCAAGCACGCGGTAGGCGTGGATGCGGGTGACCTTGGCTTTCGCGGCAAATTTGCAAATGCCAGGGAAACGGATTTCTCGGCGCTTCTTCATTCGCTAACGGGCAGGCTGACGTGGATGGCCTCGACGCGGGCGGCGAGGTAGTCGTCGAGTTTGGCCAGCGCGGCTCGCTTGCCTCCCCGGATGACCAGCGGCGCGCGGTCGCTGAATGTGATGACGGTGACTTTCTGCGTGGTGGATTTCATGGTGTTTTTTGGTTTGGTTTTGATGCTTGGTTGCGGCATCATTGCCATTTGGAATATTACGTATGGAAACACATGGCAAGAAAAAAGATTTCCATTTGGAATTATTTGGTGACCGCCTCACATCGGAGATGATGAGGCACCACTTGACCCAGAAGGACCTAGCCGCAGCGGCAGGATGCTCGCAGGCGGCAATCTCGAAATATCTCAACGGGCGAATTCCGAAGGCGAAAGAGCTACTCAATCTCGCTGACTTGCTCGGAGTGTCGATGGAATGGCTCCTTGCTGGCACGGCCCCGCCGAGTGGAGAGCCGTTCGCTCAGGACAACTGGAGGCAGCGAGCGCGGGACGCAGAGAAGAAGCTGACAAAACTATGCGCGGACCTTGAATCTGCGCTCAAAAAAATTTAATCGCGCATGTTGCGGCGACATGGTAAACGGCAGCATGAGTTGCGCCTCTCTCCTTTCCTACAACGGCCCCGAAGCGGAATCTCTTGAAAGTCTGATCCGGGATCTCTTAAAAAAGCGTCTGGATCAGGAGGTGTCGGATAGCAAATCAGTTGCAACGCTTCGCTCTGCGATTCTTGCAGCCGGTTACGAGCCGCAGGACCAGGAGGGCACAATCAACGATTTCAGTCTGCCGTGGAGATTGAGGCTGATTGTCAACAATAACTACTTTTTGGCATTGGGAGCCGGGCGATGGAGGAGCGGATTCGACGATGGTGCCTACGATGCATTTCCTGCAGCCGAACTCATTGCGGATTGCGGCGAGATCGACGAGGAATTTTGGACAGAGCGTTGGATGGCTGCCGGTGGGAAAAGTTACGCGGGAAGACGAATTGCAATGTTGTCCGACCCTGTCTGGTTGCGCATCAGCGTTTACGGTGTGCCGTGGGAGCCATTTGATTGTATCGGCGCGACCACGCAGCAATCTGTCTCACGGGAAGAGGTTGAGGAACTTGGAGTGAAGTGGACTGAGTCGATGGAAGTTCAACCAGTCATGAGCGACTCCATTTTTTTCTTTCGCGATTTGCCTGACTGGCAAGGTGAGTGGAAGGCGCTCAAAGCATTGGCGTTGGATCTTTAATTTCTTTCCGCTGAGTCCGGCGAGTCCGGTGTAGCTTTTCCCGGTTCGTTTTAGTTGTGGCAGTTTCGCTGCCACATGAGCGAGGCCACCACCGCAGCAAAGACATTTTCGCACAGGGCATTTGCCTTGTGCAATCCCAATCCCGGCGCGGCTGTGTCTCGTGGTGGGGATTTCATTACAGCCGCGTCCGGGACCTCTTTTTGCAATTACCGTCGGCCTGCGGGCCATAGGTCCATAGCGGCGGCGGCAGCAGTTTATTTGTTTTCCGCTGCCGCCGCTCTGCTTTCCGGATGCGCGCCAGTTTATGCCGGGCATCAGCATTTGGAGAGCTGGTATGCTGACGCGTTGGCTGCCGAGACCGGAGCACGCTCATCGCATTTCACCAACTGCCGCTTGTCGTGGTCGTTGTGCGCCCGTTCAACAAAACCGGGATCGCGTTTGAAAACCTGAATGCGGTTGCTCCTCCCTGGCAGCGTGGCGTGTCGCTGCCCACCCCTGATTTGACAAAATGAAAAACCTCATCATCACCCTCAAGACGGCGCTGGTCGGCGTGAGTGGCGCGGCCCTCGCGGGCGGCGCGACAGCGGCAACACAGTATGTCTCCACCAATGGCGCAACGCAGGACTGGAAGGCGGTCGGCAGCGCGGCTGCTGCCGGAGCCATCGCGGCGGGCATCGCCTATTTCCTGAAGCCTCCGACCGCGACGAAATGACGACGGCGCACCCTCTCGCATTCATCGGCGCTGTCCTCTGGGTTATTGGGGTCGTCGCGCTTTGCCTCGGAGGGTTCTTGAAATGATCTGCCTCCACCACGGCACCGGTCCCATCGCCACTGGCATCCGCTGGCAGACACGCGGGGCTTATGCTCATGCGTCGTGGATGTGCGCGGACGGAACGGTCATCGAGAGCCACGCAAAATGCGGGGTTGCCCATGTCGCGAACCCTTGGGTGAATAATGAGGGGCCGGTGGATGTGTTTTCCATGCGATGCCTGACCGGAGGGCAGATTCTCCACATTCAGAATTTCTTACTTCGTCGCGTCGGGTCCGGATACGACTGGCTCGGTATCATCCGGTTTCTTTCGGGCGTGAACCGAAACAACATGGAGCGGTGGTTCTGCAGCGAGTTGGTGGCCGAGGCTTGCGAGATGGCGGGACGCCCGCTTCTCAAGTCCGACGCCTATCGGATCTCGCCGGTCACCCTCTCCTGGTCAACGGAACTCGTGCCCGTCCAGATGGGCGCAACCCAAGCCTGGTGGAACGAAAGGTTTAACCGATGAACACCCCACACTCACTTGTTACTATCGCCCGCGCCGAGCTGGACCTGCTCTACCGCACGATGGCGATCACGGATCTGGAGCGATTCGAGGAGGCGGAGTCAAAGGCGATCTTCGGGCGGAGTTTCTACCGTTCCCTGGGCGACGATCTGGGCGGCATCCCGTGGTGGTTCATCGCGTGCGCCCACATGCTGGAATGCGATTTCAGTTTCCACAGGCACCTGCACAACGGGGACCCGCTTTCGCGCCGGACCGTCAATGAACCGGCAGGCCGCCCGGTCGCGGGCACGCCGCCGTTCGAATTCCGCGCATCCGCGATCGACGCGCTGACGATGCCGGGGAAGGAATACCAGTTCGTGCAGGACTGGAGCATCCCGCATGCGCTGTGGCTGCTGGAGGGTTTCAACGGGCACGGCTACCGGATGTATCGCGGGATCAACTCGCCGTATCTCTGGGCGGGAACCGGGCACTACACGAAGGGGAAGTATGTGAGTGATGGGAAGTATAGCGACAGCGCGGTGAGCAAGCAGCCTGGCTGCGCGGGCCTCATCAAACTCCTCATCGCGGGAGGTGAAGCGTGATCCCCATGCTCGCCATTCCGGAAGTCACAAACAACGAGGTCGTGATGTCGGCGCTCGCGCTGTTTCTCGGGCACCATTTTCTGTTGCGCCGGTTCATCCGTCAGGAGGCGGGAGTGAAGGAGACGAGCACGACGGAGATCAGCGGGCAGCCGCTGCATTTCGTGAAGGACGAGCAGCCGATGACGGTGGCCGCGCACGCGGCGGTCTGCGGGCAGCTCGGCGGGCGGGTGCTGACGCTGGAGCACGAGGTGAAGGAAATCCGCTCGAAGATGGAGAAGGACAAGATCGCCATCATCGAGGCGGGGGAGGACCGGGCGATCAAAATCCACGACCGGATAAACCTCGCGATCGAAAAGATCGGCGAGCTGCGGGGTGAGGTCAACCGGATCGCAAAAGTATGAGCACGACAATTCTCCATGCACTTTTTAACTCGGACGGAAATCCGCTCAACGAAACCGTTCTGCTGGCCGAGGTGCGATGCATGGGCAGCGGTGGGGGCGAGAGCCAGTTCCGCGCGGATCTGGCCCGGCTGAAAAACGCCGGCATGATTTCCTTCGAGGAAGACGCGATCACCGGCGACCGCATGTGGCGGATCGAGCCCAAGGGCTCACAACGCATCACGGGGGGAAAATGAATGGACTCACGATCAGACTCTCTCGCAGCCAAGCTGCAGCGCGCCGGGCTCTTCGACGAATACTTTGCCTGGTGGTTGCAGGAGCGGCCTTCCATTCCGGACCGCAAGGAATGGCTGGAGAAAGCGGAGATGCCACACAGCAACGACGCGATCAGCAACCTGCACAAGTCGCCGGAGGCGGCGATGTGGCGCAATGCGGCGGCGGCAAAGGCGCGGGCGGCAATGGAGGCGGGGCTCCCGAAGAATATCGACAGCCTCATCCGCAAGTCGCTTCTCGACCAGCGATTCAACCATGTGATGGGCGAGCTCTCGCACAAGGAGCTCATGGATCAGTTCATCCTGGAGGGGGACTCAGAGCGGCTCAAGATCAAGCGCGAGGAACTGGCGGTCAAAAAGCAGGCGCTGAAACTCAGCCGGGAGAAATTCGAGACGGAGACGTGCAAGAAGTTTCTCCTGTGGTTCAAGGATGCGAAGGCGCGGGAGATCGCGGACTCGGGGCTCTCGAATGCAGACAAGATTGCGGCCCTGCGTGCGGAATACTTCAAGGATGTGGACGCCCTGGAGGCATCGGGTGGAGTGCAGCTCCCGGATTGATCATGGCACAGAAACGCTTCCAACGCCGTTTGTATGAAACCACCGCCCTGGTGGCCGTGCGCAAGGAGCGTGTCATTGTGCTGTTCTGGACCCGTCGCGGTCGCAAGAGCACAACGATGGGCTCCATTGCTTTCGACGAAATGTCGAAGGAGTCCGGGCGCACGGTGATCTCCGCGTCGGCTTCGCTGCTCCTGGGCACCGAGCTGGTGAACATGACGGTGAGCGCGGCGGAGCAGGCGATCCTGGTCGCGAACGAAGCGCAGGCGGTGAACAGCGTATTCGCGGCCAGCGCGGAGGAGCACAAGCTCGACTACAAATGCGCGGATGCCGAGACCGGCAAGGTCTATGGCGCGATGTCACGGGAGGATTTTGCGGATCTCTACCGCAGCAAGCGCCTTGAAATGCGGTTGTATCACTCCCGCACGGACTATTCCCGTCAGCTCGTGATCGCCCCGAATCCGGCGACCGCGCGCGGCTGGCGCGGCACGGTGTTGCGCGACGAGGCGGGGTTCACCTCCGCCAATCTGGAGATCGCTCTGCGTGAGGCCGTGGACCCGATCTTCCGCGACGTGCCGGATCTCAAGATGATCTACGGCTCGAACCTCTGCCGCGATGACCGGCATCCGTTTTTCGAGATGACCATGCCGCCTGCGGGGGTGGAACTGCCGGTGAATCCGGCAGGTAATTTCTATCGCGGCCAGGATGACATCCTCATCCACCGGGTGACTCTCCGCGATGCTTACGCGGCGGGGCATGTGCTCTACGACAACAAGGGCAATGCGATGACTTATGAGGAGTTCGCGGCCCAGGCATCGAATCGCGCGCAGATGCCCTACAACTACGATCTGGAGCACAAGATGGGTGGCAGCGCGGCGATTGATCTGCTTGCGCTCCTCAGCTCCCAGCAGCGGGGCGCGCAGACATGCTCATTTGTCTATGTGGACAGCGACGCGGATTTCTACCGCGCGCTGAATCTTCTGCGTGCGAATCTCGGGCCTGGTGTGGTGTCGGTCGGGTTCGACCCGGCGACCACGACAAAGGAGAGCAGCAACCCGACCGGAGTGACGGTGGCAGAAATGCGGGGCGGGCTCCGCAAGCAGCCACTTGTGATGTGCTGGAAGGAAAAGGAACCTGCCATCGTGCGCGAGCGGATGAAGCTGGTGTTCGAGACGATCCAGGCGCGCCCGGTAGGCGGTCGCGCGAAGGCGCTCGTGGTCGGGGCGACAAACGAGCGGTATTTTTCCAAGGATCTGGCGGACCACCTTGGCGCGCTGGTTCCGACGATACTGGTCGTGGAGAGCGAAGGCATCCATCCGGCAGGCTACGAGAAGCCGATCAATTTCAAAACTTACATCGGCGACATTTATTGCGCGGCGGTGAACGAAAACCGCTACGACCTCCCGGCCGGGGAGTATTTCAAGAAGGATCAGCGGCTCACGATCAAGAGCGGCGGGCGCTACGACTGCCCGGTGGATTCCACGAGCGGTGCGCACGGGGACACGTTCTCCTCCGGAGGGTTCGCAGAATACGGGTTTATTTGTGAAGAAGCGGGCGCATTCTTCACTTTCAAGAATCCCGGCCGAGCAGCCGCTGCCTATGCCGAGCGGCGTGAAAGGAGCGTGCTCGGATGAAACGGATATTCAACTGGGCCAAAGAGTCCACGACGAAGACGATCAGCACGATTGTCCAGGTTGCCAACATCACCCTTCATGTGCGGCGGGCAAATGTCTGGCGCGATGCCTACAATCCTCTTCGTGGCCTGAACGTCCGTCGAGTGGTCTCGCTCCTGGAGGCCGGGGAACGTGGGGCCTACGCGGAGCTGCAGTGGACTTACCGCTTCATTGAAAAGCGGGATGCGGTGTTGCGCGGCGGCAAGCGGTCGCTGATCGCGGCCGTGGGCGGCATGGATTGGGAGATCCGCACGGTGGATGAAAAGAAGCTGCCGCCAGGCTCGACGAAGGCGATGGCCGAGAAACAGCGCGACACCCTGCGCGCGTCATATGACCGGATCGATAATCTCCGCCAGGCTATCGAACATTTTTGCCTGGCTGAGTTTCGCGGGTTTGCCCATCTCGAAAAATGCTACGCAGAGGGCGGGCAGAATGACGGCGCGGTTACACGCCTGGAGCCCATCGAGCAATGGTATCTGGTCCGGGACGGCCTCAACGGCGAGTGGCAGTATAATGCGGATGCCAGGTTCGGCAGGACCAAAGGCGATGAGATCCCGCCCGGTCGCGTGATGGTTCGTGAGGTGGAAGACCCGATCAATGAAATCGCCCTGATCGCATTCGTCCGCAAAAACATCTCACAAAAGGATTGGGACGGCTACATCGAGAGCTACGGCATCCCGTCGATTTTCGCGATCATGCCACAGCAGGTTCGGCCTGGGGAGGAAGACAAATATCTGGAGGTCGCGGAAAAGGTAATCGGGAACGCGCGCGGCGTTTTGCCGAACGGTGCCGATATCAAGAGCATCGATAATGGCGCTCGCGGGGTGAACCCCTTCCGCGATCACCTGCGCTACCAGGACGAACAGATCGCCCTGGCGATCACGAGCGGCCTGCTGACGATGCTGGCCGAGAGCGGAAGCGGCACGCTGGCCGGTGGAGCGCACAGTGAAACCTTTGACCGCATCGCTCGCGGCCTGGCGGGACGGATCAGCGAGAGCTTCCAGCGGCAGTTCGACAAAGAGATCCTGGAGCAGGTCCACCAGGGGGAACCGGTTCTCGCGTATTTTGCCATCGCGGCGGAAGAGGAGACCGACACTGGCGAGTTCATCACCGGCGTCAAGGAGCTGAGTGATGCTGGCTTCGAGGTCAGCCCTGGGCAGATCGCGGAGAAGACCGGATATGACGTGGTGCCGAAAGCAACGAATCCCGCTCCGGAAACCAAACTCGGAAAGCCTGGCGATCCTCCCGTGAATGCGCCGGTGGCGAATCGCCGGGTAAAGAATAGGACCGAGGCGGTCGCGGGGGCGCTGGGAGTTCCCCAGGGATGGGTATCACCGATTGAGGATCTGCTCTCCGAAATGGAAGCCAAAGTTTCCAACGGCAATGTGAGCGACGCGGATCTCCTCCAATTTTTCAAAGACACGCAAAAGCGCCTGCCGGAATTGCTCGGCGGCATGGATGTGGAGGCGCTTGCCGGGGTCTTTGAATCCGCCCTCGGGACCTCCGTCCTGGAAGGTGTCCGGGAAACCATGAAAACCAGCCAAACCAAACAGCCATGAAAAACCGCGTAAACGCCAAAATTTGCCCTTCTGGGGTGTCAGTGCCCGCTTTTTCGGGTCCGAGGGCACTGTCGGGCTGTGCAATGGGCATGCAACGGCATTGTGTCGGGCGCGAAACCGTCATTTTTTGGAAGGGGGCGGCAAAGTGATCCTGAACCGACTTCCAAACGGGCAGTTCGAGCTGCCAGCGGACGGGTGGTTCCACCTTTCACCCAAGGGAGAATTTCCCGGAGAGCGGGAATTTGACGACGGGACGGTCGAGGAAGTGCTCCAGATCGTGGACGATGCCTCGTTGAAGGCGCTGGTCCAGGACTTCGAGCAAAAGGCCGCAGCTCCAAATTTCGGCGGACTCCTCGTGGACTTCGACCACTTCTCCCATGACAAGACGAAGAGCAGCGAAGCGGCCGGTTGGGTTGTGGGAGTCCAGAACCGTGCCGATGGGCTGTGGGGGAAAATCAATCTCTCCGACACAGGCGAGGCTGCACTGAAGGGTGGGCGCTACCGGTTCATCTCACCGGTCTGGGACGGCCCCGACATTTCCAAAGGCAAGATGCGCCCGACGATCATCGACCGGGCCGGTCTCACCAACGATCCAAATTTGAGAGGCGCACTGCCTCTGTCAAACCGTCGCGGCGGCACCGCGGAAACAAAGTCCGGGAATAACCCCGACGAAACCAAAGGAAAAACCACAATGACGAAAGTCAACTCAATCCTCGGTTTGAAGCCGGATGCGTCGGAAGACGCAGCTGTTGCGGAGATCGGGGTCATTAAAAACCGGGCTGGTCTTTACGACTCGCTCAAAACCGAACACGACACGTTGGTGGAGTCCGTAGCCGAGAGTGATCTCACGGCGAGCGGGATCACCGACGCCGAAGAGCGCAAGGCCCTGAAGCCGTTGCTCATCACCAACCGCGCCAGTGCGCTCGTCTTGCTCGCCAAGAGCAAAGTCAAAGCTCCCGTCACACCGGTCGCCCAGCCCATCCACAACCGTGGAACGGCGAAAACGCCCGGCCCCACGGGAGATCAGGCTGCCGATGATACGGCAGCGGAGAAAGTCAGTGCGGGACGCATCGCGAACCGCGCCAACGAACTCTTCACCGCCAACCGCTCTCGCGGCTACCGCGCCTGCTTCGAGCAGGCCAGAACCGAGGAGGGCGCGAGCAAGTAACCACAACGCCATCACTTAAACCTTAAACCTTAAAACTTACTATCATGTATCCCACACAATCCGATACGAAACACGGCCAGATCCCGCTCAATTGCGGAGTGGCTCTGACCGACAAGGAGGGCTTCCTCGTGAAGCTCGGAACCACCGGGGCGCTCCTGCCCACGGCCACCACCGACATCCCACACTCCCTCTGCGTGAGCGGAGAGGCGTTGAACTCCGTGGGGCACTTCGAGCCGTTCACCGGCGAGAAGAACGTCCGCGTGTTCGCCAAGGGTGCCGGGAACAAGGGCGACCTGCTCGTGCTGGCCGATCCCGCAACACCCGCCGACGCGGGCAAGCTGCGGGCGCTGCCCGCCGCTCCGGCCACCTACCGTGTCGTCGCCATCGCGGAGGAAGACTTCGTTGACGGCCAGTGCGTCAAGGTTCGTCCCTCGCCGGTCGGAAACGTCACCGTCACCTGATCCATCACAAACCAAAAAACCAAACTGCAGTAACAAAAAAATACCATTATGGGAGACATCACAAAACTCAGCGTTCTGAGCGGTCGTCCGACCATTCAGACTTATGCCCAGGGGCGTGCCCGCGAAGAGACCGGCGAGATTGCCGACTTCATCGCGCCGACCGTCGAAACCGCCGTGCATGCCGGAAAATACAAGGAATACGGCAAGGCGAACCGCTTCAAGCTTCCGGAAACTCTCCGGGGCCTCGGCGGTCGCGCCACGCAGCTCGCCTTTGACCGCACGGACAAAGAATACAACTGCGCGCCCCACGCGCTGGATGTGCCGCTCGATGACATCGAGATCGATGAGGAGCAGGGGGAGAACCTGCTCATGGAAGCCGCCGACGAGTCGGCCAGCCTCGGGGGAATGGCCCACGAGAAAGGCGTCATTGACCTCGCCGTTTCCAGCGCCACGCCGGTTGCGAATGCCGGGGTGCTGTCGAGTCCGGACTTCGATCCGGTCGCGAAGTGGAACGAGCTCATCATCGCGGTCTATCTGGCCGTGGGCGGCGGCTCGAAAATGGAGATCGGCATCGTGATCGACCCGATGACCGTCGTGGCCTTCTTCGCCAACAAAATGGTGAAGGGCTACTTCCCCGGTATCGACACCATCGCCCCCACGCTCGACAACATGAAGAAGCTCTTCGTTGGCAACACCAACACCAAGATCTCCTTCCTGGCCACCGATGTGGAGCCCGCCGGGAAAGCCGCGCGCATGGCCTTTGCTCTCACCAGCAAGGTGCTCATCTTCGCACGCAACGGAAATCCCACGCGCCGAGATCCCTCGTTCATGAAGACGTTCCGCGTGCGCAACCGCTGGATGACTCCTGGCACATATCGCCGGGAAGACGAGCGCGGCGAAGTCGTCAAGATGGACTGGTCCATGGACGTGAAGTGCACGAACCCCGAGGCCGGGAAGCTCGTCACCATCGAGTAACAAACCTGATTCGCCGGCAGGATCCGGCAAGTCGCAACACCCTGGGGCGCGCAAGCGTCGCCAGGGTCGCGGCGGCGCTGGTAATAATCCAAATAAAACCTATGAAAACCAAAACATTCAGTCTCATCGAACTCCTCACTGTCATCGCCATTGTCGCCGTGCTTGGCCTCCTCACCACGCCGCGAGCGTGCGCGCAGGTCGATGCCTTCACCGTCACCTCGCTCACGCCGAGCACGAACTCGGTCGCCACCAACTCAATCGCCGCCGTCACCACGCCAGCGATTCCGGTCCGTGGAAGCGAGGGCGTCGGGTTCGTCGCCATGTTCAAGCTCGGCGCGGCGGATACCAACAACGTCGTCTTCAAATACGACGTGAGCGCCGATGGCACGAACTGGACTACGACGCAGCCGTTTTCTTCGGGCAATATCCCCGCGAACGGCACAAACAGCGTAATCCAGTTCTTCACGTTCACGCCGACCACAACGCCTCCGTTGCGAAACGTGAACTACATCCGTCTCGGGACCGTGCAGAACGCGAACACCGCCACGAACGCGGCTCTCGCGATCCAGAGCATCTGGGCCACGAGTTACAACCGTTGATTCAAACCCTGCGGCCAGGCGCGCGCCGGGCCGCAGACTTGGATACATGGACAACTGGATTCCCATAACTATCGATACCCTGCGCGAAGCGAAGGTCGCGAAGGTGATTGACGCATGCTCCGAAAAAGCGAAGGCGCAGGGGCAGCCCGACCGCGCGCCTGGCGTGGTTCAGGGAATCGTCGATACCGTTCGCCGGAAGATCGCGAGCAACGCGGGCAACCGCGTGGACTCGGATCCCGCGCGGATTCCGAAAGGCCTGCGGGATCTGGCGGTGGACATGATCATCGCGCGCCTGAAAATGGTGATCGGCATGGATCTCAAGGAAGACGAGCGCAGGCAGCTCGACCGGGCGGAAGCGGATCTCAACCGCATCGCTGACGGGAAGGACACGGTCGACCAGCCGGACGATGCGGTGCAGCCGGAGGCCGAGCGCAAGAATCCCTCGCCGAAAATCTCATCCCGCCCGTCAAATTTTGGAAGGGAGGCGCAGAGCGGATTATGAAGCCAAGAAGGAAGATTGCGCGGCAGGATGCCGCACGGAGCACGCAAGATGCGTGCGCTCCCACCGGAGGGCGCTTATGAGCTTCGTCGCCGAACCGCTTGCCGACGCTGTCTCTCGCATGAATGCGAAGATGCCCATTGCCAAGGCGCTGACCAGCGCGGAGTGGGCGGACGTTCTCCTGGCATTGCGTGAGCGGTCATTCTGGACGGCGCGGTTCGCGAAGGCGGACTTGCTGCAGCTCATGCATGATATGCTCCAGGACAGGATTGAGCTGGAGACGCACACAAGCGACCGGGGGGAGACGATGGTGAGCCGGGACAACTTCATCGGCGAGATGCGCGACAAACTTTCTGCCAGCGGCTACCTCCCGCCCGCAGGCAAGGAGGGAGGCTTGCAGGACCACACGAGCACGGGACGGCTCGGAATGATCTTTGACATCAACACGCAGCAGGCGCAGGAGTTCGCCCGGTTCAAAGCCGGAAGCGACGAAGGCGCGCTGGATGCCTTCCCCTGTCAGGAGCTTTACCGCGCGGAATCACGACAGATCCCGCGCGCCTGGCACACCCGCTGGGGCAACGCCGGCGGCGCGTTCTACCAGGGCCGCATGGTCGCCCCGAAGGATTCCAGCGTCTGGTATGAGATCTCCGCTTTCGGCACACCGTTCCCGCCATTCGACTACCAGAGCGGCATGGACATCCGCGACATTTCGCGCAGCGAGGCCGAGGCCCTCGGCGTCATCGCCCCAGGCCAGCCGGTCAAGCGCCCGGATGTCGGGTTCAACGATTCGCTCAAAAAGAGCGTCACCGGCATGGATCCCAAGATCCTCGCCGACACGGTCAAAAACTTCGGCGGTCTCGTGCGCCAGCAGGATGGCATCCTCGAATGGGTGGCCGGCCGCCACTCGCTCGCCATCGCGGTTGCCCCCGACCCCGCCCTCACACCGGCGCTCTCGAAAATGATCAAGTCTGCCACCGCCGACGTGGCCGCCGTCCACGAATACGACGACACCGCTTCCGGTCCCGGAATCCCGCTCACCCCGGTAACGGACACGATGAGCCCGGAAGGCATGGCAAAAGGTTACAGCGCCGAATACTACCGCCGCGCTCCTGGGACAAACATGCCCTCGATCAACGTGTCTCCCACCAGGGGGGAACCTCTCTACGTCGTCCACGAAATCGGACACGAGGTTGATCACCGGCTCTTTGGCCAGGGAGATCCATACGGCTCGCATATCAACCGGGAACTCGATCCCCTGATGAAAGCCATCAAGGACAGCCCAGAAATCAGGGCCATCAAGGCCATGACGTGGCAGGGAAACACCCCAGCCGTAATACAATCACGGGAATTTCGGGATTACCTGCTGGCGCGTGAAGAGCGCTTTGCCCGCGCCTACAGTCAATGGATCGCGGAGCGCACCGGACGCACGGAATACCTGGTATCTATTGATCGCGGGATTTCCAACGGCTGGAGCAGCCAATGGAAGAAAGAAACTTTCGCGCCGATAGCGGCCGAGTTCGAGAAACTTTTTAAGGCGAAGGGGTGGCTGCGATGATCCGCGCATCCAAAGCTCTATCCTCTGCCTCGATCTCCGCCAAGGACATCCGCTTCTCTGGGATGACATTGCCTTTTTCGTCAAACAGAGGCGTTCCGTCGATAAAATCGGCATCCGCGATGTTCGGTGACGTGCTCACTGGAAGAACCATACGCCAATCCGGCCCGGAGGTCAAGCCATGACGATCACGGTCGAGGACCACGCGACGCCGGCGCTGCAGGCGATGATGGCCCGGCTGCGCGCGCGCAAGCCGCTCATGCAGGCGATGGGCAAGGCGGTTGAAGTCGAGTTGCACAAGCATTTCACGAAGCGGGACGGTGAGGGCAACAAGCGCGGATGGCCGTCTCGGCATTTTTGGAACCGGGTGGTGCGCAAGAACACGTCCTATACCGGCGCGACCGAGGACGAGGCGACGGTCTCCATCGCCAGCCGGGAGTTTGCTTTCAAGGTCCACGGGGGGACGATCACAGCATCGAAGGGGAAATACCTCGCGATCCCGCTCACAGCCCGCGCGTATGCGGTCGGGAGCCCACGGCTCTGGCCGGGCGGAAAGAGCGCCCTCACTCTCATCAAGACGGCGAAGGCGTGCGTTCTCATCGAGGCTTACCACAGCAAGCTCGGCAAGCGGAGCCGGGGGAAAATCTTCGGCGGCGAGGCGCAATACCTCCTCAAGCACAGCGTCACCCAGAAGGCCGATCCCCGAGCGCTTCCCAGCGACACGAAGCTCCAGGGCGCGGCGATGATCACCTGCCGCGATTACCTTTACCGGATTTTTCCAAAGACATGAAAAGCCAGTTCCACAGCATCTGCGAGGCGGCGGCGGAGTTGATCCGCAAAGCCAGCGGCATCCCGGCGGGGGTGTCGGTCGTGGCCTATGAACGCGGGGACATCGAGAGCGAGATCGAGCGGAGCATTTCCCAGCTCGGGCTCTGCGTGATCGTGCTGCCGTTTGAGCCGGTGCATTCGATCCCCGGCACGGTGCCGGCATTTTACGACGAGGCGGATCTCGTGGTCCACGTGGTCGAGAACCCGACCGCGAACACGACGGGCGTGGACGGCACCTACCTGCGCGACATGGTCGCCCTCGCCCTGGGTGGAGACGACCTCGGCGGCCTCGTGGCCGAACCCCTTTCCGAACACCGGGT
>Ga0247840_10007394_pt1 | contig 15304 bp, 15 predicted proteins | sample LaCruzMarch2015__FD_192404 | JGI IMG/M metagenome (GOLD analysis project Ga0247840, IMG submission 192404) | Freshwater microbial communities from meromictic Lake La Cruz, Castile-La Mancha, Spain - LaCruzMarch2015_17m | ecosystem: Environmental > Aquatic > Freshwater > Lake | place: Spain...
CCCGCAGAAGAGGCGCGCGAGATATCGTGGATCACTATGATGGGACTTCTCGGCGGACGGCTTATCGCCATCAGCGGCTTTCTGATTGTTCTCTCCTTCATACTGAAACAGGACAGTATCGCGTTCTATGCATTCATCGCTTTCTCATACATTATCACCATCCCCTATTCGCTTTGGATGCGTAATCAGGACAGGATGCGGCGACTGGCTCCGCTGCAGTTTCTGGTCGACCTTGTTTTTGTCTCTGGACTGGTTTACTTCGCCGGCGGCATGCAGAACGATTTCCTGATTCTGCTCTATCCGCTGATCATTCTGTCCGCCGGCATTATTCTTCCGCTCAAGCAGACAGTGCAGATCACCGTATTGGCCATCACCTCCTATACGCTGGTTATTCTGCTAATGTCGCAGAACATTCTGGTACAATATCCCGCCACCGAAACTACACAGGATTTGGTCGATACATCCGGCGCCATGGCGTTACGAATTGCCCTTTTTGTCGCCTTCGGTATTGCCAGCGCCTATGTCTCCCGCCGGTGCGATTACATCAGCAAAAAAGAAAAACAGTTCCGCGATATAACAAAACTTGTTTTTGAAAACGTTAAAACCGGACTGTTACTGCTTGATGCCGACGACCGGATTCTGATGGCCAATGGCCGCGCTTGCGTCCTGCTAGGGCGAGACGAAGCTGAACTGTCCGGCAAAGCTCTTGCGTCCATCCACCAGAAACCATCAGAAATCAAAAATGGAGATGCTGACCTGAGGGGTGCTTCCGACTATTTTCGCCGCTCCGACGGATCAATATTTCCTGTCAGCATCGAAGATGCGCGGATCACCCTGCCCGCTGAAGCAGTCCCTCACGTCAAAGCATCGGCCGATAAACTGGTGGATACACGCATTCTTAATTTCAACGATCTTTCTCATTTCCTGCGCCTGCAAAGCCAGACCCGCCAACTTGAACGTATCAAGGCGGCCGCCAACATGGCTAAAGAAATGGCCCATCAGATCCGCACTCCGCTTACCGGCATTTCCGGCGCCGTCCAGCTCATCCAACTTAATATCCGAAGCGGCTCTGACGACGAATTTTCTATCAAAGAACGTCAAGAGCTCTGCCAGCAGATCGTCATGGAATCCATCCGTATGGACAAAGTTATCCAGAACTTTCTCGACTACGCTGAATTCTCGCCCAAGGACGTCCGCGATCTCATCCAGATGGACATTGATCAGGAATCTAAACGACCTTAATCACATACCCGGCGGTGTCTGAATGCGAAACATGCATCGCGGTATTTACCTATGGACGGGCATTCTCGAAAATGATAACTTCAAAACATCTGAAATAAAGAAACGAGACGGGATATGCCGCGTATACTTATTGTAGACGATGAACCGACCATTTTAAACCTGCTCAACAAGATTCTTATCGGGCAGGGATATGATGCCACGCCTGCGAGTAACGGCGAAAAAGCACTCCAGCTCCTTCAGACCGAAAAATTCGATCTGATGATTTCTGATATCAATATGACGCCCATCAATGGAATGGAGCTTCTTCGTAAAGCCGCAGGAGCTTGGCCCGACATGGGCGTCATCATGCTCACCGCCTACGGGACAGTAGCCACAGCGGTCGAAGCCATGAAAGAAGGTGCATTTGACTATATCACAAAGCCCTTCAAGCTTGATGAATTAGTGCTGACCGTACAACGGGCTCTCACATATCACAACGCCATTACGGAAAACAAAGATCTCAAAGCCCGTCTTGAATACAAAGAACATCTCGGCGGCATCGTGGCCGAAAGCCCCGGCATGCGTAAAGTGTGCGAAATGATCGAAAGAGTAGCCCCCACCGCGACCACCGTGCTCATCTATGGCGAAAGCGGAACCGGCAAAGAACTGGTCGCACGTGCGCTGCATCACTACAGCCCGCGCAAAGGAGCGACTTTTATGGCCATCAACTGCGCCGCTCTGCCCGCTTCATTGATGGAATCAGAAATGTTTGGATACGTCAAAGGAGCTTTTACCGGGGCCACGACGACCAAAACAGGACTCTTCGAAACTGCGCATGGCGGAACTCTTTTCCTCGATGAAATCGGCTCCATGCCGCTGGAAATCCAATCCAAACTACTGCGCGTATTGCAGGATAAAAAAATCCGCAAAGTTGGCGGATCAGATCACACCGAAGTAGATGTACGCATTATCGCCGCCTCGAATGAAAAATTGGAAAAACTCATCGAACAAGGGAAATTCCGCGAAGATCTTTACTATCGCCTAAGCGTCATCAGCATTGATATCCCAGCACTGCGCAACCGGCCTGAAGACATTCTGCCGCTTGTAGACCACGTTCTACGCCGGACGCTCGGCCCGGAAGCAGAACTCCCGTTAATCGACCACGAAACCCAGAGCATTCTCGATAACTACAACTGGCCGGGTAATGTTCGTGAACTTGAAAACGCCATTCAACATGCCCTCACGTTCGCACAGCATGGCAATATCACCAAGGACACCCTGCCGGCAAAAATTGTCAATATCGTTGAGGAGGGTCTTAAATCCGGCGTTATTGCCAGCCGGCATGATCAATTCAAAGGTAAATCGCTTAAGGCTTTCCTGCACGATAAGGAGAAAGAATTCCTCCAGCGGACCATTGAAAGTATGCATGGCGACAAAGAGAAGGCCGCCAATGAGCTGGGAATCAGTCTCGCCACTCTTTATCGCAAGCTCCCCACCGACTTAAAAAAATAGTTCTTTTGCGATGCGTTCTTTAAGCAAGAAAACGATTGTAAATATAAGCGCGTGGAGATTCGTACTACACATTCTGCAGGAAGATCCACCACAGCAATTTTATACATAACCTTATTGTAATAGATAATTTATACGCTAGACTGCATTCGTTAAACGAGACGCACATATAGGGTGTATCGAGTTGTTGAAAAATTAAAACCGGCGCACAAAACAAATGCCTCAAGTCACAAAACCAAAAACCGGCGATTAAAAAAGAAAAATAAAAATAAGGAAAAAATAATGAAAAAAATGAATAAGAAGGGTTTCACCCTTGTTGAAATCATGATCGTCGTAGCGATCATCGGTCTGCTGGCAGCAATTGGTATTCCGTCCATTCTGAATGCCTATTCTACCTCGCAGGTAAATGCCAAAGCCCGCAACGTTGCTGAAGTTGAAAAGGCCAAAGGTGTACTTACACTCCCAACCACTTCAGGTCTTCCGGGCGCTATGGCGCTGACTGACACGACAGTGTCACTCGCCAGCGGCGCGGCTTACACCAACCTGATGTCGGCTCTGCGCATCCAGAGCTCGTCCGAACTGACTGTTGGCGGCACCACCATTCAGATCGGAACTCTGACAACCAAAGCAACTTACTAAGTAAATCTGCTTTGTGAAAAATCCCCGGAATTTTTTCCGGGGATTTTTTTGTGCCCGAAAAAGCCGATTAGCAGTCGCTCCACAAAAGCGACTTAAAAAGAGATTGATCGATTTTCCTATATGCACACGATGCGGTCTGTGTTTAATATCGAGCTTGTCCAGAGGGTTTACCTATGCGAGAAGGATTTACTTTGGTTGAAATTCTGATTGTCGCAGCCATTATAGGACTGCTGGCTGCTATCGGGATCCCAACAATCCTGAATTCCTTCTCCTCCTCTCAAAGCAATACCCGCAACCGCAATATTGCTGAAGTCGAAAAGGCTAAGGGTGTACTCACCCTGCCAACGACAGCCGGACTGCCGGGAGCTATGGCACTAACCGATACTACAATGTCGCTTTCACGCGGCGCGGCCTATACCAACCTGATGTCGGCCTTGCGGATACAAAGTTCGGCTGAACTTAAAGTCGGAGACAGGGACATTACGATTGGCACCTTATCTACCAAGGCTAGCTACAATAATTGAATATGCCTGACTTCGGTCACATAAAATTATCGCCCTATTCAGCAATGCGACGTCAGTTAAAAAATCTTATAGAGGAATATACGGAACTGGAGCGCGAAGTGCAGGAGTTGGTCAGCGCACAATGCCGCGTAGTCTGCAGATTCTGTACAACTTGCTGCTGCCGCGCGGATCTGTGCGAAGAAGCGCTGGAGAGTCCGTTTCTGTGCGCCGTACATGACAGGAGCGAACTGGAAAGTGACCGGTACGGATTTCTGACTGAAACGGGTTGCGGGCTGGAAATCGGCCGTCCGCCAGTCTGTTATGAGTTTTTCTGCGACGAGCTGATGGCGGCCCAGCCGGACGACCTGCATCGCGATGTGCTGCGGATTCTCGGCCGGCTGCCATCCTACGCCGGAGAAAATGCGCACAGCGATACTCACCTGGTCGAAATCATGCAAGCGGAAGATCTGGAGCATCTGGCTTTCCGGCGCCTGGAAAATCAACTGCAGACCGCCCGCGAAGCGCTCGACTGCATTTACGCCTTTTATAATGAAGGAGCCCTGCCGGAACATTCCCGCAGGGCTCTTGGCCGGATCACCGTTTCATCCGAAAATTAAAATTTCAGATCGGCTTTTTTGAGGCGGGCGGCCAATTCGTTCAGTACGCGCCCATCGTCGGCATCGCCGGCGGATTCGAACACGGCACCGAAGCGAATGAACGGGCCGGTGTTGTCCCACGGCACGGTGGAAATGCCGAAGTTTTCGATCAGATAAAGCGACACTTCCTCGGCGTTGGCGAAAGTCACGGCCCCGGCCGCCTTCGGCGCTTTGACGTACAGGTAAAAGGTTCCGCCGGGCATGCTGGCGTTGAAGCCAACGCCGCGCAGAACCTCCACCATGCGGCGCAAACGCTGTTCGTAGTGTTTGCAGATACCTTCGGCCAGGCGCTGATCGGCAATACCGGCACAGGCGGCGTGCTGAATAGCTTTGAACTGACCGCTGTCGCAGTTGTCTTTAATCATGGCCAGCGCATCGACCGCCCACGGTGCGCCGCAGAAGAAGGCAAGGCGCCAGCCGGTCATGTTGTAGGCCTTGCTCATCGAATGCAGTTCGAGCGCGCAGTCTTTGGCGCCGGGTCGCTGAAGAATGGATTTGCGCGGGCCGTCGTAAACCAGCGTGGCGTACGGTGCGTCCTGCACAATCAGGATGTTGTGCTTCTTCGCGAAGGCAATCAGTTCGTCATAGAACTTATCGGTTGCCACCGCACCGGTGGGATTATTGGGATAGTTGATGTAAAAAAGTTTACAGCGGTCGGCTAGCGCCGGGTCGATTTCACCAAGGTCCGGAAGGAATCCGTTTTCTTCCAGCAGCGGAATATTAACTACTTCGCCGCCGAGATATTTGGTGTGCGTGGCCATGACCGGATAACCGGGCACGGTCTGGAAAATCACGTCGCCGGGATTCACAAAGGCCAGCGGCAGCATCGCCAGTGCCGGTTTGGTGCCGATGCTGTGGTTGATCTCCGTGGCGGGATCAAGGATGACACTGAAAAAGTTTTTCATGTAGTCGGCGGCGGCCTGTTTGAATTCCGGGATGCCGTTGTCGGAATAGCCGCGGTTGGACGGCTTATCCACTTCAAGCTTCAGCGCTTCGCGGATGGGCGCCGGCGCAATACCGTCGGGCTCGCCAACGCCGAAGTCGAGGATTTCCAGGTCGGGGTGCTGTTTGCGCGCCTTGGCTTTGGCCCGTTTGATTTTTTCAAACTTATAGATCTCGGTCGACTTGCCATACTGCTCGCCGCCGATACGTTCGGCAAAAAGTTTTTGTGCGTCCATCATTCAACATTTCCTTTGTTTAATCGTTAAAATGGTTCGCCGCCGTCGGCTTTGGGACGGAGCGGATTCCCTCTTGGAATCAGCTTGTCCAGTCGTTTTTCAAACTCTTCGAGCGAAAACTTTGACAGAGGAATACTCACGTCCGAATTTTCTAAAATACCGTTTTCGATCGACACATTCTCACGAAAGAAACCAATCACCAGCTTTTCGTTAAGTACATCTACTCCGAGAAAGATAATATCCACAACCTTCTCGCGACGTCCTTTGAACTCTTTAGAAAAGGCATATTGAATATTGCGGGCATGGTTGCCATGCCTCGTGAATTCGTCATCGCTTTGACAGTGACGATATCCTCGCGCGGCGAGAATTTTGCTCATGGTTGGCTGAAATATCATACTCAATTCCCCTCTCACTAGGCGCTCAAGGCCTAAAACGGTATAAAATTAACGCCGGTTTTGTAAAGAGACGATACAAAGTTTAAAGCAGGTTGGCCGCCTTTTCGGCGATCTCCGATCGGACCCCTTCTGTCAGCAGCATGTGAGCCGCCAGAGGTTCGTCGCGAAACTTATCTACCACCGCACTCAAACCATTGGACAGGCTGTCTACATAGGGATTATCAATCTGATACAGGTCGCCGGTCAGTACAATTTTTGTGTCTTGTCCCACACGGGTAATAACCGTTTTCACTTCAAGGGGCGTCAAATTCTGAGACTCATCCACAATCATAAATTGATTTGGTATGCTCCGCCCGCGGATATAAGTCAGCGGTTCCACATCAATCAACGGGTTGGAGGCCAGCAGGTCGCCCCCCCGCTTGTTCGGCGACGCGCCGGAACGGCTGTGAACAATTAATTCCAGCGCATCATGGATCGGCTGCATCCAGGGATCGAGTTTCTCTTCAATCGTCCCGGGCAGATAGCCCAGATCCCGTCCCATCGGAAAAATCGGTCGAGAAACCAGCAGTCGTTTATAATATTTGGTATCCATCACCTGGTGATAACCGGCGGCAATTGCCAGCAACGTCTTGCCGGTGCCCGCCTTCCCGGAAAGTGTCACCAATTTAATTTTGTCATTCAGTAACGCGTCCATTGCAAACCGTTGCTCGCGATTGCGCGGCACAATCGGAGCACCATCGCCCATCGTCAGCAGCTTCACCAATCGACAGGCCTCGGCATCGTAGCGAGCCAGCATGGTCTGTTTAGGGTCATGCAGATTACGCAGCGTTACATACTGATTGGCAAAAAGATCTTCCATATCCGGAAGCGCAACACTGCCTTCGTGTGCAAAAAAACTGATGGCCTCCGAATCGGCATCTATCACCGTCTGACCGGTATAGATTTCATCAGCGTCCCGGCTTTTGCCGTTCTCGTAGTCTTCAGCCTCCAGTCCCAATGCATCGGCTTTAAGACGCAAATTGATGTCTTTACTCACCACCGTGCAACGCACATCCGGTTGAGCCTTCAATACATCCATCGCCATCTTCAAAATCAAATCGTCAGCCGACAAGCCTACTGAAAAGGGATTTTCCTTATCGGCGAAAGTAACCTTGATTGTACCGCCGTGTTCCAGCGTCACCCCGTCCGACAGCCGACCCTGTTTGCGGAGTTCATCCAGCGCCCGGGACACAGTACGGGCATTGCGTCCGCGCTCGCTTAATTCGCGCTTAAATTGATCAATCTCTTCCAGCACCTTCAGCGGGATAATGACATTACACCCTTTGAAGTGACGAATGGCGGTCGGATCATGAAGCAGAACGTTGGTATCCAGAATAAAATTTTGCATACCGCATACTACGACAATTCGCCCCGCTGTAAGAAGTCTGTTTTTACAAACCTTAAAGAAAATGCCCATTCTCTGGACAAACAATATGACGAGGTGGTGCCGGAGAAGGGACTCGAACCCTTACGATATTACTCGGCAGATTTTGAGTCTGCTGCGTCTACCAATTTCGCCACTCCGGCTTCGCGAGAAGCTGGGAAGATAGGAAAAGCCCCTGCCTTTTGCAAGCAGGGGCTTTCTTATTCGCTCAGACAAGTCTATTGACCGGTCATTTCGTCGTAAAAACGAACAAACTCGTTTTTCTTGCTGCTCTCGCGCAATGCCATTGCAGTGCGCGGATGCTCATTCATCTGTCCGGAAATCATGTATGGTATGCTGTAGCCCCAGTCGATCGTCTCGCGCAATGGCAACGTCCATTTTTCAACCGCTTCAATGATCGGGCGCTGTTTGAACTTAGGATTGCGCAGGAAGCCCAGCAACAGCTCCGTCGGGCAGTTTCCTGCGCCGCGACCGAGACCATCAATGGTCGAATCCAGCATCGTCGCGCCGTGAATGGCGGCAAAGACCGTATTCACATAGGCCATCTGCTGGTTGTTGTGTGCATGAATACCAACCTGCTTACCCGGCCCCATCGCGGCGATATAGCGGCGCAGCAGATCGTCGATCTGTTCAAAGTAGAGCGATCCAAAGCTGTCGACGAGGTACACCATATCGGTCTCGCTTTTTCCGATCAGCTCGAGTCCTTTATTCAGCTCGAACTCGGGCACGGTGGATATTGCCATCAGGTTAACAGAAGTTTCATAACCTTTATCTTTGGCATCCTTAACCATATCCAGCGCTGCCGGAATCTGATGGATATAGCAGGCGACGCGAATGAGATCGATCAGGCTTTTTTCATGGGGAACGATATCACTCTCATTCGTACGGCCTACATCAGCCATCACGCTGAGTTTAATCCCTTTCTCGACACCGTCGAAGAATCGGTTCAAATCGTCCTCGTCGCACGATTTCCACAAGCCGTATTCCTCCGGGCTAAAAAGTTTTTTATCGGCCTTGTAGCCGAGCTCCATGTAGTCCACACCGGCGGCAATCAGCGCCTTGTGTACGCCGAAGACAAATTCATTACTGAACCGATGGTCGTTCATCAGCCCGCCGTCGCGGATGGTGCAGTCGAGAACCTTCAGCTGCGGCCAGTAATCGACCCACCCTGCACTTGTATCCTGTTGCTTTGTCATTTTTTTCTCCTTTGAAATTTCTCCGCTCTTCACCGCATTAATTTTTTCGGCCATCCGGTTGAGCGCTTCATCACGATCACCTGTCTGGAGCGATTCAGAGTACTGAACCCCGCCGATCTTCTGCCGCCAGTAGTAGATTCCACCGCGCCGCTTCAGATTCTTTACCCCAGTTCCTTCAAACGTAACCATAACGCATCACCAATATGAACACCTTTAAATTTTTGTGATGCGCGAATGATGCGTAATTTTATAAAAAGCGTCAACCTTTATTTCAAATGATTTGAATCAAAAACGACACTACCCCATCATCCGCCATCCTATTATTCAATGGAGGTTTGAATGGCGCATATCACTGTTCCGGAAGCCGAAAAACTGCTCGATCAGGAAATCAAGGTTCTTGATAAAGGGTTCGTCCGCCTAGTTGATTATATGGGCGGCGACGACCGGATCGTTCAGACCGCCCGCGTCTCGTACGGCGAAGGGACAAAAACCATCCGGCAGGACGCCAGTCTCATCGACTACCTCCTGCGCCACGAACACACCTCGCCGTTCGAACACGTCATCTTCGAACTCCACTGCAAAATGCCGATCTTTGTCGCCCGTCAATGGATCCGCCACCGCACCGCGCGCCTGAACGAAATCTCCGGCCGCTACAGTGTGATGAAAGACGAGTTCTATCTTCCGCCGCGCAACCAGATCAGCCTGCAAAGTACCGATAACAAGCAGGGACGCAATCCCGATGCCGTGCCGGTGGAACTGCAGGATAAAGTGCTCGAACTGCTCACGAAAGATCAGTCGGCCAGTTTCGCCAACTACAACGAGATTCTCAATGACGGCATCGCCCGCGAACTGGCGCGCATCAACCTGCCGCTCTCCATGTACACGGAGTGGTATTGGCAGATGGATCTGAAAAATATGCTGCACTTCCTAAAACTGCGCATGGATTCGCACGCGCAGTGGGAAATACAGGAATACGCCCGCGCCATCGCCAAAATCGTCAAAGCGGTCTGCCCGCTGGCCTATGAATCCTTCGAACGCCACATCCTGCGCGGTGCGAAATTTTCGAGCGACGAGATCGCCGCCATCAATGCGCTGATTGCTGGGAAACCGAATCCGCTCAAAGAGCGCCGCCTCGCCGAGTTCGAAGACAAACTCAAAGGCAATCTCTCCTTCTTCGAAAAACCGGCCGAATAGTTTCCGGACGCCTGAAAAATCAGGCGGAGAAACTCATGTGCGCCCGGTAATAGGCGAGCTCGGCGGCGGAGGCCACGACATCAAAACTGGCGTCGTGCTGCCGCAGACGGCGCAAGTCGGCCTCCGGAAAATATTTTTTAACCATCTTCGGATCGTCTTTTTTAAATTCTTCACCATCTGTCATATCCAACCATTGGATCTTAAGTGCGGAGACATCCAGCAGTCGGTAATGCAGACGACCAGTGAAAGTTGGAAAAAATTTGCGTGCCAGGATCCAGTCGGTATGAACGCTGTTACCGGCCATTAGCGGCCGCTTCTGGACCGTCTTGTTCGGCGTACCGCACCAGCGGTCAACAAAAGCCGCCAACTTTTCATCGACTTCATCAACCGGCACCGCCGCGTGTGAACGGCATTTCTTGACCAACTCCGGCAGGTTTTTTTCAACCCACGGACTGATCTGCGCGTTTTCGGGCAACCGGATATGAAAATTCAAATCCTCTTCCGGCGGCGTGATACGCTTGAGATCCTTGTCCGTCAGCATGACAGCGACCTGAAGCAGAAGTGCCTCATCCAGTTCGAGCGAGGTGAACTCGGTATCGAACCATACATAGGCCGTTGATGCTTTCCGGGTCATTTCTTCTTCGCTTTGAGAATGTCGAAGGTATCGGAAGCGATAACCTTCTCTTCGTCGGTATGAATAACCAGCGCCTTAACCTTGGAAATTTTTGACGTAATAATCGTCTTGTGTGCTTTATTCGCACGTTTATCGACTTTGAGTCCAAGGTAGCCAAAGTTTTCCAAAACTTTCTCGCGAACTTGCGGGACATTTTCGCCAATGCCTGCGGTGAAAACGATCGCGTTCACGCCGTTCATCACAGCAGCGTAGGCACCGATATATTTCTGAATCGCATATACAAAAATATCAAGCGCTTCGATACAGCCTTCGTAGCCCTTTTCGCATCCGTCGATCACATCGCGCATATCACGTTGACCGCAAAGTCCAAGCAGGCCGCCCTGTTTATTCATCATAGCACTAACTTGCTCGCCGCTGAGTCCCTGAGTTTCCATGATATGCAAAGGAATGTAAGGATCAAGGTCCCCGGAACGCGTGCCCATCAAAATACCGGCAAGCGGCGTAAGTCCCATAGAAGTATCTACCGACTTCCCACTGTCAAATGCGGCAATCGAACCGCCGTTTCCGAGATGACAGGTAATGATTTTCAGTTTTTCAAACGGTCGTTTTAGTTCCTTGGCCGCCATCTTCGCAACATAACCGTGCGAGGTGCCGTGGAATCCGTATCGGCGGATCTTGTGAACCGTGTACTGTTCTTTCGGCAGTCCATACAAATAGGCTTTAGGCGGCATGGTCTGATGAATAGCCGTGTCAAACACCGCAACTTGAGGCATATCGGGATACAGCTCATAAATCGCCTGAATGCCCATCAAGTTCGGCGGATTGTGCAACGGTGCCAGCACAGAGTTTTTACGAATTGCAGCAACGACATCGCCGGTAATAAAAACAGAACCGGTAAAATCTTCGCCGCCATGCACCACCCGGTGTCCGACACCCGCTAATTCACTAAGACTCTTTAAAACACCTTTTTCCGAATCTGTCAGCAGCTGAAAAATGGCGTTGATCGCTTTTTTATGATCCGGAAGTTCCAGATACTGATGCTCTTTTTCGCTACCCGGCTTTTTGCAATCCACACTGGAACCGGAAATGCCGATACGCTCAGCACCGCCCTGCGCCAACACGGTGAAATCGTGATGGTCGCCCACGGATTCGTAGAGTTTGTATTTGATTGAAGAGGATCCGGAATTGATGACCAGAATTTTCATTTTCTACCTGCCTGCATTTGTTATTTAAGAGATTGCACTGCCGTGATGGCCGCAACGCCGACAATATCTTCAGCACTGCACCCGCGCGACAAATCATTCACCGGTTTTTTGAGCCCCTGAAGAACCGGGCCATAGGCTTCGGCTCCGCCGAGACGCTGCACCAGCTTGTAGGCCATATTACCGGCATTCAGATCCGGGAAAATCAGCACACGTGCTTCGCCGGCCAGTTCGCTCTGCGGCGCTTTACTTTTTGCGACTTTCGGAACAATCGCCGCATCAACCTGCAGTTCACCATCCAGCTTCACAAGAGCACCTGGCAACTTGATTTTCAGTAGCTCTTTAGCTTTTACGGTGGCTTCAATCACCTTGTCAACCAACGGGCTGGAAGCTGAACCTTTGGTGGAATAGGAAAGCAACGCGACGTTAGCTGGAATACCAAACTGCAATGCGGTTTTTGCGCTTTGCACAGCAATCTGTGCCAGTTGGGCAGCATCCGGATTTTCAACCAGCCCGCAGTCCGAGAAAATATACGGCACATTATTTACGCACATGAAAAATACGCTCGAAATAATCTCACCCTTCTCAGCGGATTTTATAATTTGAAGCGCCGGCCGAACCGTATCTGCAGTGGAATGCGCCGCACCGGAAACCAGTCCGTCGGCTTCGCCGTCCTGCACCATCATCATGCCGAAATAATTAACGTGCTTAACCGCATCGCGCGCCTGATCCAGCGTGATCCCTTTGCTTTTGCGGATTCCATAAAAGGAGGCCGCGTAGCCTTCGAGCTTATCCGAAGTTTGAGGATTAATGACGGTTACGTTTTTGCTGACACGAGCCGCAGCTTTTTCGTCGCCGAGAACGATTACCTTCGCGATCCCTTCTTCGGAAATCATGTTAGCGGCGGCAGTAACTCGCTCGTCAAAGCCTTCAGGGAGCACAATTGTCCTCTGGGTTGCTTTCGCTTTGTTTATTACTGTCTGGATGAACTCGCTGCGACTCATTTTTCTAAACCCTTTCCATTGAACAAAAATATCTCAATTAAAAACAAAAAGCCTCATAAGCTGTTGCTTAAGAGGCTTTTTTCATAAGGAATTCTCCTCGGACTTACTTTTGGCTTTCAGCCGGAGCAGAAGCTTCTACCCATTCGAGAATAACCATCTCAGAGGCGTCACTCATCCGCGGACCGAGCTTAGTAATCCGAGTATAACCACCGGCGCGACCGGCGAAGCCGGGTGCGATTTCCTCGAACAGCACTTTAACCTGTGCGGGCTGTTTGATGGTGGCGAGAGCCTGACGACGAGCCGCCAGCGTACCCGCTTTACCCAACGTCACCATTTTCTCAGCCAGCGAGCGAGTCGCTTTAGCCTTGGCGATGGTTGTTTTGATGCGGCGTTCGGCAATCAGGCTACAAACCTGGTTGGCCAGCATCGCATCGCGATGGGCGCCGGTACGGCCGAGTTTAACTGTTTTCTTAAGATGTCTCATGATGAACCTCGTTTTATAAACTATTCAATTTCTTTGGCCGGCGGCTTGAGCAAGTCGGCATCAAATGTCATGCCGAGCGACAGACCCATATCCAGAATCTTCTGCTTGATCTCATTCAGCGATTTCTTACCGAAGTTGCGGTATTTGAGCATTTCGGCTTCCGTCTTCTGTGCCAATTCACCGACGGTAGTAATGTTGGCGTTGTTGAGGCAGTTGGCGGCGCGGACGCTCAGTTCGATTTCGTTGACGCTGATATTGAGTTTGCGGCGCAGATCTTCTTTTTCAATATCAATCTGTTTTTCGCTGGCTTCGAACTCGATCAGATCTTTGTCGTAGCTGACAAAAATATCGAGATGGTGACGCAGAATTGCGGCCGACATAGTCAGCGCGTCATCGGGCGTTACACGACCATCGGTCCAGATTTCGATGATGAGTTTATCGTAATCGGTGCGACGACCGACACGGCAGTTTTCTACATCGTATTTCACGCGGGAAACCGGGGAGAAAAGAGAGTCGATCGGAATCACACCGATTTCCTGCTCATCTTTCTTATTACCTTCTGCCGGGCAATAGCCGCGACCGACACGGGTTTCGATTTCAACTTCAAACTTACCGTTGGTATCAAGCGTGGCGATATGGTGGTCAGGGTTAATTATCTGAATACCGTCGTTAACCTGAATATCCGCCGCCGTAACTTCGCCAGGACCCTTAACGCTGATTTTCAGGCGCTGGGGTTCACGAGTGTAGGACTTGAGCAGAACTTTTTTCAGATTGAGAACGATATCGGTAACATCTTCAACAACACCCGGCAGGTTGCAGAACTCGTGCGGAGCGCCATTAATTTTAACTGATGAAATCGCGGTACCTTCGAGCGAAGAAAGCAGTACACGGCGCATGGAATTACCGATTGTACGGCCGTAGCCGGCTTCGAATGGTTCAGCAATGAATTTGCCATAAGTGGCAGTGGATGCGGCTTCGTCCTTGACGACCCGCTTAGGCATTTCGAAACGACCTAGTCTGATTGGCATTGTCTTTTCCTCCCAGAACCGGGCATTAACCGGTTCGTATGGTGTTGATGTTTTTTTTCTTCTAGCCTGTTCCGTTTAAACGCGCCGTTGTTTTCTAGGACGGCAGCCGTTATGCGGAACCGGTGTGGTATCTTTAATAGCTGAAACACGAAGACCGGCAGCCTGAATCGCGCGTACAGCCGACTCGCGACCGGCACCAGGACCTTGAACTCGCACTTCTACTTCATTCATTCCGTGTCCAATAGCGGCACGTGCAGCTTCCTGCGCCACCGTAGTAGCGGCAAAAGCGGTGCTCTTACGGGAACCTTTGAACCCGCAACGACCCGCACTGCTCCAAGAAACAACTTGTCCCTTCATGTCGGTGAGCGACACGATGCAGTTGTTGAAAGTGGTTTTGATGAAAGCAATACCATAAGGCACATTCTTAGCGCCCTTCGCTCGGCGTTTCGGCTTTCCGTCATCTTCAGGAGCTGTTTCGATCTGTGCGAAAATATCTTTCTGCCGTGACGGCTTTTTATTTTCTGCAACAGCGACTTCAGCCTTTTCGACGACTTCTTCTACAGGTTTTGTTTCTTCTGCCATGAATCGAATCCTCAGTTAAAATTTATTTCTTCGCAGCTGGCGCCTTTGCCGCCGGCGCCGTTGTCTTAGCTGCCGAACGCGCTTCTTTACCGCGAACCGCACCGACCGTGCGGCGAGCGCCTTTACGGGTACGGGCATTTGTCTTCGTGCGCTGACCGCGAACCGGCAATCCACGACGATGACGGGTACCGCGGTAGCAGTTAATGGAAATCAGGCGGCGGATGTTCTGTCCGATTTCGCGGCGCAGGTCTCCTTCGATTACATACCCTTCGCGCACCACCGCAGTGAGCTTAGTAATATCTTCGTCGGTCAGGTCATCGGCTTTTTTGGCCGGATCCAGACCGGCTTTGGCGATCACTTCGCGGGAAGTGGTCAGGCCGAGGCCGTAAATATAAGTCAGCGAGTACTCGAGACGCTTTCTGCCGGGAATATCAACACCAAGTATGCGAGGCATAA
>Ga0247840_10007396_pt1 | contig 15299 bp, 29 predicted proteins | sample LaCruzMarch2015__FD_192404 | JGI IMG/M metagenome (GOLD analysis project Ga0247840, IMG submission 192404) | Freshwater microbial communities from meromictic Lake La Cruz, Castile-La Mancha, Spain - LaCruzMarch2015_17m | ecosystem: Environmental > Aquatic > Freshwater > Lake | place: Spain...
GCAGCAGTATAAGCCACCAAATAAGCCATTTGGTCTTCAGCAGTGGGTGCTGCAGTGACAATTTCATTGTGCTCTTCAATGTGACGAGCATGCACAATTTTTAAGGCGATCAGCAGCTCCACTAATGATGATTGGTGGCAAGCTTCCACGCCTGGCAGCAATTGCTCCAGTGTGGTGATGCTGTTTTCAAGCTGCTTCACTCGTAAGCAACAAGCCACCACTGGGTTATCAAAATTCATCACCAGCTTTGAACCTAAAAAGGCGCTGGTAGCACCGTTGTATTCTGTTTGGACAATGGCAACAGTCATGGGCTTTGTTTGAAGGCTCCACCATCATGATCACCATTGCTTTTTCTGTCAATACATTTTGCTATCAGCTTTGCTTATCGTTTATTGGTTTCCAGCCTTCTGCAATTATGCGATGTTTACCGATGGTATTAAAAAATACATGCCTATTCGTGCGTTCAATTACTGTTTGAAAAGCTTGCCGCATTCTTCTATTTAATGGTTCTTCAGGTTCTGATAGCCAGCTTTTAGCCCAGTCAGCCACTTCTTCAATATCTTTTAAATCATTGGTATGAGCAATAAAAAACTTACCACATTGTTTAAACTTCCGCCACACTGGATGAACTAAAGGTTCTTGCGCTGCTATTTCTCTAACATGTGCTGTTAATGTTGGTGGCATATAAAGAGCCACTGTTGGTAAAAATGGAGAGCTAGGCATATTCCTCCCGCAATTGAAAAGCATCAGCAATTGCTTGGCCTGCACTAAGTTCCTGCGCTAATAAAAAAGCCATTTGTTCATCCTTGGCAATTAGCGTAAAGCTATCGCCATTATCAAGGACAATGGTAAAAACATCCATCATATTACCGTGAATCATTGCTCCCCTCCAAAAAATAATTCGGGAGATATATCTCGCTCTTCCATGTCTTTAAGGATGGCTTTGCCAATTGTACTTTTTAGCATTTTCTTCCATTGTTCATCACCACTAAAACTACCAGTTTGTTCTATTAATTGAAGGATTGTACAAATACGACTTAAATCGCTCATTGTAGCTAGCCCTTCGTTTGTATTATTTTGTTCTATATGTTGTTGCAAAACACTGCTATGAAGAGCATGCCATTTACCAATGCAAAATAAACTAATTTGCCTTAATGCTTCATCACCAAAAGTTTCAAATAATTTCTCGAATGGTGCTACTAAATCAGGCGGAATACCAACCATAGCCGGATCTTCCAGGATTGGTTCTAAATTGTCATCAATTACATCACGGCTATTTTGCTTTGCAGCGTGGGCCTGACGAAGGAAATCGTCCACTGAAGAAAAATCCATGGAGCAGCAAGAAACGCAATACCAGCATGATGGAGATTAGCGCAAATGTCAATGGCATCGTCAATGGCATTGTATTTTCTTTACACATCCACTGCTTGCAAGGCTAGTGGCGGTTCAATGGGAGTGTCATCATCTGCTACTACGAAATCAGCATCAATGGCAAGTGATTGCTGTTCTTTTTCTTTTACATCACCAATTGTTTTAGCTAAATCATCCAAGAAATTCTTATAGCTTTTCTTTTCTTCTGCTTGTGGTTTAATTTCATATAGCCCCAATACTTTAGCTTGTTGTTCTAAACAACTTCTAGCAACAGTAAGGAATGAACTTTCACCTGCTCCTTCAGTAACAGTGACTGTTTCACCACGATCAGTAGAAGTGGTAACAGTGCGTCTTTTACTTGCTTCAAATTGAGAAAGGGCTTGTTCTTTTAATTGCATTGCTTCATTTAATATACGAGCGCGATGACAATCTTGACTTTTAAGAATACTTTCTGTCCATAGACTTCTATTTTGTTGCCGGTCTTGATTAACAGTTTCTTTGCTTAATTTCAACACCCTTGATATTTGTGAATTACTAAGATTTGATGCTAGTAATTCTTGCACCATAAAACGCCTTAAACCAATGCTTTCTTTGGTATATGGAATCTTACCAGGCCCATTGCCTACTTTATCTCGTATCTTATCCACTTGCTCTGGCGTTAAACCAGCTTCCACCAATACACGCAAGCCATAACGTAGCTCGGCTTGTTCATCAGGAAAGTTAACAATGGGGAGAGGCATTGCAAAAGCTTGGTTTTTCTTACAGCCTATTGTACTGCAGGAAAGCGGCCCAATGGCCGCTGTTGATTTTAATTTCTATGGTTAAAACAATTCTTCTTCTTTTGCAAATAAATAAACCAAACTTTCTTTATAACCAGTAATTTCAAAATCTCCTAAATCATCAGCTAATTTCTTGGCTTCCTTAAGGGAAGCCTCTAATTCTTTTATGTCACTATTATATTTTTTATCTGCACGTTTTTGTAATCTTACAGTGCCATGTTTTGTTGATTCTTTTTCTAAACCAATACTTTGCATTAATTCTTGAATTTCAGCTTTACATAAAGCTTCCTTATCAACTAATGCTTTTTGTCTAGTTTTAATGCTTTCTAGTTCTTGAATTAAACCATCCAAATCTTTGAGATCATTATCAATCGTGGATGTGTTATCAATCATGGTGGGAAGATAATGGTGAAGGAGCAAAATTACGATCAATGAGAAGAATAATTTCTTCTAAGCTAGAGCGCCAATGGCGCTCGTTTCTTTTATCACGCGCACCATAAAGCATACGATCTTTAGGCAATGCACCACGATCTGGCCTTGAATAACCATGATGATTGATCACAGTAATTTCTAAACCATTGTGCTCCAGGGATGGAAGCACATCAGGAGCGATAGGACGAAAGGGCATAAGTGGCCTGAAGACTTCACTATCGTACCACTAAGAAAATTAAAAGCAAGAAGCAATAGAGAATTAAAGCACCTTATGAAGGACGACCTTGGGGGTCTACCTGCTCGTACGGTGCAAAGCGAAGGAAGCTTATGGTTTTACCATCGTTTCCTTCTAGGCGAAAGCGCTGCAGGGCAGGAGTGCTTAGGAAACCCTAGGCGCGTAGATAAGAAGGAAAACCTTCGGGACGATTCTACGCACCCCCTCCAAATCAAAATGTGCCAGTTGCATGATTGGTACGAAAAAAAACGTATTAAAAAGGCCCCTAAGGGCCTGGTAATCAATTATTGCTCTTCGTCTTCCTCCTCTTCGTCTTCCTCTTCCTCTTCGCTCCATTCCTCAATGGGTAGGATCACAGGACAGGAAAAGGCTTCTTCAGAAGCTTCAGCAGGAGCTGGTGCTGGTTGATTGATGATTGCCACAGAATAGATGCAATGGTCTAAATAATTATAATTGCAATATTTTTAGAAGAAGTCTTCATCCTGCTCTTCCTTTTCTTCTCCTTCTGGCTTGTAATCCCACGAATGGTAAAGCCTGGTTCTCTCGCCATTAGGGCCATGTTGGAAGCTACTGGTGATCAGCCCTTGCCGCCGTGCTACTTCCAGCATCTTGGCTGTAGATGAAATTTCAAGTGATCCGCTCAATGCCGTCACTTGTTGTTTCGTGAGTCGTTCCTGCTTACGCATTTGCACTACATTCACGCATTGATCTAATTCAGCCAACGAACCACCAAGAGGCCCTGCATAATGCCAGCCATAGTTCAATGGATCACGCTGCAGCATATGCTTGCCCGTAAGGCCACTCCTGCTTTTCATCCATTCAAAATGGAACTGACTAGGATCACCATTATTTTCTGGCTTAGTAAGCTTCACCACTTCACTAACATTATCTACAAAACTAGTCGAATCTCTTAAACCACCGCTCTTATTTAAATGGTGAAGAATAATAAAGCTAACATTATATTTATTAGCAATATCACGCAGATCATAAATTACATCACCAGCATTACTTCTAACCAAATCAACATCCATGCCAGCCAGGCATGCAGTAAGGGAATCAATGGCAATAAACACAGGACGATGTTTTCTCACATAATCTTCTAATTGCTTGATGTGACCAAAGCGCCAATTTTCCCAAAATGTAATATCACCTTCTTCGAGCCCTGCATCTTTATAACCAATAACACCAAGCTTTTCACTGGTATCAACTAATGGTTCATCACTTTGAATGATCAAGCATTTACCTTTTAAGCATCGCCTGCCGCTCCATGATTGACCAAGAGCAATATTAAGAGCCCAATTATATATAAGTGTTGATTTACCAGTGCCGCCTGATGCTGCTAAAAGCATCACGGTTCCTAGTGGCATGATTCCTGCAATCAACCATTCCCTGCATTGTTCAGACTTAGCAATGGTAAGGGCATCAATATTTTCAATTTCGTCTTTACCATAAATGCGAGCTTTAGCATCTTCAATTGTTTTGTCAATATGTTGCTGCGTCATCTTTACAGAATGCTGCTCTAACCATGAACTAGTTTCATACAAAATGCGAGAATCACTAGTGTATAGGCCAACAAAATTTTCAATGGTAGACATAATTTCATCATATGAAGGTTTGCCATCTTTCCCTTTATGAAGATTTACGGTAATAGAAGCTAATAAATCATCTTTTGTAACGCCTTCTTCTATGTAATCAGCTAGGTCTAAACCATTGCCACTAGGTAGATTTTTCCATTCCCATGATTTAGGGTCGGCATAAAGCCATTGCGCTCCTGGGTTATCAGCTTCAATTTCACGCATAAATGCAATGCCTTGTTCGTCTCGATCAGGCGCCAACACAATATTATGCTGTTTAAACAATTGCGAATAATCACCATTAGTTCGATATTGCTTACTGCCGCCAAGGAAAGTAACAGCAGGCAGGCCAAGAGCCCATACTGCTTCACAAGTTAATTCACCTTCAACGATAATAATAGGCAAACCAGTTTTCTTGCTTTCTTCAACTGCTTCTTTATATTTATAAGGAAGAATATTTGCTTTGATGTCTTTTAGCTGTAGTTGATGATTAGACAATGAACGATCAATGGTAGGGAATTCTTGCCATATGCGTTTACTGCCATTTGCATCATTGCGATGCACCATTACCACTTCACTGCCAGAGGTATCGGCATAAGGGAACACATAAGACCCAGGGGGGCGGGCAGGCTTCTCCCACCTTTCCTTCGGGGCTAGTGCCTCTCTGATTTCAGCTCGGTGGGCGGGGTCTGGATTTGCCCAACAGTTATATGCACCTGTCTGTTTATTGACAGTGAAATCATTGCCGTTGCAGGCAGGACAGAAAAATTTGCCTTCTGGCGCGGGCTTTAGCTGGTCAATAAATTCCAGGATCGAAAAAGTCATGCTGCAAGGAATAGCACTCACCATCATGCCAGCCATGGCTGCATTGCGCAAGGTAAATGGGCATAAGCAATTCTTATGGAAACAATGCTTGCCACTACAGGCTTATGGGCTATTGTGGGCATGAACTTTGCGGCCTTCCATGCCAAAAAGAATTTATGAAGGTGGCAAACGCCGCCATCATTTCACCATTTCTGAACAGGCATTTGCCCATTTATCAGCAATTGCTGCAGATGGTGCCTTGTCTCGTTCAGAAGCGTTAGAGCGTCTTATACGTTCCACGCCATTGTTTGAAGGCAGTGCCACGCTTGCCGATGGTGCCTGGCCTTTTGTTATTGATCATTCATCCCCTTTGCCATTATCCCATGAACCTAGCTGAATTAATTCAAGCCTTACAGCAAGCAGTTGCGTTAGTGCCTGCTGATTCGGAAGTGGTCACTAGCTTTGAACAAGCCACGTTGGAAGAGGGTTTTTCGTGGGAACACACGGAAGGCATTTCCGACGTTCGCATTTGTAATGATTGGCCACTGCCAGGCGACAGCATGCTGGTAGCTGAACATGAAAAGCCATTTAAGGTGATAATTTTCTATGACATCCATAGCAATTTAAATCCATGACTTCTTCTTATTTCCTTTACGATCCTAAATTTATGCAATCCCCTGCTGCTTTTGCTATGGCCGAACGTATGAATGGCGTCTTCTCTCCATTAGAGATTTTGCCTGAAGCTTTCACTAAAGCTTATGAACTTCCCATTGGTGAACACGTAGAGAAAAACTACAAAGGGCTTTCCTACCTTTCATGGCCTTTTGCTTTTCGCTACCTCAAGGAACAATTCCCTACATTATTTGTAGCTTTTGAAGAAAGCACTGTGGGGTGGCCAGTATTTGGTCAAATTGGATGTTGGTTATTGCGTCCATATTTAACTGATGGATGTCGTCGCACACCAGCTTTAGTGTTTCCCATTATGGACAATAAACATAATGCGGTGAAAGAACTTGATGCTCGGCAAGTAAGCGACAACATTCAAAGGGCTAGCGTTAAATGTATTGCCACTTTTACTGGTTTAGGGCTCAAGCTTTATTCTGGTGAAGATATTCCCACCAGCGATGAAAAAGAACCATCCAAACTCCCGCTCCAACAGGAAGCAACGAAGCCTGCTGCGAGGGCAAGCACGAAAGCATCGCCAGTTGCAGAACATGCTAATGCTCCTGGAACAACAGGGTTTCCTGCAGCCAGTAGCACCAGCGAGTTCAATGGCAAAGAAGCACTTCTTGGCTTCTGTAAAGCCAATCCCCTCGGCTATGGAGAGGAACGCAGGAGCATGATTGCTGGTAAAACAGCGCTGGAAGCCCTTGGCCTTTCTAAAGGTGATGATATTAAAGATGCGGCAATGTTTGCCAATGTAGTAACCACCATGGTCACTGCATGGATTAAGGAAGAGGGACTAAAGCTTACTAAAGCTCAAATGACTAGTGAATTGGATGTTTTAAGGAAAGCTTGTGAAGTGTCAACGGAACAAGCATTAAAGGAGGTGGAGGTTTTTGTGCAGGGAAAGAAATAGATCTAGTGGTGGCTCGCTTTGCGCGAGCCTTCGCTGGCACTTATTCTCTTAATGAAAATGGTTCTTTATTCAGTGAGGCATTATGACAAGGGCTGAAATTCAACGATTAATTAAAGTGCTACGGAACGCTTATGTTTGTTGTCATCAATGTGGCGACAAATACGGCGTTTATAGTGTTGGCTGTTCTTCAATGTGGGAAGGAAAATGTGATGTTTGTGGTCAAACTAAAATCATCACTGAAACTAGGGACTGGGCTTATTTTATTACTGGCTTGCGTAAGCTTGATTTACAATTAGCGGATATTCCTAAAGGTAAACAAAAGAAAACATTTAGCGAATGAAAAATCATCAACTTGCACGTTACGAGCCCAGCCGGATCTCTTTAAATGGTAAACGCCATTACACATGTAGCCAGTTCCCAAATGTGCCAGAAGGCATGCTGTTGCCTTCTGTGACTACAGTTTTGTCTTCAATGGCGCCAGTAGCTAAAATTATGGCGCTGATAAATTGGCGAAAACGTGTAGGAAATGATGAAGCAAATCGTCGCACTAGGCTTGCTGCTGATCGTGGCACTTGGATGCATGGCGTAATTGAAGATTTATTCAATGGTGAAGATATAGAAAATCATCTTGAGCAAAATAAACAATGGCTGCCATATTACACTGCTGTTGAACCCTTCTTGGAATTAATTGATCGCCCATTGCTTGCTGAAAGTGCCGTTGCATGGTGGGGAGGAGACGATGGTATTGGGTATTCAGGGACGTTAGATCAATTGGCACTTATGGCTGATGGCGCCATTGCGCTCATGGATTGGAAAACCAGCTATAAGGTGAAGCCTGATTACCAATTGGCGGACTATAAAAAACAACTTGGCGCGTATAGTTTAGCAGCAGAACAAATGTATGGCATTGATATTGAAGCTGCATATTGCGTGATCAGCGTATACGATCCTGAAGAGCCAGATCGTGAAGCAGAACTACAAATACTGCAAATGGATGGCTTTGAGCTAGTGCAACAGCAAACCATCATGCAGGACACTATTAAGAGATACTTCAACCAGTTCTACCCAGGCGCAAAAGCATTTGCATTAACCATGGATAGGGGGTAATATATGGGAGCCCAACTGGGCACCACTAACACTCCCAAGGAGAAACACCATGGCCAACAGGCCCCCAATCACCGCTGCAATCGACCTCACCCCTGACGTGCTTAATGCATTGAAGAAAGCTGGTCCTAATGAACGCGGTAACTATTCGCTTGATATGGCTGTATGGGTGAATGAAAAGCGCACTTCTGATAAGGCGCCCAATATGACGGGCTCCGTCAAGGTGAAAGGCGATAAGGATGGTCCTAAAGGCTATGCTTCCGTCTGGCAGAATGACGTTGAAACTAACGACGTTTTTTAAGCCATGAAAACTACTGCCATTGTCTTGCTTGTTGTTGTTGCTGCTGGCTTGAGTTTGGCAGTAGCTTGTTTCGCCGCTTGGGCATTGACTGCTATATGGCCGTCTTTGCCCTTTTGGCCTGTTGCTTTTTTAAGCTGGATCGTAATTAGTGTTTTCAGTCGTTCCTCTGCATCATCGTCATGACCTTGCTTAATGACAAACAAATCAGCAAATTAGCTGAAAATGACATTTTCTTGCCTTTCGTTGGCGAAAAACGAAGAGAGCTTGATAATGGCACAAAAGCTATTTCTTATGGCCTTTCGCAATCAGGCTATGACATTAGATTGTCGTCTGTTGAATTTTTAGTTTACGACTCTAATTTAACTTTAGAGAATTTTTTCGATGGGCCAGTAATTGATCCAAAAGATTACAATGGCAATCTCGAAGCAGCACCATTAATAGAAGAGCCGAATGGTTCTTGCTATTTTGTTCTTCCTTCTCATACATTTGCGCTTGGAACTAGCCTTGAGCTAATATCAATGCCAAATAATGTATTTGCAATTTGTCAAGGAAAATCTACTTATGGTAGGTGTGGGCTTATTGCTAACATCCTTCCCATCGAACCCGGATGGACAGGCCATTTAACAATGTGCTTGGTAAATCCAACGGAAACTGCCATGCGCATATATGCAAATGAAGGCATTGCACAATTAGTGCTGTTTGGCATTGATGAAACCAGCAAGCCTTATGAAGGCATCTATCAAAACCAATCGGCTAGAGTTCACCTAGCTGCAGTTTAACCATTGAGCGCTCTTGAAGATCAATTCCTTAGCCTTTGGCAAGCACGATTTCCTAAGTTAATTCTTGAAAGAGAATTTTCTGATATTCCTGCATGGGAAAAAGATTATCAAGAGCGCTATGCCAAAAGTAAACGCTCAAAAAGGTATCGTCTTGACTTTGCTCACCCCGACAGTTGCACTGGCATCGAAATCCAAGGTGGTGTTTACACTCGTGGCCGTCATGTCACTGGCAGTGGCTATGAGCGTGATTGCCGCAAATACAATCTCGCATATACGAGCAAGTGGACGATCTTTCTTTTAACTAGCCAAATGGCCAGGGACGGCGTTTGGCTTTCAATGATTGCCGCTCACGTTGCATCTGCTCAATAGTATCACTAGCTTGATTCATTATTTCTTCTGCTGCTTTTAAATCAGCAGCTTGTATTGATAAAGCTTGACGCAATTGTAAATTTTCTAGCACTAATTTTTGAAATGCAGTTTGCAATGAAGACCAGCCTTGCAATAGGTTTAATGTTACTGGCTTAAGTTGAGACAAGTCTGAACATTCATTAATTGCCCTGGTATTAACCGTAAGGGCAAATTCACGTTCTGCTGAATGCTCAAATGGTCCCATAGCAACAATTCGTTTCCGACCATTGTAGATCATTTCCACCGGTAGGCAATACTCAGCCATGCCAAAAAGATTTTCATTTGTTACTAGGCTACAACTAACCGATGGTCGCAAGCGGTTTGTACAGCCAGTGGACAATGGTGAAAATGCCGAAATTGCACGTCCGGTTTCCCGCCGCTACTCCATTGAAAAGCTTCCAAAGGGCTATGAATGGACCATGGGAGAGCCTGTTGTATTGATGGCTTGCACCAGCTTTGGCTATGTTCCCACGTCGATTTACGGTTTGTTTATGGGCTTCACGCAAGGCTGTAATGGAAGAAAAGCTGCAATGGTTCAATGGGAAAAGAAAAATGCTTTGATTTCTGATATAGTTGCCATACAACGCATTCGCCCAACAGCGTTTCTCCCCAAATGACAAACTCTCCTGCTGAACAAACGCCTTTTCCTCTTGCCCAATTATTAGATGAATATGCTTTGACCAGCATGATGGCATTGGTAAATGCTTATGCCCCTGAAGAATGGCCAATCGAGCAAGAAAATGCAGATCAATGGTGTGATTTTATAGCGAAAACGTCATATTATATGGCTGCATCAATGATGGATGCACGATCCACTTTTTATGATGCACTGGCTGCAGTAGCAGAGAAAACAAATGATTGCTGATCCATTGGGCGATGGTAAAAGCTCTTTGCAATTAATTGATTCAATGGGAAATAGCCTTTCAGTGGTAAATGATGCCCGTCAATCTTTTGACTCTGAAAGTGCTGAATGGTCAGACCGTGATGACAAGCTTCTTCGTTACCTAGCTAAACACCACCACACTTCCCCTTTCCGTGGTGTGGTATTTAAATGGGCAGTGAAGGCTCCTTTGTTTGTGGCAAGGCAATGGTGGAAACATACAATTGCTTCCACTTATGTTGATGATCAATTGGGCTGGAACGAAAAAAGCTTTCGTTATTGTGCTGCTGATGAAGCTGAATTTTACATTCCCATGGAATTCATGCAACAAAGCACAAACAACAGGCAGGCATCAGCAGGGCCTCTTGATACCACTAACCAGCTTCTAGCCCTCATCCAGTATTCACAGGCGCTGGAGGCTTGCAGGCAGGCTTATGAGGGCCTTTTGCTAACAGGCGTGAGCAAAGAGCAAGCCAGGGCTATCCTGCCCTCAGCTCTTTATACAAGCTTTGTTTGGACCTGCTCCTTACAAGCTTTATTTCATTTCATTTCCCTACGTATTGGCCATGGTGCTCAAGGAGAAATTACTGCTTACGCTAAGGCGCTGCTTGAACTAGGCCATTCAGTAGCTCCTGAAGCATTTGATGCCTTTGCTGAAAACAACTATCAATTTTAATCATGAATGATCCCGTTAATTCACCATTGCATTACACTGCTGGTCGAATCGAATGTATAGATACAATTGAAGCTTCCATGACTCCACAAGGATTCAAAGGATTTCTCAAAGGTAATTGCATTAAATATTTGCATCGTTATGAGAATAAAAATGGTAAAGAAGATTTATTGAAATGCCAATGGTATTTAGAGCAATTATTGGCTTATCTTGATCGTGAAGATGATTTTAGGAAATCAATTGAAGAAGCTGCTAGTAGTGTTTTAAATACTGCCGCTAATCCTGATGATTACATGGTACGCCATGGCCCTTCAGAACGCTTGCAATAATTAAACAACACACCATTGAGTTGAGGGGAAAGGAGTAATTACCATTCCTTGCTCATGCAATGGTAATGCACGTTGAGTGGCTTCACACCAAGCTTCCCAATCAGATAAATCAGTGTGAGCCGAAACATAACTATTGTTATATATCCAACTCATTAATACTTCTTCACGAGAAAGTGACCAAAATCTTTGCGGACGCCACCATTCAAATAATGGTGAATTACCCTTGCTTGCATTACAATCCAAACAAGAAGGTGCGTTGTTCCATTTTGCAAAGTGTGGCCCTCCTTTGCTTTTAGGAATGATATGATCAATTGTTAGTTTTTCAGTCCACTTGCCGCAATAAGCACAAGCGCAATGATTCAATGGCCCCCTAGTAGGAAAATCTTCAAAAATACTTTTTCTATATCGACGTTTAGCATCACCGGGGCGTAATTCAGAAAGCGAATGGAGAAGTTCTTCAGGCCCATTGCTTATCCCCATGGTGATATTTGATTGGCTTGTTTTAAGCTTAAAGCCAAATTTCCATGATGGTGAGAGTGATAGAATAGATAAAAGAATTGATTTATGATCATGAACCCTTGGCAAGCAAAGCTCGCAGATTTTGCAGTGGTGCTAACTGCAGGCATGCTTCTAGCCACTGGCGGCATGATGATGAGCGTTGGCCATCAGCAAGTGAAGATCACCACACAAATTGAAATGATTATTGAAAAGCTAGACATGCTAACGGAAAACATGAAAGTAATGGAAGAGCGTGTACGCTCTTTGGAAATTAAACGCTAAGCTAGATCTAAACGTTTTTATTTCCCATGGAACCAATTCAATGGTTTATTATTGGTGGCATCATCGTTGCTGCTGCAGATCAAATTCTTGATAATTCCCCTTGGAAAAGCAATAATATCTTGCAATTGATCATGGACACCCTTAAAACTTTCTTCCGCTCAGGAAAGTGACAATTGTTGCCAATACCTGGCAAGGCGTTAGCCTCTATGCTCGTAGCGTAGGGGCTAAATTTCCTGAACTTGTTGCAGCTCAATGGGCTGTAGAAAGTGGTTTTGGTAAGCATTTTTCTGGTAAATGGAATGCTTTTGGCCTTAAAGGCGTTGGCAGTCAACGTACCACTCAAGAATGGTACGATGGTCAATGGGTGACAATTAATGATGGTTTCATTGATTTCCCTAGCCTCGCCGCTTGCATTGAATATTTAATCAACCATTGGTATAAAGATTGGCAATCTTATAAAGGCGTTAATCGAGCTCATAATCGTTACGAAGCGGCTCGTATGTTAAAAGAACAAAGTTATGCCACTGATCCTGATTATCCAGCCAAATTGTCACGGCTGATGAAAGAATACGCTCCTGAATCCATTGCTAACCCTACTATGACACTCGTCGGACCTAAAAAACGCCCTCAAGATTTTGGTTTTAAAGCTGGTGATCATCATTTAGTAGTGAATGATGCCAATGAAACCATGAAAGCTTTTTCTTTTAGTGGAACGCTTTTATGGCAAATACCTTGCTTAGCTCGTGGGCAATATTCGGACGGGGAGTGGACGGTTACTAATTCAGACACACCGCCTGGTTTGTATCGTATTGGTGCCATTTATCGTGATTACGAACAAGCAGGAAATAATCCTGCATATGATCGCACTTTAATGAGTTATGGCTGGTATAGCTTAGATATGGTAGAGCTAGAAAATCAAGAAAATAAGTATGGAAGAGCAGGAATTATGATCCATGGCGGAGGCAGTGCATGTGGCTGGCCAGGCGCTTGGGCACCAAAGCAGCAATTATTTCCCACTCATGGTTGTGTTCGTTGTCATAATATTGACCTTAGAGATAAAATTGTTCCTTTAGCTAAAACTGGCGCAATCTTCGTAAGTGTTTACCAAGAAAGATGATGAGGTTTTATGGCAAACAATATTCCATTTAATGCATTGTGTTATGAAATAGCTTCATTCGCTATTCGCAAATGGCCTTCGCTTGCTTTCAATTCATGGGTGAAAGCTTTACTGGCTTGGTGCAAGCCTGACTGGGCACAATGGAAAACTGAACAAACAATAAAGAAAGTAGATGAGCAGGCTACTGATTTAGTTAAGCAATGGGAAAAAGAAGAAAGGGCTTTGGTTGCAACAAAGCTTGCAGCTAAAGCCCAGGAGCTGTTTCCTGCTGCCGAAATAACTCCGCTGCCTGATGCTATTGTTCCTTCTGTGATGATCGTTCACGAGGCTTCTGAAGGGGCTAGCGATGGAGTGAAAGCTTTAGGCGGCGAATTGCGCATCACTTGGACCTTAGATGATTTAAAATAAAACAATCACCGTCATTTATATGGAAATCTTAATTGGCTTAACCATATTTTCATTAGGCATTACTCTGGCTGGTCGCATGTATCGCCATTGTGTCCATCCGTATCATCCTTCTTGCAAAGCTTCTGTTCAGCTTCCAAGCCTAAATGAATAAGATTATGCATGCGCATGTAATAAGATAAGCCATCACCATAATCAAGACCAAAAATATCATATAAAGCATAACGATAAGAGCCACGATCCTGCACTTCTGCTTTATGCATTAATTTTGTGATCTGCCTAAATGCTTGACTTTTATCGTTATCATTTAAACTATCCCACCACGCATCATCTTCTGCTTTTTGTTGCAACTCACTAGCCTGCCATGCTTGCCGCAATGCTTTTAGTTCAGGCGAATTTAACCACTTGGTTACAGATTGGTCATTATTTGGCGTAGTGTCTCCCATTTCAAAGCTTCATTCTGATGATAATCATACCACCCTTCAATGGCTTCAAGCATTCCCTCACGAGCTTTACAAGGCCCTTCATGCATCAATTCTTGTAATGCATCAGAAATTGATTCCACTTGCGCTTTGTAATGGTCGTCCATAGCGATGAAGCATGATGCCATAGCTTACACCAATTCTCTCCACCCCAACAGGCCAGTAGCATTTTCTGAAGAACTGCATTGCAAAGTTAAAATCAATATATCGCTAGTGCCGTCAACGGTTTGCCCTAAAGATAAAGCCAAACCACTTTCAGGATTAAATTCAATGGCACTACGAGCAGCAGTAAGACCAGCTCCTACAACAGTACCACCAGAAAATGTACCGCTTGCCATCACCTGCACATTGCCCCTACCATTATCTGCTGCCAGCCATGTGCCGCTAACAGTTGGATTCAAGCGCAAGCGCCATTCAGCAACAGTATTAGCTGATGGATTGCCACCAATGCTCACATCAATTTGCGATGGGATGATCACATTGTCAGTGCGACCACTTGCCATGCGAATAGCAGCCACCATTGTTTCAGAAGAAATGGCCGAGAATGTTCCAGCTCCTCTTCCCGCAATATAAATAGGGCCAACTGGTTGATAGCCTCCTTCACTTACAACACTGGTGCAAACTTGTTTTAAAGTGGCAGCAGAAGCAATGGTGGAAGAATTGTAAATGCGATATGAAACTGGTAAAATTGCTGATGTCATGTAAACACTATTAATAGCATTTGCATGATTAAATTCATGGCAATAACGGATTTCACCATCGACTACAAAGCCACAACGCACTCGTCCCACTCCTAACCATTCCAAATCAGTAGTAAAAATATTGGCTTTTGTGAAATCAAGACCAGCAAAAGTATCAATGTTCCATGCAGATTGATTTACAACATTTTCTACCACAGAACCAGAAGTTTTGCTTCTCACTACAAATTGAACAGTAGTGCCACTTGCACGAAGAATAATGCCATTATTATCATCAAAATATCCCACTTCCTGCACTAAACCAGCTAATGGTTGATTGCCAACAAAACTAGCCATCACCATTAATGATTTCCCTGGCTGGTAAGGGAAATACCTGCGTGAACGACGTAAGGTAGTATCGCCTGAAGCTGTTGTTGTTTTAAGTTCTAAAGAACTTTCATTAGTCAAAAAATTAGTAGAACCACTGCCAACTGTTGTTTCATCCCATAAATCTGTGCGTTTTGAATGACGCAACATAGAATCAAATAATGTAAATGGTTGGCTGAAACGCTGCCTACCAAATGCATCTA
>Ga0247840_10007400_pt1 | contig 15297 bp, 13 predicted proteins | sample LaCruzMarch2015__FD_192404 | JGI IMG/M metagenome (GOLD analysis project Ga0247840, IMG submission 192404) | Freshwater microbial communities from meromictic Lake La Cruz, Castile-La Mancha, Spain - LaCruzMarch2015_17m | ecosystem: Environmental > Aquatic > Freshwater > Lake | place: Spain...
GGACCATGCCCGACGAGATGCGCGCCATGGTCGAGACCAAGGCCGTCCACCCGCGCGCCGGCGCCAACTGCGCCTGGGTCCCCTCCCCCACCGCCGCCACCCTGCACGCCCTGCACTACCACCAGGTGGACGTCGCCGCCCGCCAGGCCGAGATCGCCGCCGGCGGCCGCCGCGCCAGCCTCGACACCATCCTGCAGATCCCGCTCGACCCGCATCGCGCCTGGACACCGGACGAAATCCAGCAGGAGTGTGACCTCAACTGCCAGGCGATCCTGGGCTATGTGGTGCGCTGGATCGACCAGGGCGTGGGCTGTTCCAAGGTCCCGGATCTCAACAACGTCGGCCTGATGGAGGACCGGGCGACCCTGCGCATCGCAAGCCAAATCATGGCCAACTGGCTGCACCACGGCGTCGTCAGCCGCGAGCAATTGATGGCGACCATGAAGCGGATGGCCGTGGTGGTCGACGGCCAAAATGCCGGTGACCCGCTCTATCGGCCGCTGGCCCCGGCCTTCGACGGCACCGCCTTCGAGGCCGCCTGCGAGCTGGTCTTCAAGGGCCGCGAGGTCCCCAACGGCTACACCGAGCCCACCCTGCACGCCATGCGCAAGCGGCTCAAGGCCGCCGCCTGAGCGGACCGGGGGCGCCGACTGACGGTCGGCGCGCCCCGGCCTCGATCGATCGTGATCCCGGCCAATGCAACCGAGGTCTGTGGTCCGCACAGCGGACCCTACGGCACCGCGCCCGTAGGGTCCGCTGTGCGGACCAGCGATCTCGCGTCCAGCAGAGAGGCCGCAGCTTTGAACCTGGATCGGCGCCGCGCACCGTCCCACCGAATTCTTATCAGATATGAGCAAGAGTTTTCATGCTGCCTGCGCGCTCGATGGCGGCCTGGAAGCTCATTTCGGCCAAGGCTTCCGGATCCCATACCAGGATGCCACGACCGAATGGCGCCGCAGCCCCCTGAGATCCATCGGTTACGCGGAATGCTCGGTAAATCTGCAATCCGAGAGTGTTAGCGACTTGGGTGCCAAGATCGCCCGCTCCGAAAAAAGCGGGGACCAAGAGTCTACGCTCCATCTTAGACAATGCGAGAGCGCTCGAGCTTAAAACGGAGAGCATAACTGCAAGACCAAGCGGAACGATGCAACGCCAAGCGAATGCCATTCAGCAGTCTCCTGGATTACTAACGATCCCGGTCGACTCAGATAGTAACGACGAGATGTCGCATCTAAGTTCTATCAAATCGGGTGAGAGCGAAGATCGCGATTCCAGTAGTGAATTCACCACGTCCAATGCGCGAGCAGCGATCCTAACGTAGTAATCTCTCGGTAGGTGAGCACGTTTCGCATCCAAGGCGAGGCTGTACAGTGTCGCAGCAGAGTGTGTATCGACTATAGAGCCGTACTCCTCTGCGCGCAGCGGTAAGTCGATATGGATTAACTCTGTTGGAAGCCCGGGTGCGCCCCTAATGAGATCGCCGAAATAGATGCCGCTTTTCGCCGTACTGATGCCTGCGTGAACGACAATCAGACCATCTAACAGCAAGAGCGCGTCAAGTCGCCGCCATTCGGCGATTTGCCGGTCCGGGCTATTCGGTCTATCGGGAAGCTTCTCGACCCTTAGCGCCTGCATATAATCTGCACTGGGATCCCGGGAAAATGCTGCGTAAAGAGTGCGCAGCTTATCCTGAAGATATATCTCAAGGTCTGACGCAGCCGCGGAGGCATCGACTCCTGCTATGCCATGATAAGGGTAAAGTACAAGCTTTGTTCGCAGGTGCGGAACTGGAGGGGGCGACGGCGCGGGGAGCTTGCTGAAAGGGATCTGCGGGTCCGGAGGCAAAGGCAGGGAACCATCGTTTCGTCCCGCGAGGGCATAGGCGAGGATGATTCCCAGACCGATGGCTGCGATCAAAGACAAAATAGGTTTCTGCCACCGCGGCGTTGCTGGCGGCGATGGCAAGAGATGGGCGATCTCGCCAACCAACTCGGCGAGCGCCGCCTCTGCGTCGTGCGGCGCCATTCCACTCAAGAACTTACCATCCTTGGGTCGGCCCTGGATATCTTTAAGCCAGCGGATCTCTTGCCAGCGGCATGGCCGCACGAAGACTGGAATGATCCGCAGGCCGTTCTTAGCCCGGCGCTCAAGCAGCCGCGGCACCTCGATATCGATTATGAAACGGGTGGTCAGGAAGTTCGCGGAGATCAGTAGCAGCGCGACGGCACAGGTCGCGAGTGCGGTCTCGATCTCCCGCTGCCAGTTCTCGCCCGGGGCAATGCGGCGGTCGTCCCAGCAAACAAGCCGGCCTTCGCGCTCCAGCACGCGCAGTTGGGTGACGAGCCGCTCCTTCCACGCCTCGTCAGCATGGCTGTAACTCAAAAAAACCTGCGGCGCTGTGTCCATACCTGGCGGCTCCCGTTGTTGTTCTAGCGGTCTGATCTGGCGCTCCGACATTCGCAAGGCGCGCAAAAATCGACCGGAGGGGTTGTTGAAAGGCAAGTGTAAGGATACATCGCTTCGGGGAAAGGCGCAGTAGCTCAGGACTTGGCGGCCTGACCGCCCCACTCTTGCGTGTCCTGACGCATCCCCGGGGGCAATTTGGGACAGACCCTGATGTATCCCCGGGGTAACCGGGGACACAGGGGAAACCGGGGAGAGTAACCTCTTACAGAGAAAAGTTTTTTTGATTGGCTCGGGAAACTGTAGTCTGTTCCTGATTACCCCCGTCTGGAGTCCAAGGCTTCAGCCTTGGGCCTGTTCGTCCAAGGCTGAAGCCTTGGACTCCGGCCCGGGGCTTCTGCCCCCTTCCGGCTCCCACGCTCCTGCGTGGGAGCACGTGCGGGCGCTCCGCGTCCAGTGCCAAGACCGGACGCGGAGCGCCCGCGCGGCATTCCCACGCGGAGCGTGGGAACGAGACGCCGGGGCGTCGTCGCTTAGCGTGTCGGCCGTGACGCCGCGCCACCACCCGTTGCGACCCGGCCGCCAGTGGTAGATGATCCGCGGTGACTTCCAGCACCGCGAGCGAGCGCAGCACCAAGGCATGACGAACGGAACCTTCAAGGACATCGAGCAACTCGAGTCCGACCTCTGGGAGGCGGCGGACAACCTGCGGGCCAACTCCAAACTCACCTCCAGCGATTATTTTATGCCCGTACTGGGGGTGATCTTCCTGCGTCACGCCGCCAACCGCTTCGAGGCCGCGGGGCGTCAGATCGCCGCGGACCAGGCGAGCGGGCGGATGCCGCAGCGCCGCCTCCTGCCGGAGGACTACATCCGCCGCCGCGCCCTGTACCTGCCGCAACAGGCGCGTTTCGACTGGATCATGCAGCAGGCGGCCCTGGGCGGCACCGCGCTGCCCAAACTCGTCAACGACGCCATGACCGCCATTGAGGACAGTTTTGCACCGCTCGCGGGCGTGCTGCCCAGGGACTACGGCATCTTCGAGACCCGGGTGCTCGAAGACCTGATGCGGGTCTTCAACAGCGAGCGGATCAGGGCCGCGACGGGCGATGTCTTCGGGCGCATCTACGAATATTTCCTCGCCAAGTTCTCGGTCCAGAAGGCCCACGACAACGGCGAGTTCTTCACCCCGTCGGCCCTGGTGCAGACCATCGTCAACGTCATCGAGCCCGATCACGGTGTCGTCTTCGACCCCGCCTGCGGCTCCGGCGGCATGTTCGTCCAATCGAGCCACTTCATCGAGCACGAGGGCGGCGACACGCGCAAGAAGGTCCTCTTCTATGGCCAGGAGAAGAACCCGACCACCATCCGCATCGCCACCATGAACCTGGCGGTCCACGGGCTGGAGGGGCGGATCGCCGAGGCCATCACCTACTACCAGGACGAGTTCACCGTCTTCGGCCAGTGCGACTTCGTCATGGCCAATCCGCCCTTCAACGTGGACCTGGTGGACGCCGAGCGCATCGCCGGCGACCCGCGCCTGCCCTTCGGCCTGCCGGGCGTGAACAAACAGAAGAAGGTCGGCAACGGCAACTATCTCTGGATCTCCTACTTCTGGAGCTATCTCAACGCCCGGGGGCGCGCCGGCTTCGTCATGTCCTCCCAGGCATCAAGCGCCGGGCATGGCGAGAAGGAGGTCCGGCGCAAGCTGATCGAGACCGGCGACCTGGACCTGATGATCTCCATCCGCGCCAACTTCTTCTACACCCGCACCGTCCCCTGCGAACTCTGGTTCTTCGACCGCGGCAAGCCGGCCGCGCGCCGCGACCGGGTCCTGATGCTCGACGCCCGCAACGTCTATCGCAAGGTCACGCGCAAGATCTACGACTTCTCCCCGGAGCAGATGCAGAACCTCGCGGCCATCGTCTGGCTCTACCGCGGGCAGCGGCAGCGGTTCCTGGGGCTGGTCCGGGACTATCTGACCCGGGTCCGCGCCGAGGGGGAGCTGATCCCCTTTGCCCTTGCCGCCTTCGAGGCCCAACTCACCGGGCTTCGCGGGCGCTTCGCGGCCCTGGTGCAGGCGTCGGCCGAGCCGCCCGACCCGGACCCGGCGCCACGGCAGGCGCTCGCCGCCGCCCTGGCCGAATTGGACGAGGCGTCAGGCTTCTATGCCGCCGATGGCGCCAGGCTGGTCGCCGCCCTGAGCGCTTACACCACGGCAACGGCGCCAACCGACAGCACCCCGCCGCCCTCGCCCGCCGCGGTGCCGACGATGCCTGCGGCAAGCGATGCGCCGTCCGCCGCCGGGCTCGCGCTGCTGGTGCAGGGTCAGCAAGCCGCCCGGCACGCCTTCGAGCCCATCGCCGAGTCCATCCGGGGACTGGTCAAGCAGGTGGACCTGCTCTTTAAGCTCAGCGCCCGGGCCGCGGACCTGGGCGCCGGGTTCGCGGTTGCGTTCGCCGCGGCGTCTGAGGCGGCATCTCGGAGTGCCGAGGCAAGCCCCGAAGGGGCGCAACATACCAGCCCAGGGCAGCGCCCTGGGTCGTCCGAAAAGGACGATCAAGCCCTGAAAGGGCGTGACAAAGCCCTTCCCGGGGCAGATGCCCGGCCCCCGGACCCCTACGACCGCCGGGCCGTCGGCCGTGAGGTGAAACAGCTCGAAGAGACGCGCAAGGCCGCGGTCGACCAAATGCGCCAGGCACTCTACTTCCACCGCCAGGTGCTCTGGCTCCAGGACCGTTTCCCCACCGCCGAGTTGGTACCGGTCGCCGGGCTGGTGCGTCTGGTCGACCGCGCCGAGATCGCCGCCGCCGACTGGAGCCTGACCCCTGGCCGCTATGTCGGCGTCGCGCCCCCCGAAGTCGACGACGATTTCGACTTCGAGCAGACGTTACGCGACATTCATACCGAGTTGGCGGATCTCAACCGGGAGGCGGCGGGGCTGGCGGTGCGGATTGCGGAGAACTTCGAGGGGTTGGGGATATGAGCAAGCGGGACGCGAAGAAACCCGAGGCGCCGCCCGCCGAGCGCGGCGCGCGTGGTCGGAAACGCCAGGACGCATCCTTTCCGGCACCGCCGACCCACGCCGACTTGCCCGGCAGCTACACGGCCGTTCTCGCGGAGATCAAGCAGCGCATCCAGACCGAGCGCCTGCGCGTCGTCATGACCGCGAACGCGGCCATGGTCTCACTTTACTGGGACATCGGGCGCCTGATCCTGAAACGTCAGGCGAGCGAGGGTTGGGGCGCACGGGTGATTGACCGCCTTTCGGCCGACGTGCGTGCGGCCTACCCGGATATGCGCGGCCTGTCGGCAAGAAATTTCAAGTATATGAGGGCCTTCGCTGCCGCCTGGCCCGAGCGGCTAATTGTGCAAGAGGTTCTTGCACAATTACCTTGGTATCACCAGATCGCGCTGTTGGAGCGCTGCAAGAGCCCGGAGGAACGCCTGTGGTACGCACGCCAAAGCGCCGCGCTGGGCTGGTCCCACAACGTCCTGCGGCTCCAGATCGAAACCCGTCTGCATGAACGCCAGGGTAAGGCGACGACCAATTTCGCCCTCACCCTGCCCCCCGTGGATTCTGACCTGGCCGCGCAGGTCTTCAAAGACCCCTACCTCTTCGACTTCCTCGGCACCGCCGATCCGCGCCGGGAGCGCGAGGTGGAGCAGGCACTCACGGACCACATACAGCGCTTCCTGCTTGAACTGGGCGCGGGCTTCGCCTTCGTGGGCCGACAGGTCCACCTGGAGTTCGCCGGCGCCGACTATTACCTCGATCTGCTATTCTATCACTTGATACTGCGCCGCTATGTGGTCGTTGAACTGAAGGCGGTCGCCTTCGACCCTGCCTTCGTCGGCACGTTGAACATGTACCTGTCCGCCGTCGACGATCTTCTACGCCACCCGGACGACAAACCCACCATCGGTATGCTTCTGTGCCGTTCGAAGAACAAGCTGGTCGCGGAATACGCCCTGCGCGGTTTTCAGAAGCCGATCGGAGTGGCGGATTGGGAGACGCAACTCGTCAAACAGTTGCCCAAAGAACTGCATGGCAGTCTGCCGACCGTTGAGGAACTGGAGAGCGAATTGACGCGGGAGGATGATACGCAATGAAGGAAAGGCAAGTCGTTCACGGCATCGGCAGCGAGCCGACCGTGACCAATCGCGAGGCGGCGGGGCTAGCGGTGCGTATTGTCGAGAACTGCAGGGGGTTCGGGATATGAAACTCAGCCTGATGCGGATATCACAGTTAGGTCGAGTGGTCACTGGAAAAACGCCATTGACAAGCCGACAGGAATTTTTTGGTGGCGAATATCTTTTCGTTACGCCAAGCGATCTGGAATATGATCACTATTACTGTAGGGCAACTGAGCGCTCTGTAACGGAGGAAGCCAAGTCCGTACTTCCTAAACAGTTCATCCCTCCAGATGCAGTCATGTTTACCTGCATCGGAGCGACAATCGGAAAATGCGCGATCGCACCCGCCGAGTGTCTTACAAACCAGCAAATAAACTCTGTGGTTGCAAATAGACACACCGATGCAAAATTTCTCTATTACGCCCTCTGCCATAATGTCGCTGTGGTCAAGGGCTTGGGTGGGGGCTCAGCTACACCCATAGTAAGCAAGTCAAAATTTGCAGACATTGAAATCCTCGTTCCGCCGCTCTGCGAGCAGAGTGCAATTGGGCAAATTCTATCCGGCTACGACGACTTGATCGAGAACAATCGACGGCGGATGGCACTGTTGGAGGACGCAGCGCGTCAGATCTACAACGAGTGGTTCGTCCGCCTGCGCTTCCCCGGGTACGAGCATAATCGGATCATTGACGGTGTGCCGGATGGATGGAAGAGGAAGATGCTAGCCGAATTATGCGAGAACATCCGCGAATCCGTTTCGCCCGACACCCTCGACCCTGGGACTCCATACATTGGACTGGAGCACATCCCTCGTCGCTCGATCTCTCTAAACGAATGGAGTACGTCGGACCAGGTGACCAGCACCAAGTTTCGTTTCCGAGAAGGCGAAATTCTATTTGGAAAAATCCGTCCCTATTTTCACAAGGTCGGTATCACCTTTGTAGATGGGGTTGCGTCATCTGATGCCATTGTAATCCGCAGTAATGATCCCCGGCTCCGTGGTTTGCTCCTGATGACCGTGTCCAGCGACCACTTTGTGGCAGAGACTTCACAGAGCATGAAGGAAGGGTCAAAAATGCCACGCGCTGACTGGAAACAGATGCAGGAGTACGTTGTGCCTTTACCACCTGATGGGCTCTTAGACCACTTTCAATACACTATTCAGACCATCGTTGAGCAACTGAAGACTCTCACCTTTGCCAACCAAAGGCTCCGCTACGCTCGCGACTTACTATTACCGCGCCTGATGAGCGGGGAGCTCGCCGTATGATCGAAGCACCACCCCCGATTCTGTTCACTCGCCATAAGCACCTCCTCGGGCTGCTCGATGCGATGGGCGGCGGCGTCCAAAACCTCGATTTTCAGCGGCTACTGTTCCTCTACTGCCAGGAAACCGGCCCGGTGGCCGGCTATGAGTTCGTTCCTCATCGGCTTGGGGTATTTTCTTTCACTTCGGATGCCGATCGCCGCAAGCTCTCCGGCCGCGGCTTGATGGACCCCGACGAAGGGACCTGGCGACTGACGGATGCCGGACGCAGGTCCGCTCAAGTCGCCCGGGACGTGAGACGCCGGTGTGTCGTCTTTTCCCGTAAATATGCGGACCTGAGGGGTGATGCACTCGCGGCCGAGACCTACCGCCGCTACCCCTACTTCGGCACCCGGAGCGAGATCGCGGAGCGGGTTCTCGAGGGGGACAGCGCCGCACTTCAGCGGATTGTCGCCGCCCGCCCCAGGGCCGGCACCGGTTGCCTGGCCACCATCGGCTACGAGGGACGCTCCCTTGAGAGCTACCTCAACGCCCTTCTGCTCAGCGGGATCACACTCCTTTGCGATGTCCGGCGCAACCCGATCAGCCGGAAATATGGATTCTCCAAGACCGCCCTCGCTCAGGGCTGTGAAGGGGTCGGCATCCGTTATGTGCATCTGCCGGAACTCGGAATCGCCTCCGCGCAACGACGGAACTTGGAAACCCAGGGCGATTACGATAATCTCTTCCTGGAATACCAGCGCAACTGCCTGCCGGCACAGGTCCCCGCCCTGCAACGCATCGATCAGTGGGTCCGTCGGGGGGAACGCGTGGCGCTGACCTGTTACGAGCGCGAACCGACGCAATGTCACCGCGGCTGCGTCGCCGCCGCCATGGAACAGAGGTTCGGCGAAAGATTTTCAGCCACCCACCTTTAGAGCGAGGGTAACGTGTCGAAGGAACGCATCCTATGATCACCAACATCAACAGCGAAGACCGCCTGGTCCAGCAGACCTTCGCCGAGCATCTGGAGTTGGTGCTCGGCTGGGAGTCGGTCTACGCCTTCAATACCGAGACCTTCGGCCCGCACGGGACCCTGGGCCGGGCCTCGGAGCATGAGGCGGTGTTGACGCGCGACCTGCGGGCCGCCCTGGAGCGGCTGAACCCGCAGATGCCGGAATCGGCGCGGGAGCAGGCCCTGGAGCGGCTGACGCGGATCGATTCTTTCCGTTCGCTCATCCAGCACAACCGCGACTATTACGACTTCATCCGCAATGGGGTGCCGGTGGAGTGGCGCGACGCGGACGGCCGGATCAGGCGCGAGCGGGCACGGGTGATCGACTTTCGCGTGGCCGCGAACAACCGCTTCCTGGCCGTGCGGGAACTCAGGCTCCAGGGCGTGCGGGTACCCCATTACAACCGGCGGGCGGACCTGATCCTCTTCGTCAATGGCCTGCCCCTGGTCTTCATCGAGCTGAAGGCGGTCTATAAGAACATCCGCACCGGGTTCGACCACAACCTGACCGATTATCTGAGCGAGCACAGCATCGCCCAGGCCTTCCACCACAACGCCTTCCTGATCGTGAGCAACGGCGACCGGGCGCGCTATGGCTCCATCACCAGCCGCTGGGAGCACTTCGTGGAATGGAAGCGCGACGACGAGAAGGATAAGGCGCGCCTGGACGCGGAGTCACTGCTCGACGGCATGTTGGCCAAGGAGCGGCTGCTCGATCTGGTCGAGAATTTCATCCTCTTCGATGACAGCCGCGTCGGCGGTACGCGCAAGATCGTGGCGCGCAATCACCAGGTCCTCGGGGTGAACAATGCGGTGGAGTCGGTGCGGCGGCAGGAGGCATTGAAGCGCGAGTTTCCGGCGGGCGCGCGCCTGATCGAATACCGGGTGCCGATGCCGGAACTCCTGAAGGCGGCCGACGTGGCCGCGGTTGCGGGCGCGCTGCCCCTGAGAACGGCAGACCCGGCAGATGATGACCTGTTGCCGCTGGTGAAGCGCGCCCATCCGGACCTGGGCCGGCTCGGGGTCTTCTGGCACACCCAGGGCAGCGGCAAATCCTATTCCATGGCCTTCTTCACGGAGAAGGTCCGCCGGATGCTGGCCGGCAACTTCACCTTTCTGATCATGACCGACCGCGAGGACCTGGACGACCAGATCCGGCGGACCTTCATCGGCTGCGGCCTGACGGACGAAAAGACCCCGCGCGCCGACTCGGGCAAGGCGCTCAAGGTGATCCTGCAAGGCAATCACCGCTACGTCTTCAGCCTGATCCACAAGTTCAATCAACCGGTCACGGAGCCCTACAGCGAGCGCGACGACATCATCGTGCTCTCGGACGAGGCCCACCGCACCCAGGCCGGGCGCCTGGCGCGCAACATGCGGCTCGCCTTGCCCAATGCCGCCTTCATCGGGTTCACCGGCACCCCGCTCTTCAAGCACGACGAGCTGACCCGGCGCATTTTCGGCGGCTATTGCTCGCGCTATGACTTCAACCGCTCGGTGGAGGACCAGTCCACCGTCCGCCTGGTCTACGAGAGCCGCGGCGAGAAGCTCGGCATCGCCCGACTGGACCTGAACGACCGGATCGCGGCGGCCGTCGAGAAGGCCGACTTGGACCCCGATCAGGTGGGCCTCTTGGAGCGGCTGCTCGGCAAGGACTATGAGGTCATCACCGCGGACGATCGGCTGGACAAGTTGGCGGATGATTTCGTCGCCCACGCCGCGACCCGCTGGGAGACCGGCAAGTCGATGCTCGTGTGTATCGACAAGCTCACCTGCGCCCGGATGCTTCAGCGTATTCAGACCCGCTGGCAGACACGGCTGGCGCAGATTGAGGACCTCTGCCTGCTCAAGGCAGCGGAATTGACGCAGGCCAGCGATCCGGATGCACGGGAACGACTCGGACAGGCACTCGCTCACCTGCGTGCCCAGGCCGACTGGATGGCGCAGACGCGGATCGAGATCGTCATCAGCGAGGCCCAGAACGAGGTCCGGGACTTCAAGCGCTGGGGCTGCGATATCATCCCCCACCGGGTGCTGCTGAAAAAGGGCTTCGAGACACCCGACGGCAAGCGGGTGCCGGTCGAGGATGCCTTCAAGGACCCGGCGCACCCGTTTCGCATCGCGATCGTCTGCGCCATGTGGCTCACCGGCTTCGACGTGGAGTGCCTGGCGACCCTCTATATCGACAAGCCGATGCGCGCCCATACCCTGATGCAGGCGATTGCGCGCGCGAACCGCATCTATCCGGGCAAGGAGTGCGGGGTCATCGTCGACTACAACGGGATGCTCCGGGGTCTGCGCCAGGCCCTCGCGCAATACGCCCTGGGTGACGAGGACGATGGCAATAGCGGCGGATTGGTCGCGCCCATCGAGGACTTGGTGGCCGCCCTTCGCCAGGCCATCCAGGCGAGCGAGCAGCACCTGCTGGGGCTCGGGTTCGACGCGGCGCGCCTCGTGGGGGCGAGCGGATTCGCCCGCATCGAGGCGCTGCGCGACGCGGTGGATGCGCTCTATTCCTCGGACGAGACCAGGCGCCGCTTCGAGGTCATGGCCCGGCAGGTCTTCACCTGCTTCAAGGCCCTGCTGATGGAGCCGAGCGCCCTGACCTACGCGGAGCGCCATGACAACCTGGAGGCGATCCACAAGAAGCTGCAGGAGCGGCGCGATACCGCGGACCTGACCGAACTGCTCAAGGCGCTGCACCGCATCGTCAATGAGGCCATCCGCGCCGCGCCGCCCGACCCCGGGGAGGTCGCTGACGAGGCCGCGGGATTGACCGTGGATCTGAGCCGGATCGACTTCGCGCACCTGCGCGCGGAGTTTGCGCGGAAGGTACGCCGTAAGCACGCGGCCTTGCAAGACATCCGCGACCTGGTGGAAAAGAAGCTGGCACAGATGCTCGCCCGCAACCCAACCCGCATGGATTATTACAAGCGCTACCAGGAGATCATCGCGGACTACAACCGGGAGAAGGACCGCACCACGGTGGAGGCGACCTTTGTCGAGTTGGTCGAACTGGCGGCGAATCTGGACCAGGAGGGGCGCCGGGCGGCGGCAGAGGGCCTGAGTGAAGACGAGTTGGCGCTTTTCGACCTACTGTTTACGGACAACATCAGCGGGGTGGACCGCGAACGCCTCAAACAGGCCAGCCGGACCCTGCTCGCAGCGCTACAGGACCTGCTGCGGCCGATTGCGGACTGGACCCAGAAGGCCGCGACCCAGGCCGAGGTCAAGATCTTCATCCTGGACGACCTGTACCGTTCCCTGCCGCGGCCGGTCTTCAACGACGCCCAGACCGAAGTGGTCGCCGCCCGGGTCTATGACTACGTCTGGCAGCGTAGCGCCCATGGGCCGGCCTTGCTGGCGGCCTAGACCAAGGCGCAGACCGCCGGCGCATCCGCCGCGAATTGACGGCGCCGCCGGGCCTGCGATCATCACTGCGGCCGGCGCCGATCGGTCCGCACAGCGGACCCTACGTAAGGCCGCGCTCCGTAGGGTCCGCTGTGCGGGCCTTGATCGCTATCCCGGCCGTCGGCCCCGGCCAATGGAGATCGCCCTTAAGAGCGGCCGCCTGGTCGCCCCGCAGGGCGACCTACGGTCAGGCCGCCCCGCGCAAAGCAAAATCCGCCCGGATCTCCGCAAAGGGAACGCACCAGCGGCCCACTGCATCGCGCTCGATGAGCCCGGCTTCCAGCAGGGCCTGACAATCTGCGTCAACGTACTGCCCCTCCCGACCCAAGGCAGCCGCCAGGGCCGCCGCATCCAGCGCCCCCGCCCCCTGGAGGCACTCGATCAACTCCCACCGCTCGGGCGTCAGCACCTGAAACAGCGCCTTCGGCGACTCGAAAACGAACACCTCACCCTGATAGTTCCCGGTCTTCCAAGCCGTCAGGAAGCGCTTGCGCAGATCGGACAGGCTCGCGTCGCGCCCTCGCTCCACACGGATCACCGCGGTTCTGTTCATCCACGTTGCCTCTGGACCTCGGCCAAGAAGACTACAGCGAGCAGGCGCCCGAGGTCACCGCAGCGGAAGCGCCCACACTGGCCTTGGAGTCGGGCACCAGCGAAGAAGCCGGCCGCCCGGCGCGCGGGCAGCCAGCCCTGACACGTCCCAGGTTCCATGACGGCGGGCTTGCCTGTTATGGCGGCGTCATGTATATATTATGGACATTTAGTCGCCATGATGCCACAAAGCTATGCACATCAACCTATCCCCGGAGATCGAGCAGTATCTTCAAGTCAAGGTCAGTACCGGCTATTACAGCAATGCGTCGGAAGTCGTCCGTGACGCCATCCGTCGTATGCGCGACGAAGACGAGAAATTGGCGGTGCTGCGGTCCGCGGTGGCGGTCGGTGACGAACAACTGGAGCGCCGCGAAGGCGCGACCTACACCCCGGAACTCTTGAAGCAAATCACTGAAAAGGCATTCGCAAACGCGCGCAATGGCAAGAAAGTGAGTGCTGATGTCAAGTCTTGAGCGATTGCTCATCCTCTCCACCAAAGCGGTGGAAGATTTTGCCGACATCTTCCAGTACAGCCTGGAAACTTGGGGCGAAGCGCAGGCCGAGGCTTATCGCGACATCCTCGACAAGGCGCTGTTGGCCATCCGAGATAACCCGCAGATCGGCCACGGCCGACCTGAATTGTCCGTCCAGCATCTGATATTCCCGGCAGGGCGGCACATCATCGTTTACCGGGTTACCCCCCGGGCCATTCTGGTGTCCCGCATCCTGCATGGGCGCATGGATCTTGGCAGCAATCTATAGGGCGATTGCTGTATCAATTGTCAGAGGTTGTGGCGCGTGTGTCGGGCGATTTTCAACGCAAATACTTTGTTCCGTACTCAACCTGCCAGTTGGAGTGCTGCGATAAACCATCAAGATCAGGATATATCATTTTTGAGTTTATCCCGTATAAATCCAGTTCGAACAATAGATCTTTCTTGTAGTCCTTATCAATAACCAGTTTTACAATATTTTCATCTTCTCGTATTTGTCTAGAAAAGCATTCCTCTGGCAGGCCGCTAATAGTAAAGCTGCCACCTTGATTGGAAACACGTCGGCTTTTTATGTATGGGTGGAATATTGATGGCTCGGTAACGTCCCAAGGGACAGATTGATTGAACGATTGTTCAAGAATGTACTTTCCACCCAAATAAGCAAAAATCGCACCGTCGTGCGAGTCATTGTTGCAGGCAAAATAAGCAGCCACTAATGGATTAGACGACCAGTCTAATAACCTGGTTGCCAGCCCATGGTGTTGCGCCAATGCCAACCAATGCCAGTCGTTAGCGGGAGGATTATTCACGTACTCTATTGCCTGTCGTTTCCAGAAACGAAATTGGACGATATCATCTCTTGTTATATATGGAACTCTCTTTCCTTTCGGTATTAGTTCCCATTTTTCGTCTTCTTGCCCACGAAATAGCCAGTAGCCAGGAAGGCGGCACTCCTTCATTGTTTCGTGTAATTCAATAAAAGAAGATATCTTTATGACTTTCATATGCAAAAACACCTCTTAATCTAATTTTTTATTCCGTTGTATATGGTCCTTTCACTGCGGCGCGGATCGTCGGCGGGAACCGTCGACATGCCCAGCAGCGCCCCGAGAAATTCGCCGTCGTCCATGTCCTGGAGCCCCGCCAGGTCCGAGAGTCCACTGCACTGGATCAGCCGATGCGTGCGGGGCGCGATCAGCTTCTTCCCGATCTTCACGCGTGATCTTCACGAACTCATCGCGGCGACTTTACCGCTTTTCCTCTGCACGCTCAAGGGCAATCGCGGTGGTCAGTTGGCGCTTTTCGGCCAGGGTCAGCGGGTCTTTGCCCGTGAGCCGCAGCATGAGTTGTTGTCACGCCAAGGCGCCAAGCTCGCCGAGGTTTCTCAGCACCTTGTCTGCCTCAGGCGATTCACCCGGCGGGTGATCTGGCGACTTTGCCTACCCTATGGTATTTCTTGGCGAGCTTGGCGCCTTGGCGTGAGTAACTGCCGGATTTTGAATCAACGGTACCGTGGTGCGGGCCTTGATCGTCGTTTCGGCCACTGGAGGTCGAGGCTATAGCCGGTCCGGTGTGCAGACACCACTGATTTCTCTTGGATATGTCGGCAACCGCCACCGGCTAAAGCCTCGACCTCCGGTTGCGGACCGACCGCTACCGGCCGCAACGATGATCAATGCCTCCCTGCGCAAGGTGCGCACGGCGCACCCTACGCCGGCCGCGGGCCGCAGGCGGCACGACGATCAAGGCCGCGGTGCCTAGGGCCCATACTGCCCAAAGGCGCGCACAAAAAAGCGGCACTGGGCAAAGGCCCAGTCCCGCCCTGAATCTCTCGGCCTTCCCTGGCCGGTACAGATCAGATCAGTGGAACTGCTCTTCTTCAGTCGACCCGGTAAGCGCGGTGACCGAGGAGTGACCGCCCTGGATGACGGTGGTCACGTCGTCGAAATAGCCGACACCGACCTCCTGTTGATGGGAGACGAAGGTGTAGCCGCGCT
>Ga0247840_10007402_pt1 | contig 15296 bp, 22 predicted proteins | sample LaCruzMarch2015__FD_192404 | JGI IMG/M metagenome (GOLD analysis project Ga0247840, IMG submission 192404) | Freshwater microbial communities from meromictic Lake La Cruz, Castile-La Mancha, Spain - LaCruzMarch2015_17m | ecosystem: Environmental > Aquatic > Freshwater > Lake | place: Spain...
GATCTTGGAGCGCGAGTAGTCCGCGCGGAAGACCCAAGAATCGTCATCGATGGCGTTCTGGTACTGCCACGTCAGGGCCTGGAATCTCAGCTGCCCGCCTGCGCGGAAGTCGAGGTCCAGCCATGCGACAAGCCGCAGGTACCGCCCGTCCGTGAGCCGGACCGCAGGGCGGCCCCCGGGGTCGTGGCCGCCGGTGAGCGCCCAGACAGTCGAGCTCGCAGCGAGACGTGAGAGCCGGATCGCAGAGTCCTTGTGCGCCACGGTGAGGCGGAAAAGGAGGTTGACGTAGCGCTCGAAGTGAGCGGGCGCCTCGCGGCCGCCCGCCAGGCGCCCGTCACTCGCCTTGCGCAGCGAGGCGACGGTGGACGACCAGCTATTCGGTGAAGACGGGGTCATCCTTGGGCAGCATCGCGCAATATGCGTAGGCCTCGAGCAGCCGGCTGAAATGGCGCAGGTCACCGGCGGCGTAGTTGCGGAAGACATCCGCGGGGTCGTGTCCCTCTTCGAGGCTCTTGAAACGGATGAGTTCGACGACCTCGTCGCGGGTCAAGATGTAAGTCTTGGTAGGCAGCATGGAACACCTCCTCAGTGTGCCTCTCCAGAGTAGCACGTCGCCGGCTGGGGGCAAGGTGGACATATGGCGGCGGCGGCGTGGCGGCCGGGCGGCCTGCCACGTCGCCGCCCGCGTCATCGGCGCCGGTGGCGCAAACGGTCCATCGAGGGAATGCTGACGGATGCCCGGAATCTGTCGACCTCTGGTATCTTGATTGCTGGGTGCACGGCAGCGGACCATCCGTGGAAGCAGGACGGCGATGAAGCTCATCGTGACAGTCGACAGGGATGAAGACGGGGCGCGGGTGGCCGAGTGCCCGGCCATCCCTGGGTGCGTCAGCCAGGGTGGCAGCAGGGAAGAGGCCGTCGAAAGCATCCGCGAAGCGATCGTGCTCTGCCTGGAGGTGCGCGCCGAAAGGGGCCTGCCTCTCACCGTCGAGACCCGTGAGATCGAAGTGGCCATGTAGATGCCAGCACTTTCGGCTTGAGCTGCCGCGAGGTCGCGCGGGTCTTCGTGGCCACAGGCGCTCCGCGGTCGCTGATCCGCGCCGCCAACGTGACCGTCGAGGAAGCTCCTCGCGGTCCGCTGGACTCGCAGTCGCTGTCCAACGTCAACTCGGCTGCGCTCGTCGCCCCAGCACCGCCTCCAACGCCCCTCGGTGCAAGTCGACGAGCTCCCGTCGCCCCGCCCAGTTTCCCCTCGCGGCTTTCGCGCCGTGCGGCCGGTGAACACGCGCGATGGTAGCAGGATCGCCCGCCGCGCCCGCCGCGCCCGCCGCGCCCGCCGCGCCCGCCGCGCCCGCCGCGGTGGCCGCGGCGACACGGAGTGCATCACCGATGGATGGCGCCCGGCTCATTCGCTGGGCGCGGCGCACCAATCGTCGAGGCGCAGCCCGCGAACGCGGGCGAAATGCGCGCTGCCACGGCTGACCAGCGTGAGGTTGTGCACCAGCGCGCAGGCGGCGATGCCCAGGTCGAAGTCGTCGAGACGGGTCCCGTCGCTCTCGAGCTGCGCCTTGAGCGCGCCGAACACCTCGGCCGCGTCGGTCTCCAGGTCCCACACCCGGACCGCCTTCTCGAGAGACCGCACCTTGGCCAGGTTGCCGGCTACCTGTCGTGACCTGAAGGCTCCGTAATAGAGCTCCATGAGCGTGATGACGCTCACGCCCAGCGGGTCGTCGGCGTGGAGGGCCAGATTCCTCATGACGTCCGGCTGGCCCTTGAGCGCGTAGATCACCGTGTCGGTGTCGAGCAGGTACATCTCGATCTACAGAGCAGGCTTGGCGACGGCGTTGCGGCGCGCCGCCCTGACGGCGGCGCCGATCTCGTCGGCGCCGCGCTCGTCGTCCCAGGAGCCCGCCAGCGCGAGGAGCGCCCGCGCGGAAGTCTCAGGGACCGGCTCGCTCTCTTCGCGCGTCAGGAACTCCTCGATGAGGTGCAGCACTTCCTGGCTGATCGAGCGATGGTCGGCCGCCGCCATCTGCCTGAGGCGCTCATACAGCGCGTCGTCGATGCCCTTGATCTGCAGTATTGCCACGACGCCCCCTCCCGGCTGTCCTCTGAAGGACTCATGCATTCTACATGCGAGTTCATGAAATCACCAGGCCGAGGGCTGTGGAGACGATCCTGCTTGTCGAGGGCCTGGAGTGAGGCCGCAGAGGCCGACCGCCGCGTTCGAGGGTGACCGTCGCCGTGCCGGGGTGGGTCTCGCCGTGGTGATAGATGGGGCGCTTCATGAGATCGAGATCAGGAGTCGAACAGCCGCGCCGACTGCGCTTCGTGCTCGGCCACCGCGGCGCGCCACACCTCGTGCGGGGCGTTCGTGGGTACGCCGAACTCGTCGGCCAGAAGCACGACCGCGGCCTCGAGCGTCGGCCTCTGGCAGGGGAAGTGCACGCGGCCGAGGGGCTGCTTTGGCCTCAGCACGCCAGGTTGGCGCAGCGTGCCGTCGATGTGGAGGTGGCCCCGCGGTGGGCTCTCCGCAGCGACCTTGGCGCGGGAGTAGTCGGCGCGGAAGACCCATGAATCGTCATTGATGGCGTTCTGGTACTGCCACGTCAGGGCCTGGACTCTCAGCTGCCTGCCCGCGCGCGGGTCGAGGTCCAGCCACGCGACCAGCCGCAGGTAGCGCCCGTCCGTGAGCCGGATTGCGCTGCCGCCCCGAGGGTCGTGGCCGCCGGTGAGCGCCCAGGCGTCTGAATTCGCCGTAGGGCGTGAGAGACGAATCGCGGCATCCTTGTGCGCGACGGTCAGGCGAAAGAGGAGGTTGACGTAGCGCTCGAAGTGAGCGAGCGCCTCGCGGCCACCCGCCAGGCGCCCGTCACTCGCCTTGCGCAGCGAGGCGACGGTGGATGACCAGTCATGAGGTAAAGACGGGGTCATCCTTGGGCAGCATGGCGCAGAACGCGTAGGCCTCGAGCATCTGGCTGAAGTGGCGCAGGTCACCGGCGGCGAAGTTGCGGAAGATATCTGCGGGGTCGTGCCCCTTCTCGAGGCTCTTGAAGCGCACGAACTCGACGATCTCGTCGCGGGTGTAGACGCAGGTCTTGGTGGGTTGCATGGGGCACCTCCTCATCGTGCTTCCCCAGAGTAGCACGTCGTCGGCAGGCGGCAAGGTGGACATATGGCGGCCGCGGCCGGGCGGGGTAGTGCGAAAGGGGAAGATAAGGAATCCGTGACTCACAGCTCGCGCACGGCCGTCCTTAGGGCCTATCCGATAGGTCTGCACGCACGGATGCGCCCGTGGACACGTCGCGGATGCGGCCCCTCCCCGGATCCCCACGTAGCTGGGCTACGAGGGAGCCGTCTCGCGACCACCCCGCTCGGTCCACGAACGCCCCGCACGCACATCCCTATCGGGATAGGCCCTTAGGCTCGCTCGCTGAGGGGCAAGTGAGGGATCGGCCCAGTCTTCCTATCTGCCCTCGCAGTACTACCTTGCCGCTCGCACGGGCGGCTCCTGCGGCTCCCGCGGCCGCGGCGGCTGCGGCGCTCAGGCTCTTGTCGCCGGCGTGTGGGGCGACGCGCAGGCGGGCGCATCCGAGGCCGCCGCCGGGCTTGTGCTCCACGGCCATGGCGACCAGAGCCTTGTCGGGCTGGCGGCGTCCGCGGCTCCGCGCCGCCGCGTGCCTCCCGTCGACGAAGCCCTCGTCAAGCTCGATGACGCCGCGCAGCAGCATCTCGCCCTCGCCGCGCCATGGCCTCGATGATCTTGCGGCGCACGAGCCAGGCGGCCCTGCGCGTCACGCCGAGCTGACGGGCCAGCTCGGCTGCTGTGGCGCCTTCTTCGTGGAGGCGTGACCCTGCTTGCTCCTACAGATCTCCGGGGGCATAAAATGCGAAGCACCAAGCGGGGGTGCAAGATGGGCCAGACGTTCAACATCTACTGCGATGAGAGCTGTCACCTGGAGCACGATGACCAGGAAGTGATGGTGCTCGGGGCCGTCTGGTGCCTGGAGGACAAGGCGCGGGAGGCCTTCGTTCGGCTGAGAGAGATTCGAGAGGCCCACGGACTGGCGCGCGCCTTCGAGATCAAGTGGACCAAAGTGTCCCCCGCCCAGGTCGAGTTCTATCGCGACGTCCTCGACTACTTCTTCGACGATGACGATCTGTGCTTCCGGGCGATCGTGATCCCGAACAAGTCCAAGCTGAGGCACAGCGCCTTCGGCCAGACCCACGACGAGTGGTACTACAAGATGTACTTCGACATGCTCAAGGTCATCTTCTCGCCAGACGCCCGTTATCGCGTCTACCTCGACTACAAGGACACTCAGGGCCCCACGAAGGTGGAGCACCTGCACCAGATCATGTCCAACAACATGTATGACTTCAGCCACCAGATCGTGGAGCGGATGCAGCTCGTCAGGTCTCACGAGGTCGAGCTCCTGCAGCTCGCGGACCTCCTCATCGGGGCGATCGCGTATGCAAACCGCGGCCTGACCGGCAGCACTGCCAAGACGACTCTGGTGTCCCGTATGCGCGAGAGATCCGGCTACAGCCTCACAAAGACGACCCTCTATCGCGAGAACAAGGTGAATCTGCTTCGCTGGCAGGCGCGAGAGGAGTCGTCAGGGTGAGCGCCTCATGGCTTCCCCCGCTCGTCTTGCTGGAGGATTCGACGGGCGACTGGTTCCAGTACGTTGACCTCGTCTACGCCTACTTCTGCGGCGATTTCGTGCGTGACCGCCCAACGTACCGGGGAACGCGCCTGGGCCTCAAGCGCTATCCGCTCACGCAGGGCAAAGAGGTCACGTTCTGGCACATGATCAGCGCGGGCAAGGTTGAGAGCGAACGGACCCCCGAGCTGCGCCGCTGCGAACGGATTCGTTGGCCGCGGCCCCTGATCGAGCAGTGCCAGCGTGATGGGGTCAAGGTCTGGGAAGAAGAGCGCTCGGCGTCAGAGCGGCGCATCCATTTATGGCTTGAGGACCACGACTACGTGGTCGTCCTTGCGCGCAGGAGGGCCGGCACGACGGCCGAATATCTTCTGCCCTGGACCGCCTACGTCGTCGATTCCGGCCACAGCCGCAGGAATCTGCAGCGGCGCTTCGAGAAGTGGGCCTGAAATGGCTGGTGCCGCCCACTGGGGACGGCACCGTAGCTCCTTCTACGCATGGCAGATGAGCTACTGCAACTCTACCCTAACTCGGTCTTCGCGGACATCTTCGGCCGTCTTCCTGCACGTCATGTGCCGCCCAACGCTTGCCGATCCCCTCTCCAGCGCCTGACGAGTCAGCACCGCGATCTGCGGCTGGCCCTGGCGGCGGCGCCACGCCGGCCATGGACGAGAACGGCACGATCGCACAAGTGTCCGTGGCTTGCTCCCGCACGAGTATGCGGCATTGTGTGTTGTGCGCGAACCACACTGGGCTGCCATTCCGGCTGGCACAGGACGGTTGTCAAGCCCCCCGCTCGGTCGGGATCAGCCGCTTGGCCAACTCCTCGCCCCAGGCGAGAAGCCCGCCGTCGATGGCCTGATCCATAGACAGGCCAAAACCGTCCGCCGGTCCGCGATCGAAGAAGAACCTCACAACGCGCTTGAGCAACTTGACGTCGATCTCCGCTGGAGTCGGAGCCAGAAACACGCCGGCATACGGCTGCTCGTCCTCGAGATTCGTCAGCGCGGTGAAGGCAAAATGTCTTGTCGCGGCAACCAGGGACTGTGCTCTCAGCTCCTTGACCAAATCGGTCGACAGCGGAATACTCCCCAGGAGATCGTCGGGCCTCTGACTTCGGAAGATACTCCACGCTTCTTTGGCGGTAGCGTGCAACGTGTACTTCGAGAGAAGCTGCTTGCGGACATCGTTCTCGAAGAACTGCCCCCACGTGCCGAATCTCGTAGAGTCGGCCTCAATCGCACGGAGGACACTCCTCACATCGTCAAACGTGTGTATGAAGGCGACGTGGCGCTCTCCGGGGGCGGCATTGGCCAACTCCTCCCAATGCGAGATCTCGTGCTCGACACCACCCGAGAAGGTACTGTCATCACCGTAGAGCGGCCGATACACGAGCAGATCCTTAGCGTGGGCCACGATCAAGTGATCGCGAAAGGGGACCTCAGCGGAGATCGATGCCTCGAGGCCGCGCATCAAGCCGGCGACAGCCACTCGGTGTGTCTCGGGCATCTCATCGTAGGCGTCAGGAAGAAGAAGAGACCGTTCCGCCTCTGAAAATGAGATCGCGTCCGAGTGGATCAATCCGGTCGGTGATGACTGCACGGGCCACCGGCACGACAAGAGCGGCGCCCGGTCGAACAACCCACTATCGGACTGTTCGAGGCGAAGCTCGTCAATTGCCGTCGGCATGATCGGGATGCAGCTCATTCTCGTCAGCGTCTCTGGGAGACGATTGCACTCGTGCACGACGCCGGGCCAATCGTCGCCTTTGCGGGTCTCGCGACGCGGCTGGCTGATTGGATGAGACACGTAGAGCGTCCTCGAAGCAGCGGACGATAGCCGGCACGCATTCACAAGCCCATCGATAGCATGCTTGACGCCGTAAGGAAGGAACTCAGCGTCGATCTGACCAGCCAGCAGCTCCGCCTGGACTATTTCGGCTCGGCGCCATGCCAGCAATTGCGTGAGCGCCTGGACTCTGTATTCAGTCCGAAGGTAGCTCCGCTCTTCCGCGACCAGGTCCTCGCTTCTGGTGAGGTCCAGGGTTCTCGCCGCCCGGTCGAGGAACATGGACTCCCCGAGACTCGGGGAAAAGATCCCGGCCTTCCAGGGGTCCGGGTCATCCACCGACAGCCGGCGAAGCATGTCGAAGATGTCATCGAAGAGGATAACGAAACGGTCTGGACAGAAACCTCGGTCCACGAAGATACTCGGCGCTACCGGACTGTAGAATTCACTGCGTACGGCGTTGAACAGGGTCAGGTGACAGGAGAGGATCTGGATCTCCCCGCTGCCCTGCTTCAGTTCGTCGATAGACTCTTCAAGGGCACTCTGCCACTGGCGGATCGCGACCTGCCGCGGATGTCGGACGACCTGCCGAATGGGTTCTTCCAGGTGATCCTCGACGTCCGCGTAGTCGACGGACAAGTTGAACCCGTCGCGCAACTGAACCACAAGCGCCTCGCAGGCCTCACGAAGTCCGCTCCCTGACGGAGCGCAAAGGAGTGTCCGTCGCACTCGGATCTGATGCCTCTAGCCGACTGACTTGGAGTTGGCGTAGCCGATAATGGCTTCGGCGCCGATGAAGCGCTCGGTCTTGGTCTGGAACTGAGGCCTTAGATACCCCTCGACCAGACTGACAGTGTGCGGAAGCCGAGCCGCGGCCAAAGCCTCGACGACCGGGAGGAGCCTCTCGCGGGGAACGATTGGATCGAACATCAAACGACCAGCTGAGCAGTTGGTCGACCTCACGTCGATATCGTCGACATCAACTCGTCCATTGACCACTGCGCGCCCCTTTCTACTGTCGTGTCGGCAGATCTTCCATGCCACTATTCTAGCACGAACATACGTTCGTATCAAGGCCTCGGTGATACGCCCCACCGGGGGCTCTGGCTTCCGCGACCCCGGCCCGCAGGATCTGCGTGGGCGTCACAAGCTGTTTCACTGCGCCGGCATCCGTGTCTGTGCGCGCCTCCATGAGCAGATCCTCGCGGCGCTCTGGGTAGCGCTCACGAAGAGGGGCTCACAGCCCGGGTGTGGCGGAATCCCATGGCAGGCCCGGATCGAGCCGCAACTCACACACCGCCTCGGTGATCGGCGCGTTGCGGTAGCGCCTGGTCAAGTCGTCCCCCACTCTCCGATGCATGGACAGCATACCTCCCCGCGGGCTTCTGCGCCGAGGGCTCCCGCAGGGGCAGTGCGCAAAGGGAGGATCTGCCGGGGCGCCTGAGCGACGGGGATGATCACGTCGGCGTACGTCTGCTGGGGCGTCGTTTGGCGCGCCTCGGCCTTGCGCCGCTCGAACGGACGGGCGTTCTCGCTGTAGACGGTCACGAAGGCATCGATGGCTTGGCGCACCTCCTGGGGAGACGTGAAGCTTCCGCGCACGAGCCGGGATGACGCCTGCGCGGGCGGCCTCCGCCGGCCACGTCGTCGCCCTCGTCATCGGCGCCGGTGGCGCGAACGGTCCATCGAGGGAACGTTGACGGATGCCTGTCGGCCCCTGGCATCTTGATCGCTGGGCGCGCGGCAGCGGACCATCAGTGGAAGAAGGACGGCGATGAAGTTCCTCGTGACAGTCGACAGGGATGAAGACGGGGCGTGGGTGGCCGAGTGCCCGGCCATCCCCGGGTGCGTCAGCCAAGGCGGCAGCAGGGAGGAGGCCGTCGAAAGCATCGGCGAAGCGATCGTGCTCTGCCTGGAAGCGCGCGCCGAAAGGGGCCTTCCTCTGACCATAGAGACCCGGCGGATCGAAGTGGCCATGTAGACGCCACCGCTTCCGGCTTTGAGCGGCCGCGAGGTCGTGCGGCCACCGCGCCGGACTCACGGAACCGCTCCCGCCAACGGTCCAGGACGAACGCTCTCCAGGTAGTAGTACCTACGAGGACCTGCAGAAGACGCTGCGCGATTTGCAGGCACTGCAGTAGCAGGCCCGGGCCGGAGGCTCGAGAGGGCGTCCGACGCGCGAACGCAGCGCTCAGTCTGCCGTCGGCGGCGCCTCGACGAAACGTACGCCGGGCAGACCGCGGAAATGCTCGTCGTGGGTCCACACTTCTACACCGTACGGCGGCGCAGTCGCGGCACCGCCACCGCTCCGCGCGAAGAGATCAGGAGTCGAACACAGCCGCGCCGGCTGCGCTTGGTGCTCGGACACGGCGGCGCGCCACACCCCGCGCGGGGCGTTTGTGGGCACGCCGAGCTCGTCGGCCAGAAGCACGACCGCGGCCTCGAGCGTCGGCCGGCGACACGGGAAGTGCACGCGCCCGAGGGGCTGCTTCGGCCTCAGCACGCCCGGTTGGCGCAGCGTGCCGTCGATGTGGAGGTGGCCTCGCGGCGGGCTCGTCGCGGCGATCTGCGCGCGGGAGTAAGTCCGCGCGCAAGACCCAGGAGTCGTCATCGGCGGCGTTCTGGTATTGCCACGATCGCGTGTCCACGCGGAGCGCGCCTCCAGAGGCAGGATCCAGGTGTACACGAGTGACCAGGCGCAGGAACCTGCCGTCCGCGAGTCGCAAGACCGGTTTGCCGCTTGGGTCGTGCCCCGCGGTGAGAACGGCCTGCAAAGGCTGGGAACGGTTTCGAGACAGGCGGATCGCAGAGTCCCTCTGCCCCCCACCCGCCAGGCACCCGTCACTCGCTTTGCGCAGCGAGGCGACGGTGGACGACCAGCTACTCGGTGAAGACGGGGTCATCCTCGGGGAGCAGGCCGCAGTATGCATACGCCTCGACAAGGCGGCTGAAATGGCGCAGGTCGCCGGCGGTGAAGTTGCGGAAGACGTCTGCGGGGTCGTGCCCCTGCTCGAGGCTCTTGAAGCGCACGAGCTCGACGATCTCGTCGCGGGTGTACGTGTAGGTCTTGGTGGACAGCATGGAGCGCCTCCTCGTCGTGCTTCCCCAGAGTAGCACGTCGCCGGCGGGCGGCAAGGTGGGCATATGGCCGCGGCGGGTGCGGTGCGCCATGTCCGCCCTCTTGGCTGCTCCCAGATGGCGCCTGAGCGACGGGGAAGGGCACGTCGGCGCACTTCTGCTGGAGCGTCGTTTGGCGCGCCTCCTGGGGAGGGGTGAAGCTTCCGCGCACGAGCCGGGATGACGCCTGCGCGGGCGGCCTCCGCCGGCCACGTCGCCGCCCTCGTCATCGGCGCCGCCGGCGCAAACGGTCCATCGAAGGAGCATCGACGGCGATGAAGTTCCTCGTGACAGTCGACAGGGATGAAGACGGGGCGTGGGTGGCCGGGTGCCCGGCCATCCCTGGGTGTGGGTGCGTCAGCCAAGATAGCACCAGGGAAGAGGCCGCCGAAAGCATCCGCGAAGCGATCGTGCTCTGCCTGGAAGCGCGCCGAAAGGGGCCTGCCTCTCACCAGAGAGACCCGGCAGATCGAAGTGGCCATGTAGATGCCACCGCTTCCGGCTTTGAGCTGCCGCGAGGTCGTGCGGGTCTTTGTTGCCAAGATTCCACGGCGCCGGTCAAGAGCGATCGGCTTGCCGTTCGACGACGTTCGAGCGTGCGTGGACGCGGCTCGCCGTGCCGCAGACGAAGTGCTAGGGTTTCCGAGGGAGGCGGGCTCATGCTTCGTACCTTCAAGGCACTCATCGCAGCGGACGGGACGATCCGGTTGCTCGAACCGGTCAGCCTTGGGAGCCCTCGGCAGGCGCTGCTGACGATTCTCGACGACGACGAGGACGTTGCCTTGAGTAGCGCCGTGCTCAGCGAGGCGGCTCTGGCCGCAGACTGGTCGCGGCCCGAGGAGGACGCTGCGTGGGCGCATTTGCAGCGGGCTCGGTAGTTCTCGCAGAGGCTGACCGCGACGACCTGATTCTCTGCAACGGGTGAGCTGCGCGCGGCTGCGGCCGGGTCAAGGTCATCTCGGCGGCACGCATTGTCACGTCCTACCTGGCTCGCTGGAAGGTGACCGCGCCGCCCGGAAAGGGCTGCGACGTGCAGCCGCCGTGAATCATGGGCGTGGGCGCCGGCGCCGGCGCCGGCGCCCTCACGCGGCCGTTCATCACCGTCTACGCCGGTTGCGCCTTCGGGAGCGGCCTGCAGACCCGTACCCGGAGTCAGGCCGGATCCGCCTGTCGCGTGCGGAGCCTTCCTTCAAACGATGAGACGGGCACGCTGTCCGCATAGAGCGTGTCAGGACAGAAATCCTGGCCGTTCTGCCATTGAATGCTGCCCAGGAAGGGCTTGACCGAATTGAAGTTGCGCAAGTCCCTCAGCTCTCGAAAGATGCCTCTGCCCAGGTAGGGTCGCACGTCAAGGGACCTGGTCTCACCATTCGTGAACAGCAGGGTGATCGTGTAGTCCGGATTCGGCTTGACCGCTTTGACTCTCGGATTCACGGCCTCTCCCCTACTTGAACGAACCCTCCAGGATGTCGCCGGTCGGAATGGCAATCACGGCTTCTTGTTCCTGGTACTTGACGTGAATGTGCGGGACATGATGTCGACGATCATCAAAGAAGTGCATCGAGATGATAATGCCATGGAACGCGATGCAGCTAGACGCAAGACGGTGACGCTTCGGGTCTATGCCTCCCCGAAGTAGTCCTCGCGGTACTTGGAGAAGTAGTAGAGAACAGAGCGCTCCGCGATGTCTTTCATGATGGTGGCCATCTCATCGACGCTCCAACGCTTGGATCTGAAATAGAAACTCCCACGGTTGAACTTGCCACCCTCTTCATTGTGTAGATAGGTGGTGTTCAGCTGGCCGAACATGGCCATGGTCGACACCCGATCGAGAATGGATGAGTCCTCCTCGAAGTCGCAGCCGTAACCGAAGCAGACGAAGGGGAAGATGTTCTCGCGCATGAGCGCAGTTCGAAGGCCGATGATGTTCTTGCCAAGCCGCTCGATGGCGTTGCCTTTGGCTTGCTTCGGCAGACCTTCTTGGGCGCGAAGGTCGCTCGTGCCCTGGTTCTTGACTTCAGCAATCAGTATCGGGTAGCTCACCTTGTCGTCTGGTCTTCCCTTGATGAAGAGGATGCCACCGTCTGGACGAATCGAGCTTCTGTCGAAGTGATGGTGGAACTCTGTGTCGGGGTAGCTGTGTCGGAGCTCCGCGACGATGTCCTTGAGATACCATTGCTTCTCGTGAACGAGGGTCATCTGCTTGGCAAACTTCTCGACCAGATGAGCTTCGACCTGACGAAGCGCCAGAATGACTTCTGACTCCTGCTTCTTCGATGTCACGTTGATCACCGTGCCCGCACGCTGATCTCGAAGTTGGTGCTTACGGGCCATAAGTGACTACCTCCGCTCGACGAGGAAGAGCTGCTCCGTGACGTGAATCGGCCTGTTGTTGAAGTTTCTGCTCCCTCGGAACGCGTTGTAGCGCGTCTCGAAGGTCTCCACTGAGCCGAGTCCCTTGAGCATGTCGTGCATCTCGGCGGGCGATATGAACCCCTCGTTGTTGAAGGAGACCAAGAGGAACGGAGCGTCGATGGCGTTCAGGAGCTGGCTGAGCAAGGAGAAGGCCTTGGCTCGCACGTTGAATCCAGACCGCTGCCAGTCCACAGGAATGCCGGACACCCGACTCGTGTGCGATGGTCGTTCGTACCGGACCAGGAGATTGAGCATGAAGTAGTTCGAGCCGTAGGGATGTTGGTTGTACGGAGGATCGACGTATGCGAGGTCCAGGTCCTTGAGTCGGTTGGCTGCCGCGTTGGCGTCTTCCTGAAGCACTTCGTAGTCGCACTCGAAGTTACTCAGCACAGGAAGGCCGAGACTGATCTCACCTTTGATGCGAACGAGTGCGTCCGAGCCGCTTCCCCCAAACTGGCCGACGCCGGTGTGCCGATTCTTGTAGAACCCCTTGAAGACCCCCGCCGTGTTCGCATGGATCGAGGCCTCACTTAGCAGGGGGCCCATGAGCAAGTCCCTCATGTCCCAAGGGGTGGAGTCGATAAGCCTCCGGTAGCTGTCGAGGCGCCGGGCGTTGCTCTTCGTGTAGAAGACACGGTCATCGCGAGTGATGTTCGTTTCGTCACTCGGCGCATACAGTTCCTCGATGAACCCGGTAGACACGGCTTCAGCGACGACCATCTCGTTCAGATCGGCAACAACTCGTGCCAAAGCCGGCATGTCGACCGTGCTTCGGTTTCGCAGGTAACACCGACCAATGACCGCGCAATACTCCTCGAGGTCGTTGCTGATGATGAAGGAGGAGTGCGCCTTGAGCAGACGGGAGACGACACCAGAGCCGCTGAAGGCATCGAACACCCTAAGCTTCGGTCTTCCAAGCCGGCGCTTGACTCTCTCCACAGCGCCGGCGATTTGTCCAAGAAGGGCCCGCTTGTTCCCGATGTACGTTATTAGCTGCCGGGACAGGTAGTTGGGATCCTCTGCGCTAGGATCATCTGCCCACAGGGCACCCTGGCGGCACTCTAGCGAGTCAAGCAGGAGTTGTTGCTGTTGAGTCACTCGCCCTCCGGGTTTCCAACTCTGCCTCTTCGCGTCCAGCGACCACAGCGGGCAGGACGCTCACAGCGTATCGTACAGCAGCCCCAGGACGCGCTCGTGTGAGCCCTGGTCACGGACATGCCTATTGCCCGTCACCGCCGCCGCATCGGTGTCGATGGCCACCGCCATCTCACTCCGCCTTTCGAGTCTGACCGTGGCAATCAGGGGCGCGGGAGATAGGTCAAACAGCCGCCGATTGCGCAGCGAGGCGACGGTGGACGACCAGCTACTCGGTGAAGACGGGGTCATCCTTGGGCAGCATCGCGCACAGCCCGTAGGCCTCGAGCATCTGGCTGAAGTGACGCCAATCACCGGCGGCGTAGTCACGGGAGGTATCCGCGGGGTCATGTCCCTGTTCGAGGCTCTTGAAGCGCACGAGCTCGACGACCTCGTCGCGGGTGTAGACGTAGGTCTTGGTAGGCAGCATGGAGCATCTCCTCAGCGTGCCTCTCCGGAGTAGCACGTCGCCGGCATGCGGCGAGGTGGACACATGGCGGGGGCGGCCGGGCGGGGTAGTGCGCAAGGGGAAGCTCGCGGTCCTACCTCCGCCGGCGCTCGCCCGGGGCGGCGGAGCCCCGATGCTCGCCGGGCCGGATGCTCCGCCGCCGGCATCCTGATCCCCAGTCTTCAACCCTGCTACCGCGGCAGCTGGAATCCCTGTGAAGCCCCCTCGTCAGTCGGTCACAAACCCCGCCACGTTCTCACGATTGATCAGGGTGACCGGGCAATCGGGATAGGCCGCGCTGAATGCGGCCGGGACCTTCATGCGCTTCTCGCGCCACTTGATCTCATAGCCGCGCAGCTCTCCGTTCAGCTCTTCCAGATAGTCGATCTCCCGCCCCTGATGACTGCGCCAGAAGTAGGTGCTCGGGAACGACTGCCGGTTGTGGTTGCGCTTCATGCGCTCGGCGATGACGAAGTTCTCCCACAGGCCGCCGACGTCGCCGCGCAGCTCCGGCGGATTGACGTTGTTGATCACCGCGTTGCGGATCCCCGTGTCCACAAAGTAGATTTTGCGGGACCGCTTCAGCTCAGTGCGCAGGTTCCTGCTGAACGACCCCAGGCGGAAGATGATGAACGCTTGCTCGAGGATGCGCAGGTAGCTCGCGATCGTCTTCTTGTCGATGCCCACCTGCTGGGCAAGCTCGTTGTAGGAGACCTCGCTGCCTATCTGCAGCGCCACGGACTGCACGAGCCGCTCCAGCGCCTCGGCGTTGCGTATCTGCTGGAAGGCGAGGACGTCCTTGTAGAGATAGCTCCTGGCGATCTCCCGCAGCGCCGCCTCCGCCGTCTCCGGGGCGTTGATCACCTCGGGGTAGAGACCGTAGATCAGGCAGCGCTCCACGAGGCGCCCGACCTCCAGGTGCGAGTACATCTGGCCGAGCTCCGTCAGCGAGAAGGGATAGAGCCGGAGCTCCCGTTTGCGACCGGTGAGTGGTTCCTCGACGCGGCTGGAAAGCTCAAAGGCGGAAGAGCCGGTGGCGATCACCTGCACCTCCGGCGCCGTATCGGTGAGGAGCTTGATGGTGAGGCCGATCGCGCTGACCCGCTGCGCCTCGTCGATGAGGACCAGCTTGTTGGCGCCGATCAGCATCTTGAGCTCCGTCGAGGTCTTGCCCGCAAGCGCCCGGCGGACGTCGGGCTCATCGCAGTTGAGGTAGATGGAAGGCACGGCGATGTCCTGCCGAAGCGCCATGAGCAGCGTGGTCTTGCCCACCTGCCTGGCGCCGTAGATGATGATCGCCTTGCCTTTGAACAGGGATCGTTCGATGGCATCCTGGATGGTGCGCCTGATCAACACGATGCCCCCATTCGTGAGAATTCGGTGATTACGTTCCCCATTATCATAACTCCTCGGGGAGCGCACGTGAACAGCGGATTCGGCGTGGCGCGTGGCCGGATGAGGAGGTTGGTGACCTCGGTGATGGTGATGTGTCGCTCGGTGGTCTCCTCCTGCACGCCGCTGGAGTCAGTGACGACCAGGCGGGCTTGCTCGAGCAGGGCGAGGAAGTCCCTGTAGCCGAGCGGCCGTGTGTGAGCCCCGACTTAGTGAGCCACGTTGTAGTCGGTCGGGTCGGCCACTGAGGCGTAGTCCGCCTCGTGAAGCCAGTGGCGCCAGATACCCCCGCCTGGAATGCTCAGCCTGCGCGACTTGTCCGCGGATCTCTGCCA
>Ga0247840_10007406_pt1 | contig 15291 bp, 14 predicted proteins | sample LaCruzMarch2015__FD_192404 | JGI IMG/M metagenome (GOLD analysis project Ga0247840, IMG submission 192404) | Freshwater microbial communities from meromictic Lake La Cruz, Castile-La Mancha, Spain - LaCruzMarch2015_17m | ecosystem: Environmental > Aquatic > Freshwater > Lake | place: Spain...
ACTTACACCATCATGAGCAAACGCAAACTGCTCGAACTGGTGAAAGAAACCCTCGTCAACGGCTGGGACGATCCGCGTATGCCGACCCTCTGCGGCATGCGCCGCCGCGGCTACACGCCTGAGGCCATCCGCGCCTTCTGCACCGAAATCGGCGTCACCAAAACCGAAAGCCTCACCGACGTCGCCCTGCTCGAACACCATGTGCGCAGCGACCTCAACGAAATAGCACCGCGCCGCATGGCCGTACTCGACCCTCTTAAAGTCGTCATCACCAGCTATCCGGCAGGACCGTCCGAAGAATTCGAACTGCCCAACCATCCGAACAAGCCGGAAATAGGCGTCCGCACCGTCCCGTTTGCGCGGGAAATCTACATCGAACGCGAAGACTTCATGGAGGAGCCGGCGAAAAAATTCTTCCGCCTTGCCCCCGGCACCGAAGTCCGCCTGCGCGGTGCTTATCTCGTCACCTGCACAAACGTCGTCAAAGACGGCGCCGGCAACATCACCGAATTGCACTGCACGCACGATCCGGAATCCAAAGGCGGCAACGCGCCGGATGGACGTAAAGTCAAAGGCACCATCCACTGGGTGTCCGCGCAGCACGGCGTCAAAGCCGAAGTGCGCCTCTACGACCGCCTTTTCACCAGCGAAAATCCCGCCGCCGAAGAAGGCGACTTTAAAGACTATCTGAATCCGAATTCGCTGAAAGTTATTACCGGCATCATCGAACCTGGACTAGCCTCCGCGAAAGCCGGTGAAAAATTCCAGTTCGAGCGTATCGGTTATTTCTGCGCCGATCTCGACACAGCCGCTGGGAAGCCGGTCTTCAACCGCACCGTCGGCCTGCGCGAATCCTCGGCAAAACAAGCTTAACTCCGGCCTCTTTGAACGAGGCCAGAAATCCTGCGGTTTTGGCTTTGCCGACGGAGTGTAAGGCCGTATGGTATGCGCCCGTTTTACTTTAGGAGACAACATGGCCGCCTTGACCGAAGAACAACTGCTCTCAACCCTCGAAGCTGAAACCATCCCCTGCACCGATCTTCTTGAGCAATTCGATGCACTCTGCGCCGATGGTAAAGAAGTCCGCGCCATTGAATGGGCCGAACTGCTCAAGGATACCCTGATCGACCGCAAGCTGCTCGACGAAGCGGTTGCCGCCTACGAATGGCTCGCGCTCAAACAAGGGACCTCACCCGCTATTGCGCAAAAAGAGCTGCTGCACATCCTCAGCACCAGCCGCAAAGAACAAAAGTTCATCGAACCGGCCTTTGAAAAAGCCTCTTCCACCGAAGAGGCTTTTTCGCGACTGAAACATCTGCGCGCCATGAAAAACGGAATGCTTTGTTACAACAAAACCTGGGGATTCGGCATCATCAACCGCGTCGACCCGTTCTATCAGAAAGTCGAAGTGGCCTTCGAAAAGAAAGGCGACCATGAACTAGCCTTCTCCTACGCCGCCGCCGCGCTTGAAGTGCTCACCGAAGGTCACCTGATGGCCATCCGCCATAACAAACCGGATGAATTCATCCAGCTGTTGAAAAATAACCCGGCGGAAATTATCCGCATCACATTGCGTAGCTACGGCCCGCTTTCACTGAACCTGATTCAAGATCATTTTGTTCCCGACCTGATCGCCACCGAAGCCGAATGGAAAAAATTCTGGGATGCGGCGCGCAAGGATCTGAAAAACGACCCGCTCATCGAAATCCCCGCCAAGCGCACCGAACCGCTTCGCTTGCGCCGCAAGGCCAAGGCCTACGATCAATCCTGGTTCGAAAAATTTAAAAACGAGCGCGATGTCCCCGCTGTTTTCCAGGGGTTGGAAGAAATTCTGGCGCAGAAGCTCAAAACGCTGGAACCCTACATGAAAGAATCGGTCGCCAACCGTCTGGCGTTCGCCGTCAAAGGCGGCTCGCTCAACCAGCCCGGCTGGATCGCACAGGCGCTGGTCTACGCCGAACAGATCGGCGTCGAGCCTGAAGGGGTGGATTGCGCCGCCGAGCTGACCAAACTGGCCGGACGCGAAAATCTTCCTGCTCTGCTCGAAGAACTTCCCGCCCGCTTCATGCAAGCCTTCATCAGCCGCCTCTTCACAGGCTCTGAAACCGCCCGGAGTTTTCTACTGCGCCGCCTGCCCGAATTCGGCACCACCGCACTTAACGAAACGGTCGACGCCCTCATCCGCAACGGCGCCGAGACTGAACTCGTCGAACAGATTCGTGACACCGTCCGCCGCCGCGCATGCAGTCCTGCACTGCTGCTGTGGATTCTACGGAACGAAGAACGCGCCGCCGCCTGGCAGCTTACGGATAAAGCCGATCTCGCCTTCCAGACCATCGAACTGATCGAACAGGAACACGGCGGCGCCGCCCTGCGTGCGCAGAATCAGCTCCGCGAACAGATTGAAGATACCGATTCCCTCAAGGGCGTTCTCGCCGCCATGAGCGACTCGCAGCGGCGCGACTTTATGCGGCGCATCAGCGAATCGCCCGCATGGAGCAAGCTCGACCGTCAGTCGCTGCAGGCCAAAACCATCAAGCTCTGCCCCGACCTGCACGAGGTCGTACTGCGCAAAACCAATGCCGCTCCGAAAGAGAAAAAACAGCGCATTACTTCGAAGCGCAGCTATCAGGCCCGTAAAGATCAGTTCGAGCATATCCTCAAGAAAGAAATTCCGGAAAACTCCAAGGAGATCGAACTGGCCCGCAGCTACGGCGACTTGCGCGAAAATTCCGAGTTCAAATTCGCCAAAGAAAAACAGCGCCTGCTCGGCCTGCAGGCCGAAGAGTTGCAGAAAGCGCTCGATGAAGTTAAGCCGACCGACTTCAAGGATTTCCCTCACGATGTCGTCGGCATCGCCACCGGTGTTGAACTGGTTTATGCCGACGGAAACCGCGAGACTTACTACATTCTCGGCGAATGGGATCAGGACGAAACTCTGCACATCATTTCATCCCAGACAGGAATGGCTCAAGCACTCGCCGGCGCAAAAACCGGTGCCCGTGTAAAAGTGCCGACCGCCAGCGGCGAAGCCGTTGAAGTGGAAGTCGCCGCGGTAACGCCGCTTTCCGAAAGTATAAGAAACTGGCTTAACGGATAAATATGAATCAGGCAAACGAATGGATCCGGCATGGGTTCGACGCCGTTATGATGACGACGTTTGTTTTCTCCACGGGTTATTTTTTACTTACTATCTTTGCCGTTTTCCTGCGCCGGCGGGTCGGTTCAGTAAAACCGGCATTTCCTGTAGAATTTCCGCGAGTCACGGTTCAAATTCCAACCTACAACGAGTTGGCCGCGCTGAACTGCGCTGAACGTTGCCTGGCCTTTGATTACCCTGCGGACCGGCTCCAGATATTGATCGGTGACGACAGTAACCGCCCGGAAATTTCCGCCCAGATTGATGCGTTTGCCGAGCAATATCCGCGCATAAAAGTCTGCCGGCGCGGCAACAACGCAGGATTTAAGCCCGGCAATCTCAATCACATGCTGGAACAGACGACCGGGGACTACATCCTCATCCTCGACTCCGACTTTCTGCCGGAAAAAGATTTCCTGAGCCGCATCGTGCAGCCAGTCATCGAAAATCCCTCGCTGGCGGGCGTACAAGCCTCATGGCGCATCACCAACGTTCATCAGAATCTCACTACACTGATGGGCGCAGGTATCATCAACGTCATTCATATTGTCATACTGCCCTTCATCAAACGGTTCGCACGCGCCGGTGTATTCTGCGGCTCAGCCGAACTTGTCCGCAAAGACCTGCTCCTTGAAAACGGCGGATGGACTCCCGGCGCACTCACCGAAGATGTGGATTATTCTCTGCGCGTCATTACGGCCGGCGGACATATCGCTTATCTGGAAGACCTTCACTGCGCATGCGAAGTCCCTCACACTCCGAAAGATCTATTTCGCCAGCAAATGCGCTGGGCCTACGGCGTTATGCGCGCCTTCATAAACCACGGACGAAAACTGCTGCTCTCGCGACTGACCCGCACCCGAACCAAGCTCGCAACCATCTGTTTCGGCGGCGGATACATTATGGTGGTCTGCTTCATCCTCACCACGCTCCTCGGCCTGCTCAATATCGCCAGCGCCTGGGGCGTTGAGCCGGTCAGCGGACCGTACACGGCGGCAGACCTGGTCATGGATACAGCTGGCAACTTTCTGCTCACCTGCGGCATGCTCATCTCCAGCCTCTGCGCCAGCTTCATCGCCGGCGTCAGTTTACGCAACGTCGGCAAGCTGGTTTTGGCATCGCTAAGCATCGGACTCGTGCTGACATTTTTTATCGGCAAAGGACTCTTTAAAGCAGCTCTCGGCCTGCCGATGCAGTGGTTTATGGTTCGGAAAAACGGCAACGCCATCGCTACCGTCTAGCGCACACCTTCCGATGAAACCATCAGCGGATAAACAGAATGTTTTCTGTCTGCCGGAAAACTGCCGAGACCAATGGCGCAGTCGCCTAGACCGGAGCCGGAAATTTTTGCCGGGGCTCCCAAGGTTTTAAACCCTTCGATAATTTCCGCCAGCGCGGCGTTACACAGCCCCATCTCTTCCATCAGCTTCTGATTCAAAATCAGCATCCGGCCCAATTGCGAAAAATCATCCATCACCTCACCGACACTTGTGTCCATCCGGTCGAATATCCGCTCAAAATAATCTGCGTTCAGAGCGCGGCGTTCTTCCAGATAGCGAATCACATCCGCCGTTTTCATCTTGGAGCCGGAGTAGACGGCTGTCAGAGGAAAGGATTGTTTGAGCGAAACAATCTCCAAAGGTTCAGCGCGGTAAGCGACTACGCCGCCGAAAACACTCGCCGCCACATCCGCGCCGGAACCGCGGCCTTGCACCCGGTGAATTGTCGCCAGACTGCGTTTGAACAGTTCATTTGAAAACGTTAGGTGGAAAGAACCCACCCCGCCCTGCGGGCACCCCTCCGGCGGAGGGGAATTTAAAAGATCCCCTCCATGGGAGGGGTGGCCGGAGCAAAGCGACGGACGGGGCGGGTTATTCATCAGGGCGGCGTGCGTGGCGACGGTGACGGCGGCAGACGAACCAAAACCGATATCGCTCGAAAACTCCGATTCAATTTTTAGCTCAACGCCGCGCTCCAGTGGATATTGCCGGACGGCGTCGAGTACGAACCGGAAGTCGGGATGATCCTTCAGCGCTCCGAGCGGCGCTTCGTAGGGTCCGAGGTCTGAAACGATCCGAAGATTCGGTTTTTCAAGCTGAGAAAGCGAAACGGTGATTCGCTTATTGATGGCACAAACCAGCGCACGACGTCCGTGAAGCACGGCGTGTTCACCGAGCAACATCAGCGACCCTGGCGCTGATGTTGCGATTGATGATTGATGATTGATGATTGCCGATTGAGTATTCATTTTAAAATCGAAAATCTTAAATCGCCAATCACACAATTCTTGTCCCGAGCGGGTCGCCGCGAACCGGGGAAACTTTATAGCCGTATTTGGCGGCGAGCGACGTCGGCATAAAGTCGGCCAGCACCAGCACCGCGCCGCCGTTTTGGCCGCGGATGGCGCCCGCACCGCAGATTTTGGCCGCGCCGCCGGCGGCTTCGACATCATCGACGAACTGCTGAACTTTCTGCGGCACGACGCCGATACGGCAGAGCAGCCGGTGGTTTTCGCGTATCAGTGAACGCATCAGCGCACTATTGTTTTCGCGCACCGCTTTTTCGACTTCATTGGTGACGGCTTCAAAATCATTCCAGATCAGATCATTCTGAAACTGCTCTTTGACTTGCACGACACATTCGCCGGTCGTCGCTTCCGGCGCGCCGGTTTCAACCAGATACATTTTCATGCGCGGCAGCGGTACGGAACGCGCTGAACCGTTTTGAAAGGCGGCGCATCCGCCGTAAAGCGAAATATAGGAATCCACACCGCTGGGATGTCCGTGCTGAAGTTTTTCAGCTTCCAGACTGAATTCGTAATACCATTCCGGCTTAAAATCGACGCGCAGGTAATGGCCGAGCGCCCGCAGTTCGCTGAGTACCGCCGCCGCCGAAGAGCCCATCCCGCTGCCGACCGGAATGCTCGACTTCAACTTGATGACAATGCCGGTTTCAAGAGAGCGGTGCAGTCCGTCGAGCACGTTGATAAACCCGAACTTGAAGAGATCAACCGGCTTATGAAGTACGTCGCGAATGCCCATCTTGCCATCAAGGAACAGATGGTAGTTGTTGAGCGCCCGCCGTTTAAAATCCTGAAGCGCCAGTACGGTAAACGAATCGCTCTCGCCGATATCCTGAAGATTAAACGACACCTGTCCGTCGGCAGAAGTTTCAATGGTCGCCGTGACGCTGCGGTCAATCGCCATCGCGACGGCCGGTTTTCCGTACACCACGGAATGCTCGCCGCTCAAGATCAGCTTGCCTGGAGAAATTGCTTTCATCTCGCTGTATTAAATCAAATTCGGGCCTTGGCGTAAATGCGCTTATGGCCCTGCATCCCGGCAAAGCGGAACGGGCCGGTGCGGTACTGCGCAAAAGTATGCTCACCGCCGTCGGTCGGGATGCCGTAATTGTAAATATCCTCGTACTGCTGAAACGTCAGCTCGGTGCGCCCTGCGAGCAGCGCCCGGTGCCGTCCGGCAAACAGCGCGCCGCGATACTCTTTTTGCACCACGCCGCTGAAAAACTCGCCGACGCAGCCGGAGCCGTAACTGTAGAATCCGATCCGTTTCCCGGCGAGATTCTCTGCGGCATTGTCGAGCAGCGAGGCCAATCCGATGTAAAGCGACGCGGAGTAACAGTTGCCCGCCTGCCGGCTGTAAATCAGCGATTCTCCGATGACCGCATTCAGGTCTCCATCCGAAATGCCCTTCACCAGTTTCTGATGGGCTTTTTCCGCCATGCGGGTGAACGGAATATGGTAGCAGAAGCGGGCAAAGTCGTCGAACGACCGGCCGCTTTCGGCGGCGTACTGTTTCCACGATTCCAACAGCGCTTTAATATAAACCATCGTCGAATACTTGCCGTCCACCAGCGCTTCGGAAAGATAGTTCGGACGCCAGAAATCCATCACGTCGTCGGCATAAAATCCGGCTTCCGGATCAACGGCCAACAGACGCGGATCGGCGGAAACGGTGAAAGCTACCGCGCCGCAACCTTGCGTCGATTCGCCGGGACTGCCGAGTTCATAGCGGGCGACGTCAGAAGCGATCACCAGCACTTTGCTTTTCGGCTTCATGGCAACCAGCCCCATCGCCATACGCAGCGCGGCCGTTGCGCTGTAGCACGCCTGCTTAAGTTCCACCACACGGCAGCGTTCCGGCAGACCAAGAAGTCCGTGGACAAACATTCCGGCGGCCTTCGACTGGTCAATACCGCTTTCGGTGGCGAACAGCAATGCTTCGACGCCTTCAAGCGCGCCCTGCTCTTTCAAACGAAACGCCGCGCTGGCGGCCATCGTGACAACGTCCTCGTCCGGCGGCGGAATACCCATCTTTTCCTGACCGATACCGGTATAAAATTTTCCCGGATCGACGCCGCGGGCTTCTGCCAGCGTCTTCAGATCGAGGAAATATTGCGCGGTATAAAACGAGATTTGATCAATGCCGATTTTCATTGGCCGTAATTTGCGCTGATTGGCATTTTGCGTCAAGAGACCTTTACCGTTAGCGACTCCGTCACAATAAAAAAGGCGCCCCGAACTTCGGGGCGCGCAAAAAAACCTGAACACTGATCAGCTGCGACTGTAGAATTTAGAAATACGGCGATAACCAACAATCAGTACTCCGCCAAGGCCAGTCATCAGTGCGCTGGCCGGCTCGGGAACTACTTCGGCTCCTGTCATTGTGATTGTTCTGTTACTCATCAAAGGGTCATAGCCGCTGTACATCGGATCAACCCATGCAACCACCCACGGACTGCCGCTTCCGTTGTCGAAAGCCAATCGGAATGTCACATCCCCGGTTGTTACCAGGTCGGAAATATCCAAGATATGGTTTTCGTAGTACGAATTGTTAGTAATGGTTCCCAGCACTGTAGCAAAGTTATCCTGGCTTGAGCTCAAGCGTGCCACCTGTCCATCGCCAGCGGAGGAATACGTCCCCATAAAACGATCCCATTGTATCGTTTTCCCCGGAGCAGCACTTACCGTCCATTCAAAATAATTCAGCTCAAAGCTCCACGGAATAGCATCCCAATCCGTAAAAAAACCGCGAGAATCGTTATAGGGTGTAAAGCCCACATGGCTCACCCACTGGGCGGAAGAAATAATCCCAGAATCTATATAGTCGGCATTATGAGGGAACGTCCATTCGGAAGGCGTCCCTGTATTCCAGCCAACCAAAGCAACCACATCCGCCCGTGCTATGCCGAACACAGCAACCAAGGCCAGTATTACGACCCATTTGTTTTTCATTTCTATTCCTTGCGTTTAGGTTCATCAAAAATCAAATCCGCCCGAAAAACCGGCGATATCCGGCGATCAGCGCCCCGAACTTCGGGGCGCGCAAAAAAATCTGAACACTGATCAGCTGCGACTGTAGAATTTAGAAATACGGCGATAACCAATAATCAGCACTCCGCCAAGGCCAGTCATCAGTGCGCTGGCTGGCTCAGGAACAGCCGCCTGAGATTGATATTCTACAACGTATTCACCATCTGAACCGGCCGCCGTATCACCACGAATTCCCCCGCCATGCCCGGTGCCGACAAGCGAAACACCGTAATCTCCCTCCTCAGGTTCTCCAGACTGCCACGGACTTTGCGACCAGCCTGCAAAATCCATAGAACCTTCTTCATTCACCCAAACCCACTCGCTACCCGACTTATATCCACCGACCCACGAGATGTGCCAGTCAGAGAAACCCGGCAAGGTCCGGATAAAATTGTATTCCGCTTCGGAATTCAGCGTTGCAAGATGGCCGATATATCCGTTGTAACTCAACCCCTCGGCGGCAGTTTTGGCTTCATCCCACGTTCCGCCGGAGCCGACCAATTCATAATAATGACCACCCCACTCGACAGGAGTCGCCTGTACTGCGGAAGCAATCATCAACACAGTGAAGAATACTCGAATTTTCATTTTTCCCTCCTTCGGTTCATTGACGTCTTAAAATACCCACTCGGACTGGCCGGAGTTTGAATTTATCCCCTCAAAACTCAAGTTCATTTAAAAATCCACCCCCTGATTTATAAGTAATGCCCGCCCCGACAAAACAAGAAGCTTAATTTCCCCGTGGCATAAAAAAGTGTTAGAAACAGGTCTGATGTTTGCAAAAACCATACTTCACATCGACATGGACGCTTTCTTTGCGGCGGTCGAAGTGCATGACCATCCGGAGCTGAAAGGCAAACCGGTCGTCATCGGGTCGCCGCCGGACAAACGCGGCGTGGTTTCGACCTGTTCCTACGAAGCGCGTAAATTCGGCATTCATTCCGCCATGCCGTCGCGCACTGCCTACAAACTCTGCCCTCACGCCGTCTTTCTGCCGCCCAATATGAAGCGCTACCAGGAAGCCTCAGATCAAATCATGGGAATCTTCCGGCACTTCACACCGCTGGTAGAACCGCTCTCCTCCGATGAAGCCTTCCTCGACGTCACCGGCGCGCGCTACCTCTTCGGCGACGGCCCAGCCATCGCCCGTAAAATTAAAACCGCCGTGCTGGAAGAAACCGGTCTGACCTGCTCCGTCGGCGTCGCGTCCAATATGTTTCTCGCCAAAATCGCCAGTGATCTCAATAAACCTGACGGACTTACCGTCGTCCCGGTTTCGGAAAAACTGATTGCCGCTTTTCTCGCACCGCTGCCGGTCAAACGGATGTGGGGCGCGGGGAAAAAAATACAAGCGATCCTCGAAGCGCACCATATCTTTACCATCGGCGACCTACAGACCGTCGCGCCGGAAAAGCTCGCCGCATGGGTCGGCGAAAATTCTTCCGCCTTTTTCCGGCGACTGGCCTTCGGCCTTGATGAGCGCGAACTCACGATGGACAGCGAAGAAAAAAGCATCTCCAATGAAATTACCTTCGACGAAGATCAGCGCGACGCCAAAGCGGTCGAAGCCGCCCTGCTCGACCTGGCCGATAAAGTCGGCACGCGCCTGCGGCGCGCCGGATTTTATGCTGCCACCGCGCAGATCAAACTCCGTTGGAAAGATTTCTCAACCATCACCCGCCAGCGGAGGCTCGACCCGCCCTGCTGCGACGACATAACGCTGCGCGAAACCGCGCTCGAACTTTTCCGGAAAGAAAGTCTGCACAGCGCCGTACGACTGATCGGCTTCGGAGTCACCGGACTGCGCCGTACCGCCGATGCTCCACAGCTCGACCTTTTCCAAAGTCCCGGGCAACAAACTTCCACCCGGCGCGAACAGCTCAGCCGCGCCGTCGACCGCATCCGCAGTCGCTTCGGACGCAAAAGTATCCAACGAGGATCCAATCTAAATGAAAACTGATTCCACTCTGATTTGTCCGTCGTGTGAGAGCCCTCTGGATTGGGGCGGCAAAGAATGCCGCTGTGCAAGCGGCGGTCATACGTTCGATCTCGCCAAAGAAGGTTACGCCAATCTGCTGCTCAGTCACCAGCGGCGCTCCAGCCATCCCGGCGACGACGATAAAATGATTCAGGCCCGGCGGCGCTTTTTTGATTCCGGCGCTTTCGATCCTCTGACTAATCTCATTCTCCGTTCATCATTTATAATTAATCGCTCATCCCTCTCTCTCCTCGACTGCGGTTGCGGCGAAGGTCATTTCATCGGCGTGCTCAGCGAATCGTGCAACGGACAGTTTTTCGGCGTCGATGTTTCCAAAGAAGCTGTACGCTGCGCGGCGAAGCGCTACCGGAAAGCAAAATGGATTGTCGCCAACGGAATGCGCAAACTTCCATTCGCCGATCATTCGCTGGATGTAATTCTAAGCGTGCTCGCTCCGCGCAATCCGGAAGAGTTCGCCCGCATTCTGAAACCGGACGGTGCACTGATTTTCGGCGTACCCGGCCCGAATCATTTGATTGAACTGCGCTCGCAGCTGGCGGCGAACGCCGGCGACTTTGAAGAAAAAGCCGACGAAGCCGCCGCCAAATGCACGCCGCGCTTTAAGGAAACACACCGCGAACTGCTGAGCTATCAGCAAACGCTCAACGCCGCACAGCTCGCCGATCTCATCCAGATGACGCCGATTTTCTGGTGCTCCAGCCCGGAAGCAAAAACCGAGATTGCACAACTTGATCAACTCACCGTTACCGTCAGTTTTGCGTTTCTGACTTTGCAGCCCGCCGCATAGAGAAGCACCCTCGGGATACTCAAAAGGCGCTCCGGAATCCGGAGCGCCCCTCACGCTTAAGGTCTAAAGCCTAAGGCCTTCCCTATTAGCCCCACTTGCCTTTTTTCATGTGCCCCTGCACTTCTGTCATGGAAAGCTTCATCATCTGCCACGCCATAGCACGGGATTTCGTGAAGACATCGACACAGCCGGGATCCAGCTCATCTTTGATGCCCGCGTTACAGGCGGCTTCCATCTGACGAGCCAGATCAATGACGTGTGCATGCAAAGTATTGGTGTGTCGCGAACGCTCAACCAGTTTGGCAGCGGCTTCATCAAGCTGCACGAACTGTTCTTTCGGCGCTCCGCATTTCGGACATTTCGCCGGCGCTTCATCGCCGTCATGAATATACCCACAGGCTTCACATTTCCATTTTTTCATCCGTATCCCTCCGTTTTTTGTTCAAACCGTATCGCTTCATCCTGTGCTTTAATCCTCCAGAGCCAGCACGCTTGCGATCGTCTGCGGCGAAGCCTACACTGCCGCACATGAAACTCAAAGCATTTATCCGGCACACCGAATGACCCGGAAGGAAAAATCATTTTATGCCCATTTACCTTTTTCTCGCACTCATCGCCGCACTCGCTTACGGCGTCGGCAGTATCTTCAACAAGCAGGCCATGACGGAAGGGTGCGGTGTCTTCCGCGTATTCGCCGCCATGACCTGGACAACCACCGCTATACTTGTTCCGTTTGTTTTCCTCACCACAACCGCCGCACCGTGGCACCAGCTTCATCAACCGGTGCTTGCCACACTTTGCTGGCTGGGCGGTGCATCGCTGTGGATGACCGCGCTGCGCACCGGCGATGTCAGTCTGGTGGCGCCAGTAGCCGGAATGAAACCGGTTTTTAACGCGCTGCTCACCGCGTTATTGCTGGGTGCTGCACTCTCACCGGCTATCTGGGCGGCCTGCGGACTGACCGCGCTCGCTCTGCTGGTAATGCGCCCGCCGGCAAAAAAAGGAGGCACGCCGTTTATGAAAACCGCCGGACTGATGACCGGCGCGGTTTTCTGTTATGCCCTTTGCGATGTCTGTCTGCAAAAGTGGGCGAACGGCTGGGGCGCACTGCGTTTCACCGGACTGATGTTTTTGATGGCTTCGTCGCTGATGTTCACATTGATTCCGCGTTTCGGCCTGCCCTACCGTGAGTTGACGCGCCCGGCGCGGCGGCACCTGAAAACCGGCATGCTGATCGCGGCACTGCCGGGCGTCTGCATGGGACTGGCGATCGGACGCTACGGCCATGCGCCGGAAGTCAATGTCGTCTACAGCTCACACGCCCTCTGGAGCGTACTGCTGGTCTGGGCATTCGGACGGCATATCGGCAACCTGGAACACACCGCCGGTCATCACGTTATGCTCCGGCGGCTGGCCGGCGCGCTGATTCTGCTCACCGCCATCATCCTGATTATTTCCGGACGTTCTCTTTAAAGAAACGGACGATCAGCGCCGGAACTTCGCCCGGCAGTTTGTGCGCACCGGGATAAGTCAGTGAAATAAAGGGCGTGCCGGTTGCCGACGGATAAAGTGTTCCAACTACATCGCCTGACGAAGCCCACGGCACGCCTGTCTTGGCGCATCTGTTGAGTTTGCGAACGGCATCCATCATTTCGATCTGGCAGTCGTATTCGACGGCAGAATCTTTTTCTCCGGCCACATGCATCGCCGGTTTCGGCTTCAGTTTTTTCATACAGCTTACATGAGCCGCCGCCGACGGCGCCACCGCCGCCAGAACATCACCGCGCTCTGCCCAGAGCAGATAGGTGAACGATCCGCCGTTGGAATGGCCGGTCGCATAAATCCGCTTCGGATCAATTTTATATTCCTGCTTAAGACGGCTGAGTACGGCGTCAAAACACTTCAAATCGCGGTCGCCGTGACGGCCGGAATCATTCTGCCAGCCGGACAGTTTATCGTCGGGATCATCCGGCGTCGGCAGACCCTGAATATAAACCACCACCGCTTCCGGCCAGATGTTATGAAACGCGAACCCGGCCGCCGCGCCCTGCATATTGCCGCCGTGACCGTGAAAAGCGAAAACCAGCGGCAGGCCGTTCGTCGCGGCAGACGCCGGAGTCCACACCATCGCCTGCCGGGTCACTCCGTCAACATTCCACTCCCGCTGTTTTAATTCTGCCGCTATCGGAAAAACTCCGGCACAGAAAACCAGCACCCCGCATGCAGCGATTTTATAAATCATAACCAACTCCCGAATAGCGCCCGCATTTTATTTGAGAATGTTTTCCTTAAAAAACCGGACGATGAGTTCCGGCGCCGCCGATGGGAAAGTATGCCCGCCGGGATGAATCAGCGTCACAACCGGCGTGCCGGTTGCGGACGGATAAAGCGTACCGGTTAACTCGCCGGACAAGGCCCACGGCACGCCGCTTTCCGCACAGCCGTTCAGTTTGCGAACCGCCGTCATCATCATATCCTGCCACGCATACTTCACCAGCGGATCGGTTTGTCCGGCGAGATGCAGCATCGGCTTGGGTTTCAGCATCGGCAGTCCGTCGCGGGAAAGCGAACCGGACGGTGCCATCGCCGCGAAAAGGTCGCCGCGCGCCGCCCAGAGACAATAGGTGAATCCGCCGCCGTTGGAGTGGCCGGTTGAATAAATCCGGTTCGGATCAATTTTATATTCCGCCTGCAGACTGCGAAACACGGTGTCAAAAAATGTCAGGTCGCGGTTTTCCGGATCATCCGGCTTCGAGTTCCAGCCGTTTTTCTTACCTTCCGGATCGGTCAGTTGCCCCGGCGTCGGCAGTCCCTGCATATAAACCACCATCGACTCCGGCCAGACTTCATGGATTCTGAAACTGCGTGCCGCCTGCGCCGCCGCTCCACCGTGTCCGTGAAAAACAAAAACCAGCGGACAGCCATTCGTCGGAGTGGAAGCCGGAATCGAGACGAGCGCCTGCCGTTTTTCGCGGTCAATCGTCCACTCCCGCGGTTTCAGCTCCGCCGCTGCCGGGAAAACTCCGGCATAAAAAACCAGCAACCCGGTCGCCATCGCTTTCAGATTCATAATCGCCCTCCGCTGCACACAGAATGAATGTATATAAGACGTGTCGCAATCCCGGAATATTGGACGGTGAATCTTATTTCCTAACCTTGAACGATTCTGCAGCCGGAGTCCTGACCCCGGAAATTTGAAGAGCCCGGCGGACTCTCCGGCGGGGAATCTGCCGCTTGCCACCTCGACAGCAAACCTCTCATCCGACTTTTTGACATCAACATTAACCGGCGCTGAGGAATTCGATTGGCTCGCAATGAATAATTTAATTTATAATATAAGGAGCTTTATATTGCTCATAAAGCCTATTTATAGCGTTTTTGAGCAGTATTATGCTCTCTGTGTTTATTGTTTATTGAGCATTAAATTTAACTTTCATCTTGCCTGACGCCTGAAAATGACGATAATTCCACCATGATGAATATGGGAACAGCCAGCAACGAAAGCATCCGCAAGGAGCTCGGCAAGCGTCTGCAAAGCGAGCGCCTCAACCGGAATATTACACAGGCGGCACTGGCCGAAAAGGCCGGTATCGCCCGCCGAACACTCGTCGGAGCCGAGCGCGGCGAAAGCTTCACCATCGATACCCTGATCTCCATCCTCCGGGAGCTGGGATGCCTGTCGCAACTCGACCTGTTTCTGCCGGAGCCGGAGATCAGCCCAGTGCAGCTATCCAAACTCAACGGGAAAAAGCGCAAAAAAGCTTCCGGCAAGTTCACCTATCCGCAACCCCGCACAACACCGTGGGTCTGGAATGAAGAATGAATCCATCCGTCACAGCTGATATTCTCCTGTGGGGCAACGTCATCGGCTCGGCTTCGTGGGATGCTGACCGGCAGCTGGCGCTGTTTGAGTATGCGCCGGACTTCCTCGACAGCGGCATTGCACTCGCGCCGCTCACCATGCCGCTGCGTAAGCAGGTCTATTCCTTTCCCGAACTGGCGCGCGAGTCGTTCCACGGACTGCCCAGTATGCT
>Ga0247840_10007411_pt1 | contig 15285 bp, 15 predicted proteins | sample LaCruzMarch2015__FD_192404 | JGI IMG/M metagenome (GOLD analysis project Ga0247840, IMG submission 192404) | Freshwater microbial communities from meromictic Lake La Cruz, Castile-La Mancha, Spain - LaCruzMarch2015_17m | ecosystem: Environmental > Aquatic > Freshwater > Lake | place: Spain...
AGGAATACGTGGTGGTGGTTTCCTCGCCGCCGCCGAGTTTCTGTTTGGTCTCGGATTTTTCGGTCTGTTTCCACTGATACATCTCGACGTCGCGGCGCAGCTTCAGGGCGGTGGCTGTGATGCCGAAAACGGGATCACTCACCGCGCCGTCCGCTTCTGCCGTGCCGGTGAGGTGCACCAGCTTCCCGGCATTTTCGGATTTCACCTCGTCGGCGGAAATATCGATGACCTGTTTGGCTCCCGCATCGAGCGTCTTCGCCCGGTGGATCGCCCGGCCTTCGTTCCACGACAGCACGAGGAAGGAGCAGAGAAATAAAATCACCCCGAAGACGATCCCCCCGATCGCGCTGCCAATGCGGCTGAACCAGGATTTGCTTGTCGTTACTGTTACTGTGTCGTTGTCCATATAGTTATTCCTTCTTGCTGTAGGTGATCGGCAGGATTCCCACCTCACGGGCTTTTGCGATATCGATGATCTGGTAGTCGAGGTCGTCGCTGTCAATTTTCTCCTGGTTTTTTTCCAGCGTTTCCATGCCGGCATTGACCGCGGCTTCGAACGAATCCCATGACTCCTCGTTGTTGTGGTCCTCCAGGTTTTTGAGCTTGCGGGATCCGCCTTTTGCCGGGCGGAGGTCCCTGGCTCCCATCATGGTCGTCTCGATCCCGATGGTGGATTCATCGTCGAGGTCCACGGCGAGGAACATGTGCCCAGGGATCAGCACGAGGCTCGGACGCAAACCGATCTTGCGCAAGATCGCCGCGAGAAGCACGGATCCGTCCACGCAGTTCGCCTGCGCGGCTGTGACCGATTCGTCGAAGAGCCGCACGTGCTGGCTGTAAACACCCTTGTCCACGGCGGCATTTGTCGTGATGTCGCTGTATTTCAAACCATGCCGCTGCATCACGTTCCAGATCGCAAAAATCTGGAGGAGGACGGTGTCCACCTCTCCGCTCTGGTAGCCGTCGAATGACTCGACGAGCCCGGTGTCGAGTGCCTCCCTGAGGATCCGGTCCACCCACGGGTGGTTCTCGTTGACATAGGCCGCGAAAAGCCAGCTGTAATCCGACACGCTCGGCTCCTCGCCCTCGTCGGCAGTCTCCTCCACCCCGAACAGGCAGTCGTTGATCGGACGCAAGGTCGTCGTCACGGTTTTCTCCCCCATGCTTTTCCCGTTCACCTTTAATCCAATCGTTATGTCCAGCGGGACCGCCTGCGAAACCTTCGCAAGCGCACCGTATTTGAGGGAGAGCTTCGGGTGGATGATGAGATCTTCAGCGGGATCCTCCAGCCTGGCCATAAGCCGGCTTTCCGACATGTAGTCGTTTGCCCTCACAACAACCTCGACTTTTGATCCGGCATCCACACCGGAGACGAAGATTCCAATGACCCCCTGGGGGTCGCCGATGTGGTTGTCCCCCCAGGAGGCAAAGAGCTTCTCGGGCAAATCCACCCGGGCGGTGCCGATGAGAAACGACGGGAAGATATTTCGTTTTGGATAGATGTCCGGCCCCCAGTCCACATCTCCAGCGCGCACGATTGGCGGCAATGACAGCGCCAGCGAGATGGCAAATGACAGGAAAAGCGCTTTCACAATGTGATTCCGGTGCGTCGAGGAGCCGTGGGCGGGCTCTTGAGGCAAAGCAACCAGACGCTTAAAGCGGGCGTCAACCTCAAATAATTGACACCGATCATTTTTTCAACGAAACCCCGAAATCAAATGCGTTCCATTCTTCTCATTGCGCTCCTCCTTGCTTCGCTGCTCGGCGGGGCATCCGCCCAACAACTCCGCGTCGTCACCCGCGACATCGAGCCATTTTCGTTCGAGAAGGACGGGCGTCGTGTCGGTTTCGCGATTGAGCTTTGGGACAATGTTGCCCGCGAGCTGAAGCTCGACTACAGCCTGACGAGCGTCGGGAGCGCGAAGGAAATGGTCGCGGCGCTGGAGGGCAAGTCCGCCGATGTGGCTGTTGGGGCGTTGAGCATCACCGCCGAGCGCGAGAAGGCGATCGATTTTTCGCAACCATTCTACGAATCGGGACTTCAGATTGTGGTTTCCAAGAAGGCCGGCGGACTCGCGGACTCGATCGGCGCGATGCTTCGGAGCCTTTTCACCTGGCAGCTCGCCGGTGGCTTTGCCGCGGCCATTCTCGTCATGTTCCTCATCTCGCACCTCGTGTGGCTGTATGAGCACCCCGTCAACGAGGAAATGTGGCCGAGGTCCTACCTGGCTGGCATTGGAGAGTCTTTCTGGTGGACGCTCAGCATTTTTCTAGTCGGCGGGGCCGACAACAAGGGGCCGGTCGGTCTGGGCGGACGCATCGTCGCGACCATCTGGATGCTGGCCAGCGTCATCGCGGTGTCATTGCTCACCGCTTCCCTGAGTGCGGTCCTGACGGTGAATTCCCTCACTGGCGACATCAACGGTCCGAATGATCTTCCCGGAAAGGAGGTCGCCACGATCGGGGGCAGCACCTCCGAGACATGGCTCCAGAAGTTGAGCGCCAACGGCGGCGCAAAAGTCAGGCTGAGCGTCTTTCCTGATATTCCGGCATGCCTCACCGCGCTCAAAAGCGGGAAGGTCCAAGCCGTCGTCTTCGATGTACCGGTCCTCAAATACTACGTGAACAAACTCGGGCCGGATGACTTCGTTCTCGTGGGAAGCCTGTTCGAGCGAAACAACTACGGCTTCGGACTCCAGCAGGACAGCCTACTGCGTGAGAAGATCAATCAGGTTCTTCTGAATCTGAACGAAAATGGCGTGACCGACGACCTCAAGAAAAAGTGGTTCGGCGAAGCGAACTGATCCGCTAATTACCGCAGATGAACGCAGATTATTAATTTATTGTAAACAGGTTACGAAATATTGATCCCTTCGCCTCGCGGGGCAATGGCTCGGAATACCCGTCTCTGTTTTACGTCTCTTAATCTGCGGTTAAACCTTCTGCGGTTTTTAGGATAAACCATTGTTTTATGTCGCGAGCCTCTTCCCTCATTGACATCTGACAAAATATCAGTCATGTGTTTGTTTATGGAAACGACGGTCACGGAATTGCTTCGGGAATTTCCGCGCGTGAGGCGCGCGGCGCTTTCCGGGGAGACGGTCATTATCAAGTCCCGCGAGGGGAATTTGCGGCTCTCGTTGGATACGCCGGCCACCGGGTCGCTGATCGGGTGCATGAGGGGACTTCTGGCCGGGGCGGACGACGACATCGACGAGCCGACGAGCGACGCGGGGAGCTGGGATTCCGATTTGTGAGAGCGTTGCTAGACACCCATGCGGTGCTTTGGGCGGCGGAGGGAGACGCGCGTCTGGGCACCTCGGCTGCCGAACTGCTGCGAACCCTCAAGACCGGCGAGGCGGTGATTTCGGACATCACTCTGCTGGAGATCGCGATGCTGGTGAAAAAGGGCCGGATCCGACTGTCCGTTTCCGCCGGGGAATACCTGCGCGGAATCCAGCGGAATTACCCGCCATTGATGATCGCCTCCGAAATTGCCGCGCTGGCCATGGATTTGGAGCTTCCGCACGGCGATCCGTTCGACCGGATCATCGTTGCCTCGGCGCGGCACCACGAACTGCCACTACTGACTCGCGACAGGAATATTTCCGCAAGCGGTCTGGTTCGGGTCGTATGGTGAACCCGGGCTGGATTTGCCGCGGACCCCGGCTTGTTGTTGTTGCGCTGAGCTTGTCATCGCAAGATATCCAGCGGCTCCACCGATCTGTGCTAAAGGGCCCGCTTACGCTTGAATAACCATGCGGCGAGAATGACAACAGCTGCTTGGCCGACCAATAAAACCGCGATCGCAACCAGTGCTTTGCGGTAGGCATAGTCGATCGTTTGGCATGTCTGGTTTTCAGCTTCGGAAAGCACGCGCAGGGCGGGGGCTTCGTTGCTGGCAACAAGGGAGAGGGTGTTCTCGAGCTGCTTGAGTGTGGAGTTCCACTCGTTTGCAACCTGCCGGACCTCCGTGAGCGTGGAGAGCGTTTTTGCGGGAGTCCAGGGGTCGTCGGACGGGGTATCGCCAAGGGACTTCATGATCCGCTCGACCGACTCGGCCGTGCCGCGCGTTTCCGTGGCAGTCGCATGGATTTCCGGCAGTAATTCTTTGAGGGTGCCCGTGCTTTCCTCAAGGGAGGCGCTGATGGCAGCCGGGAGCCGGTCGATGGCGGACGATGCCGTCTCCGCGCTGCGTGTCAGCGAGAGCACAGTCGGCGAGGCTCCGGCCTGCGCGAGCGCGAGGGCGGTCTGCATGGTGGTGAGGCGGGTGACTCGTTCGACATAAAACATCAGGCGCTCCCCGTATTGGAGTGCCTCGTCGATCTCACCGACGGCATGCCTCACATCCGCGAGAAGCGGAATCCCGCCTTTGCCACGCTCCTGGCCGGCCCGCTCGGTTGAAAGGTCGCGGAGGCGCACGTCGGCGACATAGACCGCCTTCGGATGGTCCTGCTTGTAGTCGCGGATCAGATCGTTCAGCTCACCGCGCTGCTCCGGCGTGAGAACGCGGTTGAGGATCACGTCGAAGTCCTTCCGGATGCTCTTGTGCGCCCGGATGAGCGGTTCGCCTCCCGTTCCAAAAACCTCGGGGACCCAGTATTTCGTGGCAACCCAGTCCGCCAAGTCGAGGAAAACCGCCATGTCAAGAAGGCTCCCGGCGGGCTCGCGACCGACAGCGATCTCCATGGATGCGGACGAAAAGATGACTTTCCAGTGCTCGGCTGCCGAGCGCTTCAGCGGGTCGGTCTCCTGCCGGAGATAATCGTCGAGCGCCTGCCAGATTGCCATCGTGTAGCGGTCGGAGAAGTCCATCATCTCCTGCTGGAGGAGATGCGCGGACGCACCTTTTTTGTCCGGCTTGGAGGGCGATTTGAAAATCCCCGGCCTGTCGTCCTTTTTCGGGAAAAGATCCAGAGCAACTGCGGGTTGCACGGAAAACAGGGCCAAGCAGATCCCGACAAAAAATCCTGCTCTTCGTTTTGAGATCAGCGAAAGAGCCTGCGCCTGCAGTTTGATGTTCGATTCCTCCAAAGCGACGGTCCAGCCTGAGAGCAAAACCGCACGACTTGCTCCACGGGTCCCGGGGAAGAACAGTGGTTGCATAAGAATTACTAATAATAAGAACAGCAATAGCGGCCCTGTGGCAATCTTATCCTTACCGTGTGTTGACGTGCCCTCATGCGGGTGAGAAGACACAAACGGAGACATGAATCCCTCGCCTATCACTGCATCAGAGAGCAAAGCATTTGTGGCGACCTTTGAACTGCCGCCAACGGGCTCGGGTCCGTTGGATGGCCTGTGTTTTGCCGTCAAGGATCTGATCGATATCGCCGGATGGAAGACAGCGTGCGGCAACCCGGCGTGGCGTGACTCCCATCCTCCCGCAGTTGCCCACGCCGTTTGTGTCGAACAGCTCCTGCGGGCCGGTGCCCGCTGTGTCGGCAAGACGGTTTCCGACGAGATGGCCTTCAGTCTGCTTGGTCAGAATCACTTTTACGGCACGCCCCTCAATCCCCACGCCCCCGATCGCGTGCCCGGGGGTTCGTCGAGCGGCTCGGCTTCCGCGGTGGCGTGCGGGTTGGTGGATTTTGCGCTTGGAACTGATACCGGTGGCTCCGTCCGCGTCCCTGCGGGCAACTGCGGCATCCCGGGATTTCGACCTTCGCACGGATATATCTCGGTGGCGGGAGTCAACCCGCTGGCTCCCACATTCGATACGGTCGGTATTTTTGCTGAAAAGCCAGACGTATTGGCACGGGTCGCGAATTTTTTATTGTCGACTGAACCTGCGGCGGCGAACGAGCCGGAATCAATCTATATCATCCGGGATGCCTTTGCTCTGGCCGATGCGGAGATCCAGCAAGCACTGATGGAGCCGGTGCAGAAGCTGCGGGAACGCTTTGGCGGTCGCGTCCGGGAAATTTCGCTGAGCGATGTCGACGGCGACACGACCGGTGCAAGCTTCGAGACGTGGCGCGACACGTATTGCGTGCTCCAGTGGGCGGAGATTAAAAGCTGTCTCGGCGCGTGGATCGCTGACTCCCGGCCGGACTTTGGCCCGGCCACCGTCTCGAGCTTTGCGCTGACCGACCAGCTCGATCGCGGTCGGATCGCCGGTGCCGTGGAGCGGCGCGAGCGCTATTTTCGATGCCTGCGCAATTTTCTTGGACCTCGCGATTTGCTCTGCATGCCGACAGCACCTGCGCTTCCCCTGCGCCTGAGCGATCCGGTGCCCGACCGGTCTGCCAAGACATCCGGCAATACCTATTACCCCCGCGCCCTTTCTCTCACGAGCGTGGCAGGTATCGGTCGCATGCCGCAGGTGTCACTGCCGATAGCCGCTTCCACAGATGGAATTCCGGCGGGACTTTCGCTGCTGGCGGCGCAGGGACAGGATGCGTTCCTTCTCGAAGTGGCAAAAGACCTTGCCTGAACTACCCTGCGGACTCTGTTTCCGCGTCAGGGAATGCTTTCGCCCGCGATGAGGTCTTCGAATGTTTGGCGGCGGCGGATGAGGAGGGCCTCATTTCCGTCCACGAGGATCTCGGGCAGGAGCGGGCGGGAGTTATAGTTCGAGGACATCACGAACCCATAGGCACCGGCGCTCAGAAGGGCAATCCGGTCGCCGGCGGCAAGCGGCGGAAGCTCGCGGTCCTGAGCGAAGAAGTCCCCGCTTTCACAGACCGGACCGACGACATCCATCGCGGCGGCTGCCTCGTGCGATTCCTTCAGCGGAACGATCTCGTGCCAGCCCTCGTAAAGCGCGGGACGGATGAGGTCATTCATCGCGGCGTCCACAATCGTGAAGGTCTTGGCCGGCGTGGATTTCACATACTGCACGGTCGAGAGCAGTGCCCCCGCGTTGCCAACGAGGAAGCGTCCGGGCTCGAAGAGAATCCGGAGCCCGAGCGGGGCGAGCGCGGGGATGATGGCTGCCGCGTAATCTTCCGGAGTGATCCGGTGCGGGTGGTCGGTCGACGTCCACCAGTCGGGCTGGCCGCTGGCGAGCGCGTGATCGTAAACAATCCCGATCCCACCGCCGATGCTGAAGAATTCGATGTCGTGGCGGCTCTTGATCTCAGATGCCAGCGCGGCGAGTTTTCCGGCAGCCTCGGCGAAAGGCCCCGCCTCGAGGATCTGTGAGCCGATGTGGGTCTGGATCCCGCGGATCCGGAGGTGGGGGAGCGCCTCGGCGGTCGCATAGACATCCGCTGCCCGGTCGATCCCGATCCCGAACTTATTCTTGCTCTTCCCGGTGGAGATGAACTTGTGCGTGCGTGCATCGACATCCGGGTTCACCCGGACGGCGACCGGCGCGATGATCCCGAGCGATCCGGCGATTTCGTTGATCCGGACGAGTTCGGCCTCGCTCTCGACGTTGAAGCAATAGACACCTTCCTGGAGCGCGTAAGAAATCTCATGAGCTGTCTTTCCGACGCCGGCAAACGTGCAGCGGTCGGCGCGGCCGCCGGCCTTGAGGACGCGGAAAAGCTCACCGCCGGAAACGATGTCGAATCCTGCACCTTCCCGCGCGAGCAGGTCGAGGACTGCGATGTTCGAATTCGCCTTCACCGCATAGCAGATCAGGTGGTCGAGCGGCTGGAGCGCCCGTTCGAGTCGCTGGAAATTTCCCCGGATCGTTCCTGCTGAATAGACATACGACGGCGTTCCGAACTGCGCTGCGACTTCCTCCAGATTCACCCCCTCGCAATGAAGGCCCCCGTCGATATATGAAAATTGATGCACATCCGGAAAATGCTGGGGGAGGGCGGGAGTGTCAATCGCCTGATTTCAACCACAAAACGGATTTCCGGCATTTCGGCTCAATGTTCCGTCCGCCTTGCAGATTTATATTAGAGAAATTGACGGCCCGTACATTTCTGCGCGGTCACGTTTTGTCGGTGTCGCTGTGCGGCGTTCGTAATCTGCTTCTGATGAGCAAGCAAGGCGTTTGGGGCGCATGCCGGAAGCGGCCCAGGTTGTCGTCTGGTCTTGCTCATTTGGGCTCTTTCTCAGTGCCAAATCCTTGAAAGCGGCCTAAAATCGCTTCCGTGCCTACTCCCGGCAGCATCTTCGGGGCGATTGTTTTCGGCGCCATTGGCATGGGCGCCTTTGTCCATGGCAAGAGGACCGGCCAGGCCAAGGCGATGCTCATCGGCGTTGCCCTGATGGTCTATCCGTATTTCGTTGACGACGGGATGCTGGTTTTTTTGATAGGGGCCGGGCTTTGTTCGCTGCTGTATTTCCTCCGTGATTGAGGCAAACCGGCGGGTTGACAGGCGGCACTTGCCTCCGCATAGTCCGGCCCCGCCCATAAAAGCGGCCGACCCTATGGATAAAATTCGTAACATCGCAATCATCGCCCACGTTGACCACGGCAAGACCACGCTCGTCGACCAGCTCCTCAAGCAGGCTGGAACATTCCGTGCCAACCAGAAGACCGAAATCCGCATGATGGATTCCATGGATCTGGAGAAGGAAAAGGGCATCACCATCCGCGCCAAGAATGCCGCCTTCCGCTGGAATGGCTACCACGTCAACATCGTGGATACTCCCGGCCATGCGGACTTTGGCGGCGAGGTCGAGCGCATCATGAAGATGGTGGATGGCGTCCTCCTGGTGGTCGACGCCTACGACGGCCCGCAGGCCCAGACGAAATTCGTCCTGCGCAAGGCAATGGAAAACGGGCTCAAACCGATCGTGGTCATCAACAAGATCGACCGCGAGAACGCCCGCCCGCACAAGGTTCTCGACATGGTCTTCGAGCTTTTCCTCGAGCTCAATGCCAACGATGAGCAGCTCGACTTTCCTCATATCTATGCGAGCGCCCGCGATGGCTACGCCAAGCGGGAACTCGTCGATCCGAGCGAGACCATGGTCCCTCTCTACGAGGCGATCGCCTGGCACATCCCGGCCCCGAAAGCCTCGGATGCCGGGTTTTTCCAGATGCTCGTGTCGAACCTCGACTACAGCGACTACCTCGGCCGGATCGCCTACGGCCGGATCATCAGCGGATCGGTCAAGGTCGGACAGAGCATCGTCTGCATCCACGCCGACGGACGCAAGGAACGAGGCAAGGTCACCGCACTCTTCGGCCACGAGGGGCTGGAAAAAGTCCAGATCGAAGAGGCGTTTTCCGGCGACATCATCGGGCTCACCGGGTTCGAGGAGGTCTTCATCGGGGAAACGCTCACCGATACCGAGGACCGCGAGGCGCTGCATTTTGTGGACATCGATCCGCCGACGATCGCGATGAAAATCTGCGTCAACGATTCACCGCTCGCCGGCCGCGAGGGAAAACTCCTCACCGCCCGCCAGATCCGCGACCGCCTGATCAAGGAAACCCGGACGAATGTTTCCATCATGGTGAGCGACACCGAGATCGCCGGACATTTCGACGTCAAAGCCCGGGGAGAAATGCAGATCGCTATCCTTGTCGAGCAGATGCGCCGCGAAGGTTTTGAAATCCTTGTGTCCCGCCCCGAGGTGATCTTCAAGCGCGAGGAAGACGGCACGCTTCTGGAGCCGCTGGAAACATTGTATGTGGACGTCCCGACCGACAACCTCGGCGATATCCTGCAATCCCTCGCTTCCCGGAAGGCCGAGATCACGAACATGGAGCACAAATCCCACAGCGTGCTCGTGCAGGCCACGATCCCTACCCGCGGGCTCATTGGCTTCGAGACCGATCTCGTCAACGTCACCAAGGGCCATGGGATCGCCAGCCATCTCTTCAAGGAATACGGAGCCCACAAAGGCGACATCCCGAGCCGCAACAACGGCGTTCTCGTTTCGATGGAAGGCGGAACCAGCATGGCTTACGCCCTGGATACCATCCAGGAGCGCGGACGCCTCTTCATCGGCCCGCAGGAGGAGATCTACGAGGGAATGATCATCGGCGAAAACGCGCGCCCGGACGATATGCCGGTCAACCCGTGCAAGGCCAAAAAACTGACCAACATGCGCAGCCAAGGCGACGGGAAAGGAATTTCCCTGCAGCCGCCGCTCGTCATGAGCCTCGAGCGCTCGCTGGAATACATTTCGCCCGATGAATATGTCGAGGTGACTCCAAAGTCCCTTCGCCTCCGGAAAAAAATCCTCGACGCGAACGCGCGGAAGCGGGCAGGCAAGAGCTGAGCTACCCTTCTGCGGCGACGCCGAGTGGGAGAGCGGATTGGTTTGCCGGCGGAACGTGGTCGGCCACGGTCCGCACCCGCCGGATCAGCCAGATGCTCAGGAGGCTTGTGCCGACAGCCAGCCATCCGAGCCAGCCCACATGAAGCAGACCGCTTGATGTCTGCACAACCACCCTGCCCGCGAGCACTGCCGCCAGACCACTGCAGAGGTCGCGCGTGCAGGCGGTCAGGCTCATGAATGCTCCCCGTCTCGCCGAAGGAACTGCGGATGTCAGGATCGCCTGCGCCGGCACGTATCGCCCGCTTGCAAAAATAAAAAACGCTCCCGTGATGACCAGCGTGGCGAAGACCGGGAGCGGCCCGGCGTGGGTCAGAATCGAAATAATCACGGCTGCCACGAGGACCAGGATCGTGAAGACCTTCGCGCGGCCGAAACGATCGGACAGCCTGCCGATGAGCGGGGCTGTGACGATGGTCAGAACCCCGCCGACGATATAGACGAAAGCCAGTTGAGACTCCGGATAATTCAAGTTGAATACGAGGTGCGGCGACAGGAACGGGATGATCGTGAAGTGCCCGAAGACCAGCGACACCATCAGGAGAATCCCCCTCCACGCATTGGGATCTGAAAGCAGGATCCCGAAGTTTTTCAGGGAGGTCGGAGGACCGTCGGCAAGATGTCCGCGGACATGCGGCAGCCACAACATCAGTAGGACTTCCACCACAAGGGCGATTCCGACGATCAGGTAGAACGGAGTCTCCCAGCGGAACCGCTGCGCGAGAAACAATCCGAACGGCACGCCAAATGCCGCGGCTGCAGAGAACGAGGTCATGATGATCCCCATCGCCGCGCCCCGACGCTCGGAGGGAACAAGATCTCCCACGATCGCAAGGATCGTCGCATTGGAAATTCCGCCGAATGCCCCGCAGATGGCCCGTGCAAGCAGTAGTTGTCCGACCGTTTCCGAGGCCGCACAGGCATACGTTCCAAGAATGAAGCCAGCGTAGGAAGCCAGGAGAATCACCCTCCTGTCAAACCGGTCAATGAACGGTGCCGTGAGAAACCCGATGACTCCGGCGGTCATCGTATAGGCGGCGATCAGCAGGCTGAATTGCGAGGCGGAGATCGAAAGCACGCGCATGAGTTGCGGCCCCAGCGGCATCATGATCATGAAATCCATGATGTGCGTGAACTGGACCATCGCCAGAAGCAGAAGAAGCGCCCTTTCAGGGAGGTGGTAGGGCTTCGGAATGGCGGGCACGAAAAGGAAGAGCTTGTTTGTTTTAGGCAGTAGATAAATTCCCGCTCACAATGGAGAGCAGGCTACCTGATCCCGGTAGATTGCGCAGTATCCGGACATCGCTCCGGATCCTCACGCAAAAAATCCCCGGTCTTCTATCCGTCCCAAATAGTCTCCAGGCGAAGAAGCCAGCCCCGCCGGGCTTTAAAATGGACGCACAATCCAGCCGGTCAGATAGCCGGAGATTCCAAACTCCAAGAAGCTATTTAGCGGCCGCAACCTTCACTCTCTTGAGCTGGCCGTGGGTGTTCACCATCACGCGGCCGCTCTCAAAGAGATCGACTAGGGCCGCGAGGGTTTCTTTGCTGTCACGGGCGCAGGAGCCGACAATGGCCACCAAGTCGCCGAGTGAATATTTGCTGCGGTTGATTTTCCGGTAGTAATTTTTCATGTCTCTTGTCTTGCATGATGAGACACCGGTTGGTGGGCGAATGTTCAATTTCGGCCGGAGAGTTCCTCCCATCGCGCGTAAAGGCGTGTGACTTCGCTCTTTGCGAGCTCAAGCTTTTTAACCATGTCCGGAGCCTCGGCGGCGCGGGCCGCATAAAATGACGGGTCGTTGAGCAGGGTCTCCATGCCGGAGACCTCCTCTTCGGCTGACTGGATCGTCAGTTCCATCCCGTCAAGCTCCTGCTGTTCTCTGAAACTCAGACGCTTGGGTTTTGCTGCAGGTTTTACTTCTGCGGCTGGAGCCGCCACCACACGAAATCCTGCAGGCGCCCGCCGCTCGCGCCCGGATTTTTTCTCGAGGTAGTAGGAAAAATTTCCGGGCTGGACAAAAATCCCGCCTTCTTCGAAGGCGATAATCTGGTCGCAAATCCGGTCGAGAAAATACCGGTCGTGGCTGACGACGAGGATCGTTCCGTCGAAGTCGGCCAGTGCCTCCTCCAGCATGCGCAGGCTTGCGAGGTCGAGGTCGTTGGTCGGCTCGTCGAGGACGATGACATTGCCGCCCCGGCAGAGAACCTTTGCGAGAAGCAGGCGAGCCCGCTCGCCTCCGGAGAGCTTGTCCACGCGCTCGGTCACGCGGGAATCCTCAAATAAAAACCTCCGCAGGTAGGCACGTGCGGTGAGCGTCTGTTCGCCGAACCGGACCATCTCACCTGAATCGGAAACTTCCTCCATGACCGTCCCTTTGCCGTCGAGCCGCATCCGGGATTGGTCGATGTAGTTGAAGACAACCCGCTTTCCGATAGTGGCAGTCCCCTCGACAGGAGCAGCCTCGCCAAGGCAGACGCGCAGCAACGTGGTTTTGCCTGCCCCATTCCTCCCGACCACTCCCGTGCACTGGCCCGGCCGGAGCGAGAGATTCAAGTTTCGGAAAAGCCAGCGGCCGGATTCCCCGGCCCGCATGCCCGCCCCGGTAAGCTCGACCGCCGTGTTTCCGATCTCCGGTGCCGGCGGGATGAGCAGGTCCATCTCGCGTTCTTCGGGCGGCGCTTCAATGCCGGCCACATCGTAAAACGACTCCAGACGGTGCTTCGACTTCGACCGCTGCGCTCTCACGCCGGCACGGACGTATTCCAACTCGGCCCGCAGGAACCTCTGGCGGCGGCGCTCGGATTGCTCCGCGATCTGCCGCCGCAGGGTCTTGGCCTCAAGGAAAGCCGTGTAGTTTCCCGGATGAGAGAACGTCCGCCCGTCGGCAAGCTCGATGATCCGCGTGGCGATCGTCTCCAGAAAATACCGGTCGTGCGTCACGAAAACGAGAGCGCCGGGGAACTCCCGAAGAAAAACCTCCAGCCAGCGGATGGACTCCGAATCCAGATGGTTTGTCGGCTCGTCGAGAAGAAGAAGATCCGGCTGCGAAGCCAGCGCGCGACAGAGCGCGACACGGCGCTTTTCGCCGCCCGAAAGCGGACCGACCAGCGCATCCAGTGGCGGTGCTGCCAGTGCGCCCGCCTCGGCCTTGATGCGTGTATGCAAATTCCACCCGTCGGCATGGTTGATCAGGTCGAGGAGTTCGGAGAGCTCGGCATCGCTGCCTTCCCCTGCCTCGTAGCGGGCGATCCAGTCCACCAGATCCGCCGCGCCGGATTCGATGTTTTCCAAAACCGATTTCGAGCCGTCCAATTCAAATTCCTGCGGCAGATACCCGACCCGGAGCCCGCGCCGCCGCGAAACCTCGCCGGAATCCGCCTCGGACTCGCCGGCAAGGATTTTAAAAAGGCTGGTCTTCCCGCATCCGTTGCGTCCCACAAGCCCGACTTTTTCGCCCGGAGCCACTGTCATCGAAACTCCGTCAAGCAACCTCTGCCGGCCGTAAGCCAAACGGAGATCCTGCGCCGAGACGAGAGAAGGTATGGATGACACCAGTGAGGTGTATCCGGCTCCCACCATGCGGGGCAATAGCGGAGCTTCACCGGTTCGATCTCGGGCCATTGACAAATGCTGGTGTCCACCGCACCATCCTCTGCCATGTTCAAGCGTCTCTGCTACCTCATCGCCGAGGGATTTGACATTTGCTCCGTCCAGGGGATTGATGCCGATGCTGATCAAAATGCCCGGATCGTATACCGCATGAAAAACCCTCAGGGCAGGTGGAGACTCCGTTCCGAGGAGTTCCGAGTCGAAGCGCGGGAGAGCAGAGCCTGCGCAGAACTCTTCCTCGATTACCTCCACTCCGAAGGCGCAAGCTGACTCAATGGGTCTGGTTACGCGACTCCGAGAATGACGCTCGGAGCCTTGATGATCGCCACCGCTTTGGTGCCCTTCTTGAGCTTCAATTCGATCGCCGCCTCGGTGGTTATGATCGAGGTGAGTTCGATTCCGGGAGCAATTTCGACTTTGACCGATGTGCTCGTCGGACCTTTCTTCACGGATAGGATTGTTCCAGGGAACTGATTGCGTGCGCTGAGTTTCATAAGGTTTGATTTGAGCAGGATTTGTGCCCGGCGTGGGAATGTTCCGCCGACTGCAGCCATCATGGATCGCTGCGATTTTCAGAAGCCACTCCCAGGCATATCTGGGCGGGCGCTGTAACAAAACCGGCTGATTGGAAACAAACCGTTGCGGCGGGGGATTTCAAAAAATCGAGAAAGACAGTAGCCAGCGCAGCTTGGGTGGAACCCCTGACAAGGGCGGCTTGGTAAGCGACCTTCTGGTGCGAGCCCGCAGGGGCTTCGGCAACAACGCGCGCTGCTTGCGAGCCCGCAGCGTCGCTCCCGTAAACAATACCTGCATCGGCGTTTCCGGTTTCGATGTAAACGACGACCTGACGGACATCCTTAGCATAAACCAGTTTGTCCTTCACCGCATCGACAAGGCCGAGGTGTTCGAGAATATCCATCGCATACATCCCGGCAGGCACGCTCTTTGGTTCACCGATTGCAATCGTCTTGATGGACGCAGCCGAAAGCCCTTCGAATCCGGCCAATTCCCGGGATCCCATAGGCGTGATCAGGACAAGGCTGTTGCCTGCGAGGACAAACCGGCTTTCCGTTACAATCAAGCCGCAGCTTTCCAGTTTGTCCATCTGCCTGGCCGCTGCGGAAATGAAGACATCCACAGGAGCTCCGTTGACGATCTGCTGCTGGAGAGAACCTGATGATCCAAAGTTATAGGTGAGGACAACATCCGGATTCGTTTTCTCGAATTCCACCCGCAATGCTTCCAGCGGCACCTTCAGGCTTGATGCTGCCGAAACCGTGATCGCGAGTGGTTCCGCCTGAAGGTGAGCGGCTGCGAACATGAGAAATAAAAGGACGGTTGTTTTCAAGGCGATGCGATGAGTGGGAAAAACAGTGGAATACCGTCCGGCTGGCACCGGGCCTCGTTGCGAAGAAACTCCTGTCCCTGCGGTCCGGTCAGGTAGTCGCTCAGAAGCCGCGCGCTGTCGGTCCGCG
>Ga0247840_10007414_pt1 | contig 15282 bp, 9 predicted proteins | sample LaCruzMarch2015__FD_192404 | JGI IMG/M metagenome (GOLD analysis project Ga0247840, IMG submission 192404) | Freshwater microbial communities from meromictic Lake La Cruz, Castile-La Mancha, Spain - LaCruzMarch2015_17m | ecosystem: Environmental > Aquatic > Freshwater > Lake | place: Spain...
TTCTGATCATGGAGGGCGTGATGGTCGGCGTCTTCTCGGCGCTCGATGCGGTCCTGTTCTACGTTTTCTGGGAGGCGATGCTGATCCCGATGTTCATCATCATCGGGGTCTGGGGCGGGCCGAACCGTGTCTACGCGACCATCAAGTTCTTCCTCTTCACCTTTTTCGGCTCGGTGTTCATGCTCGTCGCCCTGATCTACCTGTACTTCCAGGCGGGCAGTTTCAGTATCCTCGATTTTCAGGCGCTGGAACTGGGCATGACGCCCCAGGTTTTGATCTTTATCGCCTTCCTGCTCGCCTTCGCGGTAAAGGTGCCGATGTTCCCGGTGCACACCTGGCTGCCGGATGCCCATGTCGAGGCGCCGACCGGCGGGTCGGTGATCCTGGCCGCCATCATGCTCAAGATCGGCGGTTACGGCTTTCTGCGCTTCACCCTGCCCATCACCCCGGACGCCAGCGCGTCGCTGGACTGGCTGATCATCGCCCTGTCGCTGATCGCCGTGGTCTACATCGGTTTCGTTGCGCTGGTGCAGCAGGACATGAAGAAGCTGATCGCCTATTCTTCGATCGCGCACATGGGGTTCGTGACGCTCGGCTTTTTCATCGTGTTCGCGATCCTGCGTCATTCCGGGACCAGTACCGGCGCGGTGATGGGGATCGAGGGCGGGATGGTCCAGATGATCTCACACGGATTCATCTCCGGGGCGCTGTTCCTCTGCGTCGGGGTCCTGTATGACCGGATGCATTCGCGGCAGATCGCCGACTACGGCGGGGTGATCAACACCATGCCCTGGTTCGGCGGCTTGCTGGTATTCTTCGCCATGGCCAATGCGGGCCTGCCGGGGACCTCCGGCTTTGTCGGTGAGTTCATGGTCATCCTGGCGGCCTTCCGCGCCGATTTCTGGTTCGCCTTCCTGGCCGCCACGACGCTGATACTGGCCGCCGCCTTCACCCTCTGGATGGTGAAGCGGGTGGTCTACGGGGAGGTCAAGAATGAGCGGGTGGCCGCGCTCCAGGACTTGAACCGCGGGGAGGTGTTCAATCTCGGCACCCTGGCGGCGGCGGTCCTGTTGTTCGGCCTGTGGCCTGCGCCCCTGGTGAACGTCATGCACGCCAGCGTCGAACACCTGGTCGCCCAGGTCAGCATCTGCAAGCTGCCGCCAGCGCAGGCGGGCTCCTGCCGACTGAGCAGGTCGGCACCGGTGGCGTCCCTGGCGCCCTAGCCCGGCCGAGTGCAGGTCCCGATCCCGTTCGGGAACTGGCGTGAGATTGAATAGATGGACGGGATTGACAGGATTCTTCAGGATTAACAGGATTTAAGAACGCTGCGATGGTGTTCATCTGCACCTCCGGAAATCCTGTCAATCCTGCAAAATTCTGTTGATCCTGTCCAATTACCAACTGACTGGTATGCCTCATTCCCATCGGCAGGGAACGGCAAACCGGTCGACCGTAGCTACGGATGACCCCCATGCCATTTGACTCCGCCAATCTGATGCCCATCCTGCCCGAGGTTGCGATCCTCGTGACGGCCTTAGTGGTGTTGGTCGTCGACCTCTACCTCAAGGATGCCGACAAGGGCGTCAACCATGTCCTGGCCCTCCTGGGGCTGGTGGTCGCGATCGGCCTGACCGGTTGGGTGGGTGGGGGTGAGCGGACGCTGGCCTGGGACGGTAACGTGGTGCGCGATGCCATGAGCGATCTCCTCAAGGGCGCGGTGCTCATCGTTTCCGCCTTCGCCTTCATCTATGCCCGTCCCTGGCTGAAGGATCGCAACCTGTTGGTGGGCGAGTTCTACGTGCTGGGACTCTGTGCGGTGCTCGGCATGTTGGTGATGATCTCCGCCAACAGTTTCCTGACCCTCTACCTGGGGCTGGAACTCCAGGCCCTCTCGCTCTATGCGCTGGTCGCCTTCGATCGTGACTCCAAGATCGGCCCCGAGGCGGCCATGAAGTACTTTGTGCTGGGGGCACTGGGCTCGGGGATGCTGCTGTACGGCGTCTCCATGATTTATGGGGCGACCGGTTCCATCGAGCTCGGGGCGGTTGCGCGGGCGGTGGTCGCCGCGGGCAGTACCGACCAGGTGCTGGTCTTCGGCATCGCCTTCCTGGTGATCGGGATCGGTTTCAAGTTCGGTGCCGTGCCCTTCCACATGTGGGTGCCGGACCTCTACGAAGGGGCGCCGACCCCGGTCGCGCTCTTTATCGGTTCGGCCCCGAAGCTTGCCGCCTTCGCCCTGCTCGTGCGACTCCTGGTGGAGGGGATGGGTGCGCTGCACACCGATTGGCAGGGGATGCTCCTGATCCTGGCGGTGCTGTCCATGGGGCTCGGCAATCTGGCCGCGATCGCCCAGACCAACATCAAGCGCATGTTGGCCTATTCGACCATCTCCCATGTCGGCTTCGTCTTCTTGGGGCTGCTGGCCGGGTCCTCCCAAGGCTATGCCTCCGCCATGTTCTATATCATCATCTATGCCGTGACCGCGGTCGGGACCTTCGGCATCCTCACCATCCTGAGCCGGGAGGGATTCGACGCGCAGCAGCTCGAGGACCTCAAGGGGCTCAACGATCGGGACCCCTGGTATGCGGCGATGATGGCGCTCATGATGTTCTCCCTGGCCGGGGTCCCGCCGACGGTCGGCTTCATGGCCAAGCTGCTGGTGCTGGAGGCGGTGGTGCGGGTGGACCTGGTGTGGCTGGCACTGGTGGCCGTGTTCTTCTCGATCATCGGCGCCTTCTACTATCTGCGGGTGGTCAAGTTCATCTATTTCGACCAGCCGACGACCGCCGTGCCCATCGTCACGACCGGCGGGGTGCGGGCCGCCATGACGGTCAACGGCCTCGCGGTCCTGCTGCTGGGGCTGTTTCCGGCGGCCTTGCTGGGTCTCTGCCAGGCGGCGTTCCGCTAGTGTCGTCTTCGCGCTCGCCTTCGTCATGGTGCAATTGAGGACCTGCTCCTGCGCTTGGGCCGCCGCGCACTCGATGTCGGCTCCGTGACCGATCGGCAGGGTGCATTGCGCCTGGTCTTCCCAACGCCCACCTGGGAGGACTATCTGACGCTCGCCTTCGACGAGATCCGCCACTATGGTGCCGATTCGGTTCAGGTCGTGCGTCGGCTGCGCGCCGCCCTGCTTGGCCTGGCGGACTCGCTGACCGAGGTCGATCGGGCGGACGCGGTGCAGCGCTATCTCCAACACTTGGATCGGGCGGTGCAGCACTCGGTACTCGACGCTCAGGATCAGGCGACGGCACTGCGCGATGACCGACAGGGTTTGGGCCTGACGCGCTGGCGGGCCGAGCCTGGCGAGTCGGGCAGCGAGCCCTGATCATGGATAGCATGGTCACGAAAGACCGGCTGCCGCCAACCAGCCCACTGCGCGCGCCGCGTGCCGCGGCGGTCGCCGGTATCCTGTTCGCGGGGCTGTTGATCGCCAGCATTGCCCTGCTCCGGTTGTCGGTGCCGGCCGATCCGCTGGATGCGGGCGCCTGGCTTGCGACCCGCGTGGGCTGGGTGGCACTGGCTCTCAACCTGGTCCCGTTCGCCGGCATCGCTTTTCTGTGGTTCATCGGCGTGCTCCGCGATCGTCTCGGGGTAGCGGAGGACCGCTTCGTTGCCACGGTCTTTCTCGGCAGCGGGCTCTTGTTCCTGGCGATGCTGTTCGTCTCGGCCGCCATGGCGGGGGGCCTCATCATCGCCCATGCGGCGACGCCGCGCGGCCTGCTCGGCTCCCCGGGCTTCACGGTCATTCGTGCCGTCATGTATGTCGTCATGAATGTATATGCCGTCAAGATGGCAGGCGTTTTCATGATCGTGACCTCCACACTGGCGATCCGCACGGGCTTCATCCGCCGCTGGATAGCGATCATCGGCTACGTGCTGGCGCTGTTGCTGCTGCTCAGCAGCGGCGCTTTCGCGGAAATCCTGTTGGTATTCCCGCTGTGGGTTTTTCTGGTCAGTGTCTACATCCTGATCGACAACCGGCGGCAATCCGGTGCGGCCAACCCCTAGGAAGCAAAGATGAAAGCGAGTATTCTCTTCGCCCTTCTGATTGCATGACCGAGCGCGATTACTGCGTGGCGCAGTGCCGTTCTCGGTAACCGGCACATCGTGCTTACCTCTGATTAGTGGAGCAAAGCCACGGCTGGGAGATGGGGGTCGGCCCGAGCGTGGTCGTTATGGACAAGGGCAAGGCCAGGAGCCTGACCACCACGACCATGCAGGACGATGTCTATGCATTCGTTTTCGGCCAGCCGGGACTCGTGGAGGTACTCGTGGCCGGACTGGGCGTGCAGGGCTCCAAAATAACTGGCATTTCACCATGGCATTGGGCTTGCGCGCGACATGGCGCGCGAGCTTCGATGGGCGTCACGGTCGCGACAAGCCGTTGCGCACCGCGCCCGTGGGGGGCATGATGGCGGGTGAGTCCCGGGTGTGCACCGGGGTCGAGCAGGCGGCGCAGGTGAAGCGGAGGTGAGTCCATGAAGTCCAAATCAGGTAAGGCACGGGCTAAGGCGGAGAAGGGGCTGGCCGACGCAGCGGCGCCCCAGGATAAGCTGAAACGCAAGGATTACGATGCCGCGCTGGCGGGGCTGCACGCCGAGCTGGTCAAGCTCCAGCAGTGGGTCGTCCACCAGGGTCTCAAGGTCTGCATCGTCTTCGAGGGGCGTGATGGGGCGGGCAAGGGCGGCACCATCAAGGCGATCACCGAGCGCGTGAGCCCGCGGGTCTTTCGGGTTGTCGCGCTGCCCGCACCGACCGACCGCGAGAAGAGCCAGATGTACGTGCAGCGGTACATGCAACACTTCCCGGCCGCGGGTGAGGTCGTGATCTTCGATCGCAGTTGGTACAACCGCGCGGGTGTCGAACGGGTCATGGGCTTTTGCACCGAGGACCAGGTGGAGCGATTCCTGGCCATGGCGCCGGGGGTCGAGAAGGCAATGGTGGAGTCCGGCATCATCCTGCTCAAATACTGGCTGGAGGTGACGCCCGAGGAGCAGACCCGCAGGCTTTCGGCGCGCATCGACGACGGGCGCAAGGTCTGGAAGCTTACGCCGATGGATCTGAAGTCCTACAGCCGCTGGTACGACTATTCCCGGGCGCGTGATGCGATGTTCGCGGCCACCGATACCGAGTTGGCGCCCTGGTATGTCGCCAGGTCGGACGACAAGAAGCGCGCGCGGCTCAATATCATCACCCATCTGCTCGGCCGGATTCCCTATGAAGAACTGCCCCGGGAAACGATCGAGTTGCCCAAGCGGCAGCAGCCCCACGACTACCGGGAGCCCGACTACCCATTCAAGCTCATCGCGGAGCCGTATTGACGCGGGTGGGTAGCGAAAAGCCAGCCGCGTGGGTATAGTCCCCGTCACCCACTGACCCCAGGACGCCGCGGTCGCTCGCTGCCAGAGGTCGAGCGGTTTACCCGCGGGTGCCGAGCGGCACCCGCCACACTCAACCAGAGGTATCAGGCATGAAGTCAAGACCCTTGCTCCTCGCGGCCGCACTTGCAGCGGTCTGCGCCCCCGTGCTCGCCGCGCAAGAACCGATTGCCGACGTGCGTGAGTTGTTTGCCGCCCACGAGCAGGCGCTCGATGGACACGACCTCAAGGGCGTGATGGCGCTTTATGCCCCCGGGGACAAGACCGTGGTGTTGGGTACCAGCCCCGCGGAGCAATGGGTCGGCAGCGAGCAGATCGCGGACGCCTACCAGCATTTCTTTGCGGACTTCGACGCCGGTACACTCAAGCGCAGTTGCCCCTGGATACTCGGTGATGTCAGTGGCGACATCGGTTGGCTGAGCGCCACCTGTGAGTACCAGGACTCACTGAAGGACGTACCCCGCACCTATGCCTTGAATGTCTCGGCGGTGCTGCAGAAGCTGGACGGGGTCTGGAAGCTGCGGGCCATGCACTTCTCCAATCCAACCGCGCCTTAAGGCGATTTGGGAGGACTATAATGGGCGATAAATCCACAAACGGTTCCGGCTTCGTCCCCGCAACCGCCGACGAAGCGCAACAGAGCCGCCGGGATTTTCTGATCGGCTTGGGCCGCTGGTCGAAAATCGTGATCGGTGCCGCCGTTTTCGGCGGCCTCGCCGTCGGCGAGTCGGAGGTCCAGGCGGGCGGCTGGATTAACCGCCGCGGCGGTGGCGGCGGCTGGATCAACGGCGGGGGCGGTGGTGGTGGTTGGGTCAATGGCCGCGGTGGTGGGGGCGGGAGTTGGGTCAACCGGCGCTGACCGCAAGGTCGTCGCCATCGGCGCTTGGGTCGGCGGCTCCGACCGCCGCCCGGCGCCGCGGGAAATCACACAATGGCCGCCCTGGTGCCCGCGCATCGACTGCAACCGATCGGGTACCGCGACCGCGACTGGCGGGACCTTGCGGGGCCAGCCGGACAGCGATGCTTCAGGATTAACGGGATTTCACGGATCAGGATCGGCATTCTGTTATCCTGTAAAATCTGAGAAATCCCGTTGATCCTGTCCATGTTTTCCCGCATCCGGCCCCCAGGTCTCCCCGCAACCGGCACCAAGGTTTGCGGTTGCGGCCGGTGGGTGCGGTTGTTCAGATGGCCGGTGGCAGGCTACTATGGGCTGTTTTTCCACTGACCTGGAGTTCCAAGCATGTTGCGCGGCAGTATCGTAGCCCTGATTACGCCCATGGACGCGGAGGGTGGGATCGATGACGCGAGCCTGAAGCGCTTGGTCGATTTCCATGTGGCGGCGGGGACTCAGGCCATCGTGTCGGTCGGCACGACCGGGGAGTCGGCCACCCTCGACGAGACGGAGCACTGCCAGGTCATCGCCCGCACGGTGGAGCTGGCCGCCGGGCGCATCCCGGTGATTGCCGGTACCGGGGCCAACTCGACCCGGGAGGCGATCACGCTGACCCGTTGCGCGAAAGAGGCCGGGGCCGACGCCGCCCTGCTCGTCACCCCCTACTACAACAAGCCGACCCAGGAAGGGCTCTATCTGCACCACCGGGCGGTGGCCGAGGCCGTCGACATCCCGCAGATCCTCTATAACGTCCCGGGGCGCACCGCCTGCGACATGCTGCCGGAGACCGCCGGGCGGCTGTCGGAGATCGAGAACATCGTGGGTCTCAAGGAGGCAAGCGGCGATCTCAAGCGGGTGGCGATCCTGCGCGCGGCCTGCGGGGAGGGCTTCGCCCTGTACAGCGGCGATGACGCCACCACCTGCGACTTTCTGCTGCTCGGCGGCGATGGGGTGATCTCGGTGACGGCCAATCTGGCGCCGCGCCTCATGCAGGCGATGTGTCAGGCCGCGCTCGCGGGTGATCGCGCCGGCGCCCGCGCGCTGGATCAACGGCTCGCCGCGCTGCACCGGGACCTGTTCGTGCAGTCCAATCCGATCCCGGTAAAATGGGGGGCGGTCGCGCTGGGGCTCTGTGGGATCGGGATACGGCTCCCGCTGACCTGGCTCTCGGAGCAACACCACACCCGTGTGCGTGCCGCCCTCGAACAGGCCGGCGTCCTGTGAAACGGGGCGCCTGCGCGTTGCGCATCGGTAATCCTCTGAGAGGCCCAAGACCTTGAGATCCCTGTGTGTCCTGGGCGGCCCTGCCGTCCTGTCGATCCTGTCATTGCTGGTTGTCGCCGGCCTCGGCGGGTGCGGCATGTTGAAGGAGGCGATACCCGACCAGGGCCTCGCCTACCAAAAAAGTCGTCAGGCGGAGGAAAACCTGGAACTGCCGCCGGATCTCAAGGGCGCCAGTTTCGATGATGCCATGGATGTCCCGCCGATCGCGGGCGGCGCCACCTACTCACAGTATGCGGATGGGCGGGCGCAGCGTCGGCAGGCAAGCCCGTCCGGTGCCGGTGCCATCCTGCCCACGGTGGAGAACGTGGAGTTACGCCGCAGCGGTGACTCCCGCTGGCTCGAAGTCCAGGCCGCCCCGCAACAGGTATGGCCGCGCGTGGTGGCGTTCTGGCGGGAGCAGGGAATCCTCCTGGTGGACCAGAATCCGGCGGTTGGGGTGATGAAGACGGACTGGATCGAGAACCGTGCCGAGATCCCCCAGGGCTTCCTGACGCGGATGTTCCGCAAGGTTGCCGACGGCCTCTATGCCACCTCGACCCGCGACCAATACAGCATTCGCATGGAGCCCGGGGCCAAGGGGGCGGGCAGTACGGAGGTGCACCTGACGCATCGTGGCATGGATGAGACGTTGGAGACCGGCACGCTGGGCGACAGCAAGCGCACGGTCTGGCAACCCGGCAAGAGCGATCCGGGCAAGGAGGCCGAGATGCTGCGCCGCCTGATGCTGTTCCTCGGCGCCCCCGAGAAGAAGGCGGCGGCGGCCCTGGCAGCGACGGCCCCGCAGACCCGAGGTACGGGTCCGGCCGCGAGCGGCGGAAGTGCCCGTCTGGTAGGCGAGGGCGCAGGCGCACAACTGCTGATCCCAGAGGACTTCCAACGCGGTTGGCGCATTACCGGCACGGCCTTGGATCGGGCTGGATTTGCGGTCAAGGATCGCGACATGAGCCGGGGCGTCTATTACGTCCGTTACCAGGACATGGATGCCGGCGCCACCCCGAAGGCGCGCGGTTGGGGTGAGCGGCTGGCCTTCTGGCGCAAGGCGGACATCGATCGGCTGAAGGAATACCAGATCAAGGTCGAGGGCAACGACCGTGAGACCCGGGTCAGCGTCGTCGACCCCAGCGGCGCTCGCGACAGCGCAAGCTCTGCCGGCCGCATCCTCGCCTTGTTGCAGGAACAGATGAAATAGCGGGCCTTGGCCAGCGCATCACTCAGGCATCGAAGGCAATGCCGGTTGGCGTGACTCAAGGGTGAATTTGTCCATGAATCCACGCGCCCGTTTGGCGTCCATCCTGTTGTGTCTGGCCCTGGTCGGTGGGGCCTGCGTTGCGGTCGCTCAGTCGGCGGGCGAGTCCAAGGGGCGTGCCGCCGCGCTGTACGAGAAGGCGCTGGTCGAATTCAACCTGGGCCAGACGCGCGCGGCCTATCTCCACCTCAAGAACGCCCTGTTGCAGGACCCCTTTCTGCTGTCCGCCCACCTGCTGCTCGGCAAGATCTACATCCAGCTCGGTCAGGGGGACAAGGCCGAGAAGGAACTCCTGATCGCCGACGGGCTCGGGGCGCACCAGTCCTTGACCCTGATCCCGTTGGCCCGAGCCTACCTGTTGCAGGGCAAGGCCGAACAACTGCTGGCCGAGCTGTTCCCGCTCGGTACCCTGGTCGAAGAGGACGCCGAGTTGCTGGCGCTGCGCGGCCAGGCCTCCCTGCAACTGGAGCAGTTCTACGATGCGCAACGCTCCTTTACCCAGGCCTGGGAGAAAAATCCTAACAACGTCAGTGCCGTGCTGGGGCGCATCCATGTCCTGCTCCTGAAGGGCGACCTGAACGAGGCGGACTTCTATGCCCGGCGCGCCGTCGAGCTGGCCCCGGAGAACCCGCGCGCCTGGTTTCTCAAGGGGACCCTGACCCGCGGCCTCGGTGATACCGCCTCGGCCCTGCGTGACTTCGAGCGTGCCGTGCAGGCCCTGCCGGCCTATCTGCCCGCCCAGATCGCGCGGGTCAGTGCCCTGCTCGAACTGGGGCGGCTCGAGGCCGCGCAGGCGGCGGCCGAGGAGACCATCAAGCTCTACCCCCGCGATCCGCGCACCCTGTATCTGAAGGCGGTGGTGCAGGCGCGGCGCCAGGCCATGGACGAGGCCAGGGAGACGCTGAAACAGACCGAGGCCCTGATCTTCCAGTTGCCGCGCGAGCTGATCGAAGGCCATCCCCCCACCCTGCTGCTGGCGGGGATGGTGACTTACAGCCTGAAGCACTGGGCCCAGGCGACGGCCTATCTGCGGCTGTTTCTTGAAAAATTCCCCGATACCGTGGGTCCGCGCACCCTGTTGGCACACATCTACCTCCAGCGGGATCAGTCGGAGGATGCGGTGAAATTGCTCGAACCGGCCTTGGGCCTGGCCCCCGGGGATCAGCAGGTCCTGTCGCTGCTGGCGGAGGCAAGCATGCGCGAACGCCAGTATGTGAAGGCATCCAATTATCTGCAACAGGCCGCCGCGGCCGGTGACGACAACCTGGTGTTGCGAACGCAGCGCGCCGTCAATCAGTTCGGGCTTGGCCGCAAGGCGCAGGCGATCGAGGAACTCGGGGCCGTTTTCGGATCGAATCCCGAGTACGAGAACGCCGGTGCGACCCTGGTGGTCGTCGACCTCAAGGAGCGCCGTTACGACGAGGCCGTCGCCGCCGCCCGCACCCTGCTGCAGGGCAGTCCTGACAACCTGAGCTACCTTAATCTCTACGGTGTTGCCCAGTTGGCGGCGGGCCAGCCGGAGGCCGCCCGCTGGGCCTTCAATCTCGCCCTGGCCCTGGACTGGCGCTTCGTCCCGGCGCAACTCAACCTGGCGGAGTTGGAGTTGCGCGAGAATCGGCCGGAGGCCGCGCGCGAGCGCCTGCGCCTGGTGCTGGCCCGCAACCCCGATCAGGTCTCCGCCATCCTGATGCTGGCCCGCGCCTTCGATCAGCAGGGCGACCACGAGCAGGCCAGGGAGTGGGCGCAACGGGCGGTCGGCGCGGACCCCGGCGCGGTCCCGGTGGCCGTCTACCTGACCGACCTGCTGCTGAAAATGAAGCGTTCCGAGGACGCCCTCCAGACGGCGCAATCCATCGAGTTGCGCGCGGCAGACCCCGATGATCTCGCCCTGCTGGCGGCGCTGAGCCGCGCCTACATCGCCAATGGCCGCCGCGCCACGGCGCAGGTGGTATTGACGCGGGGTTCCAGTCTCGCCGGATACAACGCCGCGAGTCTGCTGGAGATCGCGACCCTGCAACGCCAGGCCGGGGACCTGAACGGTGCTATCTGGTCCTTGGAGAAGGCGGTTTCGGGTCAGCCGCGGTTTCTGCCGACGCGCCTCAAACTGGGCGAGATCTACACCGAGGTCGGCAAGTTCCCCCAGGCCGAGGAGTTGGCGCTGGCGCTGCTCAAGGACTTCCCCAAGGAGCCCTACGGCGAGCACCTGCTAGGGACCATCGCCCGTGCGCAAGGCAAGGATGCCGATGCCTTGGAGCACTTCACACGGGCGCTCAAGATGCGTGAGTCCCCCGTGCTCGCGGTCCGCACTTACGAGACCTTGCGCGCGGTCCAGGGCAGCGGTGCGGCGATCGATTTCCTCAAACGCTGGGTTGATAAACACCCCGACGACGAGATTGCGCGCCAGGCCCTGGGCGAGGGACTGGTACGCGGCGGCCGCACCAACGAGGCCAAAGAGATCTACCAGCGCGTCCTGGCCAGCGCCCCGGATAATGCCACCGCCCTGAACAATCTGGCCCTGGTCTATGCCCGGGAGGGCGGCCCCAAGGCCATCGAGTTTGCCCGCAAGGCCTATGCACTGGTGCCGGCGCCGGAGATCACGGACACCCTGGGTTGGGTGTTGGTGCAGGGCGGCCAGGTCGAGGAGGGTCTGAAGTACCTGCGTGAGGCCCAGAGTCGCGCCGCCGCGGCGCCGGGCGTCGGCTACCACATCGCCTACGCGCTGGAGCGACTGGGCCGCAAGGACGAGGCACTGCGCGAACTCAAGATCCTGTTCCAGAAGGAGAGTGATTTTCCGGAGCGCGACGCGGCGCTCACCCTGCGCCGCCAGTTGGAGCCGCGCAACGCGGTGCCCGATGGGCGTCCCGATCCGGGTCTGGACCCGGTGGCCGAATAGCTCCGGCCGCCATTCGCATTCTGCAATTTCGCTTCCCCAGCGCCCTGCAGGGTGAGTCCATCAAGCAGGTCATCCCGGTTAAATAAACTGCCGCAGCCAGGGATATGGTCCACCGGCTCTCCTTGATGCGTCCATCCGGCGCCCCCGTGTCCCGCGGAATGTCCGGTTTACGCGACGCCCGCCCGTCGGGTCGAGTCGCTGCCGACCATGGAAGGGACGATAGTGTCAAGAAGAATCTCGGTGCGCAACGGCACCGAGTCTGACGCGGCACCCCCCTCGCCTGACGCTCGATCCGCCCGCCCATGGGCCGCTATTCGCAAAATGCGAAGCAAACTGGTCGGGGGTGGAAGCCGGGCCCGCCACCGTCGCGCCCCGGGTGGTCGGCGCGCGGCATTTCGCGCGCTCAGTTAACCCATTGAAGTCAAGTCGTGCCCAGCCTGCCGCCCGCAAGGTCCGGTGATCGCGCAATCCCCAGTTATCGGCGGCGAAACCCCGTTTATCCATTTTGTGACGCAAGTCGCACTCCGCGCTGGCGGCCGGATCGCGCCTGACCCAGGTGGCTTTCCCGGGTCCTCCCGACCCGATCAGGCGGCGGCACGACTTTTGCCTCGTCAAGGGCAAGGGCGCGCAACTGTGAACGCGCTCACAAAATCCAAGGCAAAACCAGATGAACGACGCGCACAGTCACTTCCCGTCAGGAACCCCGCCCCCGGGCGGCCTGACCTGACCCCCAGCCTCCCCGGCGGAGGCACCCCGAGTTTCCTAAGCCAGCGGTGCGCCCTCAAGGCGCTGCCACAGACGACTTTTTCCCTGTATTTCTAATGAACTCACCAAGCTAGAGGACTTTTCCCATGACACGCACAGGCACATCGTCAAGGCCAGGCCGGGGATCGGGGGGCGGTGCACACACCCGTCAGACCGCGGCCGGTGGTTTTTGGGCCCGCTTCGTTCTGGTACTCGGTCTGGTTGCGGCGGCCTTGGTCGCCCAGCCGGTCTTTGCCTGCGCCACCGTCGGTGTCTGCGGGACCCGCACGGTCGACGGCAACACGGCGGACTGGAATCTGACCAAGGACCTCTACACCTCCATGCGGGAGGCGGGTCGGACCGACAAGTCCCAACTCGGCAACTTCTATTTCACCTACGACAGCAGCACCCAGACCGGCTATGTCCTGGTCCTGGCGACCGGCACCAATACGGTCGTGCAGAACACCTCCGACGCCTGGGTCAAGAATTATGCCGCCGGCAACAGCCCGATTCCGTTCACCGCCTTCAAGTGGGTCGTGAGCAACGGCAAGACCGTCGGCTACGAGGCGTCGTTTACGCTCGCCCCCGGCAGTTATTCCCAGGTCGAGGTGCATGTCCAGATCGCGTCCGGACGCACCTGTTCCACCGGCAAGCGCAGCACGCCCTACTCGGCCCTGATCACGCTGAAGACCCCCAGTTGCCCGACGCCCCCCTCCAGCGGCGGCACCGCCAAGTGCGGCACGGCCACGGTGGACGGCAGCACCGCGGAGTGGAACACCACCGCGACGAGCCCGGACCTGTTCTCCAAGCTCTATCAGGAGAGCACCAGCCTCCAGACCGGCAATCTCTTCGTCCGTTATGACCAGGCGACCCAGACCGCCTATGTCCTGGCCCTGACCACGACCGGTTATGTCGCCATCAACTATCTGCCCTGGAACTGGGTGACCCTGGACGGCCAGACCGTCGTCTCCGCCACCGCGAGCAACTCGGCCTCCTTCGCGTGGGTCAAGAACGGCACCACCCTGGTCGGCTACGAGGCCTCCTTCCACTTGGCCCCCGGGACCTGGCAGCGGCTCCATGCCCAGCTCAAGACCGCCCCGAGCAGCAAGGTCAGCAACCACTTCAAGGCCACCAACGGCGACCAGACCCTGGTCGCCAATTGCGGCGGCGGCACCGGCGGCACCTGCACCACCGGCAAGAGCGCCACGGTCGACGGCAAGATCACCGAGTGGGACCTGAGCGCCGACCTGCTCAAGCCCATGGTCAAGGAAGGCACCACCACCCAGACCGCCGACCTCTATGTCCGCTACGACACGGCGCATAACCGCGCCTATGTGCTGACGCTCGCCCGCAGCGGTTATGTGGCAATCAATTATCTGCCTTGGAATTTCGTCAAGCTCAACAATGTCCAGGTCGTCAGCGCGACCGACAGCACCAGTTCCACGAGCTTCCGTTGGGTCTACAACGGCGCCGGCAAGCGCATCGGCTATGAGGCCTCCTTCGCCCTCACCGCCGGCAGCACCGCCAACATCTTCGCGCAGCTGAAGACGGCCCCGGCGTCCAATACCCGGTCGCATTTCAAGTCCCAGGCCAGCGCCGCCATCGACACCGTCTGCGCCGCGCTGACCTATGCCTTGGGCAATCAGGTCTATCAGGAGAATAACGGCACGGCCGGCTACCAGGCCACCGGCACCAAGGCCGACCAGCCGAAGGCGGGCGTGACGGTGCAACTCTTCCAGGGCACCCAGTTGGTCGCCACCAAGACCACCGGCACCGATGGCTGCTACCTGTTCGACGGTCTTGCCGCCGGCAGTTACAGCGTCGTGCTCCCGGCCAGTCAGTTCGCCACCAGTGCGCCCTTGAACGCGCTGCGCGCCGCGGCGATCGGGTTCGGCGGCGACACCAGCACCGATGACGGCAGCGACCACAACGGCTCCCAGCAGGTCGTGGACGGCGATGTCCGCACCAACGACTACGCGCTCGGTGCCGGCCTGCAACCCTTGAACGAGCGTGTCAGTGCCTGCACGACGACCACGCCCGATGCCAATACCAACCTGACCGCGGACCTCGCACTCGAGGCCAAGCCGCCTGTCGTGTACGGCATCGGTAACCGCGTCTGGTTCGAGAACAACGGCGCGCCCGGCTACCAGCCCACCGGCACCGATGCGGATACCCCGGCCATCGGCGTCCCGGTCGAACTGACCGGCCTCTTCGGCGGTCCCGCGATCACCACGGTCACCACCGGTGCCGACGGCTGCTACCTGTTCGACAACCTGGCGGCCGGCGACTATGCCCTGCGTCTCTCCGCCGGCGGCATCGCGGGCAGCGTGCTCAATGGCTTCGTGCCGGTAACCCCGGCCGGCTCCGGCAACATCGATGACAACGCCGATCAGAACGGCACGGCGCAGGCCGGCGGCGATGTCACCACCGCGGGCTACACCCTGGGCCTCGGTAAGCAGCCGACCAGCGTGACCGGTGCCGCCTGCACGTCCTACAGCACCAGCACGCCGACCGCGAACCTGAACCTGACCGCGGACTTCGCCTTCCAGCCCGCCCCGGTCGTCAAGGTCGCGCTCGGCAACCAGGTCTACAAGGAGGTCAACGGCACCGTCGGGTATCAGGCCGCGGGCGCCAACCCCGACCTGCCGCTCAAGGGCGTCGTGGTCGATCTTTACGATGCCAACGGCCCCACCGGCAGGACCACCACTACCGGAGACGACGGCTGCTACCTGTTCGACGACCTCGCCAGCGGCACCTACTCCGCGGTGCTCCCGGCCAACCAGTTCGGCGCCACCGGGGCGCTGAAGGGACTGCGTGCCTCCGCCGTCGGCTTCGGCACCAG
>Ga0247840_10007415_pt1 | contig 15282 bp, 18 predicted proteins | sample LaCruzMarch2015__FD_192404 | JGI IMG/M metagenome (GOLD analysis project Ga0247840, IMG submission 192404) | Freshwater microbial communities from meromictic Lake La Cruz, Castile-La Mancha, Spain - LaCruzMarch2015_17m | ecosystem: Environmental > Aquatic > Freshwater > Lake | place: Spain...
TAATTTAGCGCTATCTGACATCGAGATTCCACTACCTGGCGCACAAAAAATGCTTTTCCCACGCATGGAAGCACGCTTATTGCAAGAATTAGTCTTACGTAAACGCGACAAAGTTTTAGAAATTGGTACAGGCAGTGGTTATGTAACGGCGTTATTGGCTAAAATGTCTGATTTTGTCTATAGTTTAGAAATAAATTCACAAAATAAACAATTTGCACTAGAGAATTTGATTAAACTCGGTGTTAAAAATATCAGTCTAATCGAAGCCGATGGCATCAATGGTTATACAGCAAAAGCACCTTTTGATAAAATTTTTATTGGTGGGAATGTTAGCGCCATTAGTCCAAGCCTTAAAAATCAACTAAAAGTTGGTGGACGATTGGTCGCAGTAATTGGCGAGGCACCAATTATGCAAGCCATTTTAATTGAAAAAGTTAGCGAAAATGAATTCAAACAAACTACCCTCTTTGAAACCTGCGTTGACCCATTAACAACTCTTAGCAGCAATACTTTTACATTTTAATTTATAGAAAGAATTCATATGGCCGATAACGATAAAGCAAAAGCCCTCCAGATCGCACTCTCGCAAATTGAAAAGCAATTTGGCAAGGGTTCAATAATGCGCATGGATGAGAAAAATGTCGCTAATGATATTCAAGTTGTTTCAACTGGTTCATTAGGAATTGATTTAGCACTAGGCATCGGTGGCTTACCCCGTGGACGCGTGGTTGAAATTTTTGGACCAGAATCATCAGGTAAAACCACACTGTGTTTACACGTGGTAGCTGAAATGCAAAAACAAGGTGGAACCTGCGCCTATATTGATGCCGAAAATGCATTAGATCCAATTTACGCCCGTAAACTCGGGGTAAAAGTTGATGATATGTTAATTTCACAACCTGACACTGGTGAACAAGCCTTGGAAATTGCCGATATGTTAGTACGCAGCGGCGCGGTGGATTTGATTGTGGTTGACTCGGTAGCAGCATTAGTACCCAAAGCCGAATTAGAGGGCGACATGGGCGATAGCCACATGGGTTTACAAGCGCGTTTAATGTCACAAGCACTCCGTAAATTAACTGGTAATATCAAACGTACCAATACCTTAGTAATTTTCATTAATCAAATTCGCATGAAAATTGGGGTTATGTTTGGTTCACCTGAAACTACTACTGGTGGTAACGCGTTAAAATTCTACGCATCCGTACGTCTTGATATTCGCAAAACTGGCAATATCAAAAAAGGTGATGACATGATTGGTAGCGAAACTCGGGTTAAAGTAGTTAAAAATAAGGTTGCGCCGCCATTTAGACAAGCCGAATTTGAAATCATGTACGGTGAGGGAATCTCACATACTGGCGAAATTATTGATTTTGGGGTTGCGAATGACATCGTCGAAAAATCTGGCGCATGGTATAGCTATAAAGGACAAAAAATTGGTCAAGGTAAAGAAAATGTGCGGACATTCTTAAAAGAAAATCCAGCCATTGCCGATGAAATCGAAGCTAAAATTCGCAGTTTAAATGCTCCAGTGGTGCATGAAGTTCCATTAGAAGAACGTGAAATTGATGCAAGTACCGATGCTGAAGAGCTAGTATAAGCTTTATTAATTACTTAAATAGCGTAACTACGGTTACGCTATCTTTATTTTAAGAATGCTATGACCGATAATCCGATTAATCTCAAAGCCAAAGCCATCGATTTTCTCTCGCGGCGCGACTATTCGTATAGTGAACTCTACACTAAGCTCAAAAAATATACTGATGACTTAGATGCAATCAAAGCCGTAGTTGATGAAATGGTCGAAAAGAAATACCTCAACGAAGAGCGCTTTATTGAAAATTTCATTCATAGCAAAAGTAAAAAATACGGCAGCCTAAAAATCAAACATCTCTTACACGATAAAGTCAATAATCGAGAATTGGTGAATGAACTCTATCAGCAAGCTGAAATTGACGAACTAAACATCGCCCAGCAAATTTGGCAACGTAAATTTCATGGACAAATAGTAACCACAGCCAATGAGCGCGCGAAACAAATTCGCTTTATGCTGAGTCGCGGCTTTAGCCTTGACTTGGTGTTGAAACTGCTAAAGCTAGCGCCAGAGTGACACAATTTGCAATATTAATTTATTATAAGACCTTTATTATCTAAATTAACTCAAACTAAATTCTCATTTAATTACAAAACGTTACTAATTGACACGGATATGGTATGGCTCCAAATTCAAACCATACAGTGACATGTTGCACAAATAATGTTTCAAATTCATACTATTAGATAAAAACATCTGCTAACGATAGCACAACTCATAAAATGATGATATAATCTCACTTCTAATTAGTCGAGGCTAAATACCCCCCATCATTCGTAGGTTATAGGCAATAGCTGCCAAGGTAGCGTTCAATTTATCACCAAGACTACCTCTTAAACGATTCAAATTCAGCCGACATTTTGATTTCATTAGCCAAATGGTTGTTCTGCAATTAGCTTATCTTTTTCTGCAAAAACACATAGCAACTCTGCTACTATTTTTTGCATAATAGCTTTATTGCTGTCATCTATATTTAGACTGTTTATTAGTTCAGAAAAATTCGCTCTCATTTTTTACTTTAAGTTATTTTTAATTTCAAAATTATACAATAATACCAAGGTATAGAGGCTAAAAATAGGCTGAGTGGTTACTTTTTTAGCATCGACTAATTAGTGGTCTTGACAAATGGGCGCATTATATCATCAAGCCCATATTTTTTATACAGTTGCTGATCTATTTCTTAAAATTATGGAAAATCAATATAACCCACCTAGAATGTGAACGAACTATAAACTATCGCTCGAAGACCATCGATATCCGAACGATATAAATATTACGTTAGAAATTTCTGTGCGGATTAATTATTAATCCATACTAAACTAAAGATTTCTGCTGCTATATGGGATAACCATTCTCGAGCTATAGACATCAGCTCCACTCATGTTTTGAAATTTAACTTGGAATGGAAAACTCGACCAAAAATCCTTTGTAGTTGAACCAGGTTGATATTTAAATACAATCATACAACTTTGACCATCATCAAGAACCGTGCTAGGTTTACAAGTGGTTCTGTTATTATCAATTGTAACATTTGCAGGTAGCGGAGAATTATAATAGCTAGGATTAGAAATTCTACTTCCATACACATTAGTTAATACATAGGTTTTTAACCCAAAATAACCATAAGGAATATATGTTAAAGAATCATAGGCATATGAAAATGTTCCTGGTAAACTAAATGTCGCAGCGATATCTAAAGTATCAAAAGCAATATTAACTACTGTACCAGGTGTTGCTTCAAAATATGAATATATTGGATTTATTTTATAACGCCCTTTATCTCTATTTGCACCACTAGCAGTAGCAAACAATCCAATCAAAGCATTTTTTTCAACATATAATTCTGTTGTGCCATTTTTATCATATTTTAACGGCAAAGCATAAGCAAACCTACGCATAGAGTCAAAAGGATAAAAATTTACAAAATCAGAGGTATCCATACCTGATACATTTACTTTAATTTTCTCCACTTTGCCAACCATATTAATATTCTCTACAGGTCCCAGTGAAATTTTATTAATTTTATCTGGATAAACATCAAATGGAATTGGTGCTACTTGCCTATAGTACATATTTTTTTGAGGGTTTGCAAAACCTTGAGTTAAAAACACCTCATATTTATGAGTGCTGTTACTAACTGGTAATGGTGGCGTAGTAACATAATTACCAGTTGGATAAATCGGTACCGTCATTACTAGAGTATTATTGAATTTATTATAAATTTGGAAATTTAGCGGAACATCCCAACTAGGATTCCAAGTATTAGGAATTGGTACACGCACATCAACACGGTTGGTTAAATTATTTGGGAAAAATGCCAAAGCAACTGACGAGTTACGTTGTGCCGTTACTGTTACCAAACCATTGCTAGGAGTTGCCAACCCTTCTAAACCAGTCACTGGAATACCTACAAAGTTATAGACACCTTGTGGCAAGCCATCGATTTTTTGTTCAAAAGGTTTTCCAAAAGATGATTCAGGGACATAAAAAGTGCGAATTATCTTACCAACTCCATTCACAACATTTACACCTATACCTTTGCAGTTTGTTATACTGTCACAATAAGCATAATTAGTATAAACAGTAACTGTTAAAGAGCCAATCGAGGTGCGATAACGTAAATCAACTAATTTGCTCTGTCCAGCCAGTACTTCAGGATTGTATAAATTATTATCAATCGACAATGTAGTGTTTGCTAATTCCTGACCATAAATATAATATCGTCCAACCGGCAAATTGCTCACGGTAGCACTATATACAGTTCCAATTTTGCTCGAAGGAACAACTACTGATGCAACAACTACTCTTGATTCATTACTAATATTTACCGTCAGACCTTCACATTTGGCCCATACACCACATGAAGCGTAACGCGTATCAATTCCAATCTGTAAAGCACCAACTTTTGCGCCATACTTTGCGCTAACTTGTGCCTCTTTATTATAACTATTAACCACATTACTTTCAGCTCCACCTGGTTGGTTTAATGCCTCCACACCTTGGTTTAATGTAGTAATGGTTGAGGTGGAAGTTGCATATTTATTATCAAATGGTGCCACACTATCTACTAATATTGAATTAAAATTAATCGAAGTGTTGGGCTGCAAAATCCAACCAGTATATAAACCATCTTGTGATGGAGTTTTGCCGATGGCAACAATCGATGCACTTAATTGTGTACCTGCAATACTCTCAATATGCAACTGGAATTGCTTATCAGTACTAACTACCTCCTCTTTGAAGTTAACTAAATTAAATCCTTTGTCTTGAGCTTTAAAGAACAAGTTAACTCCGGCAAGTGAAACTTGAGATGAACAAACATTACTAATTTTGACAGTACCACTCACTTCGAATGTAGCAGTTAAACATGCACTGTTGGAAAAAACTTGAGAATTATCATTTGTTACACTAGTGGGATCAGCGCCACTTCCACCAACATTGGCACCATTACACGCAACTAACAACAGAGTTAGAATTGCTAAAATAAAACTATAAACTTTTGCCCGCATTTTAGTTACCTTTTTCACAATTAAAGTTAAGAAAAAACCTAGTAAAAAATAATTAACACTCTAAAAACTAAATTATTACGTAATCCTTCTTTGAATAAATTTTATTAAAGCATATCTGGTCAGCGATTTTTTATAAAACACTCCAATTTAACTGATTTTTACCATTCTGTTTAGCAACATATAAATTATCATCTGCTTTTTTTAGAATATTATCAATTTGATTTTTGAGAGGTTCCTTGTTATTATTTTTAATCAGTACTGCACCGATTGAAACCTTAAAGCCTTTTTCACGAATATTTTCAAGAATTATTTGTCCAACCTTAACTAAAAGTTCCTCACTAGAGTTAACTTGCAAAAGACAAAATTCTTCGCCGCCATAACGTGCCAAAACTTCACCTCTGACACAGACCTTCTTAATTGTTTTAACAATTTCTACCAACGCAAGATCACCAAAATCATGACCATGTCTGTCATTTATTAATTTAAAATCATCCACATCAATCATAAACACCCCAACCTGATGAATTACGTCAAAGTCTAATCCAACCCAATGATTAAAAAAATATCTTCTTGAGAAACAATTAGTTAAATAATCACGATCAACTATATCGAGTAATTTTTGATTTTGTTCTTCTAATTTAATCTGTTGTTGATATTCATTAGTTACATCTAAATACGACCACATATGACCTAAATAACTATCACCTTTAAATACTGGAACATAATCACGATACAAAACTCGTCCATCAACTAGGCGTAGAACTTCTTTGCTTACTTTAACGCGATTAGCTAAAATTGTCTGAATTTGCAGCACAAAAGCATCTTGGTCACAAAATAATAGCTTACTTTGCTCTGCTGCATTAGAACAATCAAAACCGATCATCTGCTCTGCTGGAATTGGAATGGCAAACATTTGCAAGAATGTCTCATTTACCAAAATTACCCGCCGATTTTCATCCTCGATAATTATGCCTAATGAAAGATTTTTTATTATCGTTTCAAAACGAATTTTTAAATCATGATTGTCCATGAATACACCACCTCTGTTTTCATAATCATAACATTAATTAGGTTAACTATATGTTATAACTATTGTAAAGCCAAACCATCAATATTTACGTAAAATATTAATCACATCAAACGCCGCATAAGTCCAAATAATATCTGCGCCAGCACGTTTAAAACTCAACATAGTTTCAAGTAAAGTTGCTTCATAATCCAGCCAACCATTTTGTGCAGCAGCTTTTAACATCGCATATTCGCCACTCACATGATAAACGGCAGTTGGCATTTTAAACTCTTGTTTTACCCGATATAAAATATCTAAATATGGCAAACCTGGTTTAACCATCACGATATCCGCACCCTCAGCAATGTCAAAGGCAACTTCACGCAACGCCTCATTACCATTGGCTGGATGCATTTGATAGCTAAATTTATCGGCATTACCCAAATTAGCGCTCGAACCAACCGCATCACGAAATGGACCATAATATTTTGAGGCATATTTCGCCGAATACGCCATTATCCCGACATTATGCAAATTATTCTGCTCAAGTGCAGCACGAATTAATCCTATTCTGCCATCCATCATATCTGACGGACAAACAAAATCCGCACCCGCATTCGCATGACACAAAGCTTGTTTCACTAAAACTTCATTGGTGACATCATTTAACACATAACCCTGCTCATCAATAATTCCATCTTGACCATGCAACGTATATGGATCAAGCGCAACATCACTAAACACACCAATCTTTGGAAACTGAGCTTTAATCGCACGAATTGCACGCGGCACCAAGCCATCTGGATTATAACTTTCACTAGCTAAATTATCCTTACCTGCTTCAATCACAGGAAAAAGTGCAATTCCCTGCAAGCCTAACATCTGTGTTTTTTCAACCAAGCGCAACAGCATATCGATGCTCAAGCGACTTTGTCCTGGCATAGACAAAATTGGTTCTTCACGGCATTCGCCCTCAAGAATAAAAACTGGATACACCAAATCATTCGCAGTCACCCAATTTTCTTGAGTTAAATTACGAATATACGGAGCCTGACGATTACGCCGTGGACGACTAAATGGATAGCGAGCCAATTGTTTCATTTAACATCCTAATAATATTTTATTTAATACAGTATTATAAACTAATCACCACGATTTAAACAAATTGAAACTGTTAGAATAGCTCTTAACAAATTAATTGTTCAAGCCGCAGATGAAGTGATTGCGGGTAAACTAGATGCACATTTTCCACTAGTCGTCTTTCAAACTGGCTCAGGCACCCAATTTAATATGAATGCGAATGAGGTAATTTCAAATCGCGCCATTCAAATTGCAGGTGGTGTCATGGGTAGTAAAAACCCAGTTCATCCAAACGACCACGTTAATCGTGGAGAATCCTCGAACGACACCTTCCCGACTGCGATGTATATTGCTGCCGCCGAATAAGTAAGACATAAACGCTTTACCGCGCTTCAACTTTTGTGCACTACCCTTGATGCCAAAGCACAACAATTTGCGCAATTAGTCAAAGTTGGACGTACCCATCTCCAAGATGCGACACCAATTACGCTCGGTCAAGAAATTAGTGCATGAGTCGCGCAACTCGCTTATCTTTTAGGTGATGGGTAAGCTAACTTTTTCTTCGATTGGTGACTTTTATGTCACCAATTTTAACGTTTATCTAGTTGTATCTGTAAGTGTAATTAAATTATTAAGGTTCAAGTTTAAGTAAATAGTGTTATTAACTTGATTTATAGCCTTAAGATACTATATAATAGACGTGGAAAACGAGTTTATTTAAAAGGACACACTCAATGAATTACAATTATCAACAACAACAATATGCGATGGCAGCACCATCACAAAGCGTACGGATGCAGGTTTTACGCAGCACTTATTTGTTATTAGCCTTATCAATGATTCCAACTGCAATTGGGGCTTTGATTGGCGTGAATATGTCGTTTATGTTCTTAGCGGGTAGCCCAATTATGGGAACTATCATGTTAATTGGCGGTATGTATTTCTTAATGTTTATGGTGCAAAAAAACCGTAATAGCTTTGCGGGAATTGTATGGCTGATGGGCTTTACCTTGTTTATGGGTGGCTTACTTGGTCCATTATTACAAATGGCGTTACGCATTCCAAATGGTAGTCAGTTAATTTTATTGGCGGCATTACTAACTTCTGCAGTGTTTTTTGTAATGAGCGCAATTGCCTTTACTATTAAGCGTGAAACCCCAGCTTTAACTAACTTCTTGACCATTGGTATGGTGGTAATTGTGATCGGGATGATCGCTGGTATTTTCTTCCATACGCCAATGATGCAATTAATGTTGTGTGGTGCGTTTGTTATTTTCTCTTCAATGATGATTTTATGGCAAGTTAATCAAATTATTATTGGCGGTGAAACTAATTACATTTCAGCAACCTTAAGTATTTATGTTAGTTTATATAATTTATTTACCAGCCTGTTGCAAATTATTATTGCTTTATCTGGTAACAGAAGATAATTAATTTAATCTAAATGGATCGCCAGTTGTTGGCGGTCTTTTTTTGTATATAAAGATGAATATTATTCAAAAAAACCTCAATCAATTTAAGTTACTCAAACCTTTTGAAGCCGCTGGTGATCAACCCAAGGCAATTCACAGCTTAGTTGAGGGTTTGAATGATGGCTTACAATATCAAACGCTGCTGGGTGTAACGGGGAGTGGTAAAACTTATACCATGGCTAATATTATTGCCGAAACGGGGCGTCCCGCGATTGTGATGGTGCATAATAAAACTCTAGCAGCGCAATTATATGCCGAATTCCGTGATTTTTTTCCAGAAAATGCCGTAGAATATTTTGTGTCATATTATGATTACTATCAGCCTGAAGCCTATGTTCCACATAAAGATTTATTTATTGAAAAAGATTCGGCGATTAATGAACATATTGAGCAAATGCGCTTATCGGCGACCAAATCCATGCTGGAGCGCAATGATGTAATTATCGTGGCAACCGTCTCAGCCATCTATGGGATTGGTGATGAAGCGGCGTACCAGAAGATGATTTTGCATCTCAAAGAAAAAGAAATTCTGACGCAAGCCGAGGCGATCCGTCAGCTAGTCAGTATGCAATATCAACGGGCAGATGTCGAATTTAATCGCGGATCATTTCGTGTGCGTGGTGATACGATTGATGTATTTCCAGCTGAGTTTTATGATAAAGCAGTACGTATTAGCCTCTTTGATGATGAAATTGATGGTTTATTTTTGTTTGATCCATTGACGGGCAAAATTGAGCGACGAATTAACCGCTTTACGGTTTTCCCCTCTTCGCATTATGTAACGCCACGTGAAACGGTGATGCATGCCTGTGAGGGAATTAAAACCGAATTAGAGCTCCGTATTAAAGAATATGAAGCGTTAGGCAAAACTATCGAGGCCTATCGGATTAAGCAGCGCACCGAATTTGATTTGGAAATGTTGAGTGAAATTGGCTTTTGCAAAGGGATTGAAAATTATTCACGGCATTTAACAGGGCGTACACCTGGTGGGCCTCCACCAACCTTAATTGACTATTTACCAACCAATGCAATTATGTTTATTGATGAATCGCATGTTACCATTTCGCAAATTGGCGGAATGTATAATGGCGATCGGGTACGTAAGCAAAATTTGGTCGATTATGGTTTCCGTTTGCCATCCGCGATGGATAATCGACCGTTACGCTTTAACGAATTTGAGGCTAAGATGCCACAAACAATTATGGTCTCCGCGACGCCTGGGAAATATGAAGCTGAACATCAAGATAATTTAGTTGAACAAGTGGTGCGCCCAACTGGTTTACTCGATCCGGTCATTGAAGTGCGACCAGTTGAAACTCAAGTTGATGATTTACTGCATGAGATTCGCCTACGTAAAGCCAAATCACAACGGGTTTTAGTGACGACCTTGACTAAAAAAATGTCAGAGCGCTTAAGTGAATATTATGCCGAAAATGGGGTTAAAGTTCGTTATTTACATTCGGATATTGATACTGTTGAACGGGTTGAAATTATTCGTGATTTACGCTTAGGCGTCTTTGATGTGTTGGTAGGTGTAAATTTACTCCGCGAAGGTCTTGATATGCCTGAGGTAAGTTTAGTCGCAGTTTTTGATGCGGATAAAGAAGGTTTTTTACGTTCGGAGCGTTCATTAATTCAAACTATTGGTCGTGCAGCACGCAATGTCGATGGCATGGCAATTTTTTATGCGGCACGAATTACCAATGCGATGCAAGTTGCGTTAGATGAAACGGCGCGACGACGTGAAAAGCAGATTGCGCATAATTTGCTACATGGTATTACGCCACAAACGATAGTTAAATCGATTAATGATATTCTTGATGGCGTCTATAAAGAATCAGCCAAAAATGAATTTGAAATTAAACTGCCCGAAAATATGAGCGAGAAAGACTTAACTAAATTAATTAAACAAGTCGAAAAACGCATGAAAGAACATGCTTTGAATTTGGAATATGAAGCGGCGGCAAAATGTCGTGATGAATTGAAGTTATTGCGGGATTTAATGTTTAAAAGTTAGATTAGTATAGAGATTGAATTGAAATTAGCTTGATGAGATTTTATAAAAGGTTGGAAAAATGAGTAGTTTTATTATTGGTGTGGCAGGCGGTTCGGGTTCGGGTAAATCAACTGTAACTGAACATATTGTTGGTGCAATTGGTGCGGATAAAGTTGCGGTAATTATTCAAGATAATTATTATGTGGATTTAGGGCATTTAACTCCTGAGCAACGCCGCAAGGTAAATTTTGATCATCCAGATTCATTTGATTGGGAGCTGATGCTTAAACAAATTGATGATTTGTCCAATGGTGTACCAATTGAAATGCCAACCTATGATTACTCACGTGATACTCGACGTGCTGAAACCATTACGGTTTTACCTGCGCCAATTATTGTAATTGAGGGCTTGTTTGCGTTATTAGATGCGAGTATGCGTAAATATATGTCACTGCGGATCTTTGTGGATACGGCGGATGATATTCGTTTTATTCGGCGTTTGCAACGTGATATTATTGAGCGTGGTCGTTCAACCGAGTCGGTAATTAAACAATATTTAGAATCGGTGCGCCCGATGCATCGCCAATTTATTGAGCCATCCAAGCGTAATGCGCATATTATTATTCCGCATGGCGCGAATAAAGCCGCGCTAGAAATGTTAGTTGCTCGGGTTCGTGCTGCAATTAATCACGAGGAATTGTCCGTTTCTACCTATTTCGAAGAGGTCTAAGATGAAGCCATTTATTATTGGTGTGGCTGGTGGTTCTGGCTCGGGTAAATCAAAAGTAACCGAACAAATTATCCATGCGGTTGGCGCGGAAAAAGTAACGGTATTTATTCAAGATAATTTCTATTTAGATCGTTCACATTTAACTCCAGAAGAGCGAAGTCGGGTGAATTTTGATCATCCTTCAGCCTTTGATTGGACGCTAATGACTAAATTATTGGATGATTTAGCCAATGGTGTACCAGTTGAAATGCCACAGTATGATTTTACAACTCATACGCGGCTTGCCACCACTAAAACCGTCACACCAGCTAAAATTATCATTTTGGAGGGCATTTTTGGGTTGTATAATGAAGAAATGTGTAAGCAGATGGCGCTCCGCATTTTTATTGATACCGCGGGTGATATTTGTCTAATGCGGCGGTTGAAACGCGATATTAGCGAACGGAATCGAACTTTGGATAGTGTAATTGAGCAGTATAGTCAATTTGTGCGTCCAATGCATAAGAAATTTGTGGAACCAACTAAGCAAAAAGCGCATATTATTATCCCAAATGGCTCGAATAAAGCCGCGTTGGAAATGATCATTTCTCGGATTCAAAGCGTGCTGAATGGCGATAAAATCAATTTAGATGATGGTATGTTTTTTGACGAAGAATAATAATACTTATACAGGGTATGCCTTCGTACCTTACACTTAATTAAAACGCCTGAATTAATTAAGTGTAAGGTACGAAGGTCCTGCTAATACGGTGAGTAGCGCTGTCCCCAATATTCACAGAAAATTTACCATCAGCAAATTAATTTAATTGACATTTAGTAAATTTAATAATTAGACCTCTTGCATAACCACAATAAAATTCTTCAATGATGGATAATACTGTCTTTACTAAATTTAGTTGGCAATATAATATGAGATATGAAGACGTATTAAAATTATCAAAAAGTAACTTTAAACGAATTGTTGGAGTAACACCAATTGAAAAATATTCCGAGGTAAATTATAATAATGGTCTAAATAACAATATTATGATGTAGGACACGTTTATGGCAAGACCATTTCATTTACCTGACGATTTTAAAACATATGATTTCTTGTCAATGATATACACCGAAACGAATGGTAGAAAAAGTATTCGTCTGTTAGCAATGCACCACCTACAATTAGGTAAATCATTATCAACAGTAGCAGACATAGTTGGTGTTCATTGGAAAACTGTGCAGGTTTGGGTGAGCAAATTTCGTAAATTAGGTCTTTCAAGTGTTGACGATGCCCCACGTTGTGGAGCACCAAAAAAAATAACTGGTGCTGCAGAAAAATGGTTATCTGAAACGATCCAAAGTTTAAGCGAAGCCAAAGAAGGTGCTTATATCACTGGCTATGAATTACAAGAATTATTACATGAGAAATATGGCGTAGAATGTAGCTTAAAAACCATTTATAACAAGCTCCATCAATTAAATTTTAGTTGGATTACTTCGCGCTCTATTCATCCAAAAACAGACCTTGAAACGCAAGAGGAATATAAAAAAATTCCCAGCCCTACTAAAAAAGTTACTACCAAGCCACATTCAAGCAAGTGATCTTGAAATTTGGTCGCAAGATGAGATTAGGATTGGACAGCAAGGCAGCTCATGCCGTATCTGGGCAAAACGAGGCAGTAGGCCAAGAAAATTAAAGCAGCGTCAATTTTTATCTACGTATATTTACGGCGTAGCGAATCATCATACAGGTCAATCATGTGCATTGGTATTGCCATATACCAATACAAGCGCAATGAGTGAGTTTTTATTAGAACTGAGTAAGAATGTACACGCGGTTAAACATGCGGCGGTAATAGTTGGTAATGCTGGGTGGCATAAATCACATGAGTTATACCAATTATAATATAAATCACGGTGTTTACATAAGCGATAAATCAAATAAATATAGTACTCACAGAGATTTTTTAACACCGTAAATTATGCTGCAATTGGTATTACACCAATTGAAAAATATATCACGGTAAAATAATCCAATCCCTCCACATGATTGATTTAACCAGTTTCGTGTTTTTACTGAACGCATTCCATGCTAAACATGCTTTATCAACAATCTGCTGATAATTGTCATAACATTGATTAGCTAAATGATGATTCCGTAACCATTCCCAAACTTGTTCTATAGCATTTAACTCTGGTGAGTATGGAGGTAAAGGAATTAAGGTAATGCTCTCTGGAATCACTAATACCAATTGACAAATGTATCACGGTAAATACATCTAGCTCGAGTGCATGATTAATATAAATTTATTTTTAAGTATGTATTACAATTAACCATGAAATATATTGCAAATAGTATCACATGATATCTTGATAAATTTTTGCGGCTAACTGGCGCGCAAATTCAACTGCCACGGCATTTCCAACCATCTTATAACCATCGGCAAGATTAAAGTACTTAAAGATAAAATCATCAGGAAAAGTTTGAACTCTGGCACACTCTCTTATGGTTAAGCGACGATATTGATCTTCTTGTTCAGGAACAAAAATACGTTTATTTTGCTCAACAAATAACATTTTAGGAGCTTTAGGGTGTAACGGTGCGTGCCGTCCACCAGCTTGAATGGTAAAAGATGGCTCATCCCAGCCACGTACTCTATTTCTTGACATATAAATAGTTGAAAACCCACCTGTCATATACTCATGATTTGGTGCAAACAGATTATCATCACCATTAGTATAATTTTTATCTAAAGCTGGCTTAGATTTGCGCAATGTCCAGATTGCATCTTTAAGTGTTGGTTTATAATGATTTGACGGAGGTGGAACAAATATTTTGCCTAAATCTTTGCGATAACCTACAATAATCACACGCTTTCGATCTTGCGGAACACTGTAATCATTGGCATTTAATAAGTATCTTCTTACATTATAGCCAATGCTTTCAAATTGCGCCAAGATAGCATTAAGCGCAGCGGCATGCTTAGGATGTAACATACCTGGGACATTTTCAGCTAAGAAGAATTTTGGTTGTTTTGCTTTTAAAATACGGATATAATCATAGAATAATTGTCCACGCGTGTCCTCAATCCCACGCCCAGCCCCTGCCTCGCTCCAACTTTGACATGGCGGGCCACCAATTATTCCAACACAATCAGGTACTTCACTTTCATTAATATTTGTAATACTTCTTTTATCTAAAAAAGTCTCTGGGGAGTTACAAGAAAAGGTTTCCCAAATGGTTTTATCATATTCATTTGCCCAGATTGTTTCAAAACCCGCTTGCTTAAATCCTAAATCTAAGCCACCTGCACCACTAAACAACGAAACTATTTGATTATTTTTCATAATATCTCTTATCTAACATAGCAATATGTTTATATTGAACAACATAAGACGTAATTATAACAAAATATTAGTCTTTGTGTGACTATTGTCCGTTGTTATCTAGTCTCCATTTACTATATCATTACTATCATGGATAATATAGAAATCAAATTGTTAAATCAATTAGCAGAAAAAATAAAAAAAAGAAGGCAGTTCTTAAAACTATCTCAAGAGTCATTATCTTATAAATGCGGCTTAGATAGAACGTACATAAGTCTTTTAGAAAGGGGTAAACGAAACCCAAGTTTCCTAACGCTCATTAAAATTTGTGAGGGATTAGAAATTAAAATTATAGAACTATTGGATATATGTGATGACAAATAAAGAAAAAATAATTCAACTTTTTATTGAAAAGGTAAAAGGTAAAATCCCGAATATAGAAACTTCTAATCAGCATCATGATGGTAAGCGCTCCACTAACCACATCTTTCAATTGCTTATCTAATTTGCGATACTAATGCCATCATTTTTACGGGAATAGCAATGATGGAGTTAATCGAACAATCACATAATAATCAAGTTTCAT
>Ga0247840_10007416_pt1 | contig 15281 bp, 11 predicted proteins | sample LaCruzMarch2015__FD_192404 | JGI IMG/M metagenome (GOLD analysis project Ga0247840, IMG submission 192404) | Freshwater microbial communities from meromictic Lake La Cruz, Castile-La Mancha, Spain - LaCruzMarch2015_17m | ecosystem: Environmental > Aquatic > Freshwater > Lake | place: Spain...
AATCAAGGGCTCTAAATGCACGCCGTATGAAGAAGATCGAGGCCATCATCAAACCCTTCAAAATGGAAGACGTAAAGGAAGCACTCGCCGAAATCGGCATCGAGGGCATGACGGTCACCGAGGTCAAAGGCTTCGGCCGCCAAAAGGGGCACACCGAAATTTACCGCGGCAGCGAATACACGGTGGACTTCCTCCCCAAGGTCAAATTCGAAGTCGTCGTGAGTGACGCCATGGTCGAGAAGGCGGTCGCCGCAATCTCCGCATCCGCCAAGACCGGCAAAATCGGCGACGGCAAAATCTTCGTCCTTCCGATCGAAAATGCGGTCCGCATCCGCACCGAGGAAACCGGCGAGAACGCAATCTGAAGTTTTTCAAGCCGCCTGATTCATGGACCTGCTTCAGGCGCTGATCCTCGGCCTTGTTGAAGGGCTCACGGAATATCTTCCCGTCAGCTCGACCGGCCACCTCCTCCTCGCCCAGCGCATCATGGGCATCGCCTCAAGCGATGCGGCAGATGCCTTTGCGATCTGCATCCAGGCCGGTGCCATCCTTGCGGTCCTCGGGCTCTACCGCCAGCGGGTCGGGCAGATGGCCCTCGGCATGCTTGGGCGCGATCCCGGCGGACGACGCCTCGCGCTGAACATCCTCGCCGCCTTCATTCCCGCCGCGGTCCTCGGGTTCATCCTCGAAAAGACGATCAAAAAATTTCTTTTCGGCGGAAACGAATGGGGCCTCTGGCCGGTTGTTGCGGCCTGGTTTGTTGGAGGCGCCGCAATTCTCGCCGTCTCATTTTTCAAGAAGCGCCATGCGGATCATAAGGGCCTCACCCTCGACGCACTGACCGTCCGGATGGCGGTGATCGTCGGAGTTGCCCAGTGCCTCGCGATGTGGCCGGGCGTGAGCCGGAGCCTTATCACGATTGTCGGAGGCCTGCTCGTCGGGCTCTCCCTTCCCGCTGCCGTCGAATTCAGCTTTCTGCTTGGCGCGCTCACCCTCACCGCCGCGACCGCCTATGATGCCTTGAAGCATGGACGCGAGATGCTCGATGCCTTCGGCCCCGTGTCGCTCGCCGTCGGTTTTCTTGCCGCATGGGTTTCCGCCGTCCTCGCGGTCAAGTGGATGGTCGGCTACCTGAACAAGCACGGGATGGACATCTTCGGATGGTATCGCGTCGCGCTCGCCATCGTGGTCGCCGTCTGGCTGCTCAAAGGGATTCCCTCCTAGGCCGGCCTCCTGATTTCGGGTTTGCTTCCGCCCTGCTTTGCGGCGACACTTATTGTCAACCGGAGGTTATCTTATGGAAATCAGCACACCCGTTGGTTCGATCCTCGACAGGAAAGGCCACCAGCTTTGGTCAATCAATGCCGGAGCGACCGTGTATGAAGCAATTGCCCTCATGGCGGAAAAAAATGTGGGCGCGCTTCCCGTGATGGAAGGCCCGAAGCTTCTCGGCATGATTTCCGAGCGCGATTACACACGCAAAGTCATCCTGCACGGTCGGGTTTCCCGCGAGACTCGTGTCGTCGATATCATGACCAGCGATGTCATCACTGTGGCGCCGGGAGATTCGGTCGAGGATTGCCTGGAGATCATGACGAAGAACCACATCCGCCACATTCCGGTTGTCGAGTCCGGCGACCTGGCCGGCATTGTCTCCATCGGCGATCTGGTCAACTGGATCATCCTCGCCCAGGCGGGCAGGATCGACGATCTGCAGCGGTATGTGACCGGTGCCTACCCGGCCTGAGCGGAGCTCCGATGCCGGACGACATCATTCCCGACCTGCAGGCCTGCGTCCTCTGCGAGGATGTGCGCCAGGAGGCGAGCGGCCAGCAGACGCTCGTCGGGATCATCGGCATGATTCCGGCCCCGGTCATCCCAATCGGATTTTTCAAGCTCTGCCTCTGGACCCGCTGGTGCGGCGGAACCGGGAGCTTTCTCCAGACTTCGCTGATCCTCAACCCGGATGACGACCAGCCGATCGCGCAGAGCGAAGTCCAATTCACCCTGCCCTCGCTCGACGCCCACGCGACGAACGTCCACGTCTTCGGCGGCGTCCAGTTTCAAAAGCACGGCCTCTACACCGTGGAGGTGCGGGTGGACAACGAGCTCCGGCTGCGGTTTCCCCTGCCGGTCGTTCCCGTCCAGCAGAACAGCTGATCAGTTCCGCCAGAGCGAGAGTGCGCAGATCACCAGCGCCGCCCCCCAGATGACGCCGCCCGCCGCAGCGGCCTTCCAGCGGAGGGAATTTTCCGTCACCCAGGTGATCGCATCGCGCAGGAGGTAGGGCATGCCGACAAAGAAAAGCCCGGCGATCACCCACGCGTAGGCGAGCGCGACAAGCAGCACGCGGGTGGGTTCGTCGCGCAGGAATGCCGACCCGAGCATTGGTTCGGCTGCAAGGAGAAGAAGCATGCCGAGTGCGCGAACGGCCAGAAACTCCGGAACATAGATCCACGAGAGGATCGCTCCGGCGACGATGGCCAGAAGCATGATATTCCGCAGCGGCGAAAACTCGCCGAGGTCGATCGTGCGGACGAGAAGAAAGCTCCAGACTGCTGCGATGGCCATCAGGGCTGTCGCGGCCGGACGCGACCGCGGAAAGGCTTTCGCCATGGTGATGCACGCGCCCTCCTGTGCGAGCGCAAACGCATGGCCGGCGATGAGAAGAATCCCGGCGGCAAGGCCGGTGGTGAAAAGGGACAATTGGTAGATCATGTGGTTTTCGACGCCGCCGGGGTCTTCCGCCGGGCTTCTTTTTCCCACGGCCGCTTCTCCAGCGCGGCGACCGCAGCGGCGACCTGGGCTTCTTTTTTACTCAGCCCCTCGCCGCGTCCGAGCTCCTGCCCGTTCCAGACGACGCGGCAGACGAACCGCTTGGAATGCTCCGGTCCGGTCTGCGAGAGAAGTTCATATTCCGGGGCATTCGGGGAAATCGATTGGAGCAGCTCCTGGAGGATCCCCTTCGGGTTGATCTCCTCCGGCTGGCTCGCGAGGTCGGCAAATGTTTCCTCCATCTGCCGGAGTAAAAAAATCCGCGAGGCCTCGAACCCGCCATCCAGGTAAATCGCCCCGACCACCGCCTCGAACGCGTCGGCCAGAGTGGATGCGCGCTCGCGTCCGCCGCTCGACTCCTCGCCGCGGCCCATCATCAGGAAGCTTCCGAGATCGAGCGCCAGCGCGCGGGCGTTCAGGGCCATCCGCGAGACGATCCGCGTGCGCAGCTTTGTCATCCGGCCCTCGCTGAAATCCGGGAACATCCGGAACAGGTGCTCGGTGACCACGACCTGGATGACCGCATCCCCGAGGAACTCGAGCCGCTGGTTGTCGAAGGGATAATCTTTTCTCTCCAGCGAGATGCTCGGATGGGTGAGCGCTTCGGCCAGCAGGAGCCCGTTGCGGAACTTGTATCCCATCCGCTCCTCGAGCGGGTTCATGATCGAGCGGGTCAGCATGTCATGCCCGCTTGCCGAGCAGTTGGTCGGGATTCAACTTCTTGAGCGCCGGCACGGTGAAGAGTCCGTCCTTGCGGATCAACTTCCCGTCGAAGCGGACCTCGCCGCCGCCGTAATCCGGGCGCTGGATGCACACCATGTCCCAGTGGATCCGGCTCGTGTTCCCGTTGCCGGCGGTCTTGTAGGCCTGCCCGGGAGTGAAGTGGAATGACCCCGCGATCTTCTCGTCGAATAAAATGTCGCGCATCGGGTGGAGGATGTGCGGGTTGAACCCGAGGCTGAACTCCCCGATGAAGCGGGCTCCCGCATCGCTGTCGAGGATCCGGTTGAGCGCGGCGGTGTTGTTCGCAGTCGCGTTGACAATCCGGCCGTTGTGGAATTCCAGGCGGACGTTGTCGAATGCATGGCCCTGATAAATGCTCGGCACGTTGAACGTCACATGCCCCTCGACGCTGGTTTTCACCGGGCAGGAAAAAACCTCGCCGTCCGGGATGTTGCGGTCGCCCCCGCAGACGACCGAGCCGATCCCCTTGATCGAAAAGTTCAGGTCGGTGCCGGGGCCGGTGATCTGGACCCGGTCGGTCCGGTCCATGAGGTCCTTAAGAGCCGTCATACCGGGGGTCATGCGCGAGTAATCGAGCGTGCAGACCTTGAAGAAAAAGTCCTCGAATGCCGGCGTGCTCATCTGCGCCTGCTGGGCCATGGCCGGAGTCGGCCAGCGGAGAACGACCCACTTCGTCTTATTGATCCGCCAGTCCATCACCGGGCGCATCCTGCCGGCGATCAGGCGCATCTTCTCATCCGGCACGTCCGACATTTCGGTGATGTTCCGGCTGCCGCGCACCGCGATGTAGGAATGCATCTTCTTCATGCGCGCCAGCTCGACCGCCCCGGACACCTCGACTTGCGCATCCGTTGCCCCGAGTGCGAGTTCCCTGGCGATCCGCGAATGGTGCACGCTCACGAACGGCACCGCCCCGGCGGCGCGAACCGCCCGGATCAGGGCCACCGCGATCGCGTCCGGCGCGTCAAAAACCTCGATGAGCACGTTCTCCCCCTTGCCCAGCTTCGTGGAATGGCGGACCAAAACCTCCGCCAGCTTGTCGCATCGTGGATCCTGCATCCCGCCGAATCTCTCGCTTCGGCTGGAAAAATCAATGCTGGAAACCAAAATTTACAGAGAAAAGGAATTGACTTCCTCCGCCGGTTTCATAATTTCCTCTGCTCCACTGATCCGATTTCTATGAAACGCACTTACCAGCCTTCCAAGCGCACGCGCAAGCAGCAGTTTGGGTTCCGCGCGCGCATGAAAACCAAGGCGGGCCGGCAAACACTGAGCCGCCGCCGCCAGCGCGGACGCAAACGCCTCCTGCCAAAGGGTGTTGAAATCCACTTCGCCCGCCACACCGCCGCCTGAGCGGTTCCGGTTTCCAAAGTCCGCCCATCTTCGCGACGGCCGGGATTTTGCCCGGGTGCGGGAGGGCGGCAAAGTGGCGCAGGGCCGGCTGTTGAGGCTGGCCCTTTTTTGTCCCCCGGCCGAAGGCATCGCAAGAGTTGGCATCATCACGTCCAAGCGAGTGGGAGGTGCCGTGGTGCGAAACAAAGTCCGCCGGAGGCTGCGTGAGCTGGTCCGGCATTCCCGGTCTCATTTTCCTCCCGGCAGCCTGATCGTCGTCATCGCCAAGTCCACCGCTGCCGCCGCCTCATTTGAAGAATTGCGCGGGGAATGGTTGCTTCTTGCCCGCCGACTTTCTATTTTGCCGCCTCTCGCATGATCCCGTTGTCCGTATTCCTCATCCGCGTTTACCAGCTTGTGCTGTCGCCCGCCATCCAGGCGGTTTGCGGTCCCGGCTGCGGGTGCCGGTTCGAGCCGACATGCTCGGAATATTTCATCCAGGCCCTTCGCCGGCATGGATTCTTCAAGGGAATGGGCCTGGGGATCGGCCGAATCGCCCGATGCCACCCATGGGGCGGATGCGGGCATGACCCCGTTCCCGCCGCCAACAAATTTTCACACTAATGGACCGCAAAGCCTGGATCGCAATCATTCTCTCCGTCGCCGGACTCTTCGGCTGGCAATGGTATGTCGGCAAATACCTGACGCCGCCCGCCAAGGCCGCAACCACCGTTGCGACACCCACGCCGCCGCCCGAGGGGCCGGCTCCCGCAGTCGCTCCGACGCCTGCGCCGGCTCCTTCCGGTCCCGTGATGACCGCACGTGCCGAGAGCCTCTCCGCCGATGGCGCGGAATTCGTCTTCAACAACGACGCGGGAGGGATCGAGAAGGTCGTCCTTCTGACCCACCTCGGCGAGAACCAGCAGAGCGTCTCGCTCAACCGCGACCGCGGGATGCCGATCGGCGCGATGGGATTCAACCCGGGCGAGGTCATCGGCGGGTTCGAGATGAGCACGGACAAGGCAAAAAACGAGGCCTCATTTTTCAAGACCTCCGAGGGCGGGCTGGAGCTGACCAAGCGGTTTATCCTGCCCTCCGCTTCGGACAAAAGCCGCCTCTACACGGTCGGCCTGGAGATTTCCTTCAAGAACCCCGGCGCATCCGAGCTCCAGGTTCCGGCATTCTTTGTCGGCACCGGCGGCTCGGCCCCGATCCATGTCAGCGACATGCCGATGTATACCCGCTTCGACTGGTCACACGGGGGGAAGATGGAAAAGATCGATGTGAACTGGTTCTCCGCCGGCACGATCCCCCTCATCGGGATCCAGACCCATCCCGAGCGCCCGCTTTACATCGAGAGCAGGCCGGACGTCCGGTGGGCGGCGGTCACGAGCCAGTATTTCTGCACGATCGTCACCTCGAAGGATCCCGGGATATCGGTCTGGGCGCGGCGGTTCGACACCAAAAAGCAGAACAACTCGCCGGTCTTCGGGATCCAGGGCGCGATCGGGCTCCCCGGCTTCGCGGTCGCTCCCGGCGCCACCGTCACCAAGACCTTTGAGATTTACGCCGGACCCAAGGAACTCTCCAGCCTGCGGAAGCTGGGAGGCAACCAGGACGCGGTCCTCGACTTCGGAATGTTCGGGTTCATCAGCGAGTTCCTCCTCTGGGGGATGAACAGCCTCAAGGGCGTGCTCGGAAGCTACGCCGCCGCGATCATCGTCCTCACCCTCATCATCAAGTCCTGCCTCTGGCCGATCCAGAACAAGGCGACGAACGAGATGCGCAAGATGTCCGCCCTCTCGCCGAAGATGACCGAGCTGCGCGAGAAATACAAAGACGACCCGCAGAAGATGAACGAGGAGGTCATGAAGCTCTACCGCGACTACGGGGTCAACCCGCTCAGCGGCTGCTTCCCGATGCTCATCCAGATCCCGATCTTCTTCGGGTTCTACGCGATGCTCGGCTCCGCGATCGAGCTCCGGAACAGCTCGTTCTTCTGGATCCACGACCTCTCGCAGCCGGACACCATCGGACACGTGCTCGGCTTCCCGATCAACCTCCTGCCGATCATCATGTCATTCACGATGATCTGGCAGATGATCATCACCCCGAAGACCGGCGACGCCACCCAGCAGCGGATGCTCTACTTCATGCCGGTCGTCTTCCTGGTCTTCTGCTACAATTACGCCAGCGGCCTCGCACTTTATTGGACAACGCAGAATATCTTTTCTATCGTTCAGCTCTACCTGACGCGGAACAAACCGCTGCCCACGCTGGAAAAAAAGAGCGTGGTCGCCAAGCGGGAGGCCGCCGGAAAGAAACAGAAAAAGCGACCATGAACCAGACGCCCACTGAAGTCCTCGATACGATCCTCGGATACCTCGGCTTCGTCGTGGAGATCCAGCAGCAGGAACGCGACGGACACCAGGTCCTCCAAATCCTCACCCACGAGCCCGAGCGCCTGATCGGGCACCGCGACGCCGTCATCGACGACCTTCAATACCTTGTCAACCGCGTGCTGGCCGCACAGGAACCTCCCGCTCCGCGCGTCATCGTCGATGTCGAGCACCACCGTGCCATGCGCGACGACGCACTCGTCGAAAAGGTTCTCCACCTCGCGCAGGCGGTCCGCTCGACCGGCCGCCCGATTCAGACCGAGCCCCTCAATTCCTACGACCGCCGGATCGTCCACAACGCATTCAAAGACGATCCCGAGATCGCCACCTGGAGCCCGCAGGACGACGCCCGCGTCAAACGCATCACGATCCGCCTCCGCCCGAAGAGCTAGGCCGGTCACTAGAAGGTAGGGTCGGGCCTCCGGACCGACCGCCGGCGGTCGCCGGTTTGACCTGTCTCAACGCGGAAGCGGCATAATATACCGTCAACACGGTATGGATGCCCGCGTTGGCTGCCGGCATGATGTTCTGCATGGTTGAACACACAACGGACCTCCGCCCGACGCGCGCTTGGGGTAGATATGGGGCTTGCCAGCTTCGCTCCTTCTTCTATGATGAGCCCAGCGATACCCCCTGAATTTTTTCTCCGAGCCCCCAAGTACCGGAGATGGGAAAAGGCATTATGACGGAACACAATCGGCCGTTCAATCGCCGCTCGCGCGGCGTGGCGGCTGCTATTTTTTTGGGAATCGCGCTGGTCCTGATCGGTGCGGGATATTTATATTACCGCTCCGAGACGGCGGAAATCACCCGGGACAAATCCCAGACGCTGGCCTCGATCAGCGAACTCAAGGCCCAGCAAATCTCACAATGGCGGCACGAGCGTCTTTCCGAAGCCGTGCGCGCGGCTGGAGATCCCGTTCTGCGCCAAATTTTCGAGCAATGTCTTCGCGTCCCGGGAGACGAAAGCCTCCGAAGCCAGCTTTCGGAGTGCCTCCAGCTCGAGGTTTCGAGCGATGAGGAGAATTTCGGCTCACTGATTTTTGATGCCGATTTCAACATTTTGGTCGCAAATGACGATGCGGCAACCGCCTTGAACGAGGACACCCGCGTTGCCATGCGGGAGGCTCTCTCCACCGGGCAGGCCGGCTTTTCAGATTTTTACTTCGGCCCCACCGGTGCGGTTCACCTCGACGTTGTCGCTCCGGTGAAAGATGGAGCCGGAAATCTGCTGGGCGGCGTGATCCTGCGGCACGAGGCGGAGGATTTCCTTTTCCCGATGATCCAGTCCTGGCCGATCCCGAGCCGGAGCGCTGAAACCTACCTGGTCCAGCGCGATGGCGGGGAGGGCGTCATCCTGAGCGAAACCCGATTTCGCAAGGGCTCCGCACTGATCGAACGCTTTCCGCTGACTGATACCAGGCTCTCATCAGTCCAGGCCGCTCTCGGCAAAACCGGGCTTTTTGAGGGCGTGGATTACCGCGGGGTCAAGACGCTGAGCTGCCTGCTGCCGGTCCCCGGATCAGCATGGCTCATGGTGTCCGAAGTGGATTTGGAGGAAATTCTATTCGAGGCGCGCGACCGGGCGGTGCTGATCTTCTTCATTGTCGGGCTGCTGGTCCTGATGTCCGGCGGGCTGATCATGGCATTCTACAGAAACCGGCAGACGAGGATACTGAAGGGTCTTCTCACCGCGGAGCATCAGCGGGTGGAGGCCCTTGAGGTCGCACATCAAGTTGAAAGCCGCCATCGCGACATCATCCAGGCGAGCGTGGACGGTTACTGCATGGTGGATTCGAGGGCGAACTTCCTGGAGGTCAACGACGCGTTCTGCAAAATGCTCGGATACAGCGAGCAGGAACTCCTCTCCATGCACGTCTCCGATGTCGAGGCGGCTATGACCCCGGAGGTGGTCGCAGCCCGCACGCACCAGATCACCGTGAATGGTTCCGATCGGTTCGAGACCCGGCACCGGTGCAAGGACGGCCGGATTATTGATGTCGAAATCAGCATCCAATGCCGGACAGCCGACGGCATGCTGGTGGCGTTTCACCACGACATCACCGAGCGCAAGCGGATGGTGGAGAACCTCAAAATGAGCGAGGAAAAATATCGTGCGGTCATCGATTCTTCCCCCGTGGCGATGGGGGGGCTCGATGCCCGGATGAACTGCACTTTCCTCAACCCGGAGTTCGTGCGCCTGTTAGGCTATACCCTGGAGGATATCCCTACGATTTCCCAATGGTGGCTGAAGGCCTATCCCGATCCCGAATACCGGAAATCGGTGATGGACGCCTGGGGCGCCGATATTGAAAAAACAAAGCGAACAGGGGAGGTATCCCCACCGTTCGAAGCCGTCGTCAGATGCAAGGACGGTAGCGACAAAAATGTTCTGATCAGCACAGCCCTGAGTTCCACTCCATTCGATGAGGCCGGCGTGGTTTCGTTGGTGGACATCACCGCGCGCAAGCAGGCGGAGGAGGCATTAAAGGAAGCCGAGAAAATCGCCCGCGAAAAGACCGCACTGCTGAAGTCCATCATCGAAAGCCCGCAGAGCATCGTCATCTTCGCCCTCGACCGCGACTACCGCTACACGGAGTTCACCGCCGCCCACAGGCGGACGAGCAAAACGATCTGGGGCGCGGACATCGAGGTCGGCATGAACATACTGGACGTCATCGGCAGGCCCGCCGACCGGGAGAAGGCAAAACGGAATTTTGACTACGTCCTGGATGGCGAGTCTCTGCTGGTGATCGAGGAATACGGAGAGTTCCCGAACCGGTCCTTCTATGAAAACCGATACAGCCCGGTGCTGGATCTCGACGGGAAGGTTGTCGGGCTCACGGTCTTCGTCATCGATATCTCCGAACGCAGGCGGGCGGAGGAAAAACTCGTGCGCAGCGAGCAGTTGCTGCGGGAGTCCCAGGAGACCGCCAATATCGGCCATTACATCAACGACATTGTCACCGGCTTCTGGGAAAGCTCTCCCGTGCTGGACAGGATCTTCGGCATCGGTCCTGACTTCGTGCGCGATACCGACGGCTGGGGGCGCCTGATGCATCAGGATGACCAGGAGAGGACGGTCGCGTATTTCCTCGATGTTCTCGCCAACCACAAGCCGTTCCGCATGGATTATCGAATCATCCGCCCGTCGGACGGGGAGTTGCGCTGGATGGCGGGATACGGAGACTTTGAGTATGACAACTCCGGAAAGGCGCTGCGTCTGGTCGGCTGCGTTCAGGACATCACCGAGCGCAAGCTGGCGGAGCAGGAAGTGCAGGAGCGCGAGGCCCGGTTCCGAAGCTACTTTCAGATGCCCCTGCACGGAAACTGCGTCACCTCGATTGAGAAGGGCTGGATCGATGTCAACGACCGCCTCTGCGAGATTCTGGGCTACACGCGTGAGGAAATTTTTCTGAAGACCTGGGATGAGATGACTCATCCCGATGACCTGGCTGCCGACGTGGAGCAGTTCGACCGCCTCGTTGCCAGGGAGATCGACCAGTATAAGCTGGAAAAGCGCTTCATCCGGAAGGATGGCACGTTCGTCTGGACGTTGATCTCCGTGGGCTGCGTGAGAAAGTCCGATGGCAGCGTGGACTATGTTGTCTGCGTCATCCAGGATATCTCACAGCGGAAGCACGATCAGCGCCTGATCGAAGAACACTCGCTGGCGTTGAGGAAGACAAACGAGGAGCTGAACCAGAGTCTCCACACGGCCAAGGAACTTGCGGTCAAGGCGGAGGCCGCCACCCGTGCGAAGAGCCAGTTCCTCGCGGTGATGAGCCACGAGCTGCGCACCCCGCTCAATGGCGTGCTGGGATTTTCCGAGCTCCTCACCACAACGCCTCTCAACGAGGAGCAACAGGAGTTCACGCGGACGATCCGGGACAGCGGAGAGCACCTGCTCGCCATCGTCAATGACATCCTGGATTTCTCGAGCATCGAAAAAGGAACGACCTCCCTCGACTCGGCACCGGTTCTTCTTTCCAGGCTGATCGAATCCGCCTCGCTGCCGATCAGGAAAACCGCCGCCGACAAGGGGCTCGAGCTCCGCTGTGAGATTGCTTCCGGCGTGCCGGACCAGATCACCGGGGATGAGCGCCGGCTCCGCCAGATCCTCCTCAACCTCATGGGAAACGCCGTCAAGTTCACCTCCCGCGGGTCGGCGATCCTGCGTGTCTCGCCGGCTTCCGCGGATGGCAAAACGTTTTTGGACTTCGCCGTTATGGACACCGGCCCGGGCATTCCGCCCGAGACGCTCACGTGTTTGTTCCACCCGTTCATGCAGGGGGATTCGACGCTCCACCGCGGGTTTGAGGGCACCGGCCTCGGGCTCGCGATCTCGCAGAAGCTCGCCGAGGCCATGGGTGGCACCATCACGGTCGACTCCGCACCCGGCAAAGGCAGCACGTTCACATTCCGTTTGCCGATCGACTCAAAAACTCCCCTGGCCCGCCCGCCGGCCCCGGAAGCCGCTGCTGCAGGTAACCCGGCTTTCGACGGACTCGTCCTCGTCGTCGAGGATGACCGGGTCAACAGCAAGCTCGCGGGAAATTTGCTTCGCAGCCTGGGCTGTCGGGTCGAGTTTGCCGCCAACGGTCAGGAGGCAGTCGAGGCATGCGGGAAGGGGAAATTCGCCGCCATCTTCATGGACATGCAGATGCCGGTAATGGACGGAATCGAGGCCACGAAAGCCATCCGCCTCCACGAAAACGGAAGCGGCCGGACGCCCATCATCGCCCTCACCGCGAATGTGATGCCCGGCGATCGCGAGCATTGCCTCGCAGCCGGAATGGATGGATTTCTGACCAAGCCGTTCAAGAAGGCCGAATTCGCAGCCGCCCTCGCCTGCCATCTCGCGGCGAAGGATTGAGCCCGAAAACCGTCTTTCTCACGAAATTCCGGCAGGTCGCGGCGCAATATCCTGCCCTGTCGTTTGACACGGACAGCCGGCGCTCTTATGCTCTAGATCAAAGAATCTAACGCAACAGGTTGGCTCAGCGTGCCGCATCGACGGATGCGCATGTGAGCCGGGTGTCTGGCCTCCGACTTCGGACACGCCAGTGGGAGCCAAGACCCCCGATACGCCCTCCTGCCAAGCATTCATGCGATCACACAAACTGCCATACCGGCTGCCTTTTCGAGTTTTCCTGCGCTTCTTAGCGCCGGGATTGCTCGTCGCTTTGTTCCTTGGGGCGCAGGCACCCAGCGCAAAAGCGGCCAACCTGACTTGGAGCGGATTGGGGGCGAATTCCAGCTGGTCGGCCGGTGCCAACTGGGCAGGCACCGCGCCCATTGCCAACGACGGCCTTTTCTTCGGCGGATCCACCCAGCTGGCCAACGACAATAACCTGGCAGCCAACACGACGTTCGCGGGGTTGACTTTCAATTCCGGGGCCGGCGCGTTCACCTTGTCCGGCAATGCGATCACGCTCAACGGAACGGTTACCAACAATTCCACGAACACGCAGACGATCAACCTGGCGATGACCATGGACGCCACGCGCACGTTTGCAGCCCTCACCGGCAACCTGAGCGTCGGGGGTGTCCTCTCCGGCACCGGCGGCCTCACCAAGACCGGGAGCAGCACGCTCCTGCTTTCTGTCACAAATGCTTACACGGGCCTCACGACGGTGAGTGCGGGGACATTGAAGTTGGGTGCGGCGAATGCAATCAACAGCGGCAATAGCGCCACTGTGGCCGGCGCGGGAATTTTTGACCTCAATGGGAACGACCAAACGCTCGGGCTTCTGAACAACGGCGGGAATGTGACCAACAGCGGCGCGCTCAAAACGCTCACCATCGGCAACGGATCGACGGGCGCAGGAAGATTCACCGGAGCGATGAACCTGGTCTGGAACCAGGCGGCGACGAGCTCTTCGATTACGGGGAGCACGCTTGGCATGACCGGAAACCTCACGCTCAACGCCAATGGCGCTGGCACGATCGGCTTCACGACAGCCAACCACACGGGCACGATCACAAACTCCGGAACGGGAGCCGGGACGGCAACGATCACAACCGTTGGCACGAACGTCAGCGGCATCAACGAGAGCAGCACGACCTCTAACCTGACAGTGACCACGCTCAACGTGGCCGGAGCCGGGATGACGCTCACGAATACAGCCGGCAACAGGACCCTTACTGTGACGAATTCGGTGGCTGGCACGGGCAATCTGACTCTGAGCAACAACAGTTCGATGGCAGGAGGTGTCGTGCTCACCGGTGGGGCAAACAGCACCGGCACGATCACAAACTCCGGCAGCGGCAGCGGGTCGGTGACGATCACCGGAGTCATCGGGACCAACGTGGCCGGTGTTTACCAGAACAGCGCGACCTCGGTTCTGGCGCTGAACGGAGCGAACACGTTCACCAGCGGACTGAACATCCTGCAGGGAACGGTTCGTGTGGGAGGCGCGACGGGACTGGGTGCGGGCCTTGTGACAATCGGCTCGGTTGGCAACAGCGCGGTTCTGGATCTGAACGGAGGCTCGAGAACGATCAACTCGCTCGCCACGGCGGGGACGGCGGGGAATCAGACGATCGGGAACAGTGCCGGCACGGCAGCAACCCTGAATTACACGGGAGCCACGACCTCCACGTTCGGCGGGGTGATTCGAGACGTGGTGGGCGCGGGCACCAGCACCACCGGCCTCACCCTCAACAACGCAGCGGCCAGACTGACGCTGAGCGGAAACAACACCTATTCCGGGCTGACGACGATCACGGCTGGAGTGCTCAACATCCGCAGCAACACGGCGCTCGGCTCGACCGCCAACGGGACCACGGTCGCCAGCGGAGCCGCGCTGGAGATGCAGAACGATATCACCGTGGGGGCGGAAACGCTGACCCTGAACGGCACGGGTGTGGCCAGCGGCGGCGCGCTACGCAATGTCAGCGGCAACAACACTTACCAGGGCAACATCATTCTCGCCCGCGCTACGCGGATCAATTCGGACTCCGGCACGCTGACCCTCAGCACAGGAACGCTCACGGGGGCATTTGGCCTGACGGTTGGTGGTGTTGGAAACACCACGGTCAGCCGCGTCATCGGCACGGGCGCGGGAACTTTGACCAAGGACGGCACGGGAACCTTGACGCTCTCCGCCGCGAATACCTACACCGGCCTCACGACCGTGAGTGCGGGAACGCTCGTGTATGGGATCAACGACGCCCTGAGCACCGGAGCCGTGAGGGTGAATGGCGGCACGCTCGACATCCAAACCTTCACCGACACGGTCGGCGCGGTCACCCTGACAACGGGAAACATCACCGGAACAACAGGCGTTTTGTCGGCCACAGCTTTCACCTTCAACGGCACCGGCACGGCTTCCGCAAACCTCGGAGGGAATAGCACCATTACAAAAAGCGGTGCCGGCACGACCACGATCCTCTCCGGCAACAACACGTTCACCCGCAACGCGACGGTTTCCTCCGGCATCCTCAACATCCGCAGCAGCACGGCGCTCGGCACGACGGTCAACGGGACCACGGTCGCCAACGGAGCCGCGCTGGAGATGCAGAACGATATCACCGTGGGGGCGGAAACGCTGACCCTGAACGGCACGGGCGTTTCCAGCGGAGGCGCCCTGCGCAGTGTCAGCGGAAACAACACCTACCAGGGGAACATCATTCTCACCGGCGCGACCCGGATCAATTCGGACTCCGGCACACTGACTCTCAGCACAGGAACGCTCACGGGGGCATTTGGCCTGACGGTTGGTGGTGGTGGAAACACCACGATCAGCCGCGTCATCGGCACGGGCACAGGAACTTTGACTAAGGACGGCGCAGGGACACTGACTCTTTCGGGAAACAATACCTACACCGGGACCACGACAGTCTCCGGAGGAAAGCTTCTCATCAACGGGACCACCGCGACAAGCGCCCTCAACATAACCAGTGGAAACCTCACGCTGGGCTCGGCTTCAAGGCTGGTTGGAGCGTCCCCGACGGTGAGCGTCAGCGCGGGAGCTTTCCTTGCCACGGCAGGCGTCGAGTCGATCAGGGCGCTCAGCGGGGCGGGCT
>Ga0247840_10007421_pt1 | contig 15272 bp, 15 predicted proteins | sample LaCruzMarch2015__FD_192404 | JGI IMG/M metagenome (GOLD analysis project Ga0247840, IMG submission 192404) | Freshwater microbial communities from meromictic Lake La Cruz, Castile-La Mancha, Spain - LaCruzMarch2015_17m | ecosystem: Environmental > Aquatic > Freshwater > Lake | place: Spain...
GATCTCGCTTCCTTAGGTAGGCCATCGCTTTTTTTATGTCTTCAATCATCCTGATATGTTTGATCAGCTCATCCTTATTCATGTCTAAAATGTTGACAGATTTCGGCCGACCTTTTCTTGTTATACCTTTGATACTCCTACCTCGTTGGTCGATGAGTTGTCCGTGTTTCAGTTTCATATCCCGCCACTTTCGAAGTTTCTTTGGGTCTCCTAAATCGTAGTCTCGGGCTAGTTCATTGGCTGAACTCTCTCCGCTTAGATATAAGTCCAATATCTTTTCTTTCTCTTCAAGTGTATACACGGCGTGTTTAATCGTTTTTCTCTCTTTCATTTTTCCCTCCTTGGATTTAGCCTATTAAAAAACACACTAGATTTCAAGTTTCTAATGTGTCTTTTATTTATCTGTCCCTTTTAATCAAACTAACTCTAAGAAGGGGTTTTATAATCGAAGATTAAAATAAGTAACTTATTTCTTTTTAGTAATTTTCTTGAATGCTTCTGTCTGCGATTTAATGCCAACTTCAGCCGCAAATCTTTCAATACTTGAAGCACCAAAGAAGCCATCAATGCCTTCCGTTTTAGCAATCACGTATGCAGCATCCGCTGGTTCAGCAATCGGACCACCATGGGCAATGACTAAAATGTTAGGATTAACCTTACGACCTGCCTTGATGATCTTATCAATCCGAGCCACACAATCATCTAAGGTTAAAGCCGTATGAGCACCGATGGTACCTTTGGTTGTTAAACCCATATGGGCAACCAAGATATCCGCTCCGGCTTCAGCCATTTGAGCCGCTTGCTTTTCATCAAAGACATACGGTGTGGTCAATAAATCAAGTTCATGGGCTTTACGTATCATATCAACTTCAAGACCATAACCCATTCCAGTTTCTTCTAGGTTCTGACGAAAGACTCCATCAATCAATCCAACTGTCGGGAAATTCTGCACTCCATTAAAACCCATCGCTTTCAATTCTTTTAGAAAGACATCCATCACTCTAAAAGGATCAGTTCCATTGACACCCGCTAATACCGGAGTATGTTCAACCACGGGTAATACTTCAGAAGCCATCTCGACAACAATCTTATTCGCATCTCCATAAGCCATTAATCCAGCCAAAGATCCTCTTCCAGCCATTCTATAGCGACCAGAATTATAGATGATCAACATATCCGCTCCACCCTTTTCACTGAATTTAGCGGTGATACCAGTCCCTGCTCCAACGCCTAATAAAATTTTACCTTCCGCGATTTGTTTGCGATACATCGCCATAACTTCTTTACGACTCATTGTGTTCATAATTATATCTCCTATTTTGCAGCTGCTTTTTTATTCATCAAGTCGATCAGATTTTGCGCAGCTTTTTCAGCAAATTCTTTATCATTAATGTGCAGCTTATATTCTTCAAGTTTAACAACCTTTTGGTTGACGTCTTTACGTAAGGTATTAAAGAGTGCTTCATCAGCTTCTTTACTATAGAAGGCTTGGCCTTCAGCATCAATCATCGATACGCCATTGAGTGGTAGCATCAAGGTGGTATAAACATGAGCCATATTGAGTTTCTCGGCAATCTTCTTACCAAATAAGACATTCTCTTCAGGTGTAGTCCGCATTAAAGTGACGGTTGGATTATGTTTATATAAGGTCCGATTGGCAAACTTAGCTGGTACTGTATCATAAGCTCCAAAGTTACACATATCTAAAGCACCAACGGATACAACCTGAGGAACACTGTGTTTCGCAGCCGCTTCTAAACGATGAGGGCCAGCTGCCAATACTCCTCCAATGACTTCATCCGCCCATTCGGTCGTGGTTAGATCTAAGACACCTTCGAAGAAACCCGATGAGATTAAATCTTCCATCGATTTACCACCGGTTCCAGTCGCATGAAATACCAAAACTTCAAAGCCACGGGCTTCTAAATATTCACGGGCGAAATTCACACAAGGTGTGGTAACCCCAAACATCGTCGCCGCAACCAAAGGTTTCTTTTCAATCACTGTCTTATTCTCAAACATAACCATTCCGGCAATCGCAAAGGCTGCATTGGTAAAGATCTTAGTCGATAAAGAATTGATACCTGATACATCCACAACCGAAGGCATCATGACGATGTCACTGGTTCCAACATATTGTTCAGTATTACCTGAAGCCACGGTTGAAACCATCACCTTAGGTACACCAATTGGAAGTGCCCGCATACCTGGTGTCGCAATGGATGTTCCACCTGATCCACCAAAGGCAATAATCCCATCAAACTTACCTTCTTTATAAAGTTGAGGAATGAGTTTCTCCATCCCTTTAGATAAGACTTCAGTTGCCCAAGCCCGATCTTTCTTAGCTGCGATTTCTTTAATATCTGCTCCGCCTGCTTTAGCTACTTCAGTATTGGATACATCAGGAGTAAACAGTGGTTCAAATACACCCATATGCACAGTAAATGTCTTTAAACCTAAATTCTCAATGATCTTCTTAACGTATGCATACTCAACACCCTTAGAATCAAACGTTCCTACTAATGCGACTGTCTTCATTTTAAGACCCCTTTCATTGGCTTATGATTGATTAATCATAAGCTGATTCAATTCTACAAATAGAATCTTCTCATCATCCTTCTGAATTTTATCTAATCATGATCTTATCAAGATGCTTGGATAAACTGTTTTAAAAGTATCTAAAATAAGGTCGATTTTAGTTGAATCTATTTTATTTAGATTCCAATAACGATGCTTATGATTCTTAAGATGAAACACAAGTTGTTTCTCCTTAAGTTCAATCTCACTGATCTCTTTGACGTGAATTGACTTTTTAGGATGCTTCGAAAGTATGACTCGATCATCTTTAATGATGAAGGGATGATCATAAACTTGGGTACTAATCCCTAATAAAGCTATAAATATCAAACATTGAAACCCAAACCACACAATATCTAAGACTTGGTGTAACTTTAAAATCGATCTAAGACTATCGAATAAGGATATCAATAAAAATAATCCAATCAAAAAACAGATGATGATTGCTGTGATTGAGTAATGATGAACCTTCAACTCAGCTTTCATATGACCTACGATTGACTATTAAATGCTTGGCTAAAAGCTGCTTGGTTTAATTGAACCAACGTTTGATCTTTTCCTTTAAATTTATCTTCAATAACAGATAACCCTTCAGCTTGATTAAATAGGCCTAAGGCTTTTGCGAGACATCCCAAGGCTGCCATATTTTGAACTTTGATATTACCAACATCTTGGGCAATCTGATATGAATCAACCCCAATCAGAGTCAATCCACTTGGAATCTTAGGATCCTTAATTAAAGATTGATTGATGATAACCACTCCATCCTTATCCATCTTAGAGATAAACTTATCCAAGGCAGGTTGATTCATGACCAATAGATGGGTAATCCCATCCGCAATAATAGGTGATCCAACATCTTGTTCATCAATCACCACATTACAATTGGCTGTTCCACCACGCATCTCAGGTCCATAGGATGGAATCCAACTGACTGCTAAACCCTTCTGCATGGCCATCATCGCAATCATTTGACCGATCGTTAAGATACCCTGGCCACCAAAACCAGCACAGACTAACTTAATCTTTTTCATACTGGTTTCTCCTTATCTTTATAAACACCCAATGGAAAATAAGCCGCCATTTCATTTTTAATATACTTTAAAGAATCACTAGGGTTTTTACCCCAACCAATATTACATGAAGATAGGATTTCAATCATACTGAATCCACCCTTATTCATCTGTCTTTCAAAGCCCTTCTTAATCGCAGCCTTGGCTTTGCGAACACTGATGGGATCCGCTGCCATAACTCTTTCAACATAACTGGCCCCAGGAATGGTTGAGATCAACTCAGACATTCTAATGGGTTCACCTTGAAGAGAAACATCCCTTCCAAAAGGTGAAGTCGTGGTAACTTGATTAACCAAGGTAGTCGGAGCCATTTGGCCTCCGGTCATACCATAGATGGCATTGTTTACAAATATCACGGTAATATTCTCACCACGATGAGCCGCATGTACAATCTCAGCGGTTCCAATGGATGCTAAGTCTCCATCTCCTTGATAGGTAAAGACAATCTTATCGGGATGAACACGTTTAGCTCCGGTGGCTACGGCAGGTGCTCTACCATGACCCGCTTGAATCGAATCACAATTAAAATATTCGTAACTCATGACTGAACAACCCACGGATGCAATCGCGATGGTTTGATCTAAAATACCGAGTTCATCTAAACATTCCGCAACCAAGCGATGAATAATCCCATGCGTACAACCTGGGCAATAACTTAAAGGCGTATCCGTTAAGCCTCGCGTTTTCTTAAATACGACACTCATTTGACACCTCCTAAATGCGATTTAACCGCATCAACAATCTCTTTATCTTCGAAGACAACCCCACCAGTTCTTCCATAGAAATATACCGGTACTTGACCATTGACTGCCAAACGTACATCTTGAACCATCTGTCCCATTGATAACTCCGCACTTAAGACAAATTCAACTTGAGGACATAAGGCACTGATTTCTTTACTTGGAAAAGGATAAAGGGTTTTAGGACGCAATAAACCAGCCTTAATTCCTTCAGCTCTTAATTTATTAACCGCTGATTTAACGATTCTTGATGGGGTACCATAGGCAACCAGTAATACCGTCGCATCTTCGCATTGATAATAATCTACCATAACTTCATTGGCTTCCCATTCTAAATATTTGGCATTTAAGACATGATTGTGTTCTTCTAAGGGTTTTGAATTGAGATAGAGTGAATTGATGATATTGCGATATCCACGCTCTAAATTACCATCAGCAGCCCAAGGCTTCTCGATGGTCTCTAATGGTTCAATATTTAATTCAACCGGTTCCATCATTTGACCAATCATCCCATCCGCTAAAACCATGACTGGATTGCGATATTTATCGGCTAGATAAAAGGCATGTCTAACCATATCAGTGGCTTCTTGAACCCCATTGGGTGATAAGACAAAGACCTTATAGTCGCCATTGCCTCCCCCTCTGGTGGCTTGATTATAATCCGATTGAGCTGGAAGTATATTCCCTAAACCAGGACCTCCCCGACTGACACTGACGATGACAGCTGGTAATTCAGCACCAGCACAATACGAAATACCTTCTTGTTTGAGGGCAATCCCAGGAGATGAGGAAGAGGTCATGGTTCTAACACCCGCTCCAGCTGCCCCATATACCATATTGATGGCGGCTATTTCACTCTCAGCTTGGACAAAAACACCCTTACTTAAAGCCATATATTTAGCCATATATTCTGTAATCTCATTTTGAGGGGTGATTGGATAACCAAAATAGGCCTTACATCCCGCATAAATCGCTGCCTTGGCAATCGCTTCATTGCCCTTCATTAGTACTTTACTCATACATCGATCCTCTCTACCGTAATCACACTATCCGGACACATTAAAGCACAGAAAGCACAGGCGATACAGTTCTCCTGATCCAAACAATAAGCTGGATTATAACCAATCGAATTGATTCGTGTGGTATCCAAAGTCAGAATATGTTTTGGGCAAAACTCTACACACAATCCACATCCTTTGCAGGTATCTTCTGCAAACGTCACTCTTCCCTTCATAAGGTATCTCCTTTCATCCATTGCTCTCTTAGAATCAAATGATCAAAGCCAAGCACTGGGTTATTAATTTGCGTAACACACGCATCATAGAATTTGCGATCTAACATCGTATATACAATGGGAATCTTCAATTCTTTAGCTAAAGCTTCTAAATCAATCTGAGCTTTAATAATCATTTCGACACTGGTCTCATCCAGCAAATGTGTATTGTGAACCAGTCCACTGATCTTTAAATGACTGTTGGTTTCAAACAAGTCAATCATCACTTTAATCTGATCCATTAAGGATTCAGTTCGCATCGCATTGACCACTAACCATACCTGAGCTTCTTGAAGTAAATCAATAAAGCTAGCCAAGGGTTTAAGTCCATTTTCACTGCCTGCACAATCTATGATCAAAGTCTCTTGATTAGAGATGGCACCTTGGATTTCTCCACTTAAGGCAGGCATATCTTGATTGGTATCTAATTTTAGATTAGATCCAATGACTCTAACATTCATTTTCTTCAACCATAAGGCTTGCTCACGAGGTCTAAAGTAAGGGTTAATCACATCGATATCAGCGAGAGCACACGGTGCTTTTAGTAGAGCCAATTGACTGGCAAACTCACTCTTACCTACCCCATAAGCCCCTGTTAGAATGATGATTTCACTCATTTGGCAATATGGATACTGTTGATATTGCGCATCATTTCAATGCGTCTTTCAGCCATACAATCAGCAACTAAATAGCTTGGCGTATTGGTTTCTTTTGATTCTACAATGATTTCTCTAACGCGATCATAAATCATATCAATCGCATGCATCGATGCTTCCTTACTATAACCAATCTTCTCTTGATAGACATTGATTAAGCCACCCGCATTGATGACATAATCAGGGGCATAAATTAAGCCAAGTTCATGAATCATCGTTCCATGCTTCTGACTGTCTTCTAAGACATTGTTGGCAGCACCTGCAATGATCTTACATTTTAAGCGAGGGATTGTATTGTCATTGATGACAGCACCCATCGCACATGGGGCAAAGACATCACACTCCACATCGAATATTTTATCTTTATCGACAATCGTCGCATTGGTTCGCTTAGCCACTTCTTTAACCGATTCTTCATCAATATCGGCAATCGTTAAGATTGCGCCTTCCTTATATAGTAGATCACATAAGACCGCTCCCACATGCCCTACTCCAGATACTGCAACTTTAATACCTTCTAATTTAGATGATCCATTGGATTCTTTTAAACAAGCTTTAATCCCTTTAAAAACTCCATAAGCTGTAAACGGTGATGGATCTCCGGATGTGGTTGGTAAACCTAAGACATGGTCGGTTTCCATTCTAACCAAAGTCATATCTTCAGGGCATGTCCCAACATCTTCAGCGGTGATATAGCGTCCACCCAAGCTTTCAACGTATCGTCCAAAGGCTCTCCAAAACGCTTCTCTTTTAACTGTATCTTTACGGAGTTGTTTAGAGTTACCGATGATAACCGCTTTACCTCCACCTAAATTTAAACCTGCACATGCTGCTTTCTTAGTCATCCCACGTGCTAAACGTAAAACATCTAAAACAGCATCATCTTCATTCTCATATTCCCAAACTCTGGTTCCGCCTAAGGCAGGTCCTAGTGTCGTATTATGAATGCATATTAAGCCCTTTAAACCTGAATTTCGATCATACATATAGATGAGTTGTTCATAACCATGCTTCTGCATATACTCAAATTTTTCCATCTAAAGCTCCTTTACAGTGAAAAGCCGCTTTTGAGTTCTGGACAAAAACGACTTTCATAATTAAACCATAGTTATTTGACTTAATTGTCAGGTGTCCAAAAAGCATATTCAGCGACCTCTTTTTATCTACCTTCTATTATAACTAAAAAAGTCGTCACTTGTGTGATTTTTCTTAATATTCTTTTAAGCTTTCCGCATGGCTTAAATAGCGCACTGCCCCACTAGCCAAGGCATATAATTCATTCTCACCTGGATATACTGTAACAGGGGCAATCCAATCTACTCTAGGTGTAATCAATTCATTGAAGTCCTGGTTATATGCCAAACCACCTGTGATGATGATTTGGTCCACTTGTCCTTTTAATACAGTTGCCATAACACCGACTTCTTTAGCAATTTGATAGGCCATCGCATCAACGACCAGTTTTACTTGCGGATCGGTTTTAGACATCTTCATAACTTCAGCTAGATTATTGGTATTGAAGTGAGATACAAGTCCTCCTTGACCCACCAATAGTTTCTTAATCGCTTTAAGATCCCCTTGATATTTCTCAACTAAATTGAGCACCTCAAAGTTAGGTAAGGCTCCCCCTCTTTCAGGAGAGAAAGGTCCTTCTCCATCTAAACCATTACTCACATCGATCACTCTTCCGTGCTGATGTGCTCCAATTGAAATTCCTCCACCTAAATGACAGATAATCAGATTTAAATCTTTATCGGTTTTCCCAATCGATTCAGCATATTGCCAAGCCATCTGCTTTTGATTTAAGGCATGAAAGCCACTGCGTCTAAATACACCCTTAATCCCAGTAATTCTCGCCACATCTTCGAGTTCATCCGTACTGGGTGAATTTAGAAAGATGGCTTCTTTACCATAGTGTTTTGACCAATCATAGCCGATACATAAGCCAACCCCACTGACATGGGATCCATAGATTTCAGAATGGACATCTTCTATAACTTTTGCGGTGACTTTATAAATGCCTCCCGCAACCGGTTTTAGGATTCCTCCACGTACACAGAATAAGTCAATGTCTTTCATTTTATAGTGTTGTTTTACCCAAGCTTCTATCAATTCACGTCTAAAATCAACTTGGTCTAAGGTTTGATCAAACTGGGCAATCTCTTCACTGCTATGACGAATCGTATGCGTTAATAGACAGTCTAAATCCTGATAGATGGCTACTTTGGTTGAAGTAGAACCTAAATTTAAAACCAGTATTAAACTCATAAATTCACCTGACCAAGTAAAACCGCTAAAGCGATGGAATTGAGTTTGGTTTGATCAGAATCTGCTCTTGAGGTTAAGACAATAGGGGCACTGGCTCCAACAATCACACTGGCTGATGTGCCATGGGCAAAATAAGCAATCGATTTATATAGAATATTACCCGCTTCAATTTCAGGCATTAATAGGATATCAATGAGTCCTGCATTGGGTGTTGTAATTCCTTTATGTTTGGCAGCTACTAAACTAACCGCATTATCTAAACCAAAAGGTCCATCGACTTCACAGTCCTTGATTAAACCTTGTTTCTGCATCTCACTGAGTGCTTGCGCATCTAAGGTAGCCTGCATCTTAGGGTTCACTTTCTCTACTGCACAGATGACTCCTACTTTAGGCAAATCAAGTCCTAAGAGTTTAGCCACTGGAACACAGTTCTCAATGATATGAACCTTAGTTGGTAGATCAGGTGCAATATTCATCCCCGCATCCGTGATATAGAATAAGCGCTCATAGCCTTCAATTTGAACCACAGTCACATGGGATAAGATGGGATGTTTACGTAAACCCCATTCTTTATTTAAGACCGCTTTTAATAGAATACTGGTATCAACCAAGCCTTTCATTAAGGCATGGGCTTGTTTCGATGACACAAGCTTAACCGCTATTTCACAGGCCATAGTTTTATCGATCTCATTGATGATCTGACAGTCATTTAAATCAAACTGATTCTCGTTGATGATCAAACGGATCTTAGCTTCATCTCCAACTAGAATTGGCTTAATTAAAGCCGCTTTTTTAGCTAAATTAATCGAGGATAAGACATCATAATCTTCAGCTGCCGCAACCGCCAACACAACTTTTAAATCATCGTTCATCTTAGCTTTTATAAGTTCATATAAGGTCATCATTTATCTCCAGTTCAGTTCTCATCTAAAGTGATGAAGCGTTTCATTTTATGCTTGTCTAAGCCTAATAAAATCTTAGTATGGACAAGTTCTATTGTACAATTTATATCCCAAGCGTTCAACTCAAGTTGCATGCGTTTAGATAAAATATCTTTACACACTTGAATCATTTCATCGCTTGGATCAAAGCATTCAAATTCAATCACCAAGTGTGTCTGATTGATCAAGCGGACTCTAAATTCACGAATGGCTTCAGTACTGGTGATGATCCAACGACTCATTAGATCAGGAAAAACAGTTTGATTCTTACCTTTACGATTGATGAAGACTAAGACATCATCCTGTCGACCAACAATATGATCGATCACTCTAAAGTGAGATCCACACGGACAATCCCTTTTTAAGACAATCAAATCATTCATTCGATATCGAATTAGAGGTTGAACCTGATTGACTAGATTGGTGATGACCATTGAGGAAGGCAAAGAAGTAACACTAACCGTTTGATTAAGTTCATCTAAGAGTTCCACATAAACCAAATCTTCATTGATGTGTAGATTGCCATAGCGACATGCACTGGCCATTTGACCTTCAGATGCTTGATAAATCTCAATCACTTTAGTTTTAAACACTTTCTCAAATCTTAATTTTTCTTCCTTCTCTAAGACTTCGGCATAACAGACAATCCGTTTCAATTTAACTTCAATTTGATCACTATGACTCAATAAGAGTCTAACTAAACTGGGTGGAGCCATCAGTATATTGATGCGCTCTGAATTGATCTTCTCAATCAAAGTACTGACTTCAGTCATGGTTGATGCATAATGTAGTTTAATCAGTGGACTGTTGATATCGTCAAATCCCTGTGAAAAGACTCGTAAACAGAATAGGATACGATAAGGCAAACACCTTAGGGGTAATCCACTGCGGGCTAAAAATACAAAGGGTAACTTCTGAGTCATCGCTTTATCAGTGATGTATAAACCCTTGTTTCCACTGGTACCTGATGATAAGCCAACCACATATTGATCTTGATAATAACCCAAATAGTCTTTATCTGCTTCCTTTTTAAGGGCATAGGCTGAAACCTCATCTTTATGCAATCCCACTGTATTGGTCGTATCAAAATGTTCCATCAGGATTCTTTTATCCATTAATGGAAAACGACTAAAATCAGCTAAACTAGTCAGCTCATAATCTTTAAAAGTACTCTGATAATATGGTGCTTTTGAAACACTTAAAGATACTAAGGCTTGGATTTGTTTGAACTGATACTGTTTGATTTGATCCTCACTAAAAAATCGACGATGATAAAACAAACGCATCATATCAAACAATCCACTCATACTTGTTTGCCTTCGAGTTTATATTGTTTATGACTATGTCCAACCCTAGCTAAGGCATGACTGATGATATATTCAATACTGTATTTATAATGCTTCTTCTCCCATAGAAAGAGTATGAAGGTCCAAAACAGAGCTAAACATAATCCAAACAATAAACTCCCCCATAAACCAATCACCAGATTAGGCATAAAGATTAACAATCCTCTATGAATCAACGCACTAAAGATACTCTCAAAGAAGAAGATCGTTAGACCCGCACAACTGAAACGACTTAGAGCTCTAGAGACAATATTCATACTTTGTTTCTTACTTTGATCATAAAGCTTAATGAAGAAGATAAAGATGAGTTGGAATAAACCAAACTGAGCCATCATGATGGCATACCAGATCATATCAATACTGCGTTCCAACATCGTATCGGGTAATACGATATATAAGATTACGCCAACGATAAACATAAAACTACCTTCAATTAGGGCAACATTACGACAAGTCTTATAACCCTTCTCAATATAGAATAAAGCTAAAGCTTGACCAATTAAACCAAAAGCTAAAAATGGTAAAATTGGATTATTTTTATTAACGAACCAATTTAGAGCTAAAATGACTAAAGCATTATCAGAGTCAATCGCATTCATATAGATTTCGTATAATGGCAAACGTATCAATGAGATGACAAAGAGGAGTAAGGCAAAGAATAAACTAAACCAAGCTTGTTTATGTTTAGCTACTTTCTGAATCCATAAATAGATACAGCCCAATAAGGCTATATTCATTCCAATCATAACCAAGCTATCGACATAGAGGATACGATCCCAGTTGGACCCACTTAACACGCCTGAATTAATCCATTCTACTATGATACTATTATTCATACTCTTGGTGGCCATATTGACCAAACCAGGACCTGTGAAGATGAAATATAAGTACGCTACAATCAAAATAGACAACGCACTAAATAGACTATAGCGCATAATCTGTTTATTTGAATACCCAAGTGTATTTTGCTTATAGCGATATTGTGTCGCATGGACAAAGCCAGAAATCATCGCAAAGATTCCTGCAAACATCAAGAGTAAACCAATGATGGTTACAATCAATGGGGGATTATTGAGATCTAAGTCATATAAGCCATCATAATGATAAAAGGCTGTATGCATCATAAGTAAAATGAATATTCCTAAACCCCTCAAGACATCCAATCCCTTAAAGTGTGTTTTCATTTGAGTCCTTATCCTTTATCATTATTATACTGAAATGTTACCTATAAAACCACAACACTTTCTAAGTGTTCAAATGATACACAAAAGAAAATCCTAAACCTTATCTTTAATAATAGTTAGGATTTCTAAATATAGGGATGTTTCAATTATGGTTAACTGCTAATCAAACACTCTGTTTTAAATCGTCATCATTTTTTTCTAATACGATCTCAATAAATTTCTCTACGATATTGGGATCAAACTGACTTCCAGCGTATTTTCGCAATTCTTTAATAGCCTCCATACGATTCAATTCTCTTTTGTATGTACGACTTCTGGTCATGGCATCAAATGCATCGGCAATGCAAACCATCCTACCCTGAATAGAAATCTCATTACCAATCAAACCCTTGGGATAACCTTTACCATCCCATCTTTCATGATGTTCTAGAACAAACGTAGCTATCTCAGAGAATTCATTGACTGAACTCAAGATTCTATATCCTATTTCTGAATGCCTCTTAATTTCATCAAACTCTAACTTTGTTACTGGTTCAACTTTATTGAGAATCCTTTCATCGATTGCTATCTTACCAATGTCATGCATAAGCCCAGCCATTCTGATCTTATTAACATTTTCAGCATCAAAATTCATTTTAATCGCTAGAGCTTCACAATATTCTCCAACTCTTTTTGAATGATGCATCTCGCGCTGATTCTTCTCATAGAGTGTATTCATGATTATGTCTACCGTTCTACTTCTCATGCTTGAACTCTCATATAGTTTTTGCTTGTACATACCATCTTCAGCATTCTTGAATACATCCTGAATATTCTGATGTATTTTTTCTTTAGTACTATACCCAAATGAAATTGATATTGGGAAATTCATAAATGAATCCTCAGTCAATCCTACCTGTATGCGATTGATGATACTCTCGGTTTCTACTTTGCCCGTATTAGGAAGGATTATAATAAATTCATCTCCACCTAATCTAGCAATAATCTCATCTGAGCGGAAACCAAGTTTAATGGAATATGCAACTCTTTGAAGAAGCTCATCCCCTACAGAATGGCCAAATGAATCATTGATTAGTTTCAATCCATTTACATCCCCCATCACAATCGTCAAAGGTAGATTTCTTTCAGTATCCAATCTTCTAATCTCTTCCTCATAGAATCGACGATTATATAAATCGGTGAGTTTATCATGATAACTTAAATATTCGATGTTATTAAGCGCTTCTCTTTGCTCAGTGACATCTCTAAATATCAATACCACACCTGCCAGTTTTCCATCTTTATCGAAAATAGGAGCAGCACTATCTTCGATAGGCCTTTCACTACCATCTTTACTGATCAACATCGTATGCATTCCCAATTGCATAATCGACTTGGTGTTGATAACCTGATTAACAATATCTTCACACTTTTCGTGGGTTTTTTCTTGGACTATATTGAATACTTCTACAATTGGCTTCCCGATAGCATCTTCTTGTTTCCATCCAGTCAGATTCTCTGCAGACTGGTTAAGAAACAAAATAGATGAGTTAACATCACAAGAAATAACCGCATCACCAATGGATAATAACGTAGCTTGATAAAGTTGTTTATCAAGATAATAGGCATTTTGAAGTATTATAAGTTCTGCTTGGGAAGAAATCTGAGTTTGAGCCGCAAGTAACTCAACTTCCTTGGCAATAATTTCAGAGTTGTTTTTCTCTATTCTATCTTTCATTAAATTGAAAGAATTGGCAATTTTACCAATTTCATTCTTTGATACATGCAAACTTCGAGATGACACATCTCCTTGTTCAAAGTCATCTAAAGCACCCTTTAGTTCTTTTAGTGGATTCATAATGCTCATTCTAAGAATAATTAAAACTAACGCTGTTGTAAAAGAAACCGCAACGATTACGAAAAGACTGATCCATCCAATCCGAATCCCATCTTGTTGGGCTTTTAGATAAAGTGAGTCTGCTTTTTCTTTAGCATAATCTTCCATAACTGTAATACTATTCATGACTTCATCAGCATGAACGATATCAATACCATCTAACTTAACTCTCAATTTAGCTTCTTCAATATTGCCAATCGATAAAAGTCTTAGTGTTTCATTTCTAGTCAAATCATAATCTTGGATTCTATTATTTAATGTTTCTAGATTAGTGACTGGTCCTAGGTATGAAGTCTTTAGCGTATCCAATTGTTGATCTATATCAGATCGATACGAATCTATGGTTGTTAAATAGTTTTGAGTTAGTGAGCTCTCATCCCCTAAAACGATCTCTTTCATCAATAATCTGATGTTAAGAAAATCTTCACTCAGTAAAGAAAGTGCACTCTGTGTCTCAACTGGATGATTTCGGAGGGCTTCATTGGTTTTCACCAATTGACTAATCGAAAAATAACTAAAAAAACCTAAGCCACAAAGCAATGGTTGGGGTATTTATGATTGGTTAATTTTATTAAATTAGGTTTCTAATATAATAATACATCAAATGACTCTTAATTCCAATATTATGTATATCATAAACCTCAATATTAATTCACGTTGTAATAATCTTCTACATTTATAAGTATGCTTTATAAAAAAGACCATGCGATTATTTAATTTGCATAGTCTTTTAATCTTAACTAATTATTGAAATTCTTTTTAGCATAAGATTGGTTGGAATGAGATGCTTGTTTACCATGATAAGGTCTTTGACCTTTATGAACTGGATTGGGAATCTTGATGGCTACCTTAAGTTCTTCATGATGAATCTCTTTAAGGGCATATGGATGATCAGTGACAACCGGAATGGTCTTCATAATCAATTTCTGGATATCTTTGAGTAAGCCTCTTTCTTCTTCATCACAGAAAGTATAGGCTGATCCACCCAAACCTGCTCTACCCGTTCTTCCAATTCGATGAACATAGGTTTCAGGTACTTCAGGTAAATCATATACAATGACATGCGATAATTCATCGATGTCTAAGCCTCTGGCTGCGATATCAGTTGCAATTAGAATTCTTATCTTTCTTTCTTTAAAACTGGCTAAGGCAAACTGTCTGGCATTCTGAGATTTATTCCCATGAATCGCCTGACATTTCAATCCCACTGCCATCAGTTGTTTAACAATCTTATCTGAGCCATGTTTGGTACGGGCAAAGACCAAGGCTGATTCTACATCAGAATTCTTTAAGATATGAATCAACAGATTAATCTTATTGGGTTTACTGACATAATAC
>Ga0247840_10007430_pt1 | contig 15262 bp, 9 predicted proteins | sample LaCruzMarch2015__FD_192404 | JGI IMG/M metagenome (GOLD analysis project Ga0247840, IMG submission 192404) | Freshwater microbial communities from meromictic Lake La Cruz, Castile-La Mancha, Spain - LaCruzMarch2015_17m | ecosystem: Environmental > Aquatic > Freshwater > Lake | place: Spain...
AGTTACGGGCTTTTTCTATTTGTAATAACTCGCCTTCACTCATTTGTTCTACTGCTGTGCTAACAATTTCAAGCAAATGAAAATCCTTGTTTTTAATGGCTAAAAGCAATCCTTTAGAAAGCAAATAATCGCCAACCAAAACAGCAATTTTATTTTTCCATAAGGCATTTATGCTAAAAAAACCTCTGCGTTCATCGCTGTCATCTACCACATCATCGTGAACCAAAGTAGCAGTATGTAAAAGCTCTACCAAACTAGCTCCACGATAAGTGGCATCGGTAACTTCACCAAATAATTTAGCACAATAAAACACAAACATGGGTCTTACTTGTTTGCCTTTTCGCTTTACTATGTAAGTCATAATAGTATCAAGCAAAGCCACATTACTTTTCATGGCCAATTTAAATTTGCTTTCAAACAAATTTAGCTCGTTGGCTATTGGCTGCTTAATTATTTCTATTTGACTCAAAGGTTATTTTGTTTTATTTTTTACTTTTTTGTGTTGCAATTTTAAGCTTTACTTTGAGCATCTACTACTGCAATAGTAACCATATTTACAATTTCGCGCACACTACTTCCTAATTGAAGCACATGAGCCGATTTTTTTAACCCCAAAAGAATAGGACCAATGGCTTCAACAGCTCCAAGTTCTTGTAACATTTTATAAGTAATATTTCCTGAAGAAAGAGATGGGAAAATAAATGTATTTACTGGCTCACCATTTAATTCACTAAAAGGAAAATTTCGTGATAATAATTTTTGATTTAAAGCAATATTTGCTTGAATATCTCCATCAACAACCATGTACGGATAAAGTTCTTTTAAAGAGTTTCTAACTCTTGTCATTTTTTGTGGTACTTCACCATCGGCCGATCCAAAGTTGCTATAACTTAATAAAGCAATTCGTGGTTCCATATTGAATTTTTTTACTGCTTTATAAGTTGAGTAGGTAATATCTACCAAATCGTCTGAACTTGGGTAACGATTTACTGTTGTATCTGAAAAGAATAATGTGCCTTTTTTGCTCAACATAATGTACATACCTGCTACATTTTTTGTACCTTCTTCTTTACCTAAAATTTGTAAAGCTGGTTTAATTGAAGTAGGATAGTTTTTGGTTAAACCACTTATCAATGCATCGGCTTCGCCCATTTCTACCATCATTGGTGCATAATAATTTCTATCTTGCATTAGTTTTCTGGCTTCGTGTAAAGTAATTCCTTTGCGTTGGCGTTTCATAAAAAATATGTCGGCAAAGGCATTGCATTTTGCTTCTTCTTCTAACGGATCTATGATGCTAACACCACTTAATTTCAAATTGTTTTCAGCAATTATTTCATCTATTTTTTTTCTGTTTCCAAGTAAAATTGGAATGGCAATTCCTTCGTCTTTTACAATTTGCGCAGCACGTAATATTTTATAATTATCGGCCTCAGCAAAAACCACTCTTTTGGCTTCATGTTTTGCTTTATCGGTAATGGCTCTTATAAAATTGCTTTCTTTACCAAGTCTAGCTAAAAGCTGGTTATTATATTTTTCCCAATCGTGAATTGGGTTTTTGGCAACACCACAGTCCATGGCAGCTTTAGCCACAGCAGGAGAAACCGTAGTAATTAAACGTGGGTCAATTGGTTTTGGAATAATGTAATTTTTTCCAAATATTACATTCTTTTCGTTGTAAGCTAAATTTACAATTTCAGGAACTGGTTCTTTGGTTAAATTAGCTAATGCATACACCGCAGCAATTTTCATTTCCTCTGTAATTTTACTTGCTCTTACATCTAAAGCACCTCTAAAAATATATGGAAAACCTAAAACATTATTTACCTGATTAGGATAATCGCTTCGGCCTGTAGCTATAATAATATCGGGTCGAGAAGCAATTGCATCTTCGTACGAAATTTCAGGATTTGGATTTGCTAAAGCAAAAACTACACAATCTTTTGCCATGTTGCGCAACATGTCTTGGCTCACTACATCGGCTTTTGAAAGTCCAACAAAAACATCGGAATTAATCATGGCTTCTTGCAGTGTATGAATATTGCGTGAAGTAGCAAATTGCTTCTTGGTTTCGTCCAAATTTGGGCTATCGGTTCTTATTATACCTTTGCTATCGCACATAATTAAGTTTTCCTTTTTAACGCCCAACGCCAACATAATTTTAGCACAACTTATTGCGGCAGCACCAGCACCATTATAAACTACTTGAATATCGCCTATTTTTTTACCTACAATTTCTAAAGAATTTAGTAAAGCTGCACCCGTAATTATAGCTGTTCCATGCTGGTCATCGTGCATAATTGGAATGTTTAACTCTTCCTTCAAACGCCTTTCTATTTCAAAACATTCGGGTGCTTTTATATCTTCTAAATTTATACCACCAAAAGTGCAAGCAATGTTCTTTACAGTATTTATAAATTCTTCGGTATTTTTAGTGTTTATTTCAATATCAAAAACATCAATGTCGGCAAATATTTTAAACAATATTGCTTTTCCTTCCATTACTGGTTTTGATGCTTCAGGACCAATATCGCCAAGCCCAAGCACCGCAGTTCCATTCGATATAACTGCAACTAAGTTTCCTTTTGAGGTATATTTGTATACATCATCTGGGTTTTCGGCTATGGCTAAACATGGTTCGGCTACTCCTGGAGAATAAGCTAAACTTAAATCGCGTTTGGTATTGGTAGGTTTGGTGGGTACTACGGCTATTTTTCCTGGACGCCCTTTACTATGGTAATTTAAAGCGTCTTCTTTTAATTGACTCATTATTTTTTTTTTATAAAAATGGATGTGTTTTATTGATTTTTTCGAATATAAAAATCAATATTTAGAAACAAACGTACTACTAATTTTTTATATAAAAATTTGATAAAAAATAGAGTTGTAACTGCTTTGAAGCAATTGCAACTATAAAAATTTTAGTAAGTAATAAGTCAAAATGTTTAATGCTTTATTACATATTTAAGCACTTTTTGGTACAACTCTTCCGTTTTAAATGGTTTTGTAACAAAGTCGTTCATACCTGCTTCTATTACTTTTTTGCGGGTTTCTAAAAATGCATCAGCACTTAAAGCTATAATTGGTATATCTGGATTTAAAACTGTTGAATTATTAGAACGTATAAGTTCAGTAGCTTCAAAACCACTCATTTCAGGCATTTGCAAATCCATAAGCACCAAATCAAAATCGCTTCTTTCACTTAAAAATGCAATGGCTTCAACGCCATTATTAGCAATAATAATTTCAGTATTCCATTTTTTGAAAAACTGTTTGGCCACAAACTGATTCATTACATTGTCTTCAACAACTAATATTTTAAATTTACTCAAATCGTAAACTTCATCATCTGTTTTTTCAACTTCAATTTTTTCTACTTTACCAATTTCAAAGTTCAATTCAACAGTAAATGTACTTCCTTCTCCTACTTTACTTTTTATATAAATATTTCCATTTTGAAGCAATGTAAGGTTTTTGGTAATGGCCAAACCTAATCCTGTTCCACCAAATTTGCGGGTTGTATCGGTATAAGCTTGTGTAAAACTTTCAAATATTTTAGATTGTTTGTGTTCAGGAATTCCAATTCCTGTATCAGTAATATTGAATTCTATTTTACAAGAATTATTAATTGTTTCAATTAAATTTACAGCAATAATTATACTTCCTTTTGAAGTAAATTTCAAAGCATTTCCAACCAAATTGAAAAGAATTTGATTCAATCTGTATGGATCTCCTTTTAAAATATTTGGAATTTTTTCGTCTATATTTATAATAAAATCTAAACCTTTTTCTTTCGATCGGTATTCAAAAGTTTTATGCAATTCACTCATTCGTAAACGAAGATCAAAGTCAATACTTTCGAAAGTAATTTTGCCAGCTTCAATCTTCGAAAAGTCCAAAATATCGTTGATAATTACCAATAAATTATCGGCCGAATAGCGAATAGATTTAAGGTTTTCGAGCGATGTGCCAGTAAATATTGAATCATCTAAAAGCAAATCAGTTAAACCCATAATTGCATTCATGGGTGTTCTAATTTCGTGACTCATATTCGATAAAAATTCAGTTTTGGCTTTTGCTGAATTCAATGCATCGTTTCTTGCTTGAAGTAATTCTTTTTGAAATTTTTTATTTTCGGTAATGTCTTTACTAAAAACTGCTACTCCTGTAGTTTCACCTTCACTTTTAATTGGGTTATAGGTGGTTTCAAAACAATTATACTGATTGTTTAAAGTTAACTCTTCTACATGAGTTAAACTTTGACCTTTTAAACATTCAGTAAAATGATTGATAATTTCGTCTTCTTTTATTAAATCTGTTACCGATTGACCAATGTAAACTTCAATATTTTGTTGTAATAAAATTCTGTTTTTAAACGATGAATTGAACGAAATAATTTGTAATGATTTATCAATTGCATAAATATTATTATCGGTACTCTCCACAATTGCAGTAAGCCTGTTGTGGTTTTCTTCAATTTCTTTTTCGGCTTTTAATCGTTTGTTTTCTACTTCCCATAAACGAACACCATTTAATATTACTTTTTGAATATAATCGGGACTCAATTCTGCTTTTGGAAAATAATCAAAAGCACCATTTTTTATCATTTGTACAGCCAGTTTTTCATCGCCTTGCGATGTCATCACTGCTATAGGGGTAAAAACCTTTAGTTCCCTAATTTTTATTAGTAATTCTAGCCCATCAACACCAGGTAAAAGATAATCTAAAAAAATACAATTGTACTTGTTTTTAGTAACTACCTCTAGGGTTTCTGTCGAGTCTTTACAAATATCTAAATCGTAGTTTAAACCGGTTTTTTTCAAAGCCCGTTGAAACGACATGATATCAATATCATCATCATCAACTAATAATAATTTATACTTATCAGATTGCATAATTATTCAATTAATTATTTTAGAAAATAAAAAATTATGCAGGAAATTCACACAATTTCCAGTAGCTATTTAGCGTACTTACTACATCCATAAATTGATCCATAGACAAAGGTTTTAGGATATAACCAGCCACATTTAAATTATAAGCTTCTACTTTATCATTATCTTCGTTCGAAGTAGTCATAACAAAAACGCTAATAGTTTTCAAATGCTCAATTTTTCGTAATTCACGCAAAAATTCTATACCGCCCATTTTAGGCATATTCAAATCAAGCAAAATAATTTTAGGCATTTTTAAAGGTGCTTTTTCATCTATTTCCTTTAAATATTCCAATGCTTCTATTCCGTTATTGGTAACATGTAAGGGATTAGTTACATTGTTTTTTTTGAATGCTCTTCTTACATTCATTATATCTACCTCGTCATCCTCTACCATTAATATGTTTATCATTTTTTCGCTCATTTTATATTGGATAAATAATCACTTTCAATATTAATTTATTTTTTTAATTGTTTGCAGAAAACTTGGAATATTTTTTAAACAATCAATAAAAGTTTCAGTTTCAATTATAAATTATTGGTATTTAAAATATAAGAAGTCAAAAATTACACATTTTATAATTCTTTAGCACTTAAAACTAAATAGCAATTTAAAAGTTTAATATTGTAAAGTTTTATGAAAGTAAATATAGAAATTGACGACAATTCAGGGTTTTGTTTTGGGGTAGTTTTTGCTATTTCAATGGCCGAAGATATTTTGGAAACAGAAGGTAAATTATATTGCCTTGGCGATATAGTTCACAATGATGAAGAGGTAAGTAGGTTAAAAGCAAAAGGCTTACAAATAATTGACCACGAGCAACTAAAAGGTATAAAAAACGAAAAAGTTTTAATTAGGGCGCATGGTGAGCCACCAGAAACTTATAAGCTTGCTATGGAAAATAACATTGAATTGGTTGATGCCAGTTGTCCTGTGGTTTTAAAGTTACAAAATCGAGTTAGAGAAGCTTATAACGACAATGAACAAATTCTTATATATGGAAAACATGGTCATGCAGAAGTAAAAGGATTAGTGGGTCAAACCAACGGAAATGCCATTGTTATTGAAAATTTTGATGAATTAGAAAAACATGATTTACCAAAAAAATTGCAGCTTTTTAGCCAAACAACCAAACGTACCAAAAACCTATATAAACTAAAATCTACTTTGGAAGAAAAAGGTATTGAAGTTGATTTTAACGATACTTTGTGCCGCCAAGTAAGTAATCGCGATTTACAATTACCCACTTTTGTAAAAAAATTCGATAAAGTAATTTTTGTAGCAGGTTTAAAATCATCGAATGGTAAAGTACTTTTTGATGTTTGTAAAGAAAACAATCCAAACACATTTTTTGTTAGTAACAAAGATGAACTTAAAAAAGAGTGGTTCAATGAAAACGAAAACATAGGTATTTGCGGTGCAACAAGTACACCTCAATGGCAAATGGATGAAATAAAAGAAACAATTTTAGCTTTATAAAAACAAAAAAAAATGAAAATGAAAACAATAATTATTACTTTATCTGTACTGTCAATTGGTGCATTTGTATTTTACAGTTTTAAAAATCGTAAAGCTGTAAATTCTGTAAAAGGAAAAAGCTTTTACGATTTATCAATCAAATCACTTGATGGAAAATCAACCATTGTTTTTAGCCAATTTAAAGGCAAAAAAGTATTATTGGTAAATGTGGCAAGCAAATGCGGCTACACACCGCAATACGAAGGTTTAGAAAAGCTTTACGAAGCTAATAAAGACAAGTTAGTAATTATAGGGTTTCCTTGTAACCAATTTCTTTCGCAAGAGTCGGGAAGTGCAGAAGAAATAGCTACTTTTTGCAAAAAAAACTATGGAGTAACATTTCCTTTAACTGAAAAAATAAATGTAAAAGGAACTGAACAGCATCCAGTTTACCAATGGTTAACTAATAAGGAAAACAATGGTGTAAAAGACGTTACTGTAAAATGGAATTTTGGCAAGTTTTTAATTGATGAAAAAGGCCAATTTATTGAATATTTTCCTAGTGGAACAGAGCCATTAAGTGATGAAATTGCAAAGCATTTAAAGTAAAATTCTTGAGAGTTGAGAAATGGGAAGTGGGAAGTAAGAAGTGGGAAATGAGAAAATGTTTAGTAATAAGTCTCTAAATTGTTTTAGATTTTAAACCTTCCAATGATTTAAATTTTACTTTATTGTAAAACACAAACTTTGTGTTTTGCTTCATAATAAAAAACCCGATAACTAAATAATAGTTATCGGGTTTTTTATTGAATATAATGAAGTAATTACCTTCGAGGTTGAGAGCCTGGCCTAACTCTTTGTCCTGGTAATAATTGTTTTGGTTCTGCTTCATTTTCTTTCAACTTAACAGCAGGTGCTACATAATTTATATCTATAACTTTTACTGTAGTTCTTCTATTTTTTTGATGTTCAGATTCAGGGCATTTTTGACCTTGTTCTCTTTCATTTGGACCTTCGCAGGCACAAGCAGGAACTGCTAATTCATTTTCTCCATATCCTTTTGAAACCAATCTGTTTGAATCAACACCGTGACTAATTAAATAACCAACACAAGAGTCAGCACGTCTTTGAGATAGTTTGATATTATATAATGAATCTGCTCTACAATCGGTATGAGAACCTAACTCAAATTTCAGCATTGGATACTTGTTCATAATAATCAACAATGAATCTAATATTTCTGCAGAACGAGGTCTGATATCTGCACTATCCAAACCATAGAAAATACCTTGTACTTCGAATGTTTTTATATTGATTGGCATCAATTCTAAATCTTGAATTAAATCTGTTGACACTTCTAAACCTTTGGTAGTTTGTGAGTAAATCCTACTATCGTAAAATAAAGGTTTATTACCATATAATTCATAATCAGTTCCAGCTCTTAGTGGAATTTTGTAAGAACCAACTCCATCAGTTTTCAAAACTAATTTTATTGTATCAGAACTATTGGTAAATGAAATAGTAGTGTTTTTCAAAATTTCTCTAGTTTCAGAATTACGAGCTACACCACTTAAAGTAAACACTAATGGTGTTTTGGTAAATCTGTAAATATCATCACTACCTTTGCTTCCGTTCGCTCTGTTTGAAGCAAAAAACCCACTTTCTTTATCTTTTGAAACAATAATTGAAAAATCGTCACCACCAGAATTTATTGGCGACTTCATGTTTTGCGCATCACCCCAATCTTTACCTTGGCCTTTAGCAAAATAAATATCAAAACCACCCATTCCACATTTTCCATTAGATGCAAAATACAATGTTCCATCTTCATGTTGGAAAGGAAATGCTTCATCTCCTTCAGTATTTATAGTAGTTCCTAAATTTACAGGATCGCCCCATGCATTTCCTCTTTTACTAAAACTTACGCTGTATAAATCTTTACTCAATTCAACTCCTTCAGGATTTTCGGCACTTGAAACTGGTTTAGCTATACTTCCAGGCATATTACTAGAAAAGAATAAAGTTGTTCCATCTTTACTTAAAAATGGATGACCACAATCGAATGAATCGGTACTAAAAGGTAAAGCAACTGGTACGCTCCATTCTGTTCCGCTTAATTTTGATTCGTAAATTCTGCAATGAGCACCTTTTCCATCAAATTTTTCACCATAATTACATTTTGTAAAATACATGGTGGTGAATTTTGCATCAAAACAGACGGTTCCATCATTCCATTTTCCATTTATACTTTTCTTGTCAACTAAAACTGGTAAACTATAACTTTCAATAATTTCTTTGTTTTTTTTGTTTAGTTTTAAAGTAGTATTATATACATCGCTGTAGCCATTATTAAACCAGCCATATTTATCTTTTCCTCTAACACCAACTTCCAATCTATCGCTAGTAAACATTAATTGATCTTTTCTGAAATACATTGGAGCAAAATCGCTCCATTTTGTATTTAATTTTACAACGTTTTCAACCAAGTAACGCGTTTTCTCTGATTTCCATTTTTGTGAATTTATGCTACCACAATCTTCTAAATCAATTTTAGGGTCAGAACCAACTATTTTTTTGTATTTGTTGGCTTCAGTAATTGATTCAACATATTTTTCGGAAAATTTCAACGCTTGTATTTGACGATATTTAGCTTCAGCATTGGTTGGATCTTGCTGTACAGCCTTTGTGTACCAAGCTTCTGCTACTGGCCAATTGTTCGAAATTCTATAACATTCTGCAGCATAAAAAGCAGCTTCTTTTTTTATATCTTTATCTTTAGTTTTACCATAAACTTTTTTGTAAATATCGCCAGCAGCTGCATATTGTAACTCTTTGAACTTTTTACGAGCTTCGCTAATATCTCCTCCGCCTCCGCCTTTACAAGCACTTAATAATGCAGATAGGATTAGAATAAATCCAGTTAATTTTATCATGTAGTTTTGTTTCATGTTTAAATACTTTGCTTTTGTTTTAGGATAAACGCAATTTTATACATTTTAGCGTATAAAACAATGTTTTTTTTTAAAAGATTTATTTTATTAAACACTTAAAAATGAATACTTTTAAAAAAAACAGCCATTCAATATAAAATTGAATGGCTGTTTTAAAAGGCATAAAAACCCAAATATTATTTTATAAATAACATTTCTCTATATTTTGGTAATTGCCATAAAGTGTCATCTACTATAAACTCTAATGCATCACTCGAAGCACGAACTTGATCAAATAATGGTTTTACTTTATGACAGAAAATTAATGCTGCTTTATGTGTATCAGCTGCATGATGTGCTTTATCTGTTTCTACTAAAAGTTTATCTACATTATCACAAATTGATTTGATATGTTTTGAAATAACTTCTATATTTTTCAATTGTGTTTCGTAAGAAGCTTTGCTTAAGCCCGCTCCTTTTAAAGCTTGAACATTGATGGCTAATTTGCTTTGATATTCAACCGCAGCAGGAACCACATGTGAAATGGCCAATTGTGAAATTGTTTTTGCTTCAATGTCTATTTTTTTTACATACACTTCTTGCATAATTTCGTAACGAGCATATAGCTCTATTTTACTAAAAATATGGTTTCTAATAAACAAATCGGTTGATTGTTTAGAAACATATGCGTTCAATGCTTCTGGAGTGGTTTTTACATTCGATAATCCACGTTTTGCGGCTTCTTTCACCCATTCTTCACTATACCCATTTCCTTCAAATAATATATTTTTTGAAGCTTTGTAATAAACTTTAAGCGTTGCAATAATTGCATCGTTTTTAGATTTTCCTTTTTTAATTAAAGCATCAACATCTGTTTTAAATTTATTCAATTGATCGGCCATTACTGTGTTTAATACAATCATTGCATTTGCACAATTAGCACTTGAACCTACTGCACGGAATTCAAATTTATTTCCGGTAAATGCAAATGGTGAAGTACGATTTCTATCGGTATTATCCAACAAAATATCAGGAATTTTTATTACATTTATAGCTTCTTTCGACTTAGTATTTACTTTAGCACTCGACTTATCGTTTAAAATAGAATCCAATACATTTGTCATTTGGCTTCCAATAAAAATACTCATAATGGCAGGTGGTGCTTCGTTTGCTCCAAGTCTGTGGTCGTTGCTAGCCGAAGCAATAGATGCACGCAATAAATCTGCATTGTCGTTCACTGCTTTCAACACATTTACAAAAAAAGTAAGGAACTGAATATTGGTTTCAGGATTGTGAGTTGGTGCTAATAAATTTACGCCAGTATTTGTAATTAAACTCCAATTGTTGTGTTTTCCGCTTCCATTAACACCAGCAAAAGGTTTTTCGTGTAACAATACTTTTAAACCGTGGCGTTGGCTTACTTTTTCCATCAAATCCATTAGCAATTGATTATGGTCAACTGCTAAATTTGCTTCTTCAAAATTTGGAGCACATTCAAATTGTCCGGGTGCTACTTCATTATGGCGGGTTTTTAAAGGAATTCCTAATTTATAAGCTTCCGTTTCGTAATCCACCATAAAATCGTGAACTCTTGGAGGAATAGAACCAAAATAATGATCTTCTAATTGTTGGCCTTTTTCAGGTGCATGTCCTAGTAAAGTTCTGCCTGTTAGCATTAAATCAGGGCGGGCATAATACATTGCTTCATCTATTAAAAAATATTCTTGTTCAATTCCTAAACTAATAGAAGCTTTGGTTACATTTTTATCAAAATAACTTGAGCAAACGGCAACAACTGCATTTTCTGCTGCATGCAATGCTTTTAAAAGTGGAGCTTTAAAATCTAATGCTTCACCAGTATAAGCAACAAAAATAGTTGGAATACACAATGTTTTACCATTACTTTCTTCCATTATAAATGCTGGCGATGAAGGATCCCAAGCGGTATAACCACGGGCTTCAAAAGTATTTCTAATTCCACCATTTGGAAAACTACTAGCGTCTGGCTCTTGCTGAACCAAAGCACCACCTGAAAACTTTTCCATTGAACGACCCTCTTCGGTTGGTTCAAAAAATGCATCATGCTTTTCAGCGGTTGCACCTGTTAATGGTTGAAACCAATGTGTATAATGCGTTACACCTCTACTCATTGCCCAGTTTTTCATACCTGATGCTACTGCATCTGCATGACCACGGTCAATTTTTTCACCCATTTTTACTGCCCTTGAAACTGCTTCGTAAGCTTCTTTGCTTAAAAAGTTTTTCATGGCATTGTCGTTAAAAACGTTGCTGTTGTAAAAATCAGATACTTTATCTGATGGGGCATTTGTTAATACTGGAGTTCTGCTCAGGGCAGTTTTTAAAGCGTTAAAGCGTAAAGTTGGCATTTTGGTTGTTAAATTTTGGGGTAAAAATAATAATTACTATAAACTTAGCCCTATTTTTTTATCATTTTTTTTCAAGATAATTTGTAAAGCCTTTTAAATACAATTACTTTGAGTGTATTTATTTTTTGGGACCCTTTGGTTGAAGTGGTCTTATTTCTAAATTTACAGTATGGAAATTTTCAGGCATTTGCAACGCAAAAATCAAATTGGCAGCCACATCTTCGGGCATTAACATATAATCGTGGGGTTTTACTCCTGGGCTATTTCTAAAAAAATCGGTTTTGGTAGAACCTGGGTAAATACAAGTTACTTTTATTTTAAAATCGCGTACTTCTCTAAACAATGATTCACTTAAACCTTTAACGGCCCATTTAGTTGCACAATATCCCGAAACCTGCGCCATTCCTTCTAAAGCAGCAGTAGAAGCAATATTGATAATATGTCCACTTTCCTTTTCCTTCATTTTTGGCAAAGCCATTTTACAACAATAAAAAATTCCGTTTACATTGGTTTCTTGCATTTCGTGAAATTCTTCAATGGGCATGTCTTCTAAAAATCCAAAATAGCCCAAACCAGCGTTGTTTATTAATATATCGATGGTTTGGTTGCTAGCAGCAAAAACTTGAGAAAATGCATTTTGAACTGATTCAAAACTTCGAACATCACAATTGATAAAAGTGTAATTTGGATTTGAAATATTATTATTGTTTCGGCCAAAACCAAAAACGTGAGCTCCATTTTCTAATAATTTTTGGCAAACTGCATTGCCAATTCCTTTGCTTACACCTGTTACTACTGCTATTTTATTTTGTAAATTCATTTTTGAAATTGAAAGATTAGAATCCCGATTAATCGGGAGAAAGATTGCAAGATTACAATAATTAAAAGATTGTAACGCTACGTTATTTTACTAAATTGCAAATAATCATACCATGCAAAAATTATAAAAGTGTTTTTTTATGTAAGTAATATAATAATTATAAAAACCTTTCATATTTTGAATAATTATTTGGTCTTTGTAGATATTATTTCATATTTAGTAACGCTTTTAGAAACCTTTATTGATTTCGAAATATAGTTTTCGGTGAGGTAATCATTGATGGTCTTTTGCGAGCTAATTACTTGGTCTCCTTTGTTAAGTTTTTTCCAATCTTTCAAGTTTATATTTTTTCCTTTATCATTTAAAATATGGATATAAAATAAATTTTGAGCAAAATATCCATCGTATAATATAAAGCAATTTTGAACATTTTGATTTCCTTTTATAGCATCTTTTAAAAAATAACCCATGGCATAAAAATCTACATCCCATTCAAATTCTTTTGGGCAGTAAGTTTTGTCTAGTATTTTTTTATAGGGTAAAAAACTTATAAAAAACAAAAATACATAAGGTAAAACTTTCCGTTTAAGATATTTATTTACTAATGTTAAATTTTGAATATATTGATAAACTAAATAGATGAAAACACTTGCTAAAAGCGCCAAATAAGGATATAATGGAACATCGTACCAGTCTAGTTTTGTTTGAGAGTAAGAAATAACAATTAGAAAAATTGAACTCATTAGCATAGAGAAAACTGCTAGTTTATGTAGCTTAATATTTTGGTTAAACAATCCAATTAAAAAACCTAATGGCACAAAATAAAACCAATATGAAAACTTTGTGTTCAAGAGCAAGTCATAATAAAACCAACCATCAGATTCATGTCCATCAAGAACGGATAAATACCTTCCGCCTAAATCATTAAACTTTACAGCTTCAATATAACCTGGATTGTAAAAATCTCTAAGGTAATAATAGCCAAATACAAGCACTAAGAAAACTAACAATCCAATATAAAAATGTTTGTTTTTAAGTAAACTAATAACTGATTTTTGCCAAAGGCAATAAATTCCTATTGCTGGCAAAAACATAAGACCAGCAATACTTTTGGTAAGTACCGAAAGTGTTAATGAAAGGAAGAAAAAATATAAATATTTGGTTTCTTTTTTTTCTACAAAGCTAAAAAACAACAACCCACTTAATGTGGTAAAAAGGCATAATAAAGCATCGTAATCTCCTGTTCGTGTAGCATGTAAATTTACATAACCTTGAGAAGTAATAAGCACAATGATAGCAATAATTCCAAACCAAAAACTTTTCAGAAATCGAATTGAAAATACTAACAACACCAAACAAGTAAATAATGCTGCAAAAGCCGATGGCAAGCGAATGGCCAATTCGTTTACTCCAATTATTTTCATGGTAAAAACCTGAATCCAAATAAGTAATGGAGGTTTGGTGTTCCACATATCAGGATGATTTTCGAAATAGGTAACCAAAAAATTACCGTTTTTAAACATCTCAAAAGCATTAATTGCCAACCGTGATTCGTCCCAAATTCTTATAGGCAAACTATCTAAATGTCCAAAAAGGGGCATGTAAATAATAGCAGCTAAAAGCAAACATTTTAAAAAGTTTTGGGTAATTGGTTTCATTTAATATTGTTTTTGGCAAAATAAAGAAAAAATATATTCAAAACGAATTTGATTTTAGCACTGATTAGCTGTAAATTTATTTCAAATCTTCCACTTTTTTTTGTTTATTATTGCACGCTAAATAATTTTGTATTAAGCGTGTTGCCAGCTTATTAAATGGATATGAGTTGGTTTAAAAAATATAAACAACTACAAATTTTGAAAAACATTACTTCAGGGCAATTTAAAATGATTGCCAAAACTCAACAAGGACTTGAGCCATTATTAGAAAAAGAATTATTGGAATTAGGAGCCGCAAATACTCAGCGACACAAGCGTGCAGTTAGTTTTGAAGGCGATAAAAGATTGTTATACAAAGTAAATTTACATTCACGTTTATCGTTAAAAATATTGGTTCCGTTTTTTAACTTTAAAGCTAAAAATGACAAACAACTTTACGATGCCATTAGCTCTATCAATTGGGAAGATTTGTTAAACATCAACGGAACTTTGGCCGTAGATGGTTTGTTGCGTTCCGACTTTTTTAACCATTCGCAATACATTGCTTTAAAAACCAAAGATGCCATTGTAGATCAATTTAGGGCAAAACATAACAAGCGTCCTGATGTTGATGTAATCAATCCTGACTTGCGTTTGAACCTTCATATTTTTCAAGATAGTGCTACACTTTCGTTAGATTCAAGTAACGATTCTTTGCACCGCAGAGGTTACAGAGAAGATGCTAACAAAGCGCCATTGAACGAAGTTACTGCGGCTGCCATTGTAAAAATGAGTGGCTGGAATGGTTCAGAACCTTTAATGGATGGCATGTGCGGAAGTGGAACCATACTGATAGAAGCAGCTATGATTGCAAAAAATATACCTGCCAATTATTTACGAAAACGCTTTGGTTTTCAATCGTGGTTGGATTACGACCACAAACTTTGGCAAGATGTAAAACAAGAAGGAAAAGAAGGAATAAAAGACATAAAATTAACCATTAATGGTTCTGATATTTCGTGGGATACTTTAGAAATAGCAAAAAGTAATGTAGAAAAAGCTGGCTTAACTGGAATCATTAAGTTGGATAAAATT
>Ga0247840_10007437_pt1 | contig 15255 bp, 10 predicted proteins | sample LaCruzMarch2015__FD_192404 | JGI IMG/M metagenome (GOLD analysis project Ga0247840, IMG submission 192404) | Freshwater microbial communities from meromictic Lake La Cruz, Castile-La Mancha, Spain - LaCruzMarch2015_17m | ecosystem: Environmental > Aquatic > Freshwater > Lake | place: Spain...
AAAAATATTCTTGTTGTAGTTGGCCATACCTACCACTTCATGCGGTACAACCTGACCGATTGACAATATTAAATCAAAGTTACCTTCGAGCAATAATTTATTTACCTGAGCCGGCCACGGAAAATCAACTGCACCTCCTGAAACTTCTTTTACAAACTCGGCTGGCACGTATCCAACTGTTACCACATCGTTGCGCCAATCGTGTTCACGAATTAGCGAAGCAGGCATTGAACCAAACATGTGGTCAATTTGATGTGCAGTCATAGGCGAATGCGTTCCCAAAGCGGGCAAAACATCCGTCAGTGCATCGCCATAATATTGCCAAGCATATTCGGTAAGTTCTCCGGCACGACTTGGCAAACGTGTATAATCAGGTGGAATAGCGAGCACTTTGTGCTTTTTTCCCATTTTTTCAAGTGCTTCAATAAGACCTTTTTTCAAGTCTTCGGAAGTCAATTCGATTTCAGTAGAACCTTTTTCGTAGTATAACATAATTTTGATTTACAATTTATTCATTTACAATTTACAATTTGTTAGTACAATTATCTAAATTACTTTTACGATTTGGGATTCATTTTTTTTTTCATTGTTGTTATTGAGCTAACAATTATTCTAAAAAGTTCATTGTTTTCTTTAATTAAATCTTCTAAAAGTTCTTGTTTTATTAAGCCAGATTCAACAATTAGCTCAAGCCAATATAGCGTTTCATCTAATTCCTCTTCAACCATTTTTAATTTATTCAGGAAGTCTTTATCAGATTTACCAAGACAAGCTGAACGATAATTCGCACCTGGCGAGGTTCCAGAATGAATAATTTGATTCCCAAGAGTTTTACCTGTGATATTATTTGGCAAACTATCAGACAATTTAATAATTCTCAATGCGAAAATCTTTAAACGTTTTTTTAGTTCATCGCTTGTCATATATAGGTCTTAAATCGTAAATTGTAAATAGATAAATTGTAAATAAACCTAGCGTTTCACCCTTGCATTTCCACCCCAGATACTCCAAACCATGTCTTCGTCGGCAGGTTGTGCGTAATCGGTAAGGAAGGTAGTTGCCAATGCACCCGAAGCCCAGCCAAATTTTGGCCATGTGTCAGGTTCCCAGCCTTTCAGAATAGCGTAAAGCAAACCACCCACAAAACCATCGCCACCACCAATTCGGTCGAGCACATTTATTTTGCGAGGCATAATCACATGCCAGTTTTCTTCTTCGAGCATAACTGCACCCCATAAGTGCTCATTCACACTAACAACTTCGCGGAGCGTAGTGGCATAAACCGAAGCGTTTGGAAATGCCGCTTTTACGCGACCAATCATTCCTTTGAAACCTTCGATTTCGGCTTCAATTCCTTTTCCACCGGCTTCCGGTCCTTCAATTCCCAAACAAAGCTGAAAATCTTCTTCGTTACCAATTAAAATATCCGATACCGAAGCAATTTCGGTAAAAATAGCACGCAATTCTTTGTCGCGACCTTTCCAAAACGAAGCACGATAATTCAAATCGAACGAAATACGCGTTCCGGTTTTCTTTGCATAACGAGCTAATTGCAGGCAAAATTCACTTGTTTCGGGCGATAAAGCACCGATAAGTCCTGAAAGATGCAAAATTTGAACACCTTCTTTTACGAAGATTTTTTCCAAATCAAAATCTTTTACGTTCAGTGTGCGTCCAACTTCACCTGCACGGTCGTTTAGTACGCGTGGGCCACGGGTTCCAAAACCACTATCGGCAATATTAAACTGATGACGATAGCCCCATGGGTCGCCTTGTGGAACTTCTACGCCTTCGTAATCCATATTGCGGGCACGCAGGTTGCTTTTAATCATTTGCGCTATCGGACTATCTTTTACAAAAGTAGTTAATACCTTTACGGGAAGTCCTAAGTAAGAAGCAATACTTGCCACATTTGTTTCGGCGCTCGAAACTTCCATTTCGAATAATTTACTGCTATGAACGGGCTGTCCATTCACCGGAGTAATGCGCACACCCATGCTGGTTGCCACCATTAGGGCATATTTTGTGTCTTTTTTTAATTCAATCATGATATTTATATTTGCCCCCTAACCCCCTAAAGGGGGAATATTGGAAGCGTTTTAAAGGTTATTTAAAATTTATAAAGTAAATAATTCCCCCTTTAGGGGGTCAGGGGGCTTTTTTAGATACAAAACACATCAAACCCACCATCAATAACTGTTAAAGTTCCGGTAACAAATTTGGATGCATCACTGGCTAACCAATGAAGTGTTCCGAATAATTCATCTGGTTCACCTAAGCGGCCAAATGGAGTATGTGCTACAATAGCCTGACCTCTTGGCGTTGGAGTGCCATCAGGATTAGTCATCAAGGCACGGTTTTGTTCCGTTAAGAAAAAGCCGGGAGCCATTGCATTTACACGAATTTTTTCACTGAATTTTGTTGCCATTTCGGTAGCCAAGAACTTCGTAAAGTTTGTTACAGCAGCTTTAGAAGAGCCATAACCCACAACGCGCGTCAACGGACGAATAGCCGACTCCGACGAAATATTAATAATACTTCCCTGTTTTTTGTCAACCATTATTTTTCCGAAAACCATACAAGGCAAAACAGTTCCAAACAAGTTTAAATCAACTACTTTGCGGAATGCATCAATCTGCAAATCGAAAATTGTTTGATCGGGACCGATGGTTGCTCCCGGCATATTTCCACCGGCAGCATTTACCAAAATATCAATCTGACCAAATGCAGCCACAATGTCTGCCGCATTTTGCTCCAGAATTTCTTTGTTCAACACATCGGTATTCAAATAAAGAGCTTCAGAGCCTTTCGCTTTCAGTTCTTCCACCAATGCAACACCGGCATCGGCTCTATCCAAAATAACGACTTTACAACCTTGCTCAGCCATATATTCGGCCATGCCGCGTCCCAAAATTCCGGCGCCACCAGTAATAACTATGACTTTTCCTTTTACGTCAAATAGGTTTTTCATTTTGTATTAAATTTGCCCCTTACCCCCTAAAGGGGAATAAGAGATATTAGTTTTTTTAGATACTTGGTCTTAAAGCCCCTTTAGGGGTTTGGGGCCTACAAGTTAAAAAGTCGTTTCAAATGTCTTTCGTAAATATTTTCTTCTACACAACTTCCAATAATATCAGCCTGTTTTTCGAGCATACCTGTATAGGTTTCGCCCATTTCTGAAGCTACTTTATAGGCTACGTGAATTAACTGACGGAAATTAGCATTATAATCGGGATGTCCCGGAATGTGGCGTAAGGTATTAGCAAATTTCTCACTTGTCCACGCATTAACTTCTTCAACTGAAGGCAGTTGTGAGCTGTCAATTTCGATAACATCAGCATAAGGCGCACAAAGTTCTTCGCTGCGATTGAATGAGTTCGCATAAATTTGTTTTGCTAAATTCAATGCTTCTCCTCCGGCAACCGCCAAACCAATTACTTCTTCGAGCCATGTTGTACCGGCAGTTTTTACGTGCAATCCTTTGTCGTATTTCTTAATAACATCCGCCATTATCGGATAGATAGAGAATTTATCGCTACCGGAGTGAACGCTCAGTTTCAGCTCTTCGGGCAAACCAAATTCTTTCACTGCAAAATCAATTACCAATACATCTTCTTCAAATTCTTTAGCAAATTGCTGTAAATCACCCTTGTAATCAACGCCTTTATTAAAACGACCAGTGAATTTTGGAGCAATTGTCTGAGCAGGTACACCTTTATCGGCCAACATTTTCAGAATGAAAAGCATTTCGAGAGGAGTTTGCGGACTTTCCACTTCGTCCATCGAAACTTCGGTAATAAAATTACCTTCACCTTTTTCAGCTTTCAAATAATAATAAATATCGGCAGCTTGTTGTGTGGCAGCTAAAAATTTCTGAGCAATTTTTTCCAACATTTCGGGTGTTACATCCAACTCGTGGTCAAATCCGGGAATCTGTAGCTTTCCAATATATTTGCTGCATGATGAGATAAATGTTTGAACATCAGCAGATGTACTTTCTTTACCAATAAATGCAGCAACATCCAATGTAAAAAAATCAGAATGAGCCACAAAAGGTGCAACATTGCTAAAATTAATATGGTCGGCATCAACAAAATAGGGTCCGTTATATCCAAGTGCTGCAACCGCTGCATCAGCTTCTTTTCGGGTATCAATCGGAAGCGAATGCACATAAGTATGCTCACGGTTCGATTTATTCCATACCGGATTTATTTCCAAGCCCTGACTGTTGGCTTTCATAATGGCGCGCAACTGTGCTTCTCCTTGATGCGAAAAGCGGTCGCCTACTCCTAAACTGAATTTTCCTAATTTCATATTTTCTAAATTATAATTTTTTTATTCTAAAAAACGCATGTAAGCTTCAATATTCTCTTTTATCAAAATATCAATTGGCATGTAGTTTATTTTTGCAACATCCTGATTGAAAATCAACTTTTTACACATATCCTTTGCCGACATATACGCCTGCTTCTCCGGACGTTGAGCCAGCAGCAATGAGATAACGCCTTTTCGTAAATAATTTACATTTTCTATCAACAGGTCATAACCTATTAATCGAATATTATTAATACCCATGGTCTCAAACTTACGAGCCAAACGATAAACTTTCGAATTAAAAGTAATTGCCGCTCGTACTCTGGGATTATCGGTTAATATTTTTCGCAAAAGATCTTTATTGGCTGTTTCATTATCGTCGAGCAATTCTGCCTCAATTAGTTGAATTTTAGCTGTCAACCCATTTTCGCTCAAATAACTCATAAATCCGTTATAGCGGTTTCGGGTTTGATTGGAAACAGCTCCTTTACGCTTGGTTCTTATAACTAATATTTTATCATCGTCTTTTAAATCGTCAACCAGAAACTTGGCTGCAATATACCCACTTAAGGTAGAATTTTGTCCGTAATATGTCAAAAAATCAGCTTCTTCTATAATTGAATCGATAAACGAAAACAACACGCCAGCCTCCGATAATTTTGAAGTTAATTTTAGTGTTTCATCTTTAAAAATAGGTGCAATAAAGACCGCATCAGGCATATTTTGAACCAATTTTTCAGCCACTGAATTAAATGAATTTACATCGAACTGGTCGAAACAGGCTTTTTCGAACGAAACATTGTAACCCGAAAACTCGGGCATAGCCATTTCAAATCCTTTTTCAACAGTTGACCAATAATCGCCTTCATTATGAAATGGAATTAAATATATAAAACGGTAAATTCTTTTTGAAGCTAACGAACGAGCTAATATATTTGGCGTGTAATTTATCTCCTCAAGTACCTTATTTACAGCATCAAGACTTTTAACTGACACATCACCACGTTTATGCAAAACGCGATCGACAGTACCTTCGGATACTCCTGCCAAACGGGCAATATCTTTAATTCGAATAGTGGATTTTTCAATTTTCATTGCATCAGATATAAAAAACCGTGTACGCACACAGTATTCCATCGCAAAGATACTAACTATTTTGAATTAGCAATACGAAAAAAAAGACTGTGTGCGTACACGGAAAATTTAAATTAATATAAAAATCTAATTATAAGACAATTATATTTTTTATACTATAAGTTTGAAATTAGATATTTAACATAATTTTATTTCGACAACAACAATTTTACTAAATTTTCAGCCGCCTTTTTATTTTCAAAATCAGTTGGCAATAAAGCATGGTCAATGTATTCGTTATACAACCAGGGGTCGCCCACTGCAAATACATATCCTTTACCATAATTTGATTCGGCCATATAGGTTTTATCATTCTCAATCAATACAGGTTTGGCCATTTTATGACAATTTATCGACGAAATTTCTTTAATAAAAATCTTATTTACTCCCTTAAAAACTGGATGATTTGGTAAATTATTCGAAGCACAACTCTGAAAATTTCGTATTGTTTTGTCCATTCCAAGAATTTCGGGATGATTAAAATCGCTGTTGTAAGAAATTCCGAACTTCGAAGGCAATATATTAAACTTAACCAATTCGCAATTTGAACTATCGTTTGTCAACAACAATAAAACCCCACCTGCTTTAACCCAGCGAGCAATGGCTTTTGCCGCTTTCTTATCCATGTAATTGGGATTTTTCGAATCTTTACTATGATCGGGATCAACAATAATAAAAATGTCAACATCTTTCAGATTTTTGCAAGTTGGTTTTTCTTTGAGTGTTGTCAACTCAGCCCCATTATTTTTAAAGATGTCCCCCAATTGCGAAAATCCACTAAACGCTTTGTCGTCCCATAAGTAATGGTAAGGTTGATTGGTTTTTATGCTAATTTCATTGTTGTAAAAGTTATCCAACATAACTCTTTTTTGAGCAGGTAGCACATTAGTTGAAATTGCAAAGAAAGTAAAAACCAAACTTAATACTCTAATATTCATATTTTTATACTTTTAAATTAAAAAGGTGGCTCATCCTGATTGCTATTACCGTTTAAAAAACCAGCCGGATTACTCTTTTGTCCTTCGCCATAAAAACCTTCACTTTTAAAGTCATTCATTTTCGAAGGTATAGTTTGATAACCACCATCCATCTCATCGCCGGCAATATCATCTTTATTCATAAATTTGGCATAAGTTGCTTTAAACTTGAGCAATACATCACCTGTTGCACCATTACGGTGTTTTGCTACAATAATTTCGGCTAACCCTATTAATGAATTTCCCTGCGTATCTTCGGTAATTTTATAATATTCAGGTCGGTGAATAAAACACACCATATCGGCATCCTGCTCAATAGCTCCCGACTCGCGAAGGTCGGATAATTGAGGACGTTTTCCTTCGTGTCCGGTACGTCCCTCTACACCACGATTGAGCTGCGAAAGTGCAATAATCGGAATATCCAACTCCTTCGCCAAGCCTTTGAGCGATCGCGAAATAATACTTACTTCTTGCTCACGACTACCAAAACTCATTCCACTGGCATTCATTAACTGCAAATAGTCAATAATCAAACATTGAACTTTGTGTTCTTTCACCAATCGACGTGCTTTGCTTCGCAATTCAAAAACCGACAAACTGGGAGTATCGTCCACATAAACAGGCGCATCTAACAATTTATTAATATCGCGGTCAAATTTATCCCATTCGTGTTTTTCTAACTGTCCGTTTTTAATTTTTTCTCCTTCGAGTTCGCAAACGTTCATTATCAAACGATTAACTAACTGCACATTCGACATTTCGAGTGAAAACACGGCAACGGGTGCATTAAAATCGACCGCCATATTTTTTGCCATCGACAAAATAAAAGCCGTTTTTCCCATCGCCGGACGAGCAGCTATAATAATAAGGTCGGAACGCTGCCAGCCGGAGGTAATTTTATCCAACGCATGAAATCCACTTGCCACACCACTTGCACCCTGCTTGGTCGATGCTATTTGCATACGCTTGCGGGCCTCTTCAATCACCGGATTAATTTGCGTAACATCCTTTTTCTGACTGTTTTGCGAAAGCTCAAACAGCATACCTTCGGCTTCCTGCATCAAATCGTCCACGTCCGTTTTATCATCAAAAGCTTTGGTTTGAATTTCCGACGATACACGTATTAATTCGCGCGCCAGATATTTCTGCACAATAATACGTGCGTGATATTCGAGGTGGGCTGCCGACGAAACTTTAGCAGTAAGCAAGGTAATATAGTACGCCCCTCCCACTTCGTCGATATTGCCATTTTTGCGCAATTGCTCTGTAACTGTATGCATATCGATGGGTTCCTGATGCAATGCAAGTGTCATAATGGCCTCAAAAATCTTTTGATGCGACATTTTGTAAAAGCAGTCTGGCTTCAGAATTTCAGAAACTATGGAATAGGCATCTTTTTCGAGCATAATTGCGCCAAGCACAGCTTCTTCCAACTCCGGTGCCTGAGGTGGTAATTTGCCATATTCATTCGCAGGAACAGGCATAATGGTATTTTTCTTCGAATAATTGCGTTTTTCGGCCATGAAATTAGTTTGTAAAGTTTGTAAAGTTCATAAAGTTCGTAAAGTTTATAAAGTTAAAATGAAGAGTAGTAAATTTCGGAGACCAAAAATACAAAACTAATTCGGTACAGCCATAAAAAAAGTTTCAACAGGTTGTTGATAAGTAAATGGGATTAAATTATTTCGTTTAATTTTATTTATCGCGGTTGGCTGTTCCCTCTCCTCAAGGAGAGGGTTAGGGTGAGGTATAAATTAAATTTGGTGTTTTATATTTATTTCAATAATTAGATTTTATCCATAAAAATAAAACAACCAATAAAAGTGCAGGAATCATATTTACAATACGTAGTTTTTTCAATTCCAAAATATTTATTCCCAATCCGATTAATAGAATTCCGCCTACCGAACTTAATCCCTGAATAATTTCGGCACTAAAAAACGAAGCGGCATACATGGCAACCAAACTTATACCGCCCTGAAATAAAAATAAAGGAATTGCTGCAAAAACAACACCTACACCAAATGCTGAAGCCAACAAAATAGACGAAAAACCATCCATCAACGATTTTGTTAGTAACACTTCCGACGAACGCCCTATGCCTTCGTCCACAGCCCCAACAATGGTCATTGCTCCTACACAAAAAAGCATAAAAGCAGTTACAAGCCCTTCGGTAAATCGTTCGTTACCAATTTTCAGACGATTTTTGAAGAGTTCGCTCAGCGCTTCTATTTTATCCTCTAATCGCATCCATTCGCCAAGCAATGCACCCACAGCTATAGATGCAACAACGATAAGTACATTTTGCATGTCCTTCATCATAAGTATCCCAATGGCAATAGTAAATAATCCGGTGGCTTGAAAATAAATTTGTTTGAAACGTGGGTGCAGGCTTTTATTAAGTAGTATTCCGATAGTTCCGCCTGCTACGACGGCGAGTGTGTTGACGATAGTTCCGAGCATAAATCGCTAAAATTTGTATTGATTCGAGTTGCAAATATACGCAAAATTTACGCTCAGGTATATACAAAAACAAAGGGCCGCTTCACAGCGCCCCTTTGCCACATTTTAACCTAAACCTTAACTATGAAAAATTTATCTGTTTGTTTACTTTGCAAAGATAATAGCTATTTTTATTCTACACAATAGTTCATTAAAAATATTTTCAAAAAAATGCATTATATACGGGTCGACAGGTATATAAATTTTTCAGCATGTTAATAATCAACATTTTAAGCATACAAAAAAAATGTGTTAAAAAAACTAAAACAAGTTAATTGACTTTTTCCAAAATGCGTTAAATAATGGTATAAATTCAAATCTGAATTCTGTCATAAACGAATAAAATGTACCTTTGCATTCGTTAAATACAAACAAATTAATTATTTATGGAAAAAATGGAACAAGAAGTTGTTTCGACGGACTCTAAATCCGTTTTGAACGACAAAAAGCTCTTTATTGAAACTTATGGCTGCCAAATGAATGTGGCTGATAGCGAAGTGGTGGCTTCTATCATGGAAATGGACGGATTTGAACTAACCGACAACATTACCGATGCCAATGCTATTTTTGTAAACACTTGTTCGGTGCGCGATAATGCCGAACAAAAAGTGGTTCAACGATTAAAATATTATCAATCGCTCAAACGGAAAAAGATAGGATTGATAATTGGAGTAATTGGCTGTATGGCCGAACGTGTAAAAGAAGAATTGATTACCGACCATGGCGTAAATATTGTGGTAGGCCCCGATGCATATTTAGATATTCCCAACCTTATTAATTCGGTAGAGCAAGGCGAAAAAGCCATTAACGTTGAACTTTCGAAAACCGAAACCTACAAAGATGTAATGCCAACACGCATTGGCGCATCCATTTCTGGCTTTGTATCCATTATGCGTGGTTGCGACAAATTTTGTACTTATTGCATTGTTCCCTACACCCGTGGCAGGGAGCGCAGCAGAGATGTGGAAAGCATTTTAAACGAAATACGCGACCTGAAAGCCAAAAATTACAAGGAAGTAACCCTACTTGGTCAAACCGTAAACTCCTATAAATTTACACAAGAAGATGGAAAAGTAATTGAATTTCCTGAACTACTAAGCATTATTGCCGAAATGGTGCCCGATATGCGTATTCGTTTCACCTCGCCTCACCCAAAAGATATGACCGACGAAACCATTGCCGTTATTGCTAAATATCCTAATATTTGCCGCTTTATTCACCTTCCGGTACAGTCGGGTAGCAATAAAATTTTGCAACTCATGAATCGTAAATATACCCGCGAATGGTATCTCGACCGTGTGGCTGCTATGCGACGCATGATTCCGGATGTGGCTATTGGCACGGATGTTTTTTGTGGCTTTTCGGACGAAACAGAAGAAGATCATCAACAAACACTGGATTTGATGCGCGAAGTAAAATTCGATATGGCATTTATGTTTAAATACTCCGAACGCCCCGGAACTGTAGCAGCAAAACGAATGGAAGATAATGTTCCAGAGGAAGTTAAACTCCGAAGGTTAGACGAAATTATTAAATTGCAAAACGAAATTGCCAACCAAAGCAATCAGAATGATATTGGTAAAACCTTTGAAGTGATGGTCGAAGGATTTTCAAAACGCTCCAAAGAGCAGCTTTTCGGACGTACCTCGCAAAACAAAGTAGTTATTTTTCCGCGCGAAGGTCGCAAAGTTGGTGAATTTATTCATGTAAAAATTGTTTCAGCTTCGTCGGCTACGCTTATTGGCGAAGTAGTTTTGTAGTTAAAAAAAATAGCATAGAGTAATTTGTGGGATAAATGAAAAAGTCTTTATACAAAGGACTTACTAAATGGAGGCTGTCTAACTTTTAAGACAGCCTCCATTTTCAGGTCAAATAAAACAATCTATTTCATTAATACCATTTTTTTTGTAATTACATAATTATCGGTTTGTAACTGATAATAATAAATTCCGCTTGTTATATTTACAGCATTAAAACGCATGGAATAATTACCTGTTGATTTTATCTCATCGACCAATGTCTCGATTAATTTTCCTTCAATATTATAAATCTTAACACTTACTTTTCCTTGTTTTCCTACAGTATAATTGATTTGTGTAGATTGTTGGAAAGGATTTGGAAAATTTTGTCGCAATTTAAGTCCATCATACTGATTATCTGTTATTTTAGGAATAGTCGTTGGTGGATTACTTACATAAACCTGTTTTGCTCTGGTAGCGGAATTTTTTATATCATTTAAATTGTCACCGGCAAAAATGGCATAAGCAATAGTTTTTGTTTCTCCATTGTTTATATTGTATGGTCCTGAACTTAACTGACATCGGTAATTTTTTGGGGTTGTCGGATTAGGTTCAATGGTTGTAAGTGGTTGTATTGTTCGGATGAAATTAGCATCAACATTGAAAACAGCCGCTCCACTTACGGTACAGTTCAATGGAGTAAATCCATAATAGTACGGATTATTTGCACCACCCGATTCGTACATATAGATAGTCTCAGTTACTGGATCGTAGCCACCCAAATTTTGATTCGTCGTGCCAATATCGAAATCTGCATTTAGCTGTGCAAATAAATCATCAATAATATTTCCTGAAATATTGAAAAGCTCATATTCGATTATTGCGTATTTATCATCTCCGGCTGTGGAGCTGCTATGTACTGTTTCAAGTATATTCACACCAATTCTGTTGTTCGATTCCCAACTATCATTGAATGATGTTTTAAAAGCATTGAATCCAACGAATCGGCTTGTAGTTGTCGAAAATCCTTCATTCGGACAAAAAGGCGCCCAAGTATACAAACCACCTGCAAATTTCACATTATTTCGATCTACTAAACTAAATCCACCTGAAAACAATCCATTCAGCGTTTTATACAACATACCTTTGCCATAGTTTGAATAAGCACCTAATCTACCATGATTACCAACATCTAATTTTAGTTGGTTTTGTGCTGCTTCCATTGCTTCGGATTCAATATAGAAATCGTTTAGAATTGTGTTATCTTTATCAGAAATCTTGGTAGAAACTTTTTCGATCCAATACTGAGAAGCACTTGGAGTCCAAAATATGGAGTCTCCAACTTGAGTCAATCCAGCTGGTTTTTCCATAATATTAATAACAGGAGATGGCCAACCATCTGTCGTGAATTTAGCAGCAAACGGTTCACCAGGAATAGCCTGATTTTTCGAAAGTATAACATTTGTTGTAGGTATTATGACATCAGAGCCCGACGGAAGATCTAATAACTTCGCATCGTACTGAACTTGCAAATCATTGTGATTCGTTGTTTTATCAACAACAGCTATCGCTCCTCCACTTGTAATATAAGTTTCTTCCATAGGCCAATATCCGGCAAGTCCCGATTCATTCCCAATTAATGTTTCATCCATTTCTGTTTGAATTTCACTTCCCGATCGAACAGTATTCCAAAGTCTGACTTCATCAATAAGACCTTTGAAGTAACCATTAGGAAAAGATGCACCTCCGATATACAATCCTGAAGAACCCGTTCCCATTGAGACATTAAGTGGTAATTGATTAGCCAAAACTCCATTGATATAAAGTTTTACATTTGTTCCATCGTAAGTTCCGGCTACATGTGTCCATTCACCAACTTTTACATCTGCGGTATCTTCCACAAAAACTTCGTAACCCGTAAAAGTGGCATGAATGCCATCGGTTATTGAAATACCAATTCTGGGTTCATGTGAAAAAGGCGCATTACCCAAAATTGATAATTGAAATGATTGATATGGATCTATCCCAAATCCATTGTTACACGGACGCATAATAATTACCCTGTTTTGGTTTGATGCTGGTAAATCCATAGGAAAAATCCAAGCTTCCAGCGTAATTGAAGTTCCGGAAATTTTATAGGCTAAAGGATTTGCATCTGGATTCAATTTATTTGTATCTAAAACTCTAATTCGATCTTGAATTCCATCAAAAAAAGCCGATTTATTGTTTGGTAAAGCAAATGGAATACTTAAATCCACCACCCAAATACCATTTGAAATAGTTCCCATAAATACTTTCGAACCTATTTTTTCCATGCTATTTACCTCAATTCCCTTTTTCCACTGCTCCGGATTATGGGTTATTAACCATGATTGACCTCCATTTGTACTTTTATATAATCCAAAATTAGTAGCTAATAACCAAACATTATTGTCAATACATTTTACATAATTTGCTATGTAATTGGATGGTAAACCCTGAGTATTTATTTCAGACCAGAGTTGGCTATTTGTGTTATATGAAAAAAGTTTATACGTAGTATTGTTTGTATTATCCCTCACTACAAATATTGCTTTATTATTAGAAACATCGCAGTCCATTACAGGCTCTGCTCTATTACCATTCTCATTAATAACTCTTTTAATTACAATATTCTGATTAATAGTGGTAGATAGAGTTGAAAAACTCATTCCAAAACTATTAGCTCTGAAAATGTTACTGAAATCTCTGTCTTCTGTTCCATTAAATGCAAATAAATGGTCTTTCGATCCTTTTACGAAAAATGGATTACCGCTATTCTGACTATTTGGTTTATACCAGGTTGTGCCATAGTCTGGTGTATAAATTAATGAATAACTGTTATCTCCATTTTTGTAATTTACAAATAATAGGGAGTCGCATTTACCTGCAAAAGTGTATTTACTTCCTGCATTGTAAGGGGCTGAGATGGGATAAGATGACCAAGAGCTTCCTAAGTTTGTTGATTTATACAATGACAAATTGTTTGAAAATGGATCGGGCTGAACAAAACTAAACAAGGTATCTCTTACTGCTGTGAGTTGACTTGCAAAGTATGCAATTCCTCCGCCAAAATCGGGGATGCCATTATTAACTTGAAACCAGTTTAAACCTAAATCGGCCGAGGCTATTACTCCTTTGTTTCCCCTTATGTAAAACAATGAATCTCCGGCATTTCTTATATTACCTGCAAATGATGCAATATATTGGTTTGTAATTATACTCCAACTCTCACCACCATCTGTACTTAATAAAACCTGATCGTACAAATCGTTACCAATAAATGTATTTGTTCCAACCTCAATAATATTTTCAACCATTGCCACTGAAAGTCCTGTTGAGGCTAACTCGTTAAAAGTAACGCCCTGATCAATAGACTTATACAATTTAATTGGTGCTGCTGAAGGCATGGCAGTAAAGAAAATGGCATTATCGGTAACCGAAAAATTTAAAACCTGATAGTCATTCGGAATTTTTCCAGTAGTAATATCAGACCATGTTTGTGTTGAAAAATTATACTTATAAATTGAGCTACTATCTCCTCTGTAATAGATATTTCCCAATGCATCACCGTATATATCTCCATCTGAAAAATCTGAAACACTCAGACCGTTTACTGCTATTAGTACAATATTATTACCATCGGATGTATAATATAAGTTTGATTGTATACGAAGGTAAAGTTTGTTTTGATTAAAGGAGAGTAACTCACAATTTCCACCTGGCCAATTTCCCGACCACACTATTGCTTTTGGAGTCCAGTTATTTCCATCGGTAGAACTATACAATTGCATTTCGTTGGTCATCCAATTATGACCTAATGCATATAAAAGGTTGGATAATTTACCTAATGACCAAGCAGACCAATTATCGAGATTTTTTGGCACCCAACTTATTCCATCATTACTGCTTTTGTAAATACCTGAACCAAAAATAGAATTTGATAAAACATAAAAATCAGTTCCAATACTTACAAGACTATTACAATACAACGAATAAGGATTAAAAGACGAATTAATTTCAGTCCAATTCTGCCCCTGATTGGTAGTTTTGAACAGACCACCTTCATTTGCAATAATAACGCAATTTGCGTTCATTGAAAACTTCTTTATTCTACCTCCATTAATCAGTGGATCACTAAGTTGACTTACCTGACCTTGAGAGCCAATACACACAAGAGAAATAATTAATAGCAAAAAATTCTTTTTCATGATTAGCCGTCAGTGTTTAACGTGCTGACTCCGCACTTCTTAAAAATTAGTTTATATTGGGTATATAATTTAAAATTAAGAAATAAATGACCACTGAAATGATAGAATTTGGAATACAAATATCAGAATATATTTTCATATTTTTTGTATTTAATCTTTGCAATATGTACTTTTTAACATATTAATTATAAAAAAAATACAAATTTTTCAATTATGACCTTTCCGATACAGTCCTTATTGTGAATATTCATGTTTCGTTTAATTTATCAGTACCTTATTAACCTATCTTAGTTCAGTTTTTTTGTTTACAAAAGTATCTTTTACTCAACTTTCGCATGTTGTTAAAAATTTGATTGTCAA
>Ga0247840_10007443_pt1 | contig 15249 bp, 22 predicted proteins | sample LaCruzMarch2015__FD_192404 | JGI IMG/M metagenome (GOLD analysis project Ga0247840, IMG submission 192404) | Freshwater microbial communities from meromictic Lake La Cruz, Castile-La Mancha, Spain - LaCruzMarch2015_17m | ecosystem: Environmental > Aquatic > Freshwater > Lake | place: Spain...
CGAAATGGCCAGCCTTCAAAGCAATCCGCAAAAACGTGTCCCCAGGTGGAGTCGAACCACCATCTGAGCTTTAGGAGAGCCCTGCTCTATCCGCTTGAGCTATGAGGACGTTGAAAATGAATAGGTTATACTTTTTGCAATTCGTTTTTATCCGAAAGTTAGACCAAAAGTTAGACCAAGTGCATCAATATTCAAAGAAGTCTGTCAGTGTTCAAAGTCCCTGTAAAGCACATCAAATGGACTCGTAGTCCAGTCCGGAGACAAGCGTTCATTTCGTCATTGATACTTGGGCAACCAGTTCGGTCAAATTGAAATCTGCCTCCAGGATCTCGCGCTGACGATTCTGCGGCGAGTCGAAGATCTCATCGGGACTCGGCAGGCAGTCAAAATCCACAGCGCCAGGACATCAATGACTTCCTGAAACATCAGTGAACACCGGGTTTTGCGGCGGTCGCTGAAGAATCCCGGAAAACCGACTTTTTCGAGCAGATTGGTAAAAAGTTGGCCCCTGGCTGCCTCGTGGCGGGCTCGAAATTCGTCACGAGGGATTCGTAGCTGCGACCCGTTCCAGCGATTTGTTCCGCCAGCCTCAGTGCGCAATTGAAAACACGCAACCATGCTCGTAGAGTCGGTTTCATGAAGAAATGCGGTATGAGCGAGGTGCGACGCAGCTTTTCAGCCAAACGAAAGGCTCACATTGTGGAACAGCACCTCAAAGAGAAAATCCCTGTCAGTAAGGTCTGCGCCAAATACCAGATAGAACCGAGTCTTTTTTACCGGTGGAAGAAGATATTTTCTGCGAAGAAAATCGCCGGTTTTGCAAGGAAGCGTTCACCAGCCAGTTGTGCGGACCAAAAAATGAGCAAACTCTTGCCCATCGGTAAAAAGTTCAAGTCACACACGGACATCCTGAGATCCGAGTTGGCAAACTCATTGAATACGGAGGACTGGATCTGGAAGACCAAGAACTGTCCGACCATGAATGAAGGGACATCTTGCTGTGATCTTCAAACGGCAATGACAAGCCCCTCCGGATTCGCCAAATCCTTCGAGTGGCGGCTCTTTGTTGCTACTTACCACTGCCCTTGGGATTCTCCAGCCTTCAGGTTCGCAGCAAAATCAAACCCCCAAAAAGACCTGCCAGAATACGGGTATTTTTTCCCGAACTTCACTGGGGCATGTCCGGCAATTCGAGTCGCAGTTCAAGAAAACGAGAAGGAAAAGAAGCTCTCCACTGAAGCCTGTATCATCGACGTTGCGATGGTCGAGCCATTCGACATTCAACTGATGGTAGCACCGTTTACATCCCAAATGACTTGGACGAGAGACGCTCTGCTGAAAGCGACGAAGCTATTCCCTGTTGCAAAACCCAAAAACAAGCTGGCAAGGTGCATAAGCTTTGGCGCTTGCCGTCGGCTTGAAGATGAGGAAGTGATACGGCTATTTATTCTCCTCATCTATGATGACTGGATTGACACCGATCCGTCCTATCAATGGCGTGCGGATTACCTCAAAGATTTTAATATCAACATCAAGCCTCCGAATCTCATCAAATTGATCAAGCAAATGAGTATTGTTAAATTGAAAGACGGGAAGCCGAGCACAGTGGCAGAAGGCAGGTCCTCATTTTCGGAATACAAAATGGAACTTGACAGAAAAACAGAACGCCGGATTCGCCCGATCGAATACTACTTTTCCGAAGCCTCCAGCAGCTAAAAAGTGACCCCAGCCTCCGTTCCCGGAGACCAGAGCCACTTCCCCTTGCGGGACCACGGTCATTTCTGACGGATGACCTCCTCAAGGACTTCTGCTGCGGCTTTCAGGGCCAGGGCAATGATGTTTTCAACAAGCACTGGGACTCACCTCCTCTCCACGATTGAGTGTTGCACGGTGGCGGAGAAAAACTCCCCGCCGGTGGATGGAAAATGGCACAAGCCTGCTTCCAGAGGATTATACCAACTTTTTGAGCAACCGGGGCATGTGGGGACTCTTCGGTCGTCCTCAAGACACCCCTCCCCAGGAAAACCCGGTATTTCCGGTATGATTCATTGATGGGCATCGGCTCGCTGCCGGAGCCCGCAAAAATCAGCACAATGGCACGATTCGCACACTACAGCCCTCCGATCCGACGCGAGATTGTCCGTGTTCTCTACCATGAGCGGGTTCGTCGGAAGATCCCGATGACCCGCCTGGTTGAAAGCATTCTCACGGATGCACTCAAGAGCACGGAGTCTTGGCGTATGATGGAGGAACCACCCGAATACCAACCTTCCGAGGCGGACAAATAGCCGCACCGGAACAACCAACCAGCACGAGACTGCCCGGCCATCACGGTCGGGCTTTTTTGTGCCCACAACCAACAGAAAGGAACCAAATGGCACTCAAACTTATCGCCAATTACAGCAAACGTCTGGGCCTTCCCGGATATTCGAGCCACCAGTTCGCGGTCACCGTCGAGACGGAGATCAGCAACGTCAACGAGGTGGCAGCAGAAAGCACCCGCCTCTACCAGACGCTCCAGCAGAGCGTTGACGAAGAGATCCAGCACACCGGGTTCGTCCCGGCAGACGGGTATGGGATCAGCGAGCAAGGTGTTCGCAATGGTCATCGCAACGGCTCCGCCAACCGCACCAACGGAAATGGCCACACCAACGGCAACGGTGAAGCATGGGCCTGCTCAGAAAAGCAGCAGGATCTGATCCTGAAGCTCGTGGCTGAGCACAACCTCGACAAAGGCCAGATTGACGACACCAGCCGCGACATGTTCGGGGCCGGTGTGAAGGATCTGAACAAACTCCAAGCATCCGGCCTCATTGATCGCATCATCGAGGATAACGGAGGAAAGCCCGCCAACCGTCGTCCACGCACCACGGCAGCACCCCGCCGCCAATACGCGAACGGAGGCGCAAGGTGATCGCGCTCACACCTCCGGCGAGGAAACCAACGGTTCCGGCGGATGACCACCTGACAAACGTGGTCTCTGCCAGCAGGCTCAACTGCTTCCTTGGATGCAGGCTGAAGTTCTACTTCCGCTATGTCCTGGAGATGGTCAAGCCAGCGACCGCAGCCCTCTTCGTGGGGAAAGCGGTCCATGCCGCGCTTCAGCAATGGAGCACGGCCCGCTGGCGGGGGCAGGCGCATGATGCCGAATCCCTCAAAGCGGGTTTCCTCATGAACTGGATCACCACCCAGGAAGATGAACCGGTCAAATGGGAGGGTGAGGAAGACGAGCAGCAGGAAAAAGCCTGGGGACTCCTGGACATGTATCTGCGGGATACCCCGATCCCATCGGAAGAAAAGCCAGAGGCGGTAGAAGTCAGGGTGGAAGCAGACCTTGCCAAGCACGGGCTCCCCACGCTGGTCGGGATCATCGACCTCGTGCGTCCAGGTGGGCGTATTGTGGACTTCAAGACCAGCGCGGCTACACCGAATGCCGAACAAGTCGTCCACCGGAATGAAGTCCAGCTCACCGCTTACGGCGTCCTTTATCAGGAGGCCACAGGCAAAAAGGAGTCTGGCTTCGAGTTGCATCACCTGGTCAAAACCAAAACGCCAAAGCTGGTCGTCAACGAGGCTCCAGCATCAACAGAAGGCCAGCGCACGAAGTTCTTCCGCCTGATCGAGTCCTTCGTGGACGGGGTTCAGCGTGAGGATTTCGTTCCATCGCCGGGCTTGCAGTGCATGGCCTGCGAATACCTCAACGAATGCTCGTCATGGAACGGGCGCTCCTGAGGCACAGGCCACGCGATGTCGCGGAGGTGAGAAAGCGCTTCGTTTTTCCACTTCCTCGAAAGAGAAGGCGATGGCTGGTCATCGAACAGCACAAATAACCAACGAGAGCCCGGAGGCACGACGCTTCCGGGCTTTCTCATTTCAACACAGAAAGGAACAAAATCTATGGAGAGCACAACGCTCTATTACCGTGAGGGGACATCCGACAAAGTGTATCGGGTTGCCCTCGAAGAACGCACCGGCGGATACGTGGTCAGCTTCGCGTATGGGCGTCGGGGATCAACGCTGAACACTGGCACCAAGACAACCTGCCCCGTCACATCGGACGAGGCGCAACGGATCTACGACAAGTTGATCAGGGAGAAAATGGCCAAGGGATACACCCTCGGGGCCGACAGCATGGCATACAGCGACGGCAGCAGAAAAGTGACTGACATCCGGCCGCAGTTGCTCAATCCCGTTGATGATCCTGGGCCGCTTCTCAGAGACAACGGATTCTACCTCCAGCCCAAACACGACGGCAAACGGCTGCTCATCCACAAAAAGGGCGATGACGTGACCGGCATCAACCGGCGAGGCATTGAATGCGGTTTCCCCGAGAGCATCCGAGTGGCGGCTATGGCCCTGCCCGGAGACTTCCTCGTGGATGGCGAGGCCGTAGGAGACATGCTCCATGTCTTCGACATTCTGGAGATCGACAACACCGACATGCGCGCCATTCCATATCGGGATAGGCTCGTGAGGCTCCTCAACCTGCTCGCAAGTGCGCAGCAGACGGCAGTCCAGTGGGTTGCCACCATCAGCGGTCATGAGGCGAAGACCCGCTTCTTTGACCAGCTCCGGGAGGATCATGCGGAAGGTGTCGTGTTCAAGCAGATCGGGGCAGCGTATTCACCGGGACGGCCGCACTCCGGTGGAAGTCAGTTCAAATACAAGTTCGTGGAAACCGCCTCGGTCCTCGTCAACGCAATCAATGCCAAGCGCAGTGTGCAGATGGCCGTACGGGACAACGGCAAGCTGGTCCCGACCGGCAATGTCACGATCCCGGCAGACCAACCCATCCCGCAAGTCGGGGACATCGCGGAGGTCAGGTATCTGTATGCCCACCTTGCCAGTGGCAGTCTCTTCCAACCGGTCTATCTGGGCGTGAGAGACGATATCGCAGCAGCAGAATGCACCCGCGATCAGCTCAAGTTCCGCAAGGAGCCAGAGGAGGTGGCGGCATAAGATGGCCATCCTCAGCAAATCTGGCGTGAAGCCGGAGATGAAATTCCGTTGCTGCGATTGCGGCGACACCATCACCGGCCAGCGGATCATCGAAGGGGAATACCTCCACATCGTCCAAGCCAACCGGGAGAACCCGGAAGCATCCGTGTTTCGATGCGAGTGCTGCCAGGACGACCACGAGGAACCCAGCTACGCGTAAACAACCAACCAACCAACAACCAGCGGAAGCGGCCTGCCTGTCACGACGACACGCGGGCCGTTTCCGTTTCAACAACAGAAAGACCAAAAATATGATCAGTATCGCAATCAGCGATTTGAAGCCTGCCATTGCGGGCCTCTCGAAAGTCGTCAGTAACAAATCCACCCTCGAATGCCTCCGCTGCGTTCGTGTGGATGCCAACCCGGAGCAAGTCAGCATCCTTGGCACGGATCTGGACATGTTTGCCAGAATCACGCTGCCCGAGGCCAAGTGCGACACAGCAGCGAGCTTCCTGCTCCCGCTTGAGCGCTTGCAGGCAATCACCCGCAAGTTCAATGCCCGCACCATCCTCAACATTGAAGAAGGCAAAATCTTCTGCGACCTGGGCACCGGCCGCGTCAGTGAAAACGTCGAAAGTCTGGCATTGAAGGAGTTCCCCGAGGAACCGGCCTTTGAAATCAAGACCGTGGCTCTGCCGGAGTCGTTTCCCCGCAGGTTTGTGGAAACGATGGGGTGCAGTTCAACGGATGCCTCCCGCTATATCCTCAACGGCATCCTTCTGGATGTCAGCGATCCGGCCTGTCACACCATGGTCGGCACAGATGGCAGACACCTGTTCAGCGCGAACAGCTTCACTCTGCCGCTCTCGGATTCTGTCACGATTCCCAATCACAAGCTCCTCTTGTGGCGGGGACTCATGGATCTGCCGTGGGCGCTGGCGGGCCAGAAGAAAAAGGACAACGCGCTTGTCCGCATCGCGGCCGGGAATTGGACGCTCACGATGAAAACCATCGAGGGCAACTACCCCAACTGGCGTCAGGTTGTTCCGAAAGGTGGCGACATCCGCACGACCGTCAGGCTGCCAGAGGGACATGCGTTTGCAGAGATGGTGAACAATCTCCCTGGTGGGGATCTGAACGACAAGCCGGTGAATCTCGTGATCGAAAAGGGAACCGTCTCCGTCAAAGACAACACCGGGGGAAGCAGCATCCTCCTTGATGGAGCGACTACCAAAGGGCCGGACATCAAAATCCGCCTCAACAGGGATTATCTGCTGAAGGCATTCACCTACGGCCTCACCAGCATTTGGCTCATCGATCCAATGTCGGCCATGCAGTTCGCCCGCACAGGCAGGCAGATGGTCGTCATGCCATTGAGGACCATGGATTCCTCGCCAGCAAAACCAACAAACCAACAGGCTCCACAAGAGCCGCAACCAGAAAGGAAACCCATGACCGAAACAAACGGCCATCAGACAAACGGGGCCACAGCGTCTCGTTTCAACGGAGCCAACCACTCCACACCAGCGGAAAAACCGGCCATTGAAGTCGCCATCGAGAAACTCGATACCTTCAAGGCCACAATCCGCGAAGCCCTCATCGGCGTCACTGAAATCACAACTCTGCTCAAGCAGTCCATTCGTGACCAGAGAGCCGGGGAGAAAGAAATCCACCAAGTTCGCCAGACGTTGCGCTCTCTCCAGGGCGTCAAACTCTGACCGACGCCGGAACGGGGGTGCAGGCTACATGCTTGCGCCCCTCTCCGTTTCCACAAAAACCAACATGATACACGTCATTGATGAACCCGGCACCTGGGATATCCTCCCCGTTGCTCCGGTTCCGCCAGCCACAAACAACCGCATGCTCCTGCATTGCGGCGGACAGGTCATCGAGCGGGATGCGCTCTTTGGCATTACGACACCACCGGCAACCGACACGTGGTTCCCGCTTTCCCACAGGCATCTTGTTGTGGAAGTGGAAACCCAGCTTGTTGATGCCAGATTCAACCTGCTCGGTCAGACACATGCGATCAGCCACGACGGCAACCGCTACTTCGGCATCCTCGAAGTGTCCCAATTCGGCAACATGCCGCAGAACGGACACGGCTGGGTTGTGGGCCTGAGAAACAGCCATGACAAGACCTTCCCTGCTGGGCTAGTTGCTGGCACGAAGGTCTTCATTTGTGACAATCTCGCGTTTTCCGGCCTCATCCAGATCCGCCGGAAGCACACGAGGTTTGCGGTCAGGGATCTCAGGCAGCTCACAGCTCGTGCCATCGGTCAACTTGGCACCCACCTCGTGCAGTTGGACAAGCGCATTGAAGCCTACCAGCACATGCGCCTCACCGACAGCCGCGCACATGACCTCGTGATCAAAGCCACGGATTGCCGTGCCATTACAACCAGCCAGATCCCGGAGGTTCTGGCCCATTGGCGGAAACCTGAGCACGAGGAATTCCGCCCACGCACGGCATGGTCCCTCTTCAACGCCTTCACGGAAGCGTTCAAGGAGATCAACCCGCACACCGCCATTGCCAGAGGAGAAGCGCTTCATGGACTCTTCGATGGAGCCGTGGCGTTGGCGTCATGAGCCAGAAGAGCCCGTGGGGAAAGGACTACCCCCGCATCCGCACTATCCACCTGAACAAGTGGGAGCGTCCGCTGAGGACCACCGTCTGGACAAAATACGGCATGGTCAAGGTTGTGTGGAAAGACGTGGCGGGCGAACGGTGCTGGTTCTCCAGCGGCACCGGGGATGCCAAGCGGGAGGCCGTTCCCGCCATCGAGCACATCGAACAGATGTGCCAGACCATGCACTGATGGTCGGAGAAACTTACCCGCTTGCCGGGGTGGGTTTCTTTTTATGTATCGGTAGATCGTGCCTATGGTCTGAAAGCCGCCGGGGAAACCAGAAGCATCCTTCCCTATGACACACTGCCGAATTGAGCGCGAGAGCCCATTCTGGTATTGGTAATGCCGCAGTTCTCGCCAAGGAGGAATCAAAATGAAAAGGATCGTCTTGCTCTGCTCTTGCCTCGCATCCGCGGCATTTGCCGGAGATCCGTTATTTCAGCCGACACCACAACCGCCGCCCCTGATCCCGCAGCCCGCGCTGGTCGTCCAGCAAACCGGGCAGCTCGTCATCACCGACAGGAACCCGCAGCCGGTGGTCATCATACAGAAACAGGGCCAGTTGTGGACCACCTCCACCGGAGAAGTCCTCATGCCGCTCAACATCCGGCAGGAGGAGGGCAAGTGAAGCGCAAGAGGAAGCTCCGCGTCCTGCTCAAGACGCTGAAGGCAGCAGCCGACGAAATGGAGAGGGTCGCCCATGCAAACGGCCTGACCACCTATGTTGCCTACAACACACGCCAGCAGATCCGCAGGCTCCGCATCGAGCGACCTGAGAAAAGGAGGACGAGGAAATGGACAAAAGGATAGAGCCCGACGATGTCCGCACCGGGCAGTGGAGGCCGTGCTTCTCGGAGTCTGGAATCGACGTTTACTTCGATCACTGGCAGGTTGTCATTGCCCGGTGCGGGGTAATCATCCACCGGTCAAACCGCTACGGCAAACGTGACAGTAAGCGATATCAGGACCGGGCAAAGGCTCGGCTCCTCAACGAGACACATGCACGGCGCGCTTTGAAGGAGATAGTTACAAGAGCTGGCGGAGTGTTGATCAAGGATGCCTCCGCCGGGTGGCCGCCCGCTGATCCACGCAACACTTACTTCCAAAGAGAGGACGCAACGGACTAAGTTTGTTCTTCATTCATCGGAATAGTGCCTTTTGATGTGATGCGGCAGACTCTCGACCACCGGGGTCTTTGCCAGGGCGACCGCGTCCGCGTAGGACATGGTTTCCGGGAAGGCCGCGAGCACGGCCGCCGCGTCCATGGGCTTGGCGTTCTGCGGGTCGAGCCGGTAGATGACCGTCGAAGGATAACCGCCCTCGAAGCCCCGGCAGTCCGGGTTTGATGCCGCCCTGTTCGAGTGCTCGGCCGGATCGAAGGCCACTCGGGCTACGGGCTTGAACCCACAGAAGCGGGTGAAAAGCACGACCAGCCGCGTGTTGAACGACGCGGCCCACATGCCTTTGACGGGGTTGGCCTTGATATGCCGGAGGGCGTTTCCGACAAGTTGGATCCCTTCCCTCCCTACCGCAGGGTGCGAGAAGATGCTGCTGATCTCTCCAGTTGGGTAGATGGCAAAGCCGACCTTTCCGTCAAGCGCCTTGAAGAGACGCGCCCCTTTGAGTTGATCAGGGGTCTTTTTCGTTACCCCACGCACCATCTCCTCCACCAAAAAAAGCATCTCTGACTCCTCCTCCTTCGTCAGCAGTTCCGGCGGATTCTGTGGTGAGTGTGTTTTTTTCATATTCGTATTCACGGCTTGTTGGTTATTCAAATTCGTCGAAGACGCTCATTTTGAGGGCTTCGGTGAAGCGTCCGTTGCGGGCGTGTTCCTCGACGGCTGACACGACTCCCGCTTCTGGCCAGATTGACCATGCGGCGTAGGGAACATGGAAATGATGGCCGCCAAGCATCATGTGCTCCCAATGGCCGCCGAACCGCCACGGCCGTCTCGGGAGAATAAGCGGGCGTCCGCGCTGCTCGACATGCAGCAGGATCGTTGCCACAGCAGAGAACCGCTCGGTGGTCACCTCGACTGCCGAAAGTTCCACGATGGCAACAAATCTCTCGTGATAGACGACTTTCTTCCCTTCGAGGTTCGCCAGGAACGGAGAGAACAGGCGATACCGAAGCGCCCTGTCTCCGGGATAGTAACTCAGATCGTCTTCCGTGTAGATTCTTCTCAGGTCGTCGAGCTTCATCATTGTCCTTCCTTCGTGGAACGCCGCTCCTCCTCTTCTTCTTCGCGCAAGATCATTTCCAACATCATAGATTCTGCCAGCCTTTGCCTGATTTCCTCCACTGAGTATTTCTTCTCCGGTTCCACGGGCTTCCTCGGGGAGGAGGGGACTTGGTCCGTGGTCCGGAGCGCCCTCCCGACCAGTTCCCGGAACGCGTCTTCCCTGGCGATTCCTCTCTGCAATTCGTCCAGCAGCTTGAATGCTTCTTCCTTCTCCGCTTCGGTCTTCGGAGTGAATGGTGGCCAGTTCGGTTCGTTAGGGTTTGAGGTAGTGTTCATAAGATTTTGGAGTCTGGTTTTGAAATGTCCGTTTGAAACTTGAGACTGTATTCGAGGTTCCCTCCTCAACCGAAAGAGAGCGTCGCGTTCCGACAACAATCGCGTATTCGCGTTGCGGCAGCGTCGAATGTCGGCAATCGCTCGCCGGTGCTTTCGTCCATGTAAATGCGGCGATTTACCTCCACCATGATCGAGCTTACCCTTGGGTCACATTGGTAAAAGGTCGCGGGGACAAGCGCCCCTGAATACGGTGCGTTCAGGCGAACATTGAAACCCGCTTGGGAAAACGCACTCAAAAATGCGTCCTGCAAGTAGGCCGGAGTGTGAAAACTGTCCGTGCCGATACAGATATCCGGCCGGTTAACATTCTGGTCGAAATGGTAGGGCAGGGGCTTGGAGGGGAAGCTGTGAGCGTCCAGTATGAATGCCTTGTCGAACTGCTTCAACGCTTTGACGGTGGCATCTGTGAGCCGCTTGTGGTGCGGACGGTAAAAGTCAGCCAGCAGGGAGAGTTTTTCGGTCGAGCTTAACTCCCGGCGCAGAGGATGCCCGTGAGAAGTGCATGTGTAGATTGCTCCCATCCCCTTGGACGACATCACTTCAAGACGGTCATCCTCAAATCGCTCAACATCCAGGACAAGACGGCTGACTGGACAGCGAACAACGTGGCCATCTGGGAACGCCCCTTCAAAGAGGATTCCCGTGTGCGTGTCGGTCATCAGCAATAGTTCGCGAGCCAACTCTGCATCAGTCAAAACGAACTGATCCCGCACGCTCTCGGGTATGTCTGTTGAATCGTGAGGAAGATGAAGAATCAGCCACGGCTGCCGCTTTTCCCTATTTGTTACTTGATGTGTCTTCTGCCGAATTTGGCTTTTCACATCCGAGTAGGTTGTCCTGATGGGTTTCATTGTCCTTTCTTGAGTCTGCTGGCGTTGCGGGCCGGAAGTTTGGCCTTCTTGAACCGCGCCTGGGCGCGGGCGATGTCGTATTCCACCCGGCGGTGGAGGAGCAGGCGGTTCTGGTAGTCGTAAAGGGCGTAGCAGGCGCGGGGGTCGTCGTCGCGAGGTTGCCCGACACTTCCCACGTTGATCGCGTAGCGGTCGCCCTCATCGAGATGCACGGGTTTATCCAGCGGGTTGAAGCAGGCGATTTGGCCGCCCCGTTTCTCCTCCCAGATCAAGGGCACATGGGTATGGCCCTGGAAGCTGACGAATGTCGTCTGGACCGCAAAGTGGGCTTTCGCCTCGTCCGAATCATGGATGTAGTTGAAACTTCCCGGCGCGTTGAGGGCGGCGTGGGAGAGAGTCATCGGGTCGAGGTCGGCCGAGATCGGGAGGCCGCGCAGCCAATTCATCTGGTCCTCGCTTACCTGCTCGAAGGCGAGGGTGATCGGGTCGCCGACGGATGCGCCCAGTTCCTCGGGCGGAAACTGGTCGGCAAGGAAAAGCATCGCTTCGTGGTTGCCGAAGACCGAGACCGCGCAGGTGTCCATGATCCGCTGCACGCACGCCGCCGGTTCCGGGCCGTAGCCGACAATGTCCCCCAGACAGAGGATCCCTCGGCATGGCCACTGCTCGATGTCGGAGAGCACGGCTTCGAGGGCATCTATATTGGCGTGGATATCGCTGATGATAGCGAAGAAGGCGGGCGGTTTTGATTTTGGCATGTGAATGGCTGGTCGTTTTGTTGGGCTGATGTGTTTTCGTTCAGGAGCAACGATTCAAAATTGGCTGATAATTGCCCCTTCATAGTCTCCCCGGAATCCCTCGCCGCCTCCGTCGTAGCTCACGGAGAGACTGCCGTCCCAGAACGTGTTGAACGCCCAGAAGTCCTGAAATGTTTCCCCTTCGTAGGTGTAGCCCCGGCCCCGCAAAACAATCTCCTCGCCGGCGCGGATCTTCTGCCAGGTCTCGGGTTTGACTTCGAGGTCAACAATGACATCGTCGTTGCCCCAACTCACGCAGAGGCATACCGGGAAGTTTGGGTCTTCGTTTCTTTTCATATTTTTACATGCAGCTCCACAGGAGTTGGTTTTCTTCGGGTGTCAGATGGGCGCGGATGAACTGCCTCTCAATGCCGGTGACCTCTCCGGCCTCCGGCACGGACCGTCCGATCAGGATACGGACTTTCTGAACGTCCGTGAGCGAGAGGAGAAACTGGCAGCGTTCGCTCGTAATGGAGGGAGAGTTTGCGGGTTGTTCGTTCATGGGTTGTAAGATTGATTTCTAAGCGGATTGTCGCACGCGAGGTGGGACAACCGCTGGGGTATGCCTACGGGATTTCTTTTTGAATAGCTGGTTCATGGGAGTGCCTCCTTGATGTTTTTACGGAGGGTCAAATACCGCTGGCTGCCATTCTCCTGCCGGATTTGGCTTCCGGTGGCCGCCTCATCGGTCGGAATGCTACGGGACTCGTGCAGGCAGCGGATCGCAAATTGATCTGCATCCGTAGCCAACGCTGCGGCGGTAACGACATCTTCGACGACCAGGGATACGTCGAGATAAACGATCCCCTCCTTCACCCTCGCGCCCAGGCACATGCCGGGAAGGTCGAGCAGGCGATAGAACGCTCTGATGTATTCGGAAACATGCTCCGCCGAAAAATCCGCCAACGGGATCTGGCGCTCGGTCGTTTTCGATGGAGCCACGGCAAACCCGGTGACCGGCTGCCCACCGGTGCGCCATTCGATGGTGATCCCTCCGGCTTGGCGGATCACCCTTTCGATATCGGAAACGGAGAGTGAAGCAGATGTATTCATGGTTTTGAAAGAATGGTGAGGAGTTCAGTTCGCGCCATGGTGTCGGCCTCGAGGTTTTGTGTGTTCATGGGTTTTCGCTCAACTCGTGTTGACTCGGTTTTGTGCCGCTTGCGTGTTTCCTCCACGCCACCGTGAGAACTTCGAGCTTTTTTCGAAAATTCGCGGTGTCCAGATACTGGAACTCCGTGGCTGGCGGCAGGGCGATTTTTGCCAAAAATAGCCGCCGAGATCGGTCCGGTGTCTGGATGCCGACGTTTCCAAACGTTGCCGACGCGGGGGAGTAGCAGGCAATGGCAAACCTCTCCGAGTCCTGGGAATTTTCAATGAGCCCGGCTGCCAGCAGCTCATCTGCCAGCGTTTCAACATCCCTCTGCACAACCGTCAGGCACACGATCACCCCATCCTGGCGAAGCGTCAGCGCCCGGTCTTTTTCACCCTGCCAGACCGGCGCGATTCGCGGGATGTATCCGCTCATGCGTCTTAAGGCCCCCTCCTCGGATTCCAGCTCCAGGCCGCACCTGCCCTCCCGGAAATTCACTGCGAAGGTCTCCACCCAGCAATGGCCGAAAACCGTGAATGGGCGTTCCGCTTCCCACTCATCAAACAAATCCGCAAGGTTTAACAGCTCATCGAAACGGAGAACAAATGTCACCGTGAACAAAAATCCATCAGGGTAGTAGCCGCACATGTTCTTGCCGCCGAATTTATCCGTCGTGAGGAATTGAACCCCCTTCTTCTCCCATTCGCGCTGCACAGACTCCTCCCCCTTCTGGAGTAGCCCCTGACGAAACCTGATTGTTTCGATCATGCGCAGTTTTTCCGGGAAAATGCACAAACCGAGCAGTTCCCCCCTGTGGGTCTCCTTGACGGTGACCTGCCCGGCCTTGTTCTCGATTACCATCTCGAAGCCACGCGACTCATACCAAGCGGTCCAGTCATTGCCGCTGCTACGGAAGGCCTTCAGATTCCCCGTGAAAAGCGACCGGGGCAGATCCTCCGCCTGCCGAACATCCTGCCACGTCTCGGTGGAGCATTCAATTCTGTCCGTGACGATTCGCGGACACGCGATGATCAAGTCGCTCACGCCGCACCTCCTTCTTTCCGGGCAGCAAGGATGGCTCCCGCCTCGAAGAGCACGCTGTCGCGCAGGAACCGGGCAACCGCCCGGTCGGCCGTGCGCAGGCTCCTCCGGACCCGCCGCTTCGTGTAGTCCGGCAGGTGCTCGGTGTAGTGGCACCACCAGGTGCCGTTGTTGTTCCAGAGGTGGTGGTCGGGATTTCCCTCCCGGACACGGATGGCGAGTTTTGTATTCATTGGTGGTTCTCTCTGTTGTTGTTTCCACCAGGAATCGCGGGCGCAAAAAAAACCACCGTCCCTCATCAGGGCGGTGGTCAATCGAATCCGCAGAGACTTTTGGTTCAGGCCGAAGCCCGCACATCGTCCCGGTTTCCCGGAACATCCACCGTAGGGTTGTCTCCTCCCCCGGTTGGCAACCTGCCCGCCCACGCGGCCACAGGAATTCCTGATGCTTTTACTTTTATACTACAAAGGGCCTCCGAGGGCAAGAACCATTTGTGTCATAAAATGTTTGCGGATCAGAATAGAGGTGCCCTCTCTCATGCTCATTTCGGCACCGGCATCTTCGCTCCGCCGAATGGATCGGCCCATGAATCGTCGTCAAGGGACTCCGCATCGGCTAGGTCGGAGAAGCGCAGGGATTTCCGCCCTGCCAGCATACGCTGAACAAAGTTGCCTGACCCGCACCCGCAAAGAGCAGAACGCGGGATTGCTGAGGAACCCTGCATCAGATAGCCTCGTTCTGTGGCCGAAAAGTCCGAGCACCAGTATCTGGATGAGGTTCTACCGGGATTTTCGGAAGCCAGGGGGCTGATCAAGGCGAGTGGGGATTCGGTCAAATCTCTCGGATTCCTCGGTGACAAGTTCGAGTTTTATCGGTTCGCCAACCGCTACCGGATGGCAGTCCGTTTCGCCGGCATCCAACTCGAAGGCTTCGGAGAAAATACCGAACGCGGGTATTCCGCCCTGACGCGCACGTTCTTCGCCTGGTCGGTCTTCGAGCGCTACACTGACCTCGCAGGAATCCACTGCCCGTATGGTCCGTTCTTTGCCTACCTCCCGAAAATTGAGCTGAGCAAGCTGGCCAACCGCATCGACCGGGCAGACCCCGACTACAAGCTCTTCGACCACCTCCGGTCCCAATCCCTTCCGCAGAACCAGGACCAGCTCGACCGATTCCGCTCAGGTGACAGGCGTGCCGTCGTCTTCTACGCCTCGGCCATCAGACACATCTACGTCCACGGCCACCTCACCGCCCACCCGAACGGATGCACGAGCGAAAACGTTGAGGCAATCTGCCACGCGATCAGCGACTTCCTCCTCA
>Ga0247840_10007449_pt1 | contig 15242 bp, 16 predicted proteins | sample LaCruzMarch2015__FD_192404 | JGI IMG/M metagenome (GOLD analysis project Ga0247840, IMG submission 192404) | Freshwater microbial communities from meromictic Lake La Cruz, Castile-La Mancha, Spain - LaCruzMarch2015_17m | ecosystem: Environmental > Aquatic > Freshwater > Lake | place: Spain...
TTTGTCTTTTTTTTTTTTTTTTTTTTTTTCTTTTCTTTTTTTTTTTTTTTTACTCCTTCTTTTTTTTTTATTTTCGGTCTCCCCCTTTTATTCAGTCAATAAAGACCAAATTATTTTTATTTTGTCATCCATTCGCTCCTGCTCCTGCTTCTCCTGCTAATGCTCCTCCTGTCCTGCTGCTTCAAGTCGTCCTCGTCCTCGTCCTCGTTTGTCGTCCGTCGATTGTTCGTACCTGCAAAATGTGTTAGAATTAAGAAATTATGCAAAACACACTATAAATGCTACTACTACTATGATTGTATGTATGATGTATGATATATTTAAACACGCACCTGTTATTATACCCCCTATTATCCGCCCCTCTAGCTATCCTTTCAGTTACCCCTCGAAAAAAAAACAACTATTTTTTATCCACTTCGCATTTAGTTTATCCGTTTCAAAAAAGTGTTGTGTTGTGTTGTTGACGACTGCATCTATCTACTATGTAGACAATATAATACAATGTCAGAAAAAAGAAAACACACTGCCAACGGTATGGTCTTACATGTATTTTAAAAAATGACAAAAAACGGATGAACGGTGTCATCATCGTCATAATTGTCGGAAAAATTTTGGTATGAATATGAATACAAATCTAAGATTTAATTATTTTTGTGATAATAATCATAATCTTAGTTTGCATTTCAAAGAGTTTATTAATTGGGTTGCATACAACATTTTTAATTACCGCGCTGTTTGTTGTAGAATTGTTTAAAAACTCTTATACCGGTTATATTACCAGCATTTTAAACAGTGTTCTGTCCTTCCCGACTTGTCGCAACTCGCGATTCAATTTTTCGCATTTGTAGGACCTATAAGTCATAAAGGAGTTCAGATTTATTCACGTTTTTAGTCGGCTGGTTTTACTTTGGTTTGGTTTGTTTGACCGCTGTGGGTCAATAGATGCTGACAACCGCATTTTATTTTTAATTACATTGCTGTAAGGTTGTCAAAAATTTTGCTCCTTACGGGGCTCGAACCCGTGACCTCGGGCTCATAAGACCCGCGCTCTACCGACTGAGCTAAAAGAGCCCGCCCCCACTCTATAACAGAGCGATCTCTTTATATTGTTATATTATATATATTATATATATTATATATTATTTTTATAAAAATGTAATTGTGTACTTTAATTTCATTTATTTTTATTTTCGTAAATAAAAATGATTTATTCAACAATGGAATTTATTTCTTCCTTAACTTCCTCCTTAATTACATAAAAATCTTCTTCTTCTTCATTCGAAACTTTGTCCTCTTCATTCGAAACTTTGTCCTCTTCATTCGAATCTTCTTTGATGGCTTCAATCTCCTTAACTTGTATGGTTATATTTTGTACATTTTGTTCTTGAGATTCAGAATCAAGATGAGATTCGGAAGATGATGACGATGACGAATCGTCGCAATAAAAAGACGCAATTTTCACACAACGTTTAGAATGACGAAGTTTCAAAGGATTTTTACTCATCCTGCAAACCCAATAACCCTTGTTATGATGCACCTTAATAGAAGAATTAACTACAAGTTCATTAACAAAATTTGCAGTTTCGATTGTATCATTCCATTGTATTTTTAAAAAAATATGGTTATAGTTTTTATTTAGTACTGGAACAATATTGATATATTCTTTATACACCATTCCAATATTTAAAATATTTTCGAACACATGAATAACGTCATCTGCTTTGATGTTTCGAGTTGCGGTAAAGTAGATGCACGATATCATAGGAATGTATCTTGTACTTCTACTAAACCAATTTTTATTGATGCCTATAGCTTTAAATATATTTTCCTCTAAAGATATCATTTTATTTTACTTATTTGCCTTTTGATATAATTAATTGTTTGCCTTTTGATATAATTAATATAATATACTATTTTTATTTGTTTATTATGTTTTTCTAAATTTATTTTTTTCAATAAAAAATATTTTTTATTATTCTTTTTTATTTTTCTTTTTTATTTTTCTTTTTTATATTTTCAATCAAATGACAAACAAACAAACACAATGACAACAAACAGATTCTGTGTAAATGCCGATTCTTACTCAAACAGTCGGACATTTACATTTCTTTGAACGAGTGGGCTTGGACTTGACTCGGAATCTGAGCCATGAGAGCGGGGTGTGGGGGATGCCGAGTGGCGATTCTGGGTCGTGCTCATCATCGCAGCTGTAGACAGTTCGGCTTGTTGCTTCCAGTACCGTTTTTTTGAGTTGACCTGTGGCCCGTCTCCGCCGCTGACGCTAACGCTTTGCAAACTTCTTGTCACTTGAACAGGAACAATTTGAGTGGTTGTAGACGTAGACGATGACAAGTCTTTGGATTTTTGAACAACGGCGGCGGTGGCTCCAAAATCGATGCGTGGTTTGGGATGCCTTGACTGTTGCGGCGACCTGTGCTGCCTGGCAACATACTTGGTGACTTTCCAGAACCACGGCTCGTCGTAGACAATGTGAACAAATCCTTCAGCGTCAAGTCGCTCAAGAAACTGCTGGGTTTGGCGGTTAGTAGTAAACCATTTGGTGAAATGAATGAAGATGCGGACAAATTCTTTTGTACTTACAGTTCCGTCGGGATTTTTTTCAACAACTTGTTTGGGAACAACGTCAATCTTTCCGATCCAACCCAAATTCAGTTGACGGAGCACTGCAAAAACGCGCTCCTGTCGAATATTTTTATGGGTGCGGGAAATGCACAAAGTTGGTCCGACAAACTGCTGCTGCTGCTGTTGCTGATGCGTATTGTGTTCTTGATGTTGTTCCTGATCCTGACGGGTTCTAATGCTTGCCATTATATTATAGTCTGATCGATAACGATGATGAAACACTGATGAATATAATGATAGTTTTAAATTTTTCAATTTATCTTTTTTGCATCATATTCTAATACGATTTTTATTATAAAAGAAAATACATTTTGAAAAATATTTTATTTTATTTTATATTTATTTGTTTTTTTCATGATTCAATGATTTCAATGGTAGGAATAGTTATTCTATATTTTTTTGATATTGTAGATTGTTTTTGATATACTTGGTCATAACGCATTTTTGTAACACGGATTATACTAATGTAATTGTAAAACAAAGGAGACAAAGCATAATCACCATCACCATGTACATCGTCGACACTCTCCTCGTAAATGATTTTTATATTCGGAAAATAGTATTTGATATCTGCAGCATGATCACCGATAATTTTAAGCCCGGGTGCGTAATAATTGTAATCTGCAGCATCGATTTTTTTTTTATGTTTTAATTTTTCTAATAAAAAATTCGTATTGCACCGCTCTTTTAAAAAGATGAGAGGTGATATTACGATGACGCCAATATTGTTATCATGCAGATAGCGTAAGAAGTCCAGTTTTTTAGAAATGGAAATGTGAAAATGATTACTGTCATCAAATAAAACATCACATAGTTCTCTGGGTATCGCAGATGAAGTTAACAACAACGTTTTTTTTTCCGCTTCAGACCCATGTTTGCAGTTGTGTGTAATATAGTTTCTAGTGTTTATGATAGATGATGTTTTAATGTGGTCAAAATCTTTATACGCGTTTTCCCACCGTTTATAAAAAATTGTTGAATCAATGTGGTGAGAGAAAATGGAACACTTTTGAATGTTGCCATAACACAATTCAACTTCTTTCAACGAGTCGTTAAAAAATGGCAGAAGCATACCATGAAATTGGCGACGTTTGAGAGGAAACACCGCGTTGCGTGGAATATTTTTTTTATGATAAAGTGACCATCCGCCAATGTTCTTGAGAAATCCGTTAGTGTCGAAATAGGAAAAAAATACGTCACATTGAAAAATGCTCATGCTCTGACTGTTGTTGTAATTTATATAGTCAACTATAACCGGTGGTCCAAATATTTTTGCTCCGCTAACAATACCATTTACAATTTTGATTTTTATTATGAATCCAACTTTCTCTAATTCTGGAATTATATGACTCATAAAAAATGCAACATCGTGTTTGAAAAGAATGATGTCATAATCGTCAGACCAGGGCAAATTTTTACCCGCGCGAAGTAGACCAATGGAATTTCCGGCAAATACGGCAAAAGTAATTTTATGACTGGTCTCAAAATTGCTTAGAATTTTGAAACATATTTTTGCTTGTTCGTGTATGAAATCGTTATACGTTGTTAAGTTGAGGTTGGTTATACCGATGCTTTCGAAATAATAACACGTCGCGTCGGGGGCTATGAATAGTTGAGCCACTCTTTTTTTTATGGTTTCCATATTGTAACTCATCTTGTAAATGTCTTTGTCGCATACGGTAATATCTGAAGATGGGGCTGGATTATGGGCCGGGGGCGATGATCCGTACAAAACATGTTCAAAGTTAGAAATCACCGAATTGCGCCTTATATTTTTTTTTTGAAGAAATAACATTTTTATATTTTTATATTTTTAATTATAAAATATTAACATAATAATTACTAAACAGTTATACGTATTTATAAAGATTTAATTTTCAACAACCCAATCAGGAACAATAGTTTCCATATCATTTTTAGTTATACGCCGGTTTGACCTTATTTCATAAAGTTTTTGTATATTTTCATTGTAAGGATCTTGCGGTCGTTTCATGAATTTTGCTTTTTTACGATAATCGCTTTCATTTTTTTGAGTGTTCAAAGGAGACACATAATAGTACGCTAAACTTTTTCTGAACGTATTTTCTGGACACAATATCTTATCTGGCAATCCGTGCCACGATATGTCATTTGTTTTAAATATGATAGCCCTATTAAATTTTACATTTGTTTTTGTTATACAATGACTTACATCATCATTCCAAAGTTCATTTGCACCATTCCAATCCGAGTTCCAATTTTTCGACATAAATAAAATAATATTTAGTCGTCGTTCTTTTCCGGAATACGGATGTTTTTCATAATCAAGATGAATGTTCAACCTACCGTAGCGCGGGTGCATGTGTACACCTGCGCCATGCAAGAATTCATCATATTCCAAGTCTTTTATACTTGTTATTTTTTGCATAATTTGAATCATTTCTGGGTGTGACAAGTAATAAAAATAATTTTTTATTTCAACATTTAATTCATCAATATTGTCATATGTATATTTAACTTCTATTGGATTTTTGTATTCATGCCATGAATCACTTATGTCCGGAAATCGTTGAAATATGTTTTCAGCGTATGCTTCGTCTAAAAAATCGTCGATTATGATGTGTTCAAACGGTTGAGCCTGTGAATATGCTTCTTGTAATGATTCAATGTTTTGAGTCCATTTACCGAAAAAGTGTAAAATAGATTTATTATATGATTCTTCTAAATATGATTTTTCAATCTTGATTATATTTTCAGGAGATTCTGTTACATTGTCAACTGTATCCATTTTTATTCAATATTAATTACTATTAATAATTACTTGAAAATATTTTAAAAATATTATAATTATATAATATATTATATAACTATATATTATAAAATATAATATTATATAACTATAAAACTAGTTAGTTACAAATAAAATGAGTCTTCTAAATATAAATAATCTCGCAAAGAGCAGAGAGAGTCATTGGAGGGTCAACCAAGAGTTCAATATTAAAGAACAATATGAATTTAAACTAGAAGATATTGTAATCTGGGTAAAAAATATAGCACACGAAAAAGAAATGAAAGGAGAACGGTTTAAAATTTTAGAACTTGGGACAAAAAGAAGTGATCCAAAAATCCCTACGAATAGAAAAAATTTTTTTAAAGGGATTAAGAATATCGAATATATTATGACCGACTATCAAGGCGGAATAGATGTAGACGTAGTATGCGATTTGCATAAAATAAATGAAACATTTAAACATGAGGAATTTGATTTAATATTAAGTTTTTCAACATTTGAACATTTAAAATATCCTCAGTTAGTTTCCCATAACTTGATGAAAATTTTAAAAGTTGGAGGACGAATACTTATTTCCACCCATCAAACATTTCCGTTACACGGATACAAATATGATTATTATAGATTTTCAAGAGAAGCTATAAAATCTATCTTTTCAAAAAAAATGAATTTTATAACAATTACTTCGTATTTTACAGATAGTTGTGTAATAATACCTCATAATAATATGAATATATGGAATCATTTAGCCGAATCTTATTTAAACGTATTTTACATCGGAGAAAAAATAAATAAAACGCCCGATGAATATATTTATGACATTGATAACGAAAATTAAAATAATATATATATAAATATACAAATAAATAATATATATATACAAGTAAAACATGAATAAAATAATGTATGACTTATTTCTAGAATATGTAAATGATATGGCTAAAATTAAAAATAATAATTCTTATTATCCTATGAAAAATATAAAATATGCTGTGATTATGGCTTGTCATTGCGACACCATAACAAAGCTAGAACTAATAAAAAATAACTTACAGTATTTTGATTATTTAAATGTTGATAAAATAATTATAAACACAAGCGAATTGGATTTAGGAAATAAATTATCAGAAACATGTTCAAGGTTTTTAAATACATTATATTATGAAATACCCAACTCTTCTTATTATGATTTTGGAAAATGGGTTTATGTGTTACGAAATATAGTAAATGCGAATGTGTATGACTATATTGTTTTAACGAATGACTCATTTATTATTAATAGTTCAATTAATCATTTTTTAAATTTAACTTCTATACATAATGTTGAACTGTATGGTTATAATGACTCAACGCAAACAAGATATCATTATCAATCGTATTTATTTTCTTTACGAAAGGATGCAGTTAAAATATTTATTGACAATGTTATGGATAAAAATGTAACTATAATTAGTCAGGAAGATGTAATTAATAATTTTGAAGTAAAAATGACTGATTGGTTTGTTAGTAAAAAATGTTTTTTATCAATAGGAAATTTTAAATTACATAAATATAAAAACATTTTTTTCACTAATGATGAATTATATGAACCTCTTAAATCTTCTAACTTACTACCTTTTATTAAATTAAAACGTATAATTCAAGATAAACATAAAGAAGAATGTTTTAAAATATCCACACCAAATATAAAAGTCATGAATACTTCGAATAAGAATAAGAATAATAGTAATAATAATAAGAATAATAGTAATAGTAATAATAATAAGAATAATAGTAATAATAATAAGAATAATAGTAATAATAATAAGAATAATAATAAGAATAATACGAGTCAAGGTATGAACGTGAATACAACTACAAGGTATAAAAATAAGAGTGTGAATGTAAATAACTCTAAAATTGTTATTAGCAATAGTAATAGTAATAGTAATAATAGTAATAATAGTAATAACAGTAATAATGATAAAAATAAAATCACTTTTAGAAAATTTATGCTTATTAATTCAAGAAATAAAAGTAATAAATTATTTTAAACAATAAACAAATAAATAAAAAATTGATTAAAATAATGTATACTTTTACCTTGTATAATATGCACAAGTGTATACAATGGTTTTCATTTGCACGACGCGATTCAATTCCGAAACTCTCCATCAAAATCGTGCATGGAGAAGGCGACATCAAAAATTAGATCAGTGCATTTACGGTTCGCCAATTCCTGTCAAGCACGCCGTTCGTGAAAACGCGTGGATGATTGTTTTAGAAATGCAGAATGATGTGAATAAAATTGCTGGAATTGGATTAGTGAAAAACAGTCCAAATTTGCCGAATGTTACGATTGTACACGGTAGTAGTGGTAGTGGCAGTGGCAGTGCATTAAAACCGTCGGTATACAATTGTGGCAACTACAATCGATTTATTTATCAAGGCGCATATAGAATCGATTTGCTTTCGAATGAAATTGAGCTTACGCGGGAAGAACAGCTTGTTATAAAAATGCTGGAACTCGCGCTGTTTTATGGTCCAAATCATAGCAAGCGCGGAAAAGGAATATGTGAACTGCCGAAACATGTGGCATCACTCTATGATTTCAAAGAATGTTTGAAACAGTTGGTTCAGCGATTTGTTAAGATAAAAAAAGGATTATAACACGAACATGAACATGTATGAAAATAATATATATATAATAAATATATTATTAACGTTATTTGAATATATATTTAATATTTAATAAAATCAATATAAAATATTTTATCCATATATATATAATCAGAATCATAAATATAAAAATGTCAATTGCTGCGGCATCTGCAGAAAATACTATGAAGTTCTTAGAACTTAAAGTAAATGATAACAACAACATGAACGATAATATTAACTTTAACAATAAATATGATGATAACTCTGATAATAAATGCAATGATGATAATTACAATAAAACTAAAAATAACGAAAGCCAAGATGATAGAATATTTTTTAAAAAAAGTGAATTGAATGATTCTGATGATGACATGGTTGTCATTATTTTAGAAGAAGATGTTCAAGATAAAATTGAAATAAAGGAAGAGAAAAGTGGAAATGAAGATAATCGAGAAAAAGTGTTTGAAGAGTCAAAAATGAATGAAGAGTCAAAAATGAATGAAGATGAAAGGGAAAATCGATGCGATAATGAATGCAAAGGTGACACAACTAATGTCTGTGCGAATATTGATCTCCAAAAAGAAAAAAGTGCACCCCCGCCACAACAAAAATACACCGGCGTTGAAGTGTACACTCATCTGAAAGATACAATGGAGTCACAAAAAATGTATCCGCTGTTGCCATGCAACATGATTTCTTCATTTGCTCACGTCATGGAATACGTGGAATACTTTGACATTCCAAGCGAAGAGAGAAGAAAGTTGGTGGTTGATTTAATGAAGATTTTAGCATATTCAAATAATGACTATGGGTCGCGCGAGTGTTTTGAATATTTTGTGGAACACAATATGATTGACGACATTATTAAGACGATTGTTAACAGCACAAAGAACCGATATGACATCAATCGTTTTCCGCATACGAATCGTAAAATCGTATTGTCGTGTGTTTCGATTTCGAATAAAATCAAAATTGCAAAACCTGGTGTCAAATTTGAATCCATTTTTGAGGAATTTAAACTAAACCTGTGCGGACTCAAGCGTTTTTTCAAAATAAGGGAGAAGGAAGAGGCAAAACAGACGTGAGCAGGTTGAAATATTTATGCATGTGCAATGTCGCTAATATAGCATATTAAATCATTGGATGGTTTAACGTTTGATTTCATGAGCATTTTCGTAATGGATGTATCAATTTTATATCCATTATCAATTAAAAAAGACATGAGTTCGGGTAGCTCATCCACTGTTAAAAACCGATGTGGTGATAACGGGTTGCATAGTACAAAGATGCAGGGTGGGTTGAACGCGTTTGAATTGGCACAGCCGCAACTATATGAAAAAACGTCAAAATGAGATAATCGCGGGGAACGAACGCGTTTTACGATTTGTCGTAAGGGTCCTGGTCCCGATGGAAACTTATTAATTCGAATTATTTTTTTATAACACTGGTTTCTTTCATCGTAAAATGGAGCGCCGACAAGCGAATACATCATCGATTTTTTATAGAAATTATTTTTTATAAATTTAAATTTAGATTATACTTTTGGTTATACTTTGTAGAGAGATTTTTATTTTTTATAAATAAAAAATAAAAGAAAATAAAAGAAAATAAAAGAAAATAAAAGAAAATAAAAGAAAATAAAAGAAAATAAAAGAAAATAAAAGAAAATAAAAGAAAATAAAAGAAAATAAAAGAAAATAAATTGATTTTTTTATTTGTATATTCATTGTTGACAGGTTTTATCAAGAGCGAAGACAACGAAACGCAATGTACAGACAGATTGAAGATGTTGAAGAGATCGAGCGTTTGGATGAAGAGAGGATAAGGTTGTTGGTTGAAAACAGAGAAATAAAAAAGAAGTTGGAAAGAAAAAAATACAAAATACAAGATTTGAAAGGAAAGCTGGAGACAGCGCTTGCACAAGCTGGTTTGAGTATTGATGATGTGGAACGAATTCAGTATGAGAAGGAGCAGCGGGAGCTACAGCATGCCGCTTTACAGAAGTTTCAACTGGCGCCATTTTGCAACCCGGACCGCATCAAAGAAGAATCGCCGATCCCGTTTGACGACATTGGCGAGCGAATCATTGTGCGAGATGGAAAAAAAATCAAACAATGGATATTGGACTATAGATGGAGTGAAAACGGGGAGGATAACCACCTGTATCAAGAAAGGGAAATGACCAAACGGGAACTGGAAGAAATGGATAAAGAAGAACAAGAAAAGAGGGAGGCCGAGGTGAGAAAACAGTACGTTGAAAAACAGATGCGGATCAGTGAAGAAGAACCTTCGATTCCATACGATGAGAATGATGAGCGCATCATTTACCGAGATGGAAAAAAATATAAACAATGGTTCCAGATTGGTTTTGGTACTGACATTTGGTATGACGAACGAGAAATTACCTCTGAATAATGCAGTGTCGGCGTTGACGACATTCGTAAACAGGTAGAAACGTGTCTCATGTCATGTTTGTGTTCAACTAAAGGCCTTTCTGTTGCGAATGAATTGTGCGGACTTGATGATGATGATGATATATATGTGCAATAAAAATGAAAAAAAATGAAAAAAATAGTAGTAAAAAAACATTTTTTATTCTTTTTTATTTTTCATTTTTTAATCCTTTTTATTTTTCATTTTTTAATCCTTTTTATTTTTCATTTTTTATTCTTTTTTTGTTGCGAGCGAGTGAGCACTGTGCGACTAATAAAAGTCACACTCAAAGACACGCCCTATCTCCTTTTGGAAGCGGACAGATGAACGGTTCTTCTCGTGGACACAAGTCCAGTAAGGATCGCGTTGTTCCTTCTTCTTTTTTCCTTCCACTGCCTTTGCTGCTTCGGTGGCAACTTCAACAGCAATGTCTGCAGCTCGAGATGCAAAAGCTCTGTCCTTTTCGGTCCAGACCACTGTGTTTCGGTTGCGCACTTGGCTTCTGGTAACAGCGGCATCTGCGATGGATGCGAGAACAGACGCGGCACCGGCTGCTGCTTCTTCATCTGCGTACCTTTGCAACACTTGCTGGCGCTTTGTGAGCTTTTTCTGCTTCTTTTCGACGGGCGATGCCGACTCTTGCTGTACAAGCGCCGTCACAGTGTGCTGCTTTGTACTGGTGGTGGTGGTGCTGCTGTGTCGCTGCTGCTTTCTGGCGTTTCTTTCATTTTGTCTCAATGTTTTTTTGGCGGTTTTTGAACGAGTTTGAATCTCGTCTTCGCTGTTGCTGCTGCTGTTGTCGCGGTCGTAGTCGTAACTGGATTCTTGAACTTGAAATGATTTGTCCCCGAGCCCCTTCCTGAGAGCATTCAAGTAGCCGGCCTCGTGGAAACGGAAATTGATCTCTTGTGCGGACGACATATTGGCGGGTATAGATTGATTTCGCTGATGGAACAATGATAACCGTAAAATGAGAAAATAAGTTTTCAATTTACATTTTTTGCAATGTAAAAACTTGTAAAAACTTGTAAAAACTTGTAAAAACTTGTAAAAACTTGTAAAAACTTGTAAAAACTTGTAAAAACTTGTAAAAAAAAGTTATAAAAATAAATAAAAAATATGAATAAAAAGAAAATATTTTTATGAAGAAGAAAAGGAAGAAGAAATAGGTTCCTTTAATTTTTGAATGTATGATTTTAGTTTGCGTATATATGTATAATACGTACCATCATCAGTATCGGTAACACTTTTTAAATAAATTATATTTCTATAAAAATTAACGCTGTCGTCCAAGGATGGCGATTCGGTGGATTTTTTAGAAACAGATTCGTATATTACATTCAATTCTGCACGCGCTTGTTCATGATTATATGTAAAAAGTGATTCATATAATGACACATTTAAATAATTGATAATGTTTGCCATAAGTATAACAATTTCATTATTTTCAACCATGTCGTCGTTGTTCATAAAAAATGAAATTCAATTTAATACATCTTTTATTTTTTAGTTTTTATATCATTATAAAAAAAATATTTTTTTCATTTTTTTAATTTTTTCATTTTTTAATTTTTTAATTTTTTTCATTTTTTTCATTTTTTCATTTTTTCATTTTTTCATTTTTTCAGACACTCAGTCATTTGCGTTGATTACGTTTCTTCACCTAGTACTTTTCGGTGGGGCCTCTTTTGAGAAACTCCTCGTCATCTTCCGAATCCGTGTCTCCCCACAATTTCTTGACCTGCTGTTTTTTTTCGAGGTCAGAAGCGGAGACTGGTTTTGGTTTGAAGGAAATGGGTGGAAGAAGAGGAAGAGGACCTGCCGAGATCGCAGTTGGAACAACGATTGAGAAACGCGAACGTCCGCGTTGTTGTGATTGTTTTGATTTCTCAACAACAGTCGACTTGCTTCCTGCCGCAATCGAAGCCCATGAGGATGACGAGGACGAGGACGAAGACGAGGGCGGTTTCTCTTGTTGTTGAATAATTGGCAGGGGCATTTCATCACCACTGTCATCACCACTGTCAACATTGTTGTCGAGGACTCCAAACGGATTGTTTCTCTTGTTGTATTTCACTTTTGTCCATTTTTGTGGCGAGTGAACAGGAGAAGCAGCTGTCGTTGTTGTTGGCAATTCGCGTTTCAATTGAGGCTCATCGTTTTCAAAACGACGGAGTGAAGAAAGGTTGGGAAGGGAGGGGAATTCGTTTTGTTTGGATGCGGATGTGGATGAGTTTGTTTGAATGTTGTTGCCATAAACAATGCGTGGAGCGGGTCTGTGTTGTTGTTGTTGCATAGGAGGTAAACGAAATGGACGAATTTCATCGGTGGCCAATGTGTAACAAGGCAATTGTTTTTGAATAGTGGATGAGGATGATGATGAAACAGAAGAGTTATCGGGACAGTAGCTTGATGTGTGACCTGGAACACCACAAATCAAACATTTCTGAGCAAGAAGCGTTGGGCAAACGACTTTTCCGTTGGGACCGGGTTGATCCTTGACGAAATGAGAACTGAAATCTGCTGCCGGAAGGCCTGCGTCATAACACACTTTGCAGAAAGGTGTGCTGGCGACGGCACTAGAACCGGTATTTCTGCGTGTGCGTGTATTGAAAGTCATTATTATTGATTGTGAACTTGTATAAATTTGAAACGAACGAATGAACGATTGAACTGATGATAGAACGGAAACACTGATGAATGTAAAATAGAAATTGAAATTTTCAATTTACATTTTTTGTATTGATATTTTTTTAGTTTTTCATTTGTTTTTTAATAAAAAAAAATAAAAATATTAAGAGATAGTATAATAAAGTAAAATAAAATAAAAAATATAAAATGGTTACTAAAAAAACTTCATCAATAAAAAATAAAACGAAACGGTCAATGAGCGGAAATAGATCCGCCGGAGGACAATATAGCCATTCTAACATTATTTGCACATTTTTAGAAATGCTTAATATGGTAAAGTTGTATCACTGGAAAACATACAGTTATTCCACACACAAGGCCACCGATGAGCTGTATTCCGATCTAAATACAAATGTGGATGCGTTTGTCGAAGTGTTGCTTGGAAAACAAGGAACACCGCGCGTAAACCTGACTCATATGAAATCATTGCCGCTCTATGATTTTAGTTCACCGGGTCCTTTCAAACAAAAAATTTCACAGTTTAAAGTTTACCTTGAGCACATGTCAAAATGTCCCACGCTAATGAACAATTCCGATCTTTTGAATATAAGAGATGAGCTTCTTGGAAATCTGAACAAGTTTACTTATTTGTTGACGTTCAAATAAAAATATATTCGTTTTCTATGGTTTATTTTTTTATTCCTTGTTTCTAAGGAATAAAAAAAAATCTTAAAATGAGTGAAAATGGATGTGAAATTCGTGCGGCGATTGCAAAAATTCCGCAAATTGTTCACATGATTTGGTATGGCGTAGACGCACCCAGTCCGTTGCATCATCCGAATGAAAAGTATAGGCGCGGCTACAAAAGTATAGTAAAAAATTCTATGTGCGAAGTAAAATTATGGACGAAAAGTGATTGCGAATATTTGGTGCAACAGTATCCCGAATATGAAGGTATGTATCGAACAGCGAACAACATTATGAAATATGACATTATGCGTTATTTGATCGTGTATCATTGCGGCGGAACGTACTTGGATGCCGACATTTTACTAAAAAAATCGCTTATAAATGTAACGGCAAATGAATGTTTTTTTATAGAAAATATAATCCCGCTGAGCAGAAACAATCCCGGATACTACGAGCCGATACGAAACGGTGTTCTCGAACACCCAATTCGCATAGCCAATTATGCTTTTTCTTCAAAACCAAAAAATCCGATTTTCCTAGAGATTTTGGCAGAGGTAAGGCGGCGTATGTATATTCAACCCGTTCCAAAACGTGATTACGATGTACTGTATTTGACGGGACCGGACGTCGTAACCAGCGTAATCCACTCCATGAATAAAACTATACCTATAAACGTTATTTCAAAACTTGTGTCTAACAGCATTATTGAACACACGTGTGCAGGAGAGTGGAGAAATTCAAGACTTGGGGCATTCACTTCAATGTAATTTTTAGTATAATATAAATTATATAGTATATTAAAAATATAATCCATAAAATAAAATAATTAATAGTTACTGTTTAGTCTACGCGGTTCATAATGTCCACCGCTCCATTCTAAATGGAGTTCGAGAGAATGAGGTTGAGTATTCACAGATTTTAAAGGTACAAATTCTATTTTATTATTATTGCCAGAGTTATGACCACGAATATCGTGGACAATAATGCGCGCATTCCAAATATTACACGCACATTGTATTTCGATTGCTCCTCCCCACGTGGAACTGTGTCGCATATTCGAAATATAATGTGCAGCAGTTGGTGCTTCCAACTGTAGAACGTCGCATGTCTCCATGCCTTCTAATATTGGTAAATTTTTTTCTAAATAGTCACAGATGCGCTGACGAATGCCGGTTGCCCCACAATCTTCTTTAATAAAATGTGACATGCTATTGAATAAACAACTCATGATTTAAATATAGAAATCAATATATTATAATGACATATAAAAAAAGTAAATAAATATTTAAGTATAAAAGTTTAAATATTTATTATAAAATCGTCCCCAACAGGATTTGAACCTGTGACCTAACGGTTAACAGCCGTGCGCTCTACCAACTGAGCTATGAAGACCTTATATACCGGCAACTCGTTTCGATCGAGTGACCTCGGAGTT